>Ga0326728_10016507_pt1 | contig 15047 bp, 11 predicted proteins | sample MB3enrmetagenome_FD_207602 | JGI IMG/M metagenome (GOLD analysis project Ga0326728, IMG submission 207602) | Lab enriched peat soil microbial communities from McLean, Ithaca, NY, United States - MB31MN | ecosystem: Environmental > Terrestrial > Soil > Wetlands > Peat | place: USA: New York...
AGGAACCTTGACAATACTCCGATAGAAGCTTGCAAACTTGTGGTGTTATCACTATGATTGAAAATCCAAACGGTATCGGGGTCTTGTCGAGATTATAAAGGGTGGAACCCGGGACGAGAGCTGAAGGGTGCCGGGTTTTCGGAACGGATGACGGATCCATCTCTCCGGAGCATCCATGCGCTTACAGCGATAATTTCGGGTGTAAAAACGTGCTTCTAAGCGTTAATAATGCATGCATTTTTGACATTTTCCTATAAAAATTGTCCTGCTATCCTGGCCCGATCCCGTTTTGGAAAAAAGTCGCAATAATATTACACTTTGGCACTGGGGGCACCATCACTTTATTTGCGACGGTATGGAGAGTTTTCGTATGACATTACGGATACTGACTTGTCCAAGCGAGTTATTTACAATACGGCAGAGGAGACTTAATGCCCCAACTTTTAGGTATTCGTATCAGGAATTATAAGTCACTTCAGCAAGTCACACTCGGTCAGATTGGTTATTGGCAAGGTGAGGCATTGCCCCCTCTTAGTTGTTTCATCGGCCCGAATGGAAGTGGAAAATCGACTTTGCTTGACGCTTTCGGGTTCCTTTCTGACTGTCTGAAAGAAGGAGTCGAGGCGGCGTGCGATAAACCTCAACGCGGAGGTTTTAGCAGGTTGCGGACTCAAGGAACTGAAGATTCAATTCATTTTGACCTTTACTACAGGGAAAGCCTAAGCGCGAGACCAATCACCTATAGCTTCGAAATAGGTGAAGTCAAAGGCATTCCAGTGGTACTGCGTGAGCATCTGCGCCAACGACGTAAAGGCCAGAAGCACGGCCAGCCGTTTACGTTTCTTAGACTTGAAAACGGCAAGGGGGTTGTCTGGGCCGGAGAGAAGACCGAAGCGGAAGAGGGGGCGACCCAACAGTATATTAAGCTCGAAGACAATGATAGACTCGGCATCACAACCCTCGGCCAATTGTCGGAGCACCCGCGCATAGTGGGACTGCGAGCGTATATAGAGAGCTGGTATCTTTCTTATTTTATCCCAGATGCGGCACGACGACTCCCTCCAGTAGGTGCACAAAAACACCTCGACCGGACGGGCGAGAACCTCGGAAATGTTGTGCAATATCTGGAACGAAGTCACAAAGCTCGTTTTGACAGCATCCTTGAGCGAATTCGAAGGCGGATACCTGGAATAGAGAAGATAGAAACGGAAAAAGGACGAGACGGTCGCCTTCTCTTGAATTTCAATGAGCGGGGTTACCAAGATCCATTTTTCCAGCAAAGTATGTCTGACGGTACATTGAAGATGTTTGCCTACCTCTTACTTCTTGAAGACCCGGAACCTCCTGCATTCATCGGTATCGAGGAGCCAGAAAATGGACTCTATCATAGGCTTGTCGAGCAACTGGCTCGTGAATTTCGGCGACACGCAGAAAAATCTAAAGGAAAGATTCAGGTACTAATGACAACGCACTCTCCTCAATTTGTCGATGCGTTGAGCCCTGAACAAGTATGGCTTATGGAAAAGGATGAAAATGGATTTACACAGATTAAACGAACTGCAGATATGCCAGTAATAAAGACGCTAGATCAGGAGGGTATACCTCTCGGTAGCCTTTGGTACAGCAATCATCTTGAGGAGAGGTTCGAAGGATGAGAGTGCATATTCTCGTTGAAGGTCTATCAGAAAAAGCTTTTTTGGAAATGTGGTTGCCAAGGTTCCTACCTCCCCAGCATTCATTCAAGATTATCCCCCACAGAGGGAAAGGTAAAATTCCTGGCGATCCATCTCAAAAGCCAGATCCAAAACGTCAAGGTCTTCTTGATCAATTGCCAGCTAAGCTCAGAGCTTATGGTAAAGAACTGAGATCTGATACTGATAGAGTTCTAGTGCTAGTCGATTTAGACCATGATGACTGTTTGATGTTAAAAAGACGTATGGTTAACGTTCTTGAATATTGCGACCCTCCCCCGGTGGTACTGTTCAGGATAGCTATAGAAGAGATTGAAGCTTTTTATCTTGGAGACAAATCGGGTATCCGGACTGCATTTCCAAAGTGTAAGCTGTCAAAGATGGATTCATATACTCAAGATAGTATTTGTGGTACTTGGGAGCTCTTTAAAGATGTTATAGGAGAGACCAGTGAAGATAAGGTCCAATGGGCTAAATTGACAGGCACCAACTTAAGCACTCAGTGGAAGGGTCCGTCAGGAAACAGTTCTAATTCTTTTCGTCAGTTCTGTAAGGGAATACTAAAGCTCATAGGAGAGCCAACAGACTGATAAAATAGACGACTATAAGCCCGACGCATGCTCGGAATTTCAACACGTCTCTCCTGACCCTTGAGAATTGCTCACAAATGGAAACGCAACGTTCGATATCATACTGCAAGGTCCCGGAATATTGTCGGAATTTCAGATCTGACTTTCGCATTGCTCGTTCGGCTGCGTCGGATCGCTCCGGCTGCTATCTTATGGTGGAGTAATCGCGTTTATGCGTCCTCGGCCAATATCGCCCTAAATAGGGGCGCTAAGGGAGGGAGGTCGTGACGGATGGTCTCCCAGATGATTTGAAGATCGACCCCAAAGTATTCGTGAATTACTACGTTTCGCATATCGCCCATTTCTCGCCATGGAATCTCAGGATGAAGCATTCTGATTAGTGACGGGATGCGTCGGGCGGCTTCTCCAATGACGGCCATATTGTAAAGCACGGCCTTTACGTGGCATCGGCATAGAAATCCTCATGAGTCATCTCCCCGATTAGACGGCTAATATCGTCGATGGCTTCCACAATATCCTCTATTCTGAACCGCCAGTCTCTACTCGGCATACACCGCCTCTTTGAGGATTCGGTCCCTTAGCTGTCTTTTCAACGCTGCCGGGGTCGTCAAATCGACCCGCCTCCTCATAAGGTCCTCCAAGTAATGCTGGAGTCGGAAAAATGTAAGGAGCCCGGTCGGCAGGTCGAACTCGACGAGAATGTCGATATCACTATCGGAGCGAGCTTCTTCTCGCACGACCGAACCGAAAACAGCGATGGATTTGACTCCGAATCGCCGAAGCTCATCTCGATGCTTTCTCAATATGTCCAAGGCCTTTTGTCGTTGCATGCCCTGTTCTTCCGTCTCCATCATTGAGAATATTCCTTTCCCTTAACTGAAATCATACCGAAAAAGGGTTTAAATTACCATGATGAGTAGGATTTACTTACATTACCTTTGAGATGTTCCGCGCGCCGCTCTTAACGTAACCGGGCGATTCGCGCTGGCCAGTATTTTGGCCGCTACTTCGTCTTCTGAGTAAAAACCCCGTCCCAGTCTTCCGCCGGCGGATCGGTCCTGTAGAGACGGCAGCGCTCCAGGTACGTTCTAGAGGCCGGGTCCTGCCGGGCAATAGATCCGAAATGCTCTTCCGCCGGCTCCCAGAGCCGCTTCCTGTACGCCGCCAGGCCTCGAGCAAAAGTATCGAGAAACGGCGGCCCTGCTTCTCCACGCTTGCCTATCAGCTCATATATCTTTACCGGTGCCTGCCGCCCTTTCACTCTTATCATGTCCAGTTCGCGCGTCAAAAACGCGTGGCCGGCGAGTTGAAACGTATCCTCACTGATCAAAATCGTCGTGCCGTAAAACTTGTTGGTACCCTCCAGCCTCGAGGCCAGATTCACGGTGTCGCCGAGCACGGTGTAGTTGAATCGCTCCAGGGAGCCGACATTGCCGGCAACCACAGGCCCGGAGTGAATTCCCATTCGAGCGCTGAGGACCGGCAAATTCCGCTTGGCCCACCCTTCCTGCAGCTCGGCAATAGCCTCTTTCATCTTCAATGCCGCCTCGCATGCATATTGGGCATGATTCTCCAACGGGAGCGGCACGCCCCAAAACGCCATGACGGCGTCCCCGATAAACTTGTCCAGACCTCCTCGATAATCGAGGATGATCTTTGTCATGGGAGTAAAATATTCAATTAACAGCGCAACAAGATCTTCCGGGCGGAGGCGTTCGGAAAAGCTGGTGAAGTTGGCGAGGTCCGAGAAGAATATAGTCGCCTGGATTTCCCTTCCCCCGAGTTCGAGGGAGCCCGGATTGTTCACAATCGATTCGACCACCGCCGGAGACACGTATCTGTTGAAAGCGTTGCGCAGCCATTTTTTCTGCCGCGATTCCGCCACGTACTGAAGCACTACGTTGCCGGTATAAAGCGAGGCGGTTCCGAAAACAAAGGTTACCGGAGGGACCCAGAAATCCAGGGCATAAAAGAACCAGTAGCAAAGAGCCGTCAGGCCCAGACTGGATATGCCGAAGACGATCAGCCCTCTCAATGGGCTTAGTGCGGTGCAAACGAGAGAAAAGAGCAGGAAATATCCGAGGCAGGCGATGAGCTTCACGCTGGTGGAGATTTCCCGAACCCATCGGCCGCTGAGCAGATTGTGCAGAATGTTTGCATGTATCTCCACGCCGCTGGTGTAAATGCCCGTGCTTTCGAAAAAAGGGGTGGGAAAGAGATCGGCCTGGTCCAATGGCTCGGGAGATGCCTGCAACTGGCGGCCCACCAGTACGATGCGGCCCCTGATCCGTTCCGCCGGGACTGGATGCTCATCATCCAGGATCTGGGAATAAGAAAGAGTATCGATGCTCCTGGCAGGCCCCACAAATTCTATCAAACCGGCAACATCGCCCTGCAGCTCGGGTTTGCCGGCAGCTCGGATTGCCGTGGCCGGCAGGGTTCTTCCGCCTTCAAGTTCAACCTGAAAGTGCCTGACCACCCCGTCCGGGTCAGGCTCTATCATGGCAAGCCCCGTTGCTTTGGCTGAGTCCGAAAAAAGCCTGAGCGGACGCACATTGATTATTCGGGAAAAGAGTCTGTCGTTTGTGTAGTCACACGTCTCTGCCAGCACCACATTGCCCGCTCTTTTGATGGAGGCGGCAAGGGCGGCGTCGTTTTCCGGATCCGAAGGTTCGGTGAAAAGAATATCGAAAATTATCAGGAGAGCGCCGGAGGCTGATAACCGGTCGATAAGCCGGGCGTGAAGGCTTCGGGGCCAGGGCCACGCGAGGCGCAGCTCCTGGAACGAGGGTTCATCGATGCCCACAATCAGCAGGTCCGGAGGAGGCGCCTGGGGACCTCTTGTCGCGAAAAACCGGTCAAGGACCCGGCTTTCGAGTTCCCTGACCAGCGGAAAGAACGCGAGCGGAAGAATCAGAAGAAAACTGACTATCCAGAGGGCTCCCACACGGTATCGGGTTTTTTGAAAAGAGTCGATGTTCATGAGACTGGGTCTTCCGAGAGGGCTTCCACGATCCATCATGCTCCATGAATGGGCCTTACGCTCAGAAATAAAGGCCAAGGTTTACCATTACGGCACGATCGGGGTAAAAGCTCCACAGTGCAACCGGTTCCGTCTGATAGTAAAAATGTTGATTGAATATGTTGGTTATCTGCACGGATGCATATCCGCGCTTGTCCGCAAAATACTTGCCGATGACAAAATCGACCAGATTGAAAGGATCTCCAAGCTGCGCCTGATTCTTCGCAAGGCTCTTATCGCTGAGGCCGCCAAGCTCCTGGTTCACCATGGTATCCTTTATCGACGCGAACCAGCCGCTGGGGTGCATGTAGGACAGCGCGGCGGCCCCCATTATCTCGCTGAAGTCTCCGCTGACCAGAAAGGTTTCCGGAGAGTTCAGGGACACCACTTTCCCTGCTATGCCGACCGAGAGGCCGAGGGAAGAGGTCAAAAGGCGGTTGAGGATAAAAGAGCCCTGGACACGGTCGGCTTCCGAAATAAACAGGTTGTTGTATGGATCGTACTGCGGATTGTCGATGTGGTGGGCCTGCAGGCGAAGCACGGTAAAAGTGAGAGGGTTCCACTGCGACTCCCATGCAAAGCCTAACTCCTTCACTTTCGAACCATCATCGGCATTGACCTGTGATGGAAATCCCGCCACCTGCTGAGGAGCTATGCTTTGGTTCAAAAGAGCGTGACCGTTTACGTAGCTCTGGAAAGCAAAACGAAGGGTATTCGACCTATTGACTTCATAATTGATCCCAAACAGTCCGTTCGGACTATCCGAAGTTATTGGATTCGGAAAATCGCCGCGGGAGCTTGAGATAAAGTCTCCCGAAATGCCAAGCTCCAGGAGCAAGCGCGGGTTGATACGCCAGTAGTCGTGCACATATACGGAAGTGGCGCGGTCAGGTGGGTTGTAGGTGTCGATGATAACGTACTTGTAGTAGTAATCGAACGGAGGAGGAAAAATGAAAAATCTGTCACGATAATAATAATCCAAAGAACCGCTGAAGTAATCCAGGCCGGCTACAATTGTATGATCGCCGCTTTTTACCTGCTCCTGGAGTTGCACATTATTGAAATTCTGAATTGTGTGGCGATAATAATTGCCGAAAAGGTAGTATTGGAACACCCCGTGATTGTCGAATACACTTTGATAATAGGAGTCCGTCAAGCGCCAGTTCTCGCTTGCCCAATTGAAGTATCCAATGAAAACATTCTCGGGTGAGAAACGGCGGACATATCCACCCTCGACAAAATTATCGTCTGCCTTCCACCGTGTGTTCGGATCGTTTATGTAAGAAAAATTATCCGGATTGGTGGTGTCGCCCCAATTTACCCTGTTATAGGTGTAAGTGGTGTAAAACGAGTCCTTGACGGTAGGCTCGAATTTTCCCTGCACAAGTCCAAAATAGGATTCTCTATAGTTATTGTCCTTCCTGTATCCGGGGTCGTATTGATATTCCCCGTAAGCATCCATGGCAAACCCAGGCAGGCCGCCAAAGACTTCAAGCGAGTAGTCCTGAATGAGGGCCTTATTGTTGGCATAGGCGCCGGCGCCCGCACTCGCCTGAAGCCTCACATACGGCATTTCAAACATCTGGGTGTAATCGGTATACATGCTGAAAGTGTTTTCGTTTGCAGGCGCGAGCAGCCGGTAAAGAAGAAGCTCGGAAGCAGAGGCGCCGACCCTGTCCCGTGCCGCCGCATAAGCGGAGCTTAGGAAAAGGTGGGCCGAAGCGTTCAGCGGGTCGTCGTTTACGGCCGTCACGGCTTTGCTGAAAGACCAGTCCGCCATCCCAAGCTGGCTGTAGGCGCGCGCCAGGTCGGTGTTCCTCACGGCGAGGTCCCGGTCCAGCATCAGCCTGGACTTGAAAACGGCCGAGTTGTCGTTCAGCTCGATCGACTTGTTGATTTCCAGTATCGCTTCCCCCGGACGGTACAGATCAGAAAGGGCGATACCTTTGTAGAGGTATGGGGTTGGATCGTTTGGGTCGAGGGTCTTGGCGTAGTCGTAGACTTCGAGCGCCTTATCGAAAGACCTCGTTTGATATAGGGCCTTCCCAAGGCTACTCTGGTAGAGCGACACCCTGGGTTCGAGCAGTGTTGCCGTGAGCATTTCCGTCAGGCCCAGGCTAAAATTGCGGTACCTGAACGCGACATTGGCAAGGCCGATGTGAGGTTCCCCAAACCCCGGATTGTACTTGACCGCTTCCGTGAAAAGCTTATGCGCCTTGTCATAATCCCGGTAGCCCAGGCGGATGAAACCAGCCAGGCTCAAAACTTCACTGTCCGTTGTTGAAATCTCCAGGGCCTTACTGATAATCTCCCAGGCTCGGTCGAGATAATCGTCACCCAGCCAGAGTCTGGCAAGGTATACGTAAGCTTCCAGGAACAGAGGGTCGGCGGCCAGGGCCTCTTCCAGAAATCCCCTCGCCTCAGCCAGTTCGAAATGCGCTATCTTGACCAGAGCTGCGGTCACCAGCACCATCGGAGACCTGTTGTTTTCCAGCATGGCAGTGACCGCCTCGGCCCTCGCCTGCTTCTTACTGTTTTGAATCAGGTATATCTGGCTCAGCAGTGAATGCGCGATGGTCGAATCCCGCCCTCTGATACGATTGTCGCTCAAAAGCGCCTTCGCTTCGTCGATTTTTCCGACGAGCATTGAAAAATAACCGGACATTACCAGCATGAGAGAAGAAGGAGCACCTTGTCTCAACTCCCCGGCCATAAGCTTATAGGCGCTCACGGCATTGCCGGTGCGATAAATAGCCAGGGCATACCCGCACACGGTCAATTCCGACGGACCCGCCCTGAGACCTGCGCCGGGCGGCTGAGACTTCACCGCCTTCACGGCCTTGTCGAAATAAGCCAGGGATTTGTGTGGGTCATGCCTCTGCAGGGATATCCAGCCGAGAATCTGAAGCGCCCCAGTGTTTTCGGGATCCCGGCTCAACACCTGATCGGCATCTCGCTGGCTGCCGTCCAGGTCCCCTCGGTCGTAAGAGGCAACGGCATTCACCAGCAGCGGGGAACCGGCAGCCGCTGCGGCCGTCGTCCCTAAAGGCATATCGCGGTAGCTGAAAATACCCGGATAATAGAGCGACCACTGGACGGCATCTTTGGGCTGCAAAACCACCCTCTTGACAGGCGCCTGGCCGACCTCGGCAAAACCTTCTTCACCCGGATTGAGATCGATCTGTCCCTGGGGGTTGGCCATGGTGAGCCTGCCTTCCAGGAGAACCAGGTCTGTCGCGCCTCCCTGCTCAACCTTCAGATTGAATTCGGTGCCGCGGATGGCCGCGGTTACCGCAGGAGTGCGGACCTCGAATTTGACTTTCTCATTCTTGTTTCGCAGCCAGATTTCCCCTGCCGAGACCTCGTAGAGACTGGTATCGGTCTCTTTCCTGGCCGCCGGAATAACTACTCCCATCCGAGCCGAAGGAGCACTGCTCTTGAGGACCACAACGGTATTCTGATTTAATTTGAGTTGTGTCTCATCCACACACAGAATGGCAACTCGTGAATCTTGCCCCGTCTTCACCGAATCACCGGCAAATAGTTCCCCGCCGTTCTGTGCCGCCTCCCAGGAACTCTTGCCCGTGGGCAAAACGGCTACGGAGCCCTGAGGATTGATCAGGTGTCCAACAGGAATTTCGGATGCATTTGACAAGCCCGCCTGCATACAAAGACAAAAAACCAAGCATAAAAACGCAAAGACCGTTTGCTTTAAGGGTTCGCGCCATCCAGATGTCAAACTGCAACCGGAAGCGACTTCCGCAACCATAAGACTCACTCCGAGAGGCGGTGGCGAATGCATGCGCATGAGCTTTTCTTCAGGTTGAACCAGGACCGTTAACTCGTTGTCTACACTGAAAACCGGCTTGCAGGCCGAAATCTCAAGACTGGGAGGGTGAAAACTATAGCATATTCGAGGCATGGCAGCGTTGAAAAAACTCCCCGGACGAAAAGTCCCTCCCAAGGCTGAACACGCTATTGTCATCCTGATTTCCGTTTGTAAAACTAACCAACCTGTGCTAGCACAAATGTCCTCGACATCATGGCGGGTTCCAGCTCGGTTTTAGGACTGAAACGGCGGCCCGCCGAATTGAAGATGCATGCAGAAAGGACTCTTGGAATCGATGGCAGAAATCGCTCCCTTCAGGGGGCTGCGCTACAATCAGGAAAAGATCCCCGATCTTGCTCAAGTGGTTATTCCTCCTTACGACGTTATATCCCCCGAAGAGCAAAAGGCCTTTCACGAGAACAATTCATACAATTTCATCCGGCTGGAACTGGGGTTGCAGGCCCCTGGAGACTCGAAAGGGGACAATCCCCATACTCGCGCGGCTGCCTTCATCAGGCAATGGATGGAAGAGAAGATTTTGGTCCGCAATGGGGACCCGGCCATATATTACAGCGAACTGGACTTCAAAGACGACAGTGGAACCCTCAGAACCCGCAAGGGCTTCATCTGCGTTCTGAGGTTGGAGGATTTTTCCTCGGGCAGGGTCCTGCCCCATGAGAAAACATTCCAGGCAATCAAGGATGAGCGCCTGGCACTCATGCTGACCTGCAACTCGAACCTGAGTCCCATATTTGCGCTTTACCCGGATTCTAACGAAAAGGTTCTCCACGCGGTGGCCTCGGGCAGGCGTGCAGATCCGGAGATCCGGTTCACCGACTTTGCGGATATGACACACAGGGTGTGGCCGATAACGGAAAGACCGGTCCTCGAACAGGTCCGGAACCTCATGCTGGACAAGCCGATTTTCATCGCCGACGGCCACCATCGCTACGAAACCGCTTTGAACTACAGGAATGTTCTCCGGAAACGTCATGGGACCGGCAATCCACAGGCTCCATATGAATATGTCATGGTCTACCTTACGGACATGGATGATCCGGGGCTCACCATCCTGCCCACTCATCGACTCTTGAGAAACCTCGGCTCCTGGGACCCGGATCGATTCATTGAAAAGGCGAAAAACTGTTTCGAGGTCCGGCGGTTCGAACCTGAAAACTGCGGGGAGCTTCAATGGAAAGACGCGATCAGGGATGGGGGACTGAGGAAGGAAACTACAATCGGCTTCTGTTACAAAGGAGCGCGATGCATTTATGTGCTGACCGCAAAACGGGAGACTGTTTCAGACTTTCTGGCAAGTAAAAAGACGCCCGAGCCGCTCAAGACTTTGGACGTCGTGATCCTGGACCAGATACTTTTGAAGGAAATTCTCGGAGTTACGGATCAGTTCCTTGCCAACGAACACAATATCAGCTTCAGAAACGATTTTGCCCGAGCACTCAAGGATATAAAGTCGGGAAGATACGACGCAGGTTTCTTCATAAACCACACCCGGATCGAACAGGTCCGTGAAATTGCCTCCGCCGGTCTCGTAATGCCCCACAAATCCACCTACTTCTATCCAAAGGCGATTTCAGGACTGGTCGTAAACCCTCTGTATCCGGATGAGGAAGTTTTTTGACCCCGAAGACGACTGAAGATAAACGGCTGAAAACCAGCGATTCCCTTTTCGGCGGGAAACTCGTCGTTTGCCAGGAGGAGAAGGGATACAGGTTTTCAATCGACGCCGTCCTGCTCGCAGGTCTCACCCGCATGAAAAAAGAGGACCGGGTGATCGACCTCGGGACCGGCTGCGGGGTCATACCGCTCGTTATTGCTTACCGGACAAAAACAGTGCATAAAATTGTCGGCCTTGAGATACAGCCCGAACTCGCCGAACTCGCGACAAGAAACGTCGATGAAAATAATTTCACCGGACGAATCGAGATTCACCGGATGGATTTTCGCGAAGTTTCACAAGCATTCGAGGCCGGAAGTTTTGATCTGGTGCTGAGCAATCCCCCGTACAGGAAGCCCGGAACCGGCCTGATCAGCCCAATAAGGCAAAAAGCCATCGCTCGCCACGAACTTACAGCGACGATAACCGATGTCCTGAAGGCCGCCATGCATCTGCTCCGGGAGGGAGGGCGCGCAGCGCTCGTCTACCCCTCGGTACGGCTGGGAAACCTGATGAGGTCCGCTCTCGACTGTGGTTTGAGCCCCAAACGGCTGACGCTCGTCTATTCGCATCCGGGCGGGGCGGGCAGGCTTGTTCACCTTGAATGCCTCAAGGGCGGGGGCGAGGAACTAAGGGTCGAGCAGCCCTTTTACATATACGGAGCAAATGGGTCCTATTCCGATACCATGCAAAAGCTTTATAATGAGTGACCTTTGTCAGTGAATAGAAGAATCAGTCAACGTCAGCAGAAGCAAGCACCCTTCAGTCAAACGGAGTCCGCTACGGATCTTGGCATCAAGGAGAAAGTGGCCTTTGTGGCCAGCGGCAGTAAAGGACTCGGCAAAGCCGTCGCCTTGGAGCTGAGCAGGGAGGGCGCCAGGGTGGCTATCTGCGCCGGGCAACACCCGGAACTGCCCGCAGCCGTTGAAAAGATCCACTCGCTTACCGGCGGGGAGGTAATCGGAATCGCCGCCGACCTGGGCATTTCGGACCAGGCAAGAGATTTCATCCGAAAGGGCCTGGAACACTTTGGAACGGTAGATATCCTGGTCCACAATGCCGCAGGGCCTCCGGACAGGACATTCCCGGATGTGGACGAGGATTTGTGGAACTTTACCTTTTCAATCGAACTCGCCCCGTATAACGTCACCGTTAACAATATCTGTCCAGCATGCGCCATGACCGAACGGGTACGGAAGCTTTACGCCGAAATCGCCGACAAAAGAGGCATCTTACCGGATGATGTCGTCCGGATCCGGCAATCCCGGATACCCATGGGCCGCCTTGGCAAACCCGAGGAAATCGGGGCGCCGGCGGCCTTTCCGGCCTCGGAGCGTGCGGGCTTCCTAACGGATGACTCCATCCAGATGGATGGCGGATGGTACAGGGGAGTCGCATAAAGGTTCAAAATGATGACCAAACGCACAGCATATATTCGTTCCGTCGGGCGCTATCTTCCCGAACGGAGACTCACGAACAAAGACTTCGAAAAGATGGTGGACACTACGGATGAATGGATTTTCACTCGAACCGGCATCCGCGAGCGCCGAATCCTGTCGCCGGGGCTCGGCAATTCACATATGGCGGCGCCGGCCGCCATGGAATGCATGGAAAAGGCAGACGTGGACCCGGCCGAAATAGACGTGGTGATCGTTGCCACGGTTACCCCCGATATGCTTTTCCCGGCCACGGCCTGCCTGGTTGCGCGCGACATCGGGGCGAAAAACGCCTGGGGTTTCGACCTTAGCGCCGGGTGCTGCGGGTTCCTGTATGCAATGTCGGTTGGCGCCCAGATGATCGAATCCGGCAGGGCGAGAAAGGCCCTGATCATCGGCAGCGACGTCATGAGCACGATAGCCGACTACTCGGACAGGAATACCTGCGTTCTTTTCGGAGACGCCGCCGGCGCCGCGCTGCTCGATTCCTGCAGTGAACCCGGCTACGGTGTGCTCGATTTCATCCATCATGTCGACGGCGCCGGCGAACCCTTCCTCCACATGAAGGCCGGTGGAAGCCGAAAGCCCCCGAGCCTGGAAACAGTTGAAAACAAGGAACATTATGTTTTTCAGGACGGCCGCAATGTTTTCAAGACGGCAGTGACCGAAATGGCCGCCGTGGCCGCTGAAATTCTTGCCAAGAACGGATTGACCGGCGAAGACGTCGCTCTTTTCGTCCCTCATCAGGCCAACCTGCGGATCATCGACGCGGCCGCGAAGCGAATGGGACTGGAAAATGGAAAGGTCGTCATAAATATCGACAAATACGGCAATACCACCTGCGCCACCCTGCCGCTCGCTCTCTATGAAGCCGCGGTGGAACATAAATATAAGCTGGAAAAGGGTGACTACGTGGTCATGGCCGCTTTCGGCGCGGGATATACATGGGGCAGCACCCTGCTCAGATGGTGGGACCAGAGCTGAGTGAAAAGGCAAGGGGATGCTTCCAGCCCTCTCCGGCACTCCACAAATGTGACCCCGGAACACGGGGCTGGTGGCATCTAACTAAAAACTGATAACTAATAACTATTTGTCCGCATCCGGGAAAAACAGCGGTTGCCCGAATTTGTCCTTGCCGAACTGTCCGATTAACCGCTGTGTTTCCGGAGAAGTCATAAAGTCGACGAAGGCCCTGGCGCCCTCTGCGTTAACCTTCCCGAATTTCACCGGGTTTACTTCCATGACATGATAGATGTTCTTAAGAGAAGCATCGCCTTCGCAAAGGATATCCAGCCGAACGTTGGGCTTTTCGGAAAGGTATGTCCCTCTGTCGCTCAGGGTGTAGGCCCCTTTCTCGGACGCCATCAGGATAGTGGCGCCCATCCCCTGCCCTGTCTCCAGGTACCACTTGGCCCCTTTTGGATTCAGCCCGGCTTTTTCCCATAGGGCACGCTCCATCTTGTTGGTCCCTGAATCGTCACCCCTCGAGACAAAGACGGCGCCGCTGACGAAAATCGACTTAAATGCTTCAACGGGCGCCTTGCCCTTGATCTTCGCGGGGTCTTTCGCCGGACCAATTATTATGAAGTCGTTGTGCATCACCAACCGGTAGTTTTTGGCCACCCCTGAATCCACCAGCTTCTTTTCGGCCTGGGGGGCATGCACGAGCAGGACGTCCGCTTCGCCCTTCTCGCCCATCGCCAGCGCCTGGCCGGTGCCAACCGCAATTGTTTTTACCCTGAATCCTGTCCTCTTTTCGAATATCGGCACCAGCCGGTCCAAAAGCCCGGAATCGACAGTCGAGGTCGTGGTGGCCAGGATCAGCTCAGTGCTCTTTGCCCCCTGCGCCGAAGCCGTGCCAAACAGGACCAGGATCGAAAATACGCTCAAAAGGGAGGCTGCGGCGAATACGGTGCTTTTCATGATTTGCCCCCCTAAAAACTAAAAACTAAAAACTAAAAACTGAAAACTAACAACTGTTAGAGTGCTCTTTTCAACAAAGCGTCCCACTTGTCGTCCACTTGCTTTTGGAACGCCGTCATCTGTTCCGGGGTGATTTTTCTGAATCGGCCCTGAAGGGATATATATTCGTCGATCGGTTTTTTTCTGCCGTTTTTGGCGATGCTCAGGCTTTTACCGGTTAGTGTGACACGGCCTTCCTCGATTTCATAGAGCGGGAAAATGCATGATTCGGTCATCAGGCGGCCGATTTTTACCGTATCTTTGGTCGGATACCACCAACCGGTCGGACAGGGGACCGAGAGGTGAAAAAATCTTGTCCCGACAATATCTTTGGCCTTCAGAAATTTGTTGTAGACGTCACCCGGATAGGAGCTTGAAACCGTGGCCAGATAAGGAATGCTGTGGGCTTCCATTATCAGCATGAAGTCCTTTTTCGGCTGTTCCTTGGGCTCTATCGGCGTGGTGGTGGTCAAGGCGCCGACCGGAGTTGCACTGGAGCGCTGCGCCCCCGTATTCATGTATGCTTCATTGTCATAGCAGACATAGATAAAATCGGTCCCACGCTCGGCGGCGCCGCTCAGGGCCTGAATCCCCATATCGAAGGTCCCTCCGTCGCCGGCAATCGCCAGCACTTTCCAGCCCTCGGTTCCCGTGGCTTTGAGACCTGCCACCAGCCCCGCGGCCGTCGAAGCGGCGCTGGCAAACGTCGTGTTGATGGTAGTCCCATACACCGGAGTTTTCGGGTAAATCCCGTGAAGAATGGTTATGCAGCAGGCGGGTATTGAAATGAGTGTCTTCGGCCCCAGAGCTTTCAATATGAACCGGTACGCAATGGCAATTCC
>Ga0326728_10016509_pt1 | contig 15045 bp, 8 predicted proteins | sample MB3enrmetagenome_FD_207602 | JGI IMG/M metagenome (GOLD analysis project Ga0326728, IMG submission 207602) | Lab enriched peat soil microbial communities from McLean, Ithaca, NY, United States - MB31MN | ecosystem: Environmental > Terrestrial > Soil > Wetlands > Peat | place: USA: New York...
ACCCCTTCGACGCGAAGCACATATTCATCGACTACACCGACATCGGACTCTTTGCCAGCAACGACGGCGGCCAGACCTGGCACAGCAGTTCCGTGGGCATTCCGCCGCAATGGCGCAACACGACGTACTGGGTGGCCTTCGATCCTGCCCAGCGCGGACTGATGTGGGGTGCTTTCAGCGGCACACACGATCTGCCCCGGCCCAAGATGTGGCGCACGCGCAGCCCGCAGACCTTCATGGGCGGGGTCGCAGTCTCGACCGATGGCGGCCGATCCTGGCAGCCGAGCAACACGGGTCTTCCCCAGGATTCAGTTACGTATATTCTTCTCGATCCTTCCAGCCCTGCAGGTAGCCGCACGCTATATGCCTGTGCCTTTGGCCGGGGTGTGTACAAGTCGACCGACGGCGGCAAGACCTGGACGCAAAAGAACAACGGGATCATCGGCGAAGAGCCCTTCGCCTGGCGCATCACCGCGGGTCAGGATGGATCACTTTACTTGGTGGTGGCGCGGCGCAGCGAAGGCAAGGACTACTCCGCCGCCGGCAGTGGCGCCGTGTACCGGTCGACGGATAAGGCGGAACACTGGCAACCGGTTCCGCTGCCCCCAGGCGTGACTGGCCCAACCGGCCTGGAGATTGATCCCAGAGATGCGCAGCGCCTCTACCTTACAGCCTGGGGCCAGGAGGGCGAATCGGCGGATCGAAATGGTGGAGTGTATGTTTCAAGCGATGGCGGAGCGACGTGGAAGAGTCTCTTCACCGAGTCGCAGCATGTGTACGACCTGACGATCGACCCGCGCCATCCGGACACCCTTTACATTGCGGGATTCGATGCGGCGGCATACCGCTCCACCGACCGTGGCGCTCATTGGACACGCATCCAGGGATTCGACTTCAAGTGGGGACATCGCGTGATTCTCGATCCGAACGATCCATCCCGAATCTACATCACGACATTTGGCGGATCCGTCTGGCACGGTCCCGCGGCCGGCGATCCTCACGCCCACGAAACCATCCTGACGCCCGTTCCAGTTGCTCATGAGTGAAGGAGGGCGGGGTGAACGCTCCGCGCGAGCGGAACCGCCCCGATCCAATGAACCTTCCAGATCAGCTTCACTGTTGAATCACCTGGCCGGTTTGGCGGAATCGGCCTGGTTCACAAGCGAGAACTTTAGATTGCGTTTTAGGTCGATATTGATCCCCACGAGCCTGAATTTGGTGCATTAAGCTCCAAAAAGGCACTGAATACCGCCCCGAAACCTATCCCATTCCCAGGCTGAAGATAGATCCGTGTTGATTCCTTTGGATCGTAACCGATTTAAGATCATTGCCTTACCTTGCGTTAGGACTTTTTGTTATTTTTTAGATTTTTTTCTTTGCTTTTGAGAGGATTGTGTGTTATCTTCCTCGGTCATAAGACGTTCCCTCTTGCTCCATGATTCTAAAGTGAACAGCACTGTTCCGAGGCGAGAGACGCGGCGAGAAACTGCGGAGGAGAGAAAAAGGAATGACAAACGATAACACTTCACTGAGGCATGCAAGTCGACGTCTGCTGTGCGTTCTCTTGACCGTCCTGGGCTTTTGCTGGGTTCTGTTCGTGCGTCCGGCATTGGCCCAAGTCGACCAGGGATCCATCACCGGTGTTGTGACTGACAGTTCGGGCAAACTTGTTCCGGGCGCTAAGGTCACGCTCCGCGATGTCGACACAGGACTGGTATTGACTGATAAGACAAACGGGCAGGGAACCTACGTCTTCTCTCCCGTCAAAATCGGCAACTATACAGTGAGCGCAGAAGCCTCTGGGTTCGAGACCACGACGCAGGAAAATGTGCATCTGGATATCCAGCAGCGCCTGTATATTCCCATTGCGTTAAAAGTCGGCAAGGTATCGGAATCCGTTGTCGTCAACGAAGCGCCCCCATTGCTGGAAACGGAAACCTCTTCAGTGGGGCAGGTGATGGGTACGGACACCATCAACGCCACTCCGCTCAATGGGCGCAATTGGGTTTATATCGCGCAGTTGACATCCGGAGTCGATCCAGGCCTGGCGGCCGGCGGCGCCCGTGGCGGCGGTACGGGTGACTTCTCGGCCAACGGTCAGCGCACCACGCAGAACAACTTCATCCTGGACGGCGTGGACAATAACGTAAACGTCGATGACTTTCAAAACGGCGCCAGCTACAACGTCAGGCCGCCACCGGATGCGCTGGCGGAATTCAAGATCGATACCTCCGACTACAGCGCCGAATTCGGGCACTCGGCTGGAGCCGTGCTCAACGCCAGCATCAAGTCGGGCACCAACCAGGTCCACGGGGATGTGTGGGAATATGTCCGCAACACCAGACTCGACGCGGCAGACTGGGATTCAGCCGGGGGCGCCGTTCCCGCCTACCATGAGAACCAGTTCGGAGCTACGCTCGGCGGGCCCATCTGGAAGAACAAGCTCTTCTACTTCGGTGATGCGGAAATGAATCGCATCGCCTTTGCCACACCGCTGCTTTTGTCCGTTCCCACGGCGACCATGCGCAAGGGGGACCTTTCGGAGTATTTTCTTAAAGCCAAGACTGGCAAGAGCGGGCCCATTGGGCTCTTTGAACCGAATAGCGCCGGTCAGGTGGCCTTGACCGGAACTGCCGGCGTTATTGCAAACCCGGACCCCACATGCGTTACATACAGCTCGACCTGTGCCTGGAATCCCGCCACACCGGGCAGCGGGATCGGCGCCGGCACCACCAACAACTATGCTGGGAGCGGCAATGCGGCCCTCAGCGGCAACTTCAATGGGAACGGGACGGCTAGCCCGTTGGCGGATCCAGTCGGACTGAATGTCCTGCAAGATTACCCCCTGCCGAATACGGGTGGCTGGACAGGAAAAGCCAGCGATACCCCGGGTAGTGGGCTTTTGTATAACAATTACTCGTTGAATGATCCCATCCATGACAACACCTGGCAGTGGGACCAGCGTGTGGACTGGGACCTGAGCGCCAAGGACCAGAGCTTCGCGCGCTATAGCTACACGCATGACCAAATCGCCGCGCAGCCTCCGCTCGGCCCAGTCCTCGACGGCGGCTATTATCTGCCTTCAAATGGAGTCTCCGCCGCGCTCACTCTCAACCTGGCGGAGAACTTCATGCTGAGCGAAACTCACATCTTCAACCCCAACCTCATCAATGAGTTCCGCTTCGGATATAACTGGGGCCACTTCGTGATCGGTCAGGAGAACGCCAACACCCCGGCCAGCAGTCTGATTTCTGGGTTGGGAGGCGTGCCCTTTACCGGTTTCGCCGGCCCCAACGGTGGCACCCCGTTCATCCTACTGGGCGGAACGCGCAGGCTAAGCTATGCCGGTTCGCCCACTGACACTCCGTCGGTCGAACGTCAAAACGTTTACCAGATACTCGACAACCTGACCAAGATTCATGGCAACCACTCCATCAAGGTCGGTATTGAGCTTCAATCGATCCGCACCGCCTTCTCGCAGTCTCAGTATCCGCGCGGCAGATACAACTTCAACGGCCAATACGACGCAAAATTTAACGCTGGTGGCACTGAAACATCTCTGACCAACGAGGGCATTGCCGACCTGTTGACCGACAATATGGGCAATATCGGCCTCTCTCCGGGCTGGGATACCCAGTACTATCGCAACTATCGCGCCGCTTACTTTCAGGATGACTGGAAAGTCAGCTCTAAGTTAACCGCGAACCTGGGCTTAAGGTACGATTTTATTCAGCCAGCCAGCAGCAAGGGGGGCGATCTGGCCAACCTTGTTATCACATCCCAAAACGAAACCGGATTGGGCCTGGGAACATCCGGGCAATCGGCTACCGGCGTGGCCCAGTGGGTTATGCCTGCCGAAGTTGCCTCCGCGTATCCTCTTTCAGCAAATTTTCAAAGTTTGCTGGCGAGCGACTTCATTTCGCTGAATTACACCACCGCCCACCAAAACTCCCTGGTGAGCGTTCAGCATTATAACTTTGCTCCGCGCATTGGCCTCGCCTATCGCTACGATTCGAAAACCGTTGTGCGCGCTGCCTACGGCCTCTTCTATGGAGCGATTGAAGCTCCTGGAGGCGCCGAGCTGGAGACGAACTATCCCTTCGCGTATCAAGTGGTGATGGACAACCAATATGTGGTGCAATATGGCGGATGCTATCCATCCACCCAAACTGGCGCGTTCAACATCAACAGCCAATGCCCATCCAACGGCACACCGGACTTGGATGTCGCGAGTGGTACGACACCGACGCCCGGCGCGCATCCCGGGGCGAATCAACCGTCTGGATTCACTCCTTTCCCATATCCAACCTCCCTGGAGCAAGGCGGATCGCTCTACTTCGCCAATGGCGGTCTGGGCGCCTTCGCCAGCGCCAGCGCCATAGCCATGTCCCAAACCAACATCAAGACTCCCTATACTCAAAGCTACAACTTGACGATTGAGCGCGAACTGATGCCGAACATGGTGGCGTCCCTCGCTTATGTCGGCAACAACTCCAAGCACACCTTCGCGGGCACTGACCCCCTCGCTCCTCTTGCCGTAACGAGCAATAGCAATCCCAGCGGTAAACAAGGCTCCGTAGCGTTTCCCGGCATATCGACGGAGAACCCCATGGAGACTTGGATCGGCGAAAGCATGTATAACTCGCTGCAGGCTAAACTCGAACGGCGCTTCTCCGGCGGGTTCAGCTTCCTTGCTTCGTATACCTGGTCTCACGCCATGGACGACGCCGCAAACCCAGGCATCGGAGGCGGTCCGCCCTATCGCAACACAAACCTCATTCCACTTAAAGACGAGATGACAAACTCCAACTACGACGTGCGTCACCGGTTCACCTTTAACGGCCTGTATGATTTGCCGTTCGGCAAGGGCCGGAGATATGTGAATCAGGGCGGCGTGCTGGATTATTTTGTCGGCGGATGGTCAGCGAGCGCCACCTGGCAAGCGCAAACGGGCATTCCGTTCACGGTTGGCACGGGCGCCAATACGTTCCAGTCGGCCGCTGGCCTTATCAACGTCAATGCAATCCGGGTTGGCGATCCGTTCAAGGGCGGTGGTACTCCGCCTGCGGCGAATATTGACATGCAAGGCGTAACGTGTCCGGCCACGGTGCATAACAGAACAAACTGGTATAACCCATGCGCGTTTGTCGATCCGGCGCCGGGGAGCAGCATCGCTCCGGGTGCTCTGCTGACCGACGAGGCCAGCGCCATTAAATATGGCGGTGGAAAGGCGAACCAGATCCATGGGCCGGGATATGAACGCGTCAATATGTCCCTATTCAAGAACTTCCCGACCTGGCGCGAACAGTACGTCCAGTTCCGCGCGGACGCATTCAACCTGTTCAACACGCCGTCCCTGGGCCAGCCCGGCGACCAGAATCTTGATGCGACCTCTGGTCAGATCACTAACCCTCAGAGCTTCCAGAACTACACGCCGGACGCGCGGTTCTTCCAACTCGCCGCAAAGTACGTATTCTGAAGCGGCAATTTGCCTGCATGCGGGGAAGGGCATGCGGTTTCAACCCTACGTCTCCCGCGGGCGCAGCAGCGCTCGCGGGAGAATTTGCTTTTTGCAGGCGGTTTAGGCAATCCTGATCAACTCCGAGTCCTCTCGACCTTTTGAGCTCTGGAGTGAGGCGCGGCATGTGATGGATACCTCGCGGCGGAATCTTCTGAAAGCGGCCGCGGTCCTCGCAGTGGACCGGTGGTCGCGTCTGTACGGGCTCGAACTTGGAAGCAAGTCCCTTGGCGCGCCAGACGAGCAGGAGCGGAAGATCATCGTGGTCTGCTGCGCCGGAGTGCGCCGCACTGATACCTTTCACGATACCGGTCTTGAGAACATTCCCCATCTTCTCCACGATCTTCTGCCCTTAAGTGTTTTCTATCCCTACGCGCGCAATCATGGCGTGACGAGCCACTACAACACGATATCCAGCATTGTGACGGGCAATTGGCAGCGCCTGGACGATTGGGGGAAGACGCCGCCCGAGAGCCCGACGATCTTCGAATATCTACGCAAGCGCAGAGGTTTTCCGCAAGACAAGACCTGGCTGATTTCCAGCAATAAAGCCCTGACCAGCAAGATTGGCGCGAGCTCGATGAGCGGCTTTGGGCCGCCCTACGGCGCCAACGTGGTCTTCCCCAAGCAACTGCTGATTAACGCGGTGATTCATGCTGCGTCGCAGGGGCACGCAGACCATAGCGCGAACCGGAACACCATGCAACCCGAGATCGAAGCCATCCTGCGCAGCCAGGACTATGAAGGCCTCGATTGGTCGGTATTCGGCAACGATCTTGCGCTCGATGGCCGCATGCTGGCATCGGTTCAGGACGCCATCGCGAACCTTGTGCGCACCACTGCCCCCGTAACCGGGGATGAGTTTACGTTTCTCGTCAGCCTGGAAGTGATGAAGCGCTTTGCGCCTTCGCTGCTGGTCATGACGTTTTCCGATGTGGAGGTGGCGCATTTTGGTGCGTACTCCATGTATCTGTCGGGTATTCGCACCATGGACCGGCTCGTCTACGAACTTTGGGGTTTCGTGCAGGCCACACCTGCGTACAAGGACAAGACAACCCTGTTCATTCTTCCCGAGTTCGGCAGGGATCTGGATGGATCGAATACCAACGGATTCTTCAATCACCGCTTGAATGATGATTCGACGCGGCTGGCGTGGCTCATGTGTGTGGGAGAAGCTGCGGGATCGCCGCAGGTCGTCGAACGCCCAATCGAGCACCTCGATCTTTGTCCGACCATCGCGAAGTTATTCGACATCGGTAAGCTCGGGTTAGCTGGGAACGCCCTGCCGGAGATATCAGCATGAGGGGGGAGCATTGAGCGCGGCGCCAAAACCGGATCGAAGGCAGGAACCCAGCCTTGAGCTCTATCGCCGCCTGGTTCACGAACTCCCTTTGACGCTGCGGCCATCGATGAACCAGCAAATCGACCAGTGGGAGACGTTATTCCCGTTCGAGCAAACGCGTCTTTCCACGATGCTGGACCGGTTAGCGACGCTCAGCCATCCTGCGTTCGCGGCACTCATCGCGCCAGTGCGTGCAGTCGAAAGCAAAATGGGAGTGAAGGGCTGGGATTTTTCTGAGTCGGAAGACACGATCGAAAACGCCTCGCTCCTGGCGCGGTCGTCGTACTATGCCGAATGGCGAGCCCGGGTGCAGGAATTCTACGAGGCCGTGAGCGCGACGCCAGCTTCCGAAGAGCAGCAGACGAAGGCTGCCCGATTGATCCTCATGATTCTTCCTGCCAGCCTGCCAACCGATCCGAAGACGGTCTGGAAGCAATGGGATCGCCGCGGGCGGGCCATGCGGATATCGGGTGATGCGGGATCGATCCTCCCGCTCCTCATCGACGGCGAGACGGCCCTGCTAGAAATCCCGGCGATGCGACAGTCTCAGGGATCGATCGACACTTCCGACCTGTGGTTCATCGATGCCGGAAAAACGCCACGCGGAGCATTGACTCGTCTGTCTCCGGAGCATGCTTCCATTCTGGAATTTGGCGCGCTCAAGCCTCTCCGGGATGAGTTCCTTGCGGAGTTGAACAAGGCGCCCAAGAATATCGAGATTACCGATCAGGTGCGGTATGGCCTGCGGCGCAAATCGTGGGGCGGTTTGTGGCCTGAAGATCTTGAAGGCCAACCCAGGCTGCAACGATTCACCATCGATCTCTTTCTGAGCGGCAATGGCGCGGTGATTTTTCCCAACTCATTTGTGGAGTGGACGGCATCGGAGGCGATCCGGCGCGCTCGGCCTCGTGTGGTGATTGCCCGATTCGGGATGCGCATCAAGCCCAAACCTTTCACCAGTATCGCAATCTTCGAGAATCAGCAGAAGGTCAGTTCGATTCCCGACGCCGACGACCCGCAGGGCAGCGCAATCGACGCCAACATTCTCGCCCGCTATGTCTGGCTCGCCGCTTCGAGGTACCCGGAGATGGAAAGAATGTGCTGCGTTTGCGTGGCGGAATCCGCGAATTCAGCTTACGTGCTTGCGCCGGCAGGGTCAGCCAACCCAGGGGAAACTCAGGATTCCATCCAGCCAGGCGAATTGTGCAATTGGATCAGGACCCAGCTCTCTGCCTGAGGCTGAAAATGGCCTGTTCTTGTCGGTCGATTCCCAAAAAAGATAGAATACGATTGAATAAAATCATAAAACATGAAGTAAAGCTTGCCAAACGTAATATTACCGATGTATCGTTTGATTTGGGAGTTTTCCAGGTGGCTCCCTGGCCCACAAAGCAACCCAGGATGCGCTCCGGGAAAACGTCACCGCACCCCGGATGCGACCCGGCGATGCAGAAGTCTCGTGGACACTCAAACTTCAGGTGCATGCGGCCCGAGACCTTAAACAGGAATCCTTCGGCGCGAGGCGGGGATGAGAAATGAATCGTCGTCAGATGCTACGTAGAGCGGGCGCAGGACTCATCGTCGGGACTGTCGCGCGTGGCGCAACTGCCGTGCCGTCGCAGGACACTGAGCCGGACAAGCTGCCCAGTCTTGCTCTTTCAGATTACGAGCCCAAAAGCATGCTGAAGGTCCGGGAGACTCGAGTCGAGCGGCCACGGTGCCCGGTCATTGATTTCCATTCCCACATCACTGTTTCTGCCCGCGAGGTCAACGGCGTTCCACTCGCAGCAGAGCGCAGATACCTGGGCGATCCGGGAGAATTGATCGCCGTTATGGACCGGAAGAACATCCGTACCATGGTGAACCTGACCGGCGGATATGATGCCGGCCTCGTCGAAACCATCCAAAGGTATGACCAAGCTCATCCTGGCCGGTTCTACTCCCTCACTGAACCCTGCTATTCGCGCCTTCTCGAACCGGGCTATCCACAGATTCAGGCAGAAGCGATCGAACAGGCGCATCGCAGCGGGGCCCGCGGTTTGAAGATCCTCAAGACCCTGGGGCTTTATCTGCGGGACAACATCACTACCGGGAAGCTGGTAAAGATCGACGATCCCCGGTTCGAACCCATGTGGGAGATCTGCGGCCATTTGCAGATGCCCGTCGCAATCCATATATCCGATCCGGTCGCCTTCTTCCTGCCCACAGACCGATTCAACGAGCGATACGAGGAGCTCAACAATCATCCCGATTGGTCGTTTCATGATCGCGATTTTCCCTCGAATGCCGAGCTCATTGAAGCGAGAAACAGAGTTATCGCACGTCATCCCAAAACTCACTTCGTCGCGCTGCATGCCGGCAATTTCGCCGAGAACCTCGGCAATGTCTCGGAAAACCTGGACCGCTTTCCCAACATGAGCGTCGACATCGCGGCGCGAATCGGCGAGCTGGGCCGCCAACCGAGGACAGCCCAGGCGTTCTTTGAAAAGTATCAAGACCGCATTCTCTTTGGAACAGATGCCACGCCGCACGGGCAGGACCTGCCACAGCAGTTTTTCACCGACCAGCTCTATGAAATCTACTTCCGGTTTCTTGAAACCAGCGATGAATACTTTGACTACGCTCCCGCGAAAGTGCCTCCTCAAGGCCGCTGGCGGATTTATGGCATCGATCTTTCCGATCAGATTCTGCGAAAGGTCTACCTGGAGAATGCCGCGCGCGCGCTGCAGCTTTCCATCGCAACTTCCTCTCCGCTGTAACGTGCGTGGATGCTGAAGGCTGTGGTTTCGAGGTAGAGAGGACGCCGGTCGATCTGCTTATCTGGCGCTGGCGAGAAACTCGTGGAACAATTCGGGATCGCGGAACGATTCCGTGCCACCGGATCGCAAGGTCGATAGCGCCGCGGTCCGGTTTCCGAATGCCGCGCACTCGGCCGGAGGCTTGCCGTCGAGATAGGCAAACAGGAACCCGGCATTGAAGCTGTCACCGGCGCCAATGGTATCGACAGGAACCACCGATTCCGCCGGCAAGCGCCACCTCTCCTGACCTGCCTGCACCAGAGCACCCTGCTTGCCGCACTTCACCGCAACAATCGGAACGCGCGCCGCAAGAACGCCGATCGCACTTTCAGTGTCGGCCTTCCCCGTGATGCGGCACGCCTCCTCCTCATTGGGCAGGAAAATATCGACGAGCCCAAGCAGTTCATCAAGGACTCCGCCCCAGCGGTCATCCGGGTCGTCATTGGTATCAAGCGAAAGGGTCAGTCCGGCTGCCTTCAACTTCCTGAAGATGTCGGGCAAGGCAGGTTGGAGCGCCTTATGGAGGAAGAGTGAAGAAAGATGGAAATGCCTTCCCGACGCCAGATAATCCAGGTCGATATCGTTTGCGTCCATCTCGGACATCGTTCCGGCATAGGTAAGAATATGGCGCTTGCCACCATGATCCAGCAAGACCGTGACGCCGGTTGACGCCCCGCCTTGCACACGCTTGACTCGGGTTACGTCGACACCACTCTCCATGAGCCGCTGCAAGGCGATCTCTCCGAGCGGATCGCCGCCGAGTCGAGTAATGAACCCCACCCGCATGCCGAGTGCCGCAAGATTATGGGCAAGAATCGCCGACGAACTACCGAGGGTCATCCGGAACGCGCTGGCCAATAACTCTCGTTCCAGCGGCATCGCCTCAGGAAGGCCGTACAGGATCAGATCAAGGTTGATTTCGCCGGCAATGGTCACGTCGAAGGACTTGGTCACAGCGTTCTTTCCGGATCCCATCTCATCGTCCGTGGATTTCGTTCCGCAGGCGGCATCGGCGCCGTCTATCCGGTCTCCACATGCCTGCACCGCTTATGATTCCAGGTTCAGACTGACTACCCGGCTCAGATGGCGAGGAGAATCGGGATCGAGCCCTTTACACAAGCCGAGATGAACGCCCAGCAATTGTCCCCACACGAGATAAACGACCAACTGCGCCAGTTCGGGTACGGCAAGACCGAGTTCGATCGCCAAATCCGCCGAGCGATCCACCTCAGGCGAGATGCGATTGGCGATTACTAGGGTGCGCCCACCCAGTTGCTTCATCTCCAGCAGAACCGAACTCTCTTCAGTGTAGCCCCTTTCAGATAGCAGGACTCCTATGAGCACGTCCTCTGACACGATGGACATCGGTCCATGCCGAAATTCGAGCGTGTGAAAGAACTGGGCGTAAGTCGAAGACGATTCCATGACCTTGAGCGCTGTTTCCCGCGCGATCGGATAGAGAGCGCCCTGGGCCAGAAAAGCGGCATCGGCAATCGTGGTCTGAGCAAACTGCTCGATCCGCTCCCCCTGTTTGGGGAGCAATGCGCTCAGCGCCGATGGCAGAACACGAAGCGCTTCAACCATCGTTGTCTGGCCGGCGAACCGTGCCGCAACGTACTGCAACGCCAGGAGCATCGACGTAAACGACGACGTCATGACGATGCTTTTTTCGGTCACAGGAAGCTGGAGGGTGCGCGCAGAAATCTGCCCCAATTCGTTTGCATCGCATGTGACGGCAAGAAATTCGATGCTCCGTTGGCGAAGGAGTTCGGCAACCTGGAGGACTTCTGATGTACGCCCTGAGCGCGAGATCAGAACCGGGAAAACAGCAGATCCTTCCGGCAATTCCAACTCGGGTGACAACAACACCTCTGAGGCCGGTACGGCGTGCACTCGGGCATTCATTAAGACCCTGAATGTAGCCGCCGCGGCCTGTGCGAGGTGAAAGCTGGTTCCGCATCCGACGAAGATCCACTTGTGATTCCTGGGGTGCTTGTCTCCAAGAAGCCGATCGAGATCGACCTTGTCCAACGTATCCAGGCAACGACGCCAATCTTCGGGCTGACGGTAAATCTCACCTAATGTGTTGCTTCCCCGCCGCATTTGAGCTCCGCTCCTGTTGCTCAAGCATGTGCGAACCGCTTGCGGCTCATCTTCTTCCACTACGAGCCCGAACGAACTCCGCGCGGCTTACACGCTACAAAACGTAATAATAGCACATAAGTCGAAATAGACAACGAAAAAAAACGATGTTATTATGCGGAATAATCCGGGGTAGCAGCAGTTGTGCGCGTCAGGTCTTTGGGCCACTATTGGTGAGGCCGGTTCCAGGATAGATGTACCAGGCTTTTTGCTTTTCCACCCTTTTCGCAAAGAGCGCGAAAAGGATGGGGCACGGGCGCGATGGGTATAGCCATTGTGGAATTGCTCCAGACTTCGGGCAATCAGAAACCGGCCCTTCGAATTGAGTAGAACGCTCTGGCCAGGGGGCTTCCGCTACCACCCTACAGATGCACGCCGCGCAAGAACGAACCTGAGTCGTGGACGGAGTTCATGCAAGGCATTTATTTCCATTGATTTGCATGTGGAGATGGCTCTTCGATGAACTCTTGAGACGTAAGCTCCACGTGGTCTTTCATGAGGATGAGTCGCTGCATCCCGGTCGCGACAATTTTGACACCGGGCAATGGCTTGGGCGGGGCGAGGGGAAAGCAATGAACTCGAAAGGCCGCATCTCGAGGAAAATCATAACCTGCACAACAGCCTGCCTCTTGGGAGCAGCCGCCCTAAGCGCCCATGGGCAAACGGCGGCTGCCAGATCGAAGGAGCCAAGCGAACCGGAGTGGTGGAAAAATGCGGTGATCTATGAAATCTACCCGCGCAGCTTCCAGGACACGAACGGGGATGGCGTCGGCGACCTGAATGGGATCACGAAGCGGCTTGACTATCTGGAAGACCTGGGCGTAGATGCGATCTGGTTGACCCCGTGCTATCCATCGCCGCAGGTGGACTTCGGCTATGACATCTCGGACTACGAAAGCATCGACCCCCAGTATGGCACCATGGCTGATTTTGACCGGCTTGTAGCAGAGGCGCGAAAGCGCCATATCCGCGTAATCATGGATATGGTGATGAACCACACATCGGATCAGCATCCGTGGTTTCTCCAGTCGCGTTCATCGCGCAGCAACCCTTATCGCGACTGGTATGTGTGGCACGACGGAAAGGGAGAATCGTCTACCGGCAAAGGTGCCCCACCGAACAATTGGCAGTCGGAGTTCGGCCACTCGGCCTGGCAGTGGGACGAGAAAACGCGTCAGTATTATTACCACAAGTTCTATGTTCAGCAGCCGGACCTGAATTGGGATAACCCCGCGGTGCACCGGGCCTTCAAAGACATCATGGATTTCTGGCTCAAGCGGGGGGTGGCCGGCTTCCGCTTCGACGCGATTTCATCGCTCTTTGAGGATCCGGGCCTGGCCGACGAGGGTGTCGTGAGAGATAGAAACGGGAACCCCCTCATTGACGCCTATGGCGAACAGGTGCTGGACGGGTCGAAGACTTTTCTCGTGGCCAAAATGCACCCGGTGATGCAGGAGTTGCGCGCTGAGGCAGACACGTTCAACTCCAACGCATACCCCGGCGAACGCGTGCTGATTGCCGAAATCTACACGAGCAACATTACCGATTTGGCAAGGATGTATGGACCGCCCGGCGACCCCGAGTTTCAGTTGCCGATGGATACCCAGGTGGGATTCATCGACAAGCTGGACGTGGCAGCGTTCCGCGCCAGGCTCACTGATGCAGAGACCGGGCTGGGCTCGCATGTTCCGCTGCTGCTCTTCGACAATCATGACAATCCGCGGCTCGACGTGCGTTACGGCGACGGCGCGCACGACACGGATATTCAGCGCGTGATCGCAACCGTTCTGTTGGCAAGCCGTGGCGCTGCGCTGTTCTATTACGGTGATGAGATTGGAATGAAGACTACGCCGCCTGAGCGCAGGGAAGACGTGAAGGATCCCATAGGGATCGCAGGTTGGCCCAAGGAGAAGGGGCGCGACGGCGAACGCACGCCGATGCAGTGGGACGCGACCACGCATGCGGGCTTTACCACAGGTATGCCCTGGCTGCCGGTGCCGCCAAGTGCGGCAGCAATCAACGTAAAGGCCGAAGAGAGCGATCCTGATTCGCTGCTCACGTGGTACATGGCGCTGATTCGCCTGAAAAAGACCAACCCGGCGCTCGAAGATGGCGCTAATATCATGCTCGACACCGAAAACACAAAAGTGCTGAGTTGGATGCGTGCTGCGGCAGGCGCGCCCCGGGTGGTTGTCAGCGTGAATTTCACGGCTCAGCCGCAGACCGTGAACCTGGCGAATGACGCATTGGACTCGGGTACGCACAAACTAAAGACGCTGCTCAAGACGCGCGGCGCGGCCGATTCGCCCTCGCTTGATCAGATTCAGTTGGGACCCTTCGGTGTGTACATCGGCGAGGTTCAGTAGTTGCAAACAAAAGAGAACGTTCAATCAGCGAGGTGTCAATGAAAAGGGAATCTGACAAGCGGACAGAGCGACTGACACGGCGGCAGTTCGTTGCCGCAAGCGCCCTGGGAGGCGTGGCCGTCGCCATCGGATGCGGAAAGGGCGCGCGAGGGGATTGGGAGTTCCTCAACGATGGCCAGGCCAGAACGCTGGCGGCGATCTGCGATCAGATTGTTCCTGCCGATCGATTTCCCAGTGCCTCGCAAGCGGGCGTTCTCACATTCATCGATCGCCAGCTTGTTCGCCACTTCAGGAGCCACCAGGATGCTTACCGGGACGGCTTGGAGCAAGCGAACGCGATGAGCCGCAAGCGCCTCAGCCGGGATCTGGCGGATGCGTCGCAGGAGCAACAGCTCGAGGTGGTCGGCGCCCTGGAGCAGGAGGCCAACCCGTTTTTTGAGTTGGTGCGTATACATACTCTCGAGGGCTACTACGGTTCACCACGCCACGGTGGCAATCGCGATGCCGTGAGCTGGCGGATGCTGGGTCTGGACGAGCCGCCGTTGCTGGGCCGCGCCCAATACGACCTGAGAAAGGGTTCGCCTTCATGAAGCAGGTGAACGCAGTCATCGTCGGAGCCGGGGCCGGGGGCGGCATTGTGGCCAAGGAACTAGCCGTCGCCGGCCTCAGCGTGGTCCTGCTGGAACGCGGAAAGTGGTACACCGCCAACGATTGCCGCAAAGACGATCTGCGCAATCAGCGCACCACCGTCCTGGGCAACGCCTTCGGCCCCGACGACGACAGAAATCCGCGCATCGTCGTTAACTCCAAAGGCGAGCTGCATACCTTTCTGCCCAGCGAGGGGCCCTACTCTAACAATGCCGCCTGCGTGGGCGGCGG
>Ga0326728_10016511_pt1 | contig 15042 bp, 12 predicted proteins | sample MB3enrmetagenome_FD_207602 | JGI IMG/M metagenome (GOLD analysis project Ga0326728, IMG submission 207602) | Lab enriched peat soil microbial communities from McLean, Ithaca, NY, United States - MB31MN | ecosystem: Environmental > Terrestrial > Soil > Wetlands > Peat | place: USA: New York...
CATTCGCTGTCGCTCATGCGCTTGAGCGTAACCAAAAACCTGCTACTCTGAAAGCCTGTAAAGTTAAGAGTTCTACAGATTCCTGCTCAGAGCCCAAATTACAAACTGCAAATTGCCAATTCAATCGACCGCCTGAGAGAAGCAGTGCAGGTGAAATCATAGGGCGGAAGGAAACACCCACCACAGAGGCACAGAGACCCAGAGGAAATCTGGTTATTAGGATGTTTTCTACTCCGGAGAAGGGCCCACGAATTTCGATCGTTTCAACCGGATCACTCCCACCAACGCCCATTCGACATCGGCGGAGAGCTTGCCGCCGTAGGCGTACATCATCGTGCCCGGATATCCGGCGGCAATGGCGACCAGGGTCTGTTCGGGCGTCAGGCTGTATTGGGTGAAATCCGGAACGGGCGGTTGGAGCTTGCGCCCGCGAGGCGAGCCCGCGCCGTCTTCGCCATGACAGGTGGCGCAGGTGCCGCTCCAGACCGCCTTGGCTTGTTGCGCGGTTTCGACAGAAATCGCAACGCGCGGAGCCTCCGGTTCCGCGAAAACCTTGAACCGGGAATCCAAATAAGCGGTTAGCGATTGCGCCTGGCTGGGAGTATAGAAGTCGAAGATTGGCATGGCTGACCCGTGCACTCCAGTCAGCAGTATGCCGTGAAGGTAGGCGGGCGTGGTGCGGATCTGGTTGAGCGGGGCAGGCGGGATATTGAGCTCGTGTGCCGCCCGGCCCTCGCCGTCTCCCTGCTCGCCATGACAGAAAGCGCAACTGGTGGCGTAGATGGAGCTGCCGCTGCGAACCGGGCTGGCCATCTGCTGCCGATAGGCGGCGAGGCTGGTTTGGTGAAACGGCGCCAGTTGCTGCGCATACGCCGCGGCATTTTGCCTCGCCTCCTGGTCCAGCGGAAAGAACGCCTGATCCTGAATCGCCTGCCGTGCCAGCAGCATGGGCAGGAGCACGGCGGCCGCAGCGATAGCGAGCATGCGCCCGCTCAGAAGTTGGGGGCGCGGCAGCAGCCCGTGAACCGTAATCATGAAGAACCCGGCCGCCGCGCCGATGCCGGCCAGCAGGAACAGGACGCTAAGTCCCCTCAGGGGCGCAGGCAGCTTGAACAGCATCGCCAGACCGGCCGGAACCTGGAACACGATTGCTCCTCCGATCCAGTACATCAACTCCCGTTTGCGCCGGCTGTGGGCATCTTCTGCGAACAGGTAATGAAACACCGCTCCGAAAATGATGGCTGCCCCCAGCACATGCAAGTACCGGAAGAGCCAGAACCAGCCCAGCCCAGCAACCAGCGGACGGCGGGCGCGAATCGCCGCCAGCCAATACGGCGGATTTTCCGCCAGGGAGAAGATCGCCACGAATATGCCCGGAATGACAAGCAGGCACGCCAGGCCGATTATGCCGAGCGCCAGGTAAAGATAGGAGCGGCCTGCGGAGTGGTGCTCGAGCAGGTCCAGCGCCAGAAAGGCAACAATCATCAGCACAATCAGCAGCGCCCAATAGGGAGCCAGAATATTGGCCGCGGCAAAGAAACTTACGGTGTGCCCGACCTGGACCAAGAGCAAGGGGCCGACGCCAAGAACTACGGCGAGCGCCTCCAGGGGAAGAAAGGTTTTCAGCAGCCGCCGGTCCCAGCCCGACTCGTCCGGGCGTTCGCTCCACCGGCACTGCACGAAGTAATAGAAGGCAAGGATGGCTGTCCCGAGCAAGGTCAGGACGAGCACAAAGTGAAGGGCAAAAGTAGCGAACAGGAGCGCCTGATGCAGCGAATGCGGTAATGGCTGGCCGAACAGCAGGTCGACAAGGCGGTTCATTGCTTCGCCTCCTCGGGGGAGTAAGCCGCGAGCTGCCGCACCGCGCGGGGTGAAATCCTGCCCGCACTCAAATCGAACAAGAACAAAGCTAGAATCCGGCGCTCGTCATCGCTGCCGGCGAATGGCGGCATGAAGGGAACCATCTGGTGCGCATCCCGAATGATGACGTCGATCCCATCCTGCGTGCGTCCGCGCACCCGGAGGCGAATGTCGTTGAAACCGCTCACACTGTGGCAGCGCGAGCAGTTTTGCTGGTACAGCCAGGCCCCCTCCGCTCGCACTGACCGGGCAGCGTGGGTGGCGTTATACCAGTAGGAATTGGCCAGCAGGCCGTGAGCTTGCAGGTACGGAACTTCATCCATAAGGATCTGGTTCGAATACATGTATCCCGGCACGAGGTACGGCTTGCGCACCGATTCGCGCACGAATTCGAACCCGCCGACCAGCACCAGTGCGGAGATGGCCGCGACCGCCATCGCGCCGCGGACCGCCGCTACCAGGCCGGCCTTCGCGCACACCGCAAACAGCGCCACCGATGCCGCCGCCAGGGCAAGCGCCGTCCAGAAAAACGCCGGCCGCTGGGAAAATATCTGAATGCCCCACGAAGTAAGCAGGAACGGCTTGAACGCCGCGGGAATCTGGCGGAAGTACCATAGGCCGCCGGCGACTGCCGCGGCCACTCCGGCCAAAGCGGTATTGCCGAAAACCCGCAGCGCGCGGCGGCGGAAGACGGCATCCTGCCGGGTGAGCATCAGGAAAAAGATGGCGAAAGTACTCCCCAAGAACGCCGCTTCGCCGAAGCGCAAGAGCAGTTGCGGCAGATACGTGGGATTGAGGAATGCATTCCAGAAACTTCGGGTCCAAGGCCAGCCGTCCGGCGTAAGCATGAACCCGAGGATGCCGGTAATGAGGGCTGCCGTTCCGGCTGACGCAAAGATCAGCAGGAAACCCAGACGGAGATGTCTGCGTTTGCCATCGCTGCCCCAGCGGTCCCAAGTGTAGTAGTAGGCCAGGGCGAGGCAGACTTCAGAGATGAAGAAGATCCACTCGACAAACCAGGGCCAGAAGAAAACCCGCAATAACGAACCGATAGCGCGCGGGGCGATCACGCTGGTAATGAACCATATTCCGGCGCCCGTGGGCGCGCCGACGGCTACGGCCATAACCAGCGCCGGCTTGATCAGCCGCCGGGCGAAGTTTTCCCATTCCGGCTGCCGGCGCCGCCACCCCAGGTATTCACTGATCACGATGATCGACATGGCGCCGATCGCGATGCCATGGCTGATGAACACATGCAGCACGGCATCCAGCGCAATCAGCAGCGGATTGCCGATCACGGGCATGTCAAATAGGGGAAATCCCATGATTCGCTCCCTTGCGCCGCGCTAGTTCTTGTGTGTGGCAGACAGAAAATGCGGCCGCGGCTGACCGTGCACGAAGACGGCAAGATCGATCGCCTCTTCAGGCTTCAGGTCGGGGGTGCCCTTCGGCATGGTCGCCAGGCTGAAACCCGCAAAATTATCCACCCGGTGGATGCCGGCCCCGTCGTTATAGGCTTGGGCGCCCCACACCGGAGGTGCGATTACTGTGCCTTCGCCGTTCGCGCCGTGACAAGGCGAGCATCGGGCCGCCCACAACTGCTTGCCACGCGCCGCATCGCCCCGGTAATCGGACTTGATCCGCTTGATGCCTATCCACGGAAATTCACCGTAAATGGGCAAGCCGCGCGAAATCCAAAAAAAATATGCCTGGATGGCCTGCATCTCTTTGCCTTCGGGGTCCAGCGGCTTGCCATTCATGCTCCGCTCGAAACACTCGTTTACACGGCTGACCAGATGAGTGGAATAATTCGTGCGCGTGCGGAACTTGGGATACGTCGCGGCCACGCCAACCAGCGAGATAGCGAAGTCGTTGCGGCCGCCATCAAAATGGCAGTTGGAGCACGTCAGCTTGTTGCCCACGTTGGCCGGCACGACCTCCGCCGTGCGGGTGAGGATGTCATATCCCAGCATCACGGCGTCCCGGTTCTCCTTGGGCGCGTCTTCCGCTTTCGGCGGATTGTAGATTATTGTGCCGGCCACGGAACCCGCGGCCGCCGCTGGGGGGGGAGCGCTGATGGGAGCGGCTTTCACGTCCGTCAGGTTGGCCATCAGCGCGGCCAGCGCCCCGCCAATGATCGCAAAGGAAAGAACAAGCACGAGAGAGAAGGTGATTCGTGAGGTCTTCATGAAACTCCGCCGAATGAGATTTCAATCAACCATCGATACTCTTTGCCGCCCGCGTCATAGGTGATGATGGCAGCCCCAGCATCTCTGGAAACACGATATACCATGAGTGCACATCGCATCTAGCCCGCATTTCTCACAAAACCTACCACAGAGACACCGAGGCACAGAGAAAGAACAGCACACCAACGTAGCCAATACGGCCGGGGTTATCATCCGACGCGCTTGTCATTCCCGCCCCCGCTGCCAACCCCACCGCCTCTTGTCATCCCACTCCTTTTGTCATCCTGAACGAAGTGAGGGATCTGCAGTTTCCGGCTTTGCACAGGAGCCGAACTGCAGATCCCGCGCGATGACAATGGCGCTTCGCTTTTCTCTGTGTCTCGGTGTCTCTGTGGTAGGTTTTTCCCGCATCGACCCAGAGCCTAGGTCAGTTCACGCCCGCGGAAACTGCCCTTCGTCCGACCAGTTCATTGACCTTGGCCAGAAACTCGGCGCGGTCCGGCGGTTTATCAAAATAGCCATTCGGCGGAGGCACCTGCCGGCGGGTTTCGATAAAACGCTTAAACTCGTGCGAGATGCCCGTCAATATCACGACCGGAATGGAAGCAGTTTGCGTATCTTCCTTCAGGTTGCGGTACATGCGAACGCCGGTTTCTTCCGGCATGCTGATGTCGAGCACGATCAGATCGGGTTGTTCCGCCTTGGCTTTGGCGAAACCTTCTTTTCCGTCGACTGCCTGGATGACGGAATAGCCGTTGTCTTCCAGCAAGGTGGTGACGAAGGTGACGACATCGGCTTCATCGTCGACCACAAGAATTTTCTTTCCGGTTGCGTCGGTCATGGTGATCACCTCATTTCTTCTTCAGGACATCCAGGGCACGTTGTAAGGTTTCCCGGTCAGCGCCGGAAAGCGCGCCGGCCAGTTCGCGGCGAAGTTGATCTTGATCGGGCACGACGGGTTCCGGGCCTTCGAGTCCCAGCAACCGGCGCACCGCCGACACGTAGGCATCTGGCTTCACCGGTTTCTCCAGGTAGATACCCGGGCCGGACATAGTCATCTCATTGAAATCCGCGCGGCCCATTTCGTCGCGGGCATGGCCGGTGACGATCAAGACGGGGATTTTGGACAAGCGTTTGTCTTTCTGCAGGTCGCGATAAAATTTGGCGCCGGAGTGGCGAGGCATTACCAGATCCAGGGAAATCAAGTCCGGGGCGCTCTGCCGGACGGAATCCAGAGCGGCGATGCCATCGGTGGCGATAGCTACCGTGAAACCGGCATCTTCCAGGGCGGCCTTCAAATACTCGCGAACATCCGCCTCGTCGTCCACTACCAGAATTCGCTTGCGTATGGTCTCCGTCATGATGGGGCTCGCTCCGTCGAGTTGGCCTGCTCCGCCGCCTGCTGCGCGATAGCCTCAAGCCGCGCGCGCGGCAGACGAATGCGGAAGGTGGAACCGGCTCCCGGACTGGTCTCTACCTCGATGCGGCCGCCGTGCTCGGCCACGATTTTGCGTGTCGTGAGCAGCCCGAGGCCGGTTCCCTTCCCGCCCTTGGTGGTAAAGAATGTAGTAAAGACCTTGGCTTGCACTTCCCAATCCATGCCGCCGCCATTGTCAGCAACTTCGAAAACTAACTCGCCATCCTTTTCCCGTGTCCGCAACACGACCCAGCCATCATTGGCGGGGCGCAGGGCGGCGGCATCAATGCCGTTGGAGAGCAGGTTGGTGAGGCAAGTCTCGATACCGTGCGGATCCAGCGGCGCCAGGGCCACGTCTGTCCCAGCTTCCAGCGATAAGGCCACGCCCTGAAGCCGCGCGGCGTCAACATAGAGGGCCACAATATCACGGGCCAGGGTATTAGGATCGGTGGGCCGCAGTTCGGGGACCCTGCCTTTGGCGAAGGCCAGAAAATCCTTGACCAGAGTGGTGGTCTTTTCGAAATTGCGCTGCAGCATCTGCCAGCCGGTGGTAATGCGGTTGGCGTCGCCCCGCGATAATCCGCTGTCCACCATGTACATTCCGCCTTCCAGACCCATCAGCAGATTCTTGATGGTGTGCGCCAGTCCGGCCACGGTTTGTCCCACGGCGGCCAGGCGCTCCGCATCGAGCTTTTCCTGCTCCAACCGTTTGAGTTCGCGAAGGTCGCGCAGGAAGGCGGCGCGCCCCAACTGCCGGCGTCCGCTCTTCAACTGGAACGCAGTCAGACGGATGGGAACGTCCTGCTGGGCCGAATGCAGGAACACGTCGGGGAGGATCAGCGGGTCTTGCCGCTCCAGTTCCGGGCCAAAGAACTCGGCGGGAAGCATTTGCCGCAAACGCGCAGAGGTAGGCAACTGCCCCGCGGTCCAGCCCAGCAAGCCGCGCGCCGAGGGATTGACGAAGAGCGGTTCTCCCGCCGCATCCACGGCCACAATCCCCGCCGGCGAATTGCGCACTAAGGCCTCGTATATGTCGTGCGTCCTTCTAAGCTCCCGCTGCAACCCGTAAAGTTCGGTGACGTCGGTGATCATTTCAATGACGTGCAACACGCCTTCGTTACGGGAGAGCGGAGAACTGGTAGCCACATAGTAGGCGGGAGACCCATCCTTATGGACGCCGACTTCACTGGCGGTGTGCTCACCCCCGTCCATGAAGGTCATAGCGGCGGTACATTTGCGGCACGGGCTCTGGCGCCGCTTGCACACCTGGTAACACTCCTTGCCCTCGGCCTCCCCGAACATCTGGCGGAACTTCTCATTGGCCCGAATCACGCGAAAATCACGCCCAACGACAAAGGCGGCGCAAGGCACGCGCTCGAATAGCAGGTCGTATTCCCGCTGCCAGGAGCGCGTTTCCGTCAGGTCGGTGGTCATTTCAATCAAGTATTCGACCTGCCCGTCCGGGCCGTGCACCGGCGCCAAGTGTACGACGTAGTGGCAGGTCCGCCCATGCCGATCCACCCCGATCTCATCCGACACCCGGACGCGTCCGTCTTCAAAGGTGGCTTTCGCCTGGCAGTGTTCGCAGGGGCGCGAGGCGCGTTTATAGACTTCGTAGCAGCGGCGGTTCCGCCAGTTGCCGAAGTATTCCTCGAAGTTGGCATTCGCCGACCGTATCTGGAAGTCGCGGTCGATGACGGCCACATTGAACGGCATCTGCTGGAAGAGATTGCAGCCCAGCAGCCGGTCGAGTTCGGGTTGGGACGAATCCGTCGACATCTACTTACCTAGTTCGAAAGGCGGAAGCAAAACACTGTCTCCGGCCACCCGGCGGAGAATCAACTCGCGAGAGTCGAGAATGTCGCGCCGCTCCTTGTGGCACCACGCGCATTGCGCCATTTCCGGCTTCTTATTTTCTTTCGCTTTTTGGACGTGACAGCCGACGCAGAGGCGGTGCATGGCCTCGGCATAAGCGGGCGCGTGGTACTGCTTCACCTGGATGGCGGCGCCGGCCGGAACCAGATTGCTATGGCATTTTTCGCAACGGGCCGCAGTGGCGGCGCTGCGCACCACTCCCGGAGCATGACACTGGTAACAGGCAACCCGGCCCCCAGTGGGCGAGGCATGCCAATCATGCCGGAAGGCGTCGACTTGGCGATACATGTCGGTATGGCAACTGGCGCAGGCCGAGTTCTCGTCTTTGGGCAAATTCATGTGGTGGCAGGTGACGCACGACTGTTTGCCGCCTAAGCGCTTCTCATGCTCCGCATGTTTGAAAGCAACGCCGAAACCGTCCAGATTGCCGTCGACCCAGAGCACGTCTCCGCCGCGGGCGCGATGCACCGGGGTGGGATCGATACCGCGGCTCTCCGCCGGCTGTACTTTCAGAAACGCAAACCCGAGTCCGGCCGCAAGAATGAACACCAAGGAATACGTGGTACGCGCCGCCACCCCTGGAACCCCCAGCCAGGTGCTGCCGACGGGGTCGAGTTCGGGCAGCTTCACCGGGTCGGCGTCCGGATCGGCAGGACGCTGCTCCCAAACCTTGAATCGTTCGATTACGAAAAGGAAAACCAGTATGGCAGCGGAGACCACGCCCAAGCTGATGGCCACCTCCATCCAGGACGGCGTATAAAAGGAGCCGTCCGGCCGGGGATGCGCGACGCCACCCACGTCGATCCGGTTCAGCACCACGCCGAACACCGCTACGGCCGCTGCCATCCACTGTCCCGCCAGACTGTGACGGACACGATTCATCGAGAACAGCACGATCGGGATTCCGGCCATCACCAGGATTTCGCACCAGAACAATCCGGTGCGCCAGTCGGCCACACCCAGGTAGCCTGCCTGGCCGCGCACGATAAGGTCTCCAAACCGAACTGCCACGTAGATCAGCAGCACCCAACGGCAGGCCGAACCCAACGACGCCAGGATTTCCGTCTCGGGCTTACGCCGGTACAAATACGCTGTGACGTGGCTCTCAAACATCACCATCGCAAGTCCCAAAGCGATAGCGGAGAGCAGAAAGAGCACGGGAAGAATTGGCGAGTACCACAGGGGATGGACCCGGTAAGGCATGATTAAAAACAGCGAGCCCAGCGACGACTGGTGCAGGGTGGAAAGCCCGATGCCGGCCAGCACCAAAGGTATGCGGGCCTTGAGCAACACCGCCCGGATCTTCGCCAACCGGGGAAACTCCTCTGCGGGAACCGGAAAGAATTCCAGGCTCAGGACCGTGAGGTACAGCATGACGCACCAGCCGACCTCAAATAGCGGCGAGTGCGGATTCCAATAAACGACCATGTGCCAGATGTTCCAGGGCAGGCCCAGATCGAATAACAGCCCCACCGCAACCGCCACATAGCCCAGGAAGGCCGTCAGGACCGCCGGACGCACCACGGCATGGAAGCGCTCCAGTCTGAAGATATAGACCGTGGCGGTGACGATAAAGCCGCCCGCCGCCAGCGCCACACCGCCCATGACGTCGAACCCGACCCATACCCCCCACGGATTGGCGTCGGAAAGATTCGTGCTGGCGCCCATGCCCAACAGGTACCGGGTCACGGCAACCGATGCGGCCAACCCCAGCAGCGTCCACAGGACCAGTTTCAGTTTGCGGACCCTATTCATGCGTGCCGTCCTTCCCGCCTTGGCTGTCCTTCTCGATCTTCATCCGCCGGTCGATGATCCAGCCCAGCCCGGCCATGACCGTCAACACTCCGGTGAAGACGACGGGGACCGCCTCCATGGCCACCGCCGTGGTGGCCGGCAAGGACTTGACGCCCGGCGAGCGCCCGCCCGACAGGAAGGAAAGGTCGGCGTTGGAGACATAGAGCACCGAAGTCCCGCCCACGTCGTGCTCTCCCCAGACCTTGTTCACGTACGACCCCGGGTTTTCGCGAATGCGGCGATGCGCCTCAGCCAGCAACTGGTCGCGGTCGCCAAAGATGGTCGCTTTAGTCGGACAGGCTTCGGTGCAAGCCGGCTGTTGTCCGGCACTGACCCGGTCATAGCAGAAAATGCACTTGCGGACGTAGGGAACCGCCGCTTGCCACTCGTAGCGGGGAATGCCGTAGGGACAAGCCATCATGCAATACCGGCAGCCCATACATTTGGCGCTGTCATAAGTGACCGCGCCGAGGGCCGTCTTATGCAGGGCGCCGACCGGACAGGCGGAAGCGCAAGCTGGCTCCAGACAATGCCGGCATTGCTTGCGCGCCAAGGTCTTTTCCGGTCCGGTAACAATCGAGGTCCAGTTCTTGGCGGAGAGACCGTCGTCCTCGTCCCAGCGCCGGGGAACATCCTGTCCCAGCCGGTTCTGCTTCTTACAGGCCACAACGCATTCGTAGCAGCCAATGCATTTGGTGGTATCGGTAAGGATGGCGATGCTCATTTGCTGTGGACCTCGCTCTGAATCGGCGCTCCAAGCCGCGATTTTTCCCGCCAGGTGGGCCGATCCGCGTAGCCCAGCGTGGCCGCCACGCGGTCGCCGGCGCCTGCCGGGAACTTCCAGGCAACCGCGGTTACCACCTGCGAGAGCGGAGCCAACACACAGTGGGCAATCTTGGTAAAGGGAATCAGCAGCAGAATCAGGTCGGCCGAATAAACGTGGACCAGGAGTAGGAACTGGTAAGTGCTCGGCCGGATCGCCAGGTTCGAGCAAGCGTATCCCGTCGCGAAGGGCAATATCAGCAGGAAGGGCCAGAAAAAGTCCTGCAGGCGGCTGAGCTTACGGGCATCGGCCGGCAGCAGGCGGCCGAAAAACAGGCCCAGCCCGGTCAGGATAACGAGCACCGTCAGACGATTGGCCAGTCCCTGCGGAATTGCCGGCCATGCTATCCCAATACCACGCTTCCAAAGGAGCAAATGCGCTGCCAGAAACAACGGCACCAGCAGGAGTCCCACATGAAACAGCAACGAAAACGTGCCATACAGGGGACGCGACCGCCACAGGCGCTTTAGCGGAAACAGCCATCCCCGGGTCTGGGAGCGCACCTCCCGCCAGTTCACAATCTTGTCGGGGTTGCGCCGGTAAGCCTCAACCACTCCCACGACGGTAAGCAGCACGATGCGCAGCAGGCCTAGCAGCATCAAGGACAATGCGATCCGGAATAATGGTCCGCGGCCGAACTGAATCCACAATTCCACTGGGTGCCCCCTATTCGAAAATGATCGCCTTGTACAGCAGGTCGTGCAGACCGACGATCTGGCAGTCGATGCCCTGGTCTTCCATCAGTTCCCGCAGTTGCTTCTTGCAGTTGGCACACGGCGCCACGCAATACTTGGCCCCCGTCGCCTTGATTTGCTCGGCTTTCGCCTTTCCGCCGATCAGGGTTCGGTAGGGGCGGATTTCGTCGATGGAGACGGTACCGGAGCCGCCGCCGCAACAGATGTTGTCGCGCCGGTTCGGGGTCATCTCGACGAAATCGCTGCAGAAGGCTTTCAGCAGCTCGCGGGGTTGTTCCAGGATCCAGCCGGGCCGCGCGATATTGCACGGGTCGTGATAGGTGACCCGCTCGGTGAAGGCATTCGGCTTAAGCTTGAGGCGGCCATCCTTCCAAGCCCTGTGGGTGTACTCCATGATGTTGATTACCGGACGGGCCTGCTGTCCTCCGCAGAAGGTCGGATAGAAGTACTTCGCCACCCGGGAAGCATGGCCGCACTCGCCCATGAGCAGCTTCTTTACCTTCAGCCGCTCCGCTTCCGCCTGGAGCTTCTTGACCACGTGCTCCAGAATCTGGTCGTTATAGAACAGCCCGTAATTGATGCCGTCGAAGTATTTAGTGCCGATCGTCCAGGTGTCACCCGTCGCGCGGAAAACGGCGGCGTTGCCCATCAGGGTATCGGCTTCCATCAGGTAGTCGGATACGGCCGGAAAAAACAGATACTCCGTACCCTCCTGATCAACCGGGAACGGAACATCGACCCCGATTCCCTCCTTGAGTTCCTCACTCAGGAATTCCAACGTGTCCAACAATGCCGGCACGGGCACCGCCGAAGTGTTGCCGCTGGCGCCCATCAGTTGCTCGCGCACACTTACCACCAGGGCCCGGGGAGCGATGCCGATCTCCGACAGGATGTAGCGCGCCAAATGGGTCACCAGGGCGTGGTCGATTCCCATCGGGCATTCAAAGTGGCAACGCCGGCAGGCCGTGCAGTTATAGAACGACTCGGCCATCTCCTGGACCTTCTCGTCGGTCAGGCCGGGATCGCCCAGGAGCCGTCCCCGCAGTACCCCCGCCACGGTGAAATGGCGGCGGTAGACCGATAACAGCAGTTCCGAGCGGTAGCAGGGAACGTCGCGCGCCTCACCCGTGGCCTGATAGATCTGGCATTTCACCGTGCAGCGGCCACACTTGGCGCTGGTCCGGACATACTGATCCAGGGCCACGCGGTAATTGGTGTGTTTCAGGATGGCGGCAAAGGCCTCCAGAAATCGCCGCGGGCGGTCCTGAACATCGAAATCTTCGACGTGGTAGCGGACCGGCAGGCGCTGCCGGGCCACGACATCCACTTTCCGTGCTGAACTGAAGGCTTTGGTTCGTTCTTCCGCGCTTAAAGATTGCATATGGAACCTGTTGACATCTAGATGTACTAACCACTTAGAATTAAAAGGATAGTAGCTTCTCGGGCCAAAATGCAAACGCTTTTTGCCGGCGCTTCTGTATATTGCTGAAACGAGAGCGCGAATAGCGGAGCGCGACGTCACGGAAGAGCGACAAAGCTCCGCTTTTGCGGCAGCGGGATGAAACCTGTTGACTGATCCGATTACTCTGCGCGGCAGGATAACGTTTTAGTAAATAGACTTGGTCCGTCTTCCGCTTTGCCGTAAGCTTGTAGTTATCTCATCTTAGAGTTAAGTTACACTTATAAGGACGCCTAGCCGAGGTCCGCAAATATGCCGCGTGGAACCTGTGCCCGCCATCCTGACAGTTATCCCTGCAGTTGTGCCATGGGCCACTTATACCGGTTCATCGAGCCCGTTCTGCTGTTGATGATCCGCGAGCGCGGCAGCAGCTACGGTTATGACCTGTCCGGCGACCTGGAAAAATACGCCTTTACCGATGCGGCCATTGAGCGGGCGGCCCTCTACCGTACGCTCAAAATTTTCCAGCAAAACGGATTTGTCACCAGCCAGTGGGACGTGGAAGGATCCGGACCGGCGCGCCGGGTCTACTCGCTGACCAGGCAGGGGGAAGAACACCTCCAGGAATGGGCCCAGGTGCTGAAGAAGGTAAGTAATTCGATGGCGCGCTTCGTGCGCCGGGCTGAGGCGCTGAACGGAAAGCGTATTGGTACGCAGTCCGCCTCCGCACCCCGTGCGCGGAAAGCGGCCGCCTCGCGAGGGTAATCCCGCCATCGCTCCATCCCATCGCAACTAGCAGCAAGCCGCAGCATAACAACACTGGGAAACCCATTTGCCTGGGCTCCGCAGAGGAATGCACATAGATCCTTCGGTTCGGCCGCAAAAAAACGCGGCCGAACCTCAGGATGACAAATGAAGGATGAGTAATTCCGGCCTTCGGGGGCTTAGGTTCGCCGGCACTCGGGAGCTGCGGCCTGCAGACCCATTACCCGTTTCCGGGCCACCGCGGCTGAAGCCGCTCTTCTGCCACTCTTCAATTCACCGGTCCCGCCAAGCGGGACCGGTGCTTCCACCGTCAGAAGCCGTAGAGCTTCGCCGGATTATTGACCAGAATGCGATTGCGCACCGCCGGGTCGGGCGCTACCTGGGCCAGCAGATCCAGCAGCATGGCATCATCGGGTTTCGCGTTGTCTTTAAACAACGGATGCGGCCAATCGCTGCCCCAGACCAGCCGCCGGGGCGCTTCCTTCACGTACGCGCTCGCCACCGCCAGGCTGTCGGCATAGGTAGGCGGTCCAACCTTGCTCTCATAGTCGAACTCGGAGAGCTTTACCCACGCCTTGCCCTTGTGCATCAGCTCGACAATCATGGCAAAGACCGGGGACTTAACGCCGTCCGGTTCGGGAATATGGGCCAGATGATCAAAGACGAGCTGGCACGGGACCCGGTTCAGGATATCTTTGTGCGCCAGGCTTTCCTTGCCATCGGCCTGAATCTGGATATGCCATCCCATCGGCGTGATGCGCTTCGCCAGCGGCTCCATCATCTCCCAGGTGGTGCCGCCGCCCTGCGCCAGATTGAAGCGGATGCCGCGCACCCCGGCGGCGTTCAACTCCTTCAACTCCGCGTCGGTTACCTTCGTGTTCACCACGGCAACCCCGCGCGCCGATTTACCCAGTTGTTTCAGCGCGTCGAGCAGGCAACGATTGTCGGTAGCATAGGTGGAGGGTTGCACGATTACGTCACGGGTTATGCCCAGGCGCTTCTGGAGCATGCGATAATCGGCTACCGTCGCCGGGCCCGGTTTCAACATGGCCGCCGGATCGTAGGGGAAGCGCGCCGGGTCGTAGATATGATGGTGGCAGTCCGTGGCATTGGGAGGTACTTTCAAAGTGGGCAGCTCCGTGCCCGATGACCACTTCACGGCTACGCCCTGCCCGCTGGCCCCAGCCGCACTGCCGCTGAATGCGGCAAGGCCCGCCACCATGCAGGGGACCGATACCAGGAACTCCCTGCGACTCCAATCATTGTTTTCCATTTTGCCTCGCAGTATTTTTGTAATTTGCAATTTGTAATTTGTAATTTGCAGAGTAAACCCCGAAGCGCTTGCTGCCTTGCTTTGCAAATTACAAATTGCTCAACCCAACTGTGGGAAAGCGGGCCCTGGGGCCGATTGCGTTCAGCCGTTGCGAACTTGATGCCGGAGGGGTTTATCTAGCCGCAAGCATAATGGCCCTCCGGCCGGCAAGAGTCAACGGATAAAGGAGTGCGCCGTTTCTAGTTTCCACTTTCCGGTTTTCGGCGGGCCGCGCTAGAAGCGAGTACCTTGCGAGCTGGAAACTGGAAACCGGAAACTGGAAACGTTGCCCTGCTGCGCCAGGTTACGGAATGACATGGCAATAAGACCATCAGAACAGCCCCTTCGTAATATTCCGCCCTGCCCTTTCCGGTACGACACTTGGAAGCCTGAAATCAAGCGCCGAATGACCAATCAATAAAATTCGCCCTGGCTCTGCCGGGCGGAGGAGGTTCGCGTGATCCGGAAAGTCCTGATTAACCAATCCCCCGATTCATCAAAACCCGCAACCGGCAAATTTCCAGTATCGCCAACCCCTCGGAGAGGCGTCGAACCACAACGGCAACCCGATCGGATAGGCCCGGGCACGGTGTGCCTCTCTGTTTCGTCTCATGAGCAGGGGGTGGAGATTTGTGACGTTTGCGGGTATGTGAACCGGGGTCATGCATTTGCCTGCGAGCAATGCGACGTGCCCCTGCCCAGCAGTGTTGCGTCCTTTCGCGGGCGAAACGCGAATTGAGGCAAGAACGGCCAGGGACGGCGGGCAAGGTGTGCTGAAAAAGTCAGTTTTGTATCACCTAGATCCGGCGTGAAAATGCAGGTTTTCAGAGTTGAAGGGGTTTGAGCTTATTGATTCGGAGCAGGATGTTGTCCGCCAGTTCTTGGAGCATCGACGACTGCCGCAGGCGCAGCA
>Ga0326728_10016512_pt1 | contig 15042 bp, 13 predicted proteins | sample MB3enrmetagenome_FD_207602 | JGI IMG/M metagenome (GOLD analysis project Ga0326728, IMG submission 207602) | Lab enriched peat soil microbial communities from McLean, Ithaca, NY, United States - MB31MN | ecosystem: Environmental > Terrestrial > Soil > Wetlands > Peat | place: USA: New York...
CTTGTTTAGAGATTCAGCCCAGATGAAATGCAAACTCGCAAGGGTGATTCTCAGCTCGTCCTGATCCTCAGAGGCTGGAAACCTGTTTTTCGCATCATCAAGAAATTTTTCGCCTTCTTCAAACTTTTCTGCCATTGCATAAGCAATGGCCGCATAGGTCGTGTAATCAACCTTCTCAGGGTTGAGCTCGATCGCTTTCCTATAATGCGAGATGGCATCTGTATATGTGGTTTCCCGGTCTAAAGATTTGGCCCAAAAGAAATGCAAATCTGCAAGGGCGACCCGCAGCTCGTTTTTATCCTCACGGGCCACAAATTTCTTTTGAGCATCCTCGAGGAGCTTTTCCCCGTCCTCAAAATGTTTCGCCTGTCGGTACGCGTCGGCCAGATTGGTCACGTACACCACATTTTCCGGCTGAAACTCGACAGCTTTCTGATAGTGTTCGATGGCGGCGGTATAGTCACCCTTTTCATAAGCTGCATTGCCGCGCCGGTTCCACACACCGCCAAGGGCAACTTTGGGGTCCCTGCCCTTTATTTGGGCTGTTTTGCCCTCCCATGTTTCCTCCATGTCTTCGTTGTTCAACTTGCGTGCGCAGGCGCCCATCCCGACGGCGGCATCGACCCCGGAGCCGTTAAACGCCAAGGCCTGTCCAAATAACCCGATGGCCTCCGGGTAGTGTTCCCGCTCGTATTCAATCCATCCCAAGATGTTCAGCAAAAGGTAAGAGTGAAGAGAAGAGTCCGGCCGATCGAGCGGTTGCGGATGCTCACCCGGCTCCTGCCTTGGCCAGGTGCTCGTTGGAAAGTATTCGTACAGCATGTTTCCAAGGAGGATGAATTGTTGGGCCGTCAACTCCTCGCGCCAGAGCATCTTGGCCCGTTGAGCTTCAGGAACAGGAATCCCGGCACGGTCCAGAAGATCGAGAAAGCCCTGACGAAACGTGACAAGTCCCGGCAGATCAACGGCGAGTGCCGAGTTGAATTTCTTGCCGGTCCCGTAGTCAAGAAGTTCAAGGTCGACCAGTATGTCATCCCCGTGCAGGCTGACCTTTCCCGTCACCAGGTAGCGTTTTCCAGCTCTTTTGACGTCCTCGGGCAGCTTTTCCCGGCTGCGGAACCAGGTCTGGAAATCTTTCTCATCGGGGAAGATGTCTTTCATATGCCACAAGAACCAGCACTCATCCAGGCCGCTATGCAAAGCAAGCATGTTTTCCAGCACGTTTTGCACGGCCAGCCCCAGGGCAGCCCTGTCAGCGGGAATGCTTCGGCTCGCTTGAAAGGGCAGGACCAGGACACCTGAGTCAAGCGGTTTCGTGTCGTCAGCAGCTCCGGCGGCGCCGGGAAAGACAGGCATTAAAAAAATGAGGACCGATAGAAGGACGGCGATATACATGGTCATTGTTCCTGTTGAACAGGCCGGTTCCTGAAAGAGTACAGCGCATATCGGGCGTGTTCCGCACCCTCTGCCACTTGCTCGATCCCGCCCCTGAGCACAAACCCCATGCACGTCTTGGAAAACTCTTCTCAGTTCGATGTTGTAAATAATCAACACGCCATTTTATGTTAATACCTGAATCCGGACGGAACAATTGGGCGATCTTTTCCAGAGCGGTGGGACCGCCAGCCGGCTTCGCTATTCAAACCCTCGGCGGCGAGCCGGAGGGGCAACAGGTTTGTTTGAATTCACCACAACATCATTTTCGGATTGAATTTTGCGCTGCCGGTGGTCTAAATAGTGTTGTACCGTTGATCATCTGATAACGCATGGGGGAAAAGTGAAAAGACCGACCAAGAGCCAATATTATGTGGACATCGCGAGATCTGTCGCAATGCGGAGCACCTGTCTGAGGCGCAGATTTGGCGCCGTAATCGTGAAAAACGATCAGATAATAAGCACCGGCTATAACGGTGCGCCACGCCAAACGACCAACTGCATCGACCTGGGATATTGCTATCGCCAGGAAAAAAACATCCCTCCCGGCCAAAACTACGAGCTTTGCCGGGCGGTTCACGCCGAGATGAACGCTGTAATCCATGCCTCCCGTCTCGACATGGTCGGGGCCGACCTGTATCTGGTTGGCATCGAAGTGGAAACCGGAGAGTTGGTCTCACGAACGCTTCCCTGCCTGCTTTGCAAAAGGGTAATCATAAATGCGGGCATTAACAGGGTCGTTCTTCCCGAGGAGCCCGGGGTCTTCAAATATATTGACGTTGATGACTGGACCATTGAAGAGAGAGTCGGTCACCGAGTGGAGGAATAAATCCATTCTCAGTCGGGCCGGGAGCTGATCCGGCCTTCCCAAACGCTGCTGAGGGCCTGCCTCGGTGGCAGCATATTTCGGGCGGCGACCTAAGATCAATATGATTATATTGTAAACAGGATACCGGGAATAATCGTCTTCCATTTGAGAGTGCTTTTCACGAAGAGACAGTACCTTGAAGGATACTGTTCCATTTGCACCCCAAGCTGGTCTTTTCAATGTGAAAGGAGCATTGGAATGAAACTGGAAAGAATGGTTCTCACGATCCTTTTTGCCGCGGCTGCCGCAACGCAGGGTACTGTGGCAGTGGAGCAGACTCCGCCTCAACGTCCGCTGGTCGGCAATCTGAACAATCAGGATAAGGCCCCGGCCTTCAGTTCTCCGCAGGAGAAAATGGCCCCAAACGGAGACAGAGTAGGCCATTATCCGCCATATTATCATCCTGAAGAGTCAGGCCATCGGCACTAGCACACTATCTTGCATGGCTGGCCGAATACATTCGACAATATAAATGGCCTGATTTCTAATCTGCGTTATGGTTAGTCTTCTCTACTTGCGGTTTCCACGACCCAAGCGGACGCTCCGGAAAAACGAAGATCTTTCTTCCAGCATAATTCAAAACGAGACCGATCAAGCTTGCGGCAATCTTCGATGCCGCCGGCAACCACCCCATCGCCAGGAATAAATTAGTAGACCACACGTCAACAACGGCAATCGCGGAAACGACCAAGGAGTAAATAATGACCTCAGTTATTGAATTCCATTTTGCTTTATGCCTGAAGAGTAATAATATGCTTAGAAAATAATTTACAATGGCAGCGATAACGAATGCGCTCAAGGCCGAAGTTATAACTGAGAAGCCCAAAGCAAAGAGGAAGAGGAATACTGCTAAGTTGACAATAGCCGACAGACCACCAATAAAGAGATAAACTAGAAATTGAATCGGTACTGGAGCTTTATGACCATTGTAGCGCATAATGCAATAGAGTGCTCTAAAACCGTCCTTTACGCCTATTTTTTTCCCTTCCTCATAGGTACGGCCATAGTATGATATTCCCATTTCGTAGATGCGAAGGCGTTTGTGAGCAATTTTAGCGACAATCTCAGGTTCAAAGCCAAACCTGTTTTCATGTATCTCAATATCTTCGATAACTTCTCGTTTGAAAACCTTGTAACACGTCTCCATATCCGTAAGATTCAGGTCTGTAAACATGTTTGATAGCAGCGTCAGAATGCGGTTGCCAACATAATGCCAAAAATATATAACCCGATGAGCCCCATAGGATAGGAATCGAGATCCCAAAACCACATCGGCGTCGTCTTCAATTAGTGGAACTATAAGTTTTCGGAGATCCTGGGGATTGTATTCAAGGTCTGCATCTTGTATAGCTACAAAATCGCCGGTTGCCTTTTTAAAACCAGTGCGTAAAGATGCTCCTTTGCCCTGATTTTTATCGTGTCTCAACAATACTATTGTTTCCGGATGTTGCTTTTGGAGACTGTTAGCGATGGCGAGGCTGCCGTCCTTCGATCCATCATCTACGATAATGATTTCGAGCGATAGGGAATTATCCGCAATCTGCAAAACTCTATTGATCGACTTGGCAAGAGTCCGCTCCTCATTGTAGCACGGTACGACAACACTCAATTTCGGCACGCTGTCCATCCTTCCTAAATTTATAACGCGGCCCACGGAGAGTGATCACCCAAGGGATTCCGCACTCGCGCACTTTATACGCCTTGCCTCCGCAAAATGCCATTAAATATCTCCGGCAGCGGCCCGGGGGGCTCTCCCCGGTAATTTCCCCGGCAGGAAACTTATATATTTGAGAGGTCAAGGTGCTCGCCCGCTTCAAATATGAAATGGGCAGGATGTCCCTTCGTGAGCCATCACAACCATGGGGGCGGGAACAGCAAAATAGGTATTGGGGCATAATATTTCAATGTCTTTTCCAAAATCGACCCCTATCAGTAAAAACGGTTCAGAACGCCATTTTCCTGACGGGCTTACACGCGCCAACGGAAGCCGGAGAGAGATCCCCGAGCAAGAAATCCCGACTGATTCAACCCTTGACATTAATTTTCTTGAGCTAAACTGCCTTACCCCTTATTCTGTCCAACATTAGGAAGAGAATGAAAATTCAGAGAAGATTCAGGAAATGGCTGAAAATCAAACGTATATAATCGAAGCCGCGGGCCTGAGGAAAAAATTCAATGGCCACGTAGCCGTCGACGGAATATCATTTCATCTGGCTCCCGGTGAATGCGTCGGTCTGCTCGGCCCAAACGGCGCCGGCAAAACGTCAACTATTCGTATGATATACGGATTTTCTCCGATGACCTCCGGCAGCCTGAAGGTCTTCGGCCTTGAGATAAACTTCTGGTGGCGCCAGATCAAGGCAAGAATCGGAGTATGCCAGCAGGAAAACAACCTCGATCCGGACCTCTCCGTTCTCCAAAACCTGGAGTTGTTTGCACGCTATTTTAATATTGCACGCAAGGACGCTCGCGACAGGGCGCTCCAGCTCCTGAATTTTATCGCTCTTGAAAGCCGAAAAGACGACAAGGTGACCAGCCTTTCCGGTGGAATGATGCGCAGGCTGGTGCTCGCGCGCGCCCTCATCAATAATCCTGAACTGCTCATACTGGATGAACCGACGACGGGGCTTGATCCACAGGCAAGGCATCAGGTCTGGGAGAGGCTGGAACTGCTGCGCGCAAACGGGCTCTCCGTTCTTCTTACCACCCACTACATGGATGAGGCTTCGCGGCTTTGCGACAGACTGATTATCATGGATCACGGCAAGATTCTGGTCGAAGGAAAACCTGCCGATCTCATTCGTTCCCATGCCGGTGACCACGTGGTTGAAATCGTGAACCCAGGACAGGAAGTAAAGGATTTCGTAGAGGAGCATGACTACCTGCACGACGTCCTGGACCACCGGATTATTATCTACGGCAAGGAGGCCGACAGGCTTTTCGATATTATCGGGGACCGGTTTTGCGTGGAAACCTGCATAAAGAGGCTGGCTACCCTTGAAGATGTTTTCCTTAGACTCACTGGAAGGGAGCTTCGCGAATGACCGGCGCTCTTCAGGTTGCGAACATCTCATGGCGCTTTATGCGCGTATGGAACCGCAATTTGGTCGTGTACCGAAAAATCTGGCTGGTTAATTTCCTGGTTCCCCTTTTCGAGCCTCTGCTGTACCTTGCGGCCTTCGGAGTCGGCCTTAGCGCCCTTATCGGAAAGGTGTCCCATAACGGAACCGAGCTTTCATATATCGAATTCATAGCCCCGGCGCTGCTCGCCATCACTATTATGTACAACGCCTTTTTTGAAAACACCTACGCTTCATTCGTGCGCATGTACTACCAGAAGACTTTTGATGCCATGATGGCCACCCCGCTTTCCCTGGAAGATATCATTGCCGGTGAAATCGTCTGGGGCGCCACCAAATCGGTTATCGCCGCCGCTATAATGCTGGCGGTTATAAGCTTTTTCGGCCTGGTCCATTTTCCTCACGGCCTTCTGATATTACCTATCTCTTTTCTGGGCGGGCTTGTTTTTGGAACTGTCGGGATGGTTTTTACCGGTCTCGTACCTAGTATCGACATGTTCAACCTTCCGATTTTTCTTTTTATAACCCCGATGTTTCTTTTCAGCGGGACCTTTTTCCCAATCTCAACCCTTCCCGAGTGGGCTCAAACCCTTTCCCTGGCGCTTCCCCTGACCCACCTTGTCAACCTCTGCCGCTCTTTTTGCCTCGGCGAGATGACGGCCGATCTCCTGTGGAGTATCGTTTACATGACGGTGTTCTTTATTCTGCTTTTCCCTGTCGCCCTGATGGTAATGCGGCGAAAGCTGATAAACTGATCTTCGATGGCCTCGCAAAAATAACGTCCGATATCCGTCTTCAGACGTCTCGTTCGAAGAGACTTGATGGGTTGCGATTCACTCCACCCATCCTACGGGTCTTTTTCAACCCTGCGGGTCTTTTCATGGTTTCAGGGTGTCCCGGAGGGACATGAATAACCGGCTTGCAAATTCCTCCCAGATGCAAATCTTTATAAAAAGTACTTTGATTCAGGAGGAAGAAAAATGAAGAAGATTGCAGTATTGATCGGGAAGGATTTCGAAGATTCCGAATATACCCAACCTGCTGAAGCCTTCAAAAAAGCCGGGTATCAGATAGTGCACCTCGGATTGAAGAAGGGCGACACTGTAACGGGGAAGAAACAGAATACCCCCGTTAAGATCGATATGGAAGCAGATGATGCCAATCCTCTGGAATTCGATGCTTTGTTGATACCGGGAGGTTACTCACCGGACAATCTGAGGGCACACGCCGGACCCGTCAAGTTCGTCAAGGAATTCATGGATAGCGGCAAGCCGGTTTTTTCCATATGCCATGGTCCCCAGCTTCTGATATCGGCCCGGAAACTCGAAGGGCGCAAGGCTACCGGATGGAAATCGATTACTGAGGACATAAAATACGCCGGCGCCCATTATATGGATAAAGAGGTGGTCGTTGACGGCAACCTCGTTACCAGCAGACAGCCATCAGATATTCCGGCATTTATTGAAGCCTGTTTGAAAATGCTCGAAAACCGGCAAGCCAAGGCGGCCTGATTCGAACACAACCGTGCTGGCGGGTCCCGTGAATCAGGGCCTCCGCTCGAAGTTGAAGAGGGCGTAGTCAGCCGGGGACCTTGAAGCGGCAAAACCGCTCAAAGCCGCTTGCATGGCATGGGGCCGCTTGCCCGGACCTTCGCCGACATCGATAAGAAAATTACTATAGCCAAAAGATCTAAGAACAGGGAGTTGATCGAGCCAACTCATGGGCCGGTCGGCATAGATTTCTGTGCGGCCGGACTGCTTTATCAGATGGTAAGCCTCATTTCGGGCGCTCAGAAACGGCCTGTCCTCGGACAGATCAAGAGCCAGGCGCGATGTAAAAAGCGGCGGCCAGCAATAGACCGCAAGAACCACTCTGGAGCTGAATCTGTTCAGCGCAAGTTCCCTGAGTTCTTCCTTCGTGGTCTCAAGGGAAAGAACGCTCCACGAACATCCCAGTTCAGCAGCCTGGGCGATGGCGGCGCTGTTACGCAGATTCAACCGCGATCCAGCAACAAGGCGCACTCCCCTGCCCTGCCCTGTCAGATCGAAATGTCCCCAATTGTTGATCTCCCATAGCAGAAAACCCTTGTTGATAAACCACGCTACAGCAGCTCTGTAATATTGGAGGTCCCTTTTTTCAGAAATAAGCGCAGGTAAGGAGAATCCCAGTTTCTTCATCTGGGGTGGAGAAAACCGCTGCTTGGCAATGCGCTCCAGGTTATTTTTGGTTGCGCTGAGTAGAACCATTCCAGCGGAAGATCGTAAGGCGTCCACCAGGTCGTCCGGAGAGCCTAATTTCAGGATGAGGGTTTCATTCAGCTTTGTTTTGGCATCCGCAGGCTTTTGGAGGTCGTCCAGAATGTTTTGCCTTTGAGGGAATTTAGATTTAAAGCGAATAGCTGCGGGAACTTCCTCCCTTATTTTTTTCCATATTGCTGCGGCAGGTTCCGATTTTGTCCCAACCTTGAAAAGCCTGTCCCCCGGACGAAGCGTTTTTGAACAGGCAAGATATACCTGGGCGCCGGCTTGCGCGAAGAGAACGGTTTTCCCTGAGCCGTCAAAAATACCCGATACGGAAAAGGCCTCCACTTCTCTCCCTGCGGAGGATTCCGGGCGAAGCCGATCGCCCTTTGCGATCTGAGAGCGCAAATCGACCAGGACGCGGCCGCCCTGAACGGATTTGACCGTGGCAGACCAGGCGCCGCTCGACCCGGAACGGTGTGGCGCCAGAATTTTCCCGGCCTCCTCCAGATGACCGGAGGTCAGGCGTCTGGAAGGAGCCTGCGTGAGTAATTCCTTTGCAAGCGTCAAAGCTTCTTTTTCCCGGTCACCGGATTCGGCGTCCAGAATCGCCCGGTAGGCCCTTACAACGTCGGCAACGTAGGCCGCAGGCTTCATCCGGCCTTCTATTTTGAATCCGGCGATTCGCAGCCGCTTGAGTCGTGGAATCAGCGAGAGGGCGCATAGATCGCTGCATGAAAGAAAATACCCTTCCTTTCTACCCTGACGGAACTTCAAGCGGCATGGTTGGACGCACTCACCGCGAAGGCCGCTTCGTCCGCCCCTGAAGCTGCTCGCCAAACACAGCCCCGAGTAGGAATAACACAGGGCGCCGTGGATAAAGATTTCCAGTTCGGCTTCCGTGCAGGAGCATATTTCTTCGATCTCTGCCAGATTCAGTTCACGGGCAAGGACCACCCGGTGGACCCCGACTTGCTGAAGAGCTCTAACACCGGCAGAATTATGAACGGCTGTAAGCGTGCTTGCGTGTAATCTGAGGCCGGGAAACCAGCGCCGCACAAGATGAAAAATCCCGGCGTCCTGTGCTATCAGGGCATCGGGTTTGAGCGATGAAAGAGCGCTAAGTGTATCGAGCAGTTCCGGAATCTCGCCTGATACAATCTGGCTGTTCAGAGCAGTGTAGATGCGGACACCCCGCTTGTGCGCAAACGGGATCAGCGTGGCGAGATCCTCGAGGGTAAAGTTGGCTGCGGTCGCCCGGGCGCTGAACTTTTTCAAGCCCAGATAGACCGCATCCGCACCGCTTTGGACAGCGGCAAAAAAAGATTCGATATTGCCGGCAGGGGCCAGCAGTTCGGGTTTATGATTCACTTGGACGCCTGTAAAATTAGATCTTGCAAACGATATTATAATCCAGACAGCAGGACCCGGGCATTGCCTCCATTGCGCATTATAAAATTTTACGCCTATTTTGCACCGAACACCCTGTCAAATATTAGATCCACGTTTTTAAGGTGATACTTCAAATCGAATAGGGAATCGATCTCACCGGCTGTCAGCCGGCTGGTTACCCGCTCATCGCCTTTTAGTTCATCTCTGAGATCCCCACCCTTGTTCCAGACTGACATCGCGTCCTGCTGGACTATCCGGTATGCTTCCTCTCTGGATATCCCCTTCTGAATCAGAGCAAGCAAGACCTGCTGTGAAAAGAAAAGGTTCCCGGAAACAGACATGTTACGTTTCATATTGTCGGGAAACACTGCAAGCCCGTCCAGAACGCGTGTAAGGCGTGCCAGCATGTAGTCGAGAAGGATGGTGGAATCAGGACCTATAACGCGTTCCACCGACGAATGGCTGATGTCGCGTTCGTGCCACAGCGCCACATTTTCCATCGCGGCCATGGCGTTACCCCGCAGCACGCGCGCAAGGCCGGAGAGGTTCTCCGTGGAAATCGGATTGCGTTTGTGGGGCATCGCGGAGGACCCCTTCTGGCTGGGCGCAAAGTACTCCTCGACTTCCCTTATCTCCGTATGCTGGAGCAGGCGAATCTCCGTTGCAATCTTCTCGATTGAACACCCGATTATGGCAAGCATCGAGAAAAAGTGTGCGTGCCTGTCGCGCTGGATTATCTGCGTACTGACTGAAGCGGGCTTGAGCCCAAGCCGCGCGCATAGGGCGTCTTCGATTTCCGGGGCTATGTTTGCGAATGTGCCGACCGCGCCGGATATCTTCCCCACTCGAATTGTTTCCCGGGCCTGCAGCATACGGTCACGATTGCGCTCCATTTCCGAATACCAGACCGCGAGCTTTAGTCCGAACGTAATGGGTTCGGCGTGCACGTTATGAGAACGCCCGATCTGCACCGTGTTCTTAAACTCGAAGGCCCTTCTTTTCAAAACTGCAAGAAGCTTTTCGATATCTTCGACAAGGAGGCCGGATGCTTCTGTGAGGAGAAGTCCGAAAGCAGTATCCAAAACATCAGACGATGTAAGGCCTTCATGGATAAACCTCGCCGAAGGACCCACGAATTCAGCCACGCTCGTTAGAAATGCTATAACATCGTGATGGGTTTCGCGCTCGATTTCTTCGATTCTGTTAACGTCGAAGTTGGCCTTTCCTTTTATACTTTTAAAGTCTTCAGGAGGGATCGCCCCTCTTTCGAAGAGCACCTCGCAGACCGCAAGCTCGATATCCAGCCATTTGCGGTATTTATTCTCAAGTGTCCAGATCCGCCCCATTTCAGGACGAGTGTATCGCTCGATCATTTTCTTTTCTCCCAGGGGTGCACATGAATCAGCCTCGAAACAGTTCTTATTATTTCAGCAGAGCAACAATAATTCAAATGCTGTCGAAACACAAACCGGTCAATGAGGTTCAGGCAACTGCCGACGGCCTCGAAAGGGGTTTTAAAGTGCCGAGTCTAGGCGCTCACATGTCAATTGCAGGTGGAATTCACCTGGCTTTCGACCGCCTTAAAGAAATCCAAGGTAATGCGCTGCAGATTTTCACCACTAACCACAGGCAGTGGCGTTCGGGCAAACTCAGCCCCGAGGCAATTGAGCTCTTCAAATCCAGGTGGGAACAAACCGGCGGTATTCCGGTTGCATCACATGGCATCTATCTAGTCAATCTCGCCGCCCGGGACGAATTGATCCTTTCCAGATCGATTACCGCTCTTGCCGAGGAACTGATGCGCTGCGCCGCGCTTGGGATAGAGTACCTGACAATGCATCCCGGCGCGCACCTTGGAGAGGGCACGGAGGCGGGCCTCATTCATTTTGTAAAAAACCTGGACCGCGCAATTGAAACATCGAGAGTCGAGTCGGTCTCGATTCTCATCGAAAACACAGCCGGCCAGGGTTCGAGCCTTGGGTCGACCTTCGAGGAAATCAGCTTCATCCTGACAAACTCCGGATTCGGCAAAACAATGGGCGTATGCTACGACACCGCTCACGGATTTGCGGCCGGATACGATATACGTGATGAAGAAGCCTACTCTCTTACACTATCGAGATTTGACGAAACAATTGGAATCGACAGGCTCAGATTCTTTCACCTGAATGATTCCAAGCGTGAACTGGGCTCCCGCGTTGACAGGCATGAACACATCGGCAAGGGCAAAATCGGCTTGGACGGATTTCGGCCTCTGCTGAACGACCCCAGGTTCCGCGATCACCCGATGGTCCTGGAGACCCCTAAAGGGAAGGACCTCAAAGAAGATAAAGAAAACATGCGGGTCCTTCGGTCCCTTATTCGATCCGGGGACCAGTCACGTTAATTTTTCAAATAGCTTGTCAATGCCGGCACCTGAAGACCCGTCATTCTTTTGCCGCTATCCGTCAGGAAAAGAGGTGTTCCGTCTACTCCAACTTCCCCGGCAATGGCTTTGTGCCTGGCAAGCATTTTTTCGCCCGCCTCACATTTTTGAGAATCTATCTCCTTGTCGGACTGTGCATTCTCAAGGGCCGTTTCCTGATTTTTTGAACAAAAAATCTGCACGGTTTTTCCCGGGGACTTGGGATGTATATCCAGGGGAAAGAAAAATATATAAAGAGTGTAGTCGGTCTGGCCCTTCAGCCAGTCATAAGCCTTTCTGCAAAAAGGACAGTCGACATCGGTAAACATTATGAGCTTCTTGGCTCCATTTCCTTTTTTTATCTGGAGGGCATCCTTCAGAGGGACCTTGGACATATCGACCCGGTTTACTTCTCCCGATCGTTCCTGAGTCAGATTCACCTTATCTTTGTTGATTAAGCTTCCCGCAATCAGATATTCTCCGTCTTTCGTAACGTAGAATATCTGCTTTTCTCTCATGGGCTCCTGTGCCACAAGCTCGAAGAGACTCCCGAGATCTCTTGCCTCTATCACCTGCACTTGCGCAGGCAAGAGACTCTTCACTATTGGAAGCGCTTTTACCTCTTCGAGAACGTCCCTGGCGAAAAGAATGCCCGGGAGAGCAAAGAGAGCCAGCACGAGAACGATCAATATTTTCTTCTTCATTGGTCCCTTTCCGAGATTCAGACGGGAGTTATACATCCCGCCTCGATAAGATTCAGGTTAGCCGTCAATTGAAGCCCCGCATCATCACCTTCCATGAATGATGAGTTTCCAATATAGCAATCAGGGCTCGAAGTTGCCATGAGTTCGACATTTTTTTGGCTCCGCTCAGGCCCGCTGTCGCTCAAGAACCGGAAGCGTCGCCATATATACACCGCGTCAATAATACGAGTCTACACCATTTATCCGCTGTATCAAATCCGATTGAAGCCGGGGGAGCCGGAAGGCTCCATCGCCGCCGCTGCTGAAGTTGGCTCCAGGCGCATGCCCCTGTACAGTTTTGCTTACACCTGCCAGGATATCATGATACTAAGGATCAGAACCTCCGGTTTTCCCATTTTCGAAAAGTGGTATCATAAACTACGGAAACCAGCTTTACGAAAAATGGAGCATTTCTATGCCGCAATCTCAGGAGAAATTGGCTCAAAGCTATTTTGATTTCCTGGCAAAACGCTTTCCCGTAATGTGCGCAAGCGATGAGTTCCATTTTCTTCCCCGCGTCGCGTCGGCGAGCATGTATTACGACCAGATGGAAAACTTTGATCCGGCCTCGATCGAAGAATATATTTTCACCCTCAGGGAGTTTCAGCGACAATTCAATTTGCCCACGCCTGGCGAGGTGGACCTCGAGAAACTGACAGATCTGGAATTGCTTAATTGCAGCGTTGCCGGCATCTTGATCGAATTGGACGAAAACCGTTTGTGGCGGCACAATCCCTTGATATATTTGAAGATAGCTTTTATAGGGTTAGACCATGCCCTCACCAAACCGGCTGGCGATCATCAGGAGAGGATAGAAAGAACCCTGGCGCGCCTCTGCGCAATTCCACGCCTGTTAGAACAGGCCACCGGAAATATCGATCAGGTTCCCGCAACTTATCATCAGGCCGCGCTCGCCATGCTGAACGATTGTGAGAGGTATCTGTCTGAAACGGCACAGTCCCTGAACAAGCAGGACTGCGGGCGACTTGCGGCTGGATTTGAGAAGACCCGGGGTGTCCTCGCAGTTTTCGGCAGGTTCCTTAGTTCGCTTGACCCGGTGCCCGATCGGGAGTTTGCCGTTCCGGATCTGGAGGCCACGCTGCGCGACAGGTTCGGCTCGGTTCGAAATCTCTCCGAAATCTTTGAAATTGCCGTCGAAGAATGGTGGGAAAACCTTGCAGAATTGGAGAAAATACAAAAGGATATAGCACCCGGCAAATCGTGGCGGCAATTGTATCATGATTATTGCCCAGCCGAAGCTGACAGCATAGATACAATCTCGCTATACCAGCGTGAAATGGAAAGACTGAAGAGCTTTTTCGATTCCCACGGTTTCAGGGAAGTTCTTGCGGAAGGATGGCCGGTGGTTTGTCAAACTCCCGCCTATCTTCAATCCGTGCGCGGCTCGGCGTCCTTCAGCGCGGCCTTTTCGAAGGACCCCGGGGAAAAGGACTTTTTTTTCATTACCACGCAGCATCGAAGGAACCATGAATCCTCGGAGCTTCTCAGGAAGCGCTTTCACAGGGAGTACAAGTTCCTTACCGCCCATGAAACTTTTCCGGGCCACTATTTATTGGATTCAACCCGGAGAATGATTCAAAATCCGGTGCGAAGCCAAATTGAATCCCCTCTCTTTTACGAAGGATGGGCTTATTATGTCGAGTCGCTCCTGACCGAGTTCGGGTATGCCGATCAGCCCATGGACCGGCTGGTTGACCGCAAGCGCAGGCTCTGGAGAGCAGCACGCTGCCAGATAGATGTCGGGTTGAATTCGGAAAGGCTGACCCCGGATGATGCAATCGAACTTTTGACAACCGCCGGGTTTAGTCCGGAAGAAGCCAGAGCCCAGGTGGATCGATTCCGGCTCAATCCCGGCTATCAACTCTGTTATAGTTTAGGCCGGTTTGAAATCCTGCGGCTGAGAGAAGCCTGTGCGGGTCAAATGGGCCATGAAAGGTTCCACAGACTGTTGCTCGAAGGAGGAGAATTGCCCTTCCACCTGATCGAGAAGCGGCTCAGGGGATTCATACGCCATATGAATGATGAGGAGAACATGAAATGAAATCTTTCCAGGGGTACCATTCAGAGTGGAACCTCGGCAGCCCCGGCGGATGGGACTATCAGCGCATAACCCAGATTATCGGCAAAGCCGTCTGGTCAAGCCTCAACAGCATTTCGCCCATTGGGGTCGATCTGGACTTCGACCACCCCTTTTTGTTTCCGGTCTACGGATTTGTGGAGATGCTTCTTGCAGCCCATCAGGCCCGTGAAGGCAAGAATACGGGCGTGATTGCAGTGGTGGCTGAAGAAGAAACCCTTGAGGACGTAACCGAGAATATCAACCTAGCCTGCCACCTCAGCGCTATCGATGGAATCACCGGTGCTCTGATGAGCCCCCGGCAACTGGAACTCAAAAATGGACGAGTCTGCTGGAGGAATCAACCCGTATCGGTCATTTTCGTGGATTTCAACTCGGATGTCCTATTGTCCCTTCATCGCAAACACGACCTGACCCCGCTTCTGCAGGCCGTTCGCGAAGGGCGCGTGATCAACCCCCGTGGAACTGAACCTATAAATGTCAAAAGCATGTTTGAAGTTATAGGCGGTCCTCACCGTGACCGCTTTCACTCCGAGATTGTGCAGAGAACCCCCTGGACCCGTCAGTTCCTTCCACGCCGTACGGTTGGACCTGGCGGCGAAGAGATTAACGATTTGATCGAGTGGACACGCCGTAATTGGAACGACCTGGTTCTAAAGCCCGAAAGAGGGTATTCCGGCAGGGGTGTACGTGTGGGGGTAGTGAACCCGGACGCCTCTGAAGCGATCGAGCTTGCGCTCGCTCAGGGGAACTACATCGTCCAGGAAAAAATTCCCCTCGGCT
>Ga0326728_10016514_pt1 | contig 15039 bp, 10 predicted proteins | sample MB3enrmetagenome_FD_207602 | JGI IMG/M metagenome (GOLD analysis project Ga0326728, IMG submission 207602) | Lab enriched peat soil microbial communities from McLean, Ithaca, NY, United States - MB31MN | ecosystem: Environmental > Terrestrial > Soil > Wetlands > Peat | place: USA: New York...
CCGAGCAAATAGAAAAGGTAGGGGCAATAATGGCAGAATTTTCTGAAGTTACTCACTGCTATGAGCGCCCGCGCTATCCTGACTGGCCATATAATCTGTTCACTATGGTCCATTCGTACACTCATGAAGATTGTGAAAAATTAGCTTTTAGGATTTCAGAAGCTACCGGAATTAAGGAATATACTCTATTCTTCAGTGAACGGGAGTTTAAGAAAACAGGTGTCAAGTTGTGAAGTAATATCCTTAAATATTTTCTCATGAGGTTTTTGAAATTGGCTGAAACGAACAATTTTCTTCCTCTCATGATTGATCTTTCTGGCAGAAAGATTGTCATCTTTGGAGGTGGCTCCGTTGGGGAACGCAAAGCCGAACTTTTCTGTGGATGTTCAGATACTCTTATTATAAGTCTTGAATTCTCACAGCGGTTGCAGGAACTTGAAGCTTTAGGACAAGTTCAACTTGTCAGGCTTGACATTCTAACAGCTTCAGATTTTGAACTCCGGAAAATCATTTCTGGGGCCTTAATCGTCATTCCTGCAACTAACAGTTTGGAACTTAACCAAAAAATCACTGATATAGCACTTGAAAGCGACATTTTGATAAATCAGGTAAATGCTTTAGGTAGTGTCGTAATCCCTTCAGTCATAAAAAGAGGGGACCTTATAATAGGGATTTCTACTCTTGGACAAAGCCCCGCAGTCTCCAAATATACCCGTAGACAGATCGAAAGCCTGATAACTCCTGCATATTTCGATATGATCCAGCTTCAGAACGAACTCAGAAGCTACCTCAAAAAACACATAGCAGAGCAAAAAAAAAGGAAAGAAATCCTCTGGAATATCCTGGAAAGCGAGACTGTTTGGGAAGGATTTAATGAATCTTATGAAAAAGCAGCCAAAGCAGCATACGATATAATTTCACATTATCTCGAAGATTCCGGCTAGTAGAACTTGGTGGGAAATGCAGGACTTTTTATAGAAAAGGATTACTCTGCAAATAGAAATGTTCATAAATAAATTACACTCTGTAAATGAATGTTCATAAATAAATTATTCTGCAGATAAAATGTTCATGAATATAATCATTTTGCAAATAGAAATTTCTTTGATGAAAAAAGGTTAAGGATTCCTGAATAAAGTTTAATTTACCACTCCTTATATAAATATTCTATTTTCTGTATTTATCCTATCTGGAGGCTCTCTGTGACAGAAATCTCAAGTATGATTATATCCCATAAAAAAGCAAAAGTTGAGGAAATGGAGTCAGCGTGGCACGGTGATCTGGACAGTATGCTCCATAACCTGTACAAGCATGAGTTTGTTCACGAATGTGTTGTCTTGAAAACCTGTAATCGTGTTGAAATCTACGTTGTTTCCCCCAAAAGCAGCAGTGTACTTTTTTCTTTTGCAAAGAAAATGGGAGCTTCCACCCATATCATCGAATTTTACGGGCACGAGGAATCCCTTGAACACCTGCTAAGACTTGCTGGAGGTCTTGAATCAATGATCGTAGGGGAGGACCAAATACTTGGCCAGATGAAGGACCTTTACGCATACTCCAAAAAAGCTGGGACTACTGGGAAAATAATGGATACTGCCTTTGAAAAGGCTATTCAGGTTGGAAAACGAATTCGGAATGAAACCAACATCAACAAAGGTTCGGTTTCCATAGGTTCTGCTGCTGTGGATCTGGCAGAGGATATTCTCGAAGGGCTCACAGGAAAATCCGTACTCGTAATAGGTGCAGGAGAAATAGGAATTCTTGTTGCAAAGGCTCTGGCTGAAAAAGATATCGAAGCAATATACATTGCTAACCGCACATTCAAGAAAGCTGAAGAAATTGCGTATGAACTTGGAGGGCATGCAGTCAGACTTGATGATGTCAAAACTTACCTTAGAGATGCTGATGTTGTAATCAGCGGTACTAGCGCTCCACATTACATTCTAACTAGGGAAATTGTTGGAAAAGCTATAGAGAACAGAAGCCGCAAACTCCTCCTTATCGACATAGCAAATCCCAGGGATATCGAGGAGTCTGTTGTTGAACTTGAGAATATCGAATTGTGCAATATAGACAATCTCAGGGTTATCAGCGAAAAGACTCTTAAAATGCGAAAGGAGGAAGCTAAAAAAGCCGAGGCTATAATTCAAGAAGAGATCAAACTTCTAAATCTCCAGTATAAACGCCAACGAGCCGACCGTCTTCTTGCTGACCTTTATAGGCAGGTGTATGATGTCAGGATAAAGGAAAGGCAAAAAGCAGTAAACAAACTTTGCTCCTATCATACTATAGGCGAGATCGAAACCGAGGTTCTGGATGACCTTACTCATTCAATTGTTAACAAAATTTTGGCCGAGCCTACCAAAGTCCTGCGCCAGGCCGCAGAACTCGGAAACGAGGAGTTTCTTGATGTAGTTTCAAGGGTATTCTGCCTCGAAAAGCATAATGCAAGGACTGAAAAAGTAAAACAAAGTTGTGGAAATGAGTTAAATCGGGTCGCAGAAAAAGGTGATTAAAGAAAAAATAAGAGCCTTTTTAATGTATTCTGGAATCTCAAAAATACGCCACAAATTTCACTTTCAACTGACTGCAATCAATCAAAAAGCCCAAAAAAATAATGAATTGTCGCACTATTAAGGTTGATGTTTTTCACGACCAAGTTCTCAGTGTAGCGAATGTTTGCATTTTCATGCACTAAAGCTGATATGCTCTACCTAACCTCAATTAAATGTGGAACAGAATTAAGTTGGGATACAACATTATGGATATTTTTTAAAATAGAATCACCCAAATGACAAAAAAATACCAAAATATCCATTCAACACACAGAGTCGTGCATAGCAATTCCAGTATCTGTAAGGCGATACATTCCGTCTTCGAATTTAAGGAATCCTTCTTTGAGCAGGAAATCCATATGAAACTTAAAGAAGAAATCGTTTAATCCCGAATCTTCCTTCAACTTCTTTTCATCCTTCCCAAAGATCCCAATTATTCTAAGAAGCTTTCTTCTTGCAGGACTTATAGAAACTTTTTCCATCATTACATGTTCTAGTTTGAGAGATTCGCCTTCAGTAGGTTCTACCTTTTTGCAAAAATAATCCTCAAGTTCGTCGATATTCTCGTCCATATCAAAACTCCATCTCTTTTTTGATATCGAAACCGGATTTTTTAAAAAGTTTCAAAGAAGACTGAGTATAATTGTTCTTCTCTATATTAAGTAGCATATTTGATTATGTGAAGTTATTAGTTAATAAATAATATTCCAGGTATGAAAGAATAACCATTCCGAACAGAAGCTATAATTTGCCTTTTTACTTCGGAAGAGATATATTTGATACGTCTGATTTTGTCCTATTAACCGATAATTGCACATAATCTGTCATCTCATGCTTTATAAATTGATTATTAGGACAGCTACTTCCTTCTACTGGGAAAAGTATAGATTTTAATCAAAGAAACAAAATGTGAAGCAACTTCTGCCACATAATTGATAGTCTTCGTGCAAGAAAATTTATTAACAGATGACAATTGGATTTGTATTACAATTAGATATTATATATAAATTTTGATAAATACATTCTCATGATATTTTTTTAATTACAACTTAAAAACTCAATAGATATGACAGCAACATTTTCTGGTAAAACAGCACCATTTTTCAGATTTTACAGTTAATTTTATAGATTTTCTAATCTTCAAGTAATAAAATAGCAGCGTTTTAAATAGAAATGTTTTGGCTTTTTGTTACTGCGCTGATTTTACTGATATCTCTATTTATTTCCCAAAAATTTAAGTAAAAATGTCCTTTTATTTCGACTGAAACTGAGAAAATGCATATATTGTACAGTAAAAAACCTGCATCAATGAAGACAAGATAAACAACACCTTGTCGGCATAACCATTGACTCTTCATCCTGGTATATTTTACAGAATTTTTGGTACGCGTTCAGAATATGAGGTATTAACAAGTTTACTCGAAAGGCAAAATCTGACATTTGGGCAAGACAACAATAAAGTTTAAAGGAAGATAATAGAATTCTCGAAGAAGAAAAATTATTTAGTAAGTAGAATGGTTCTCTAGTGCACATATTTCAACTTCTGTAGAGAACATAGAGTATTACCATACCATGATGAAAAAGGCTTTAAATGTAAAAATACACCTACAAGATAAAAAGGAACTATAGCATCCGAGTGGATTTTAAAGGAATTGCTTACATTCAGGTGTTTCAAAACATCAACCGTATAACGACGGAAGACCAAAAACTTCATTTAACATGTATTTTTTCCTACGAAGAAGGAAATATTGTAATCTTTACAATAAGACCTGAATAGTTACCTCCATTATTTCTTTGTTCCTAAAGAAATTTGTTGGTCAGATATCAAAGTTAACCCTTAATACCTCACACTGTGGCATATTTTTAATTTGTACACCTTCTAATGTTCCTGTTACCTCCAGACTATCAAATTCATTTGAACCGCAGAGTATGTCTTGATTCGGGTGCGTGCCAGGTGTGATATTGCAGCTTAGAACTGTCTTTTTACCAGCCGACACTACGATTGGAAGCCTTGGTGATGCAGGATGATTCTTCGGAAGAACTATTAATGGTGACCTGATTTCCCGAATCATGAATAGAACGCACTTAAGCCCTTTCTCAGTATTCTCATCTACCGAAAGCGCAGAAGCAACAATTAGGTCATGGGGTTCCAGTCCGAGTACAATTTCTTCGTTTTCAGTTTCCAGAAAGAACTGGTCACAAGGACCTACTTTCACAATAGCAACAGTTCCTGCCGTGCCGCGCAGAAGAAGCATTTCACTTTCCTTCAGTGAAATGTCTTTAGAGGAGGTCGATTTTTTCATGTTAAAAATAAGTATCTAAAAAATCCAGTTGATTAATTGGATTCTATTACATTTTTAGACTGGCAGGAAGGACACTTTACATTCTTGCCAATACCTTTGAATTTATTCCCACAGTCCTTGCATACATAATCTTTAACCGGCAATTTTTCTTCCATATCGATATCAAACGCGTCTCCAACACTACACATCATTATTACCTCATGATTTTATCAAGGAGCTTACTAAATTTATATAACCATCATATAATTACTCACAATTCTCTAATTAATACCTTTCCATATCTATCCCCGGGTAATCTCTGACCTCGGTTCTCACATCAGGGAAACCATTCCTGCAGAAGCATCGTGCTGAGGGATACTTTCTTCATTAATCTTTTTGATCTTTATAACTGCTTCATCCAAAAGATAAGTAAATTTTTTGACAATTTTTGGCCACGATACGCACACAGCCCTTCATAAACTTTGGATTCTTGTGCGCATTTTCGACAACCACGATTTATCATAGTGTTAATTAGCAGTTCTAATAAGAGTATTATCATCTAAATTATATAATACACATTTGATACTAGTAGAGTACCAATAGAATTGCTCGTCAATTTTTATTCGATTAATATTCTCTAAGACACTCTTAATGATTTCTCTAATATTTTTTGTTCCAAATTTCAATATACTGGAGCCTATCTGCTTTAGCATATAAAAACTCAAACATTTACCACTGAAACACAGAAACGTTCGAAGAATATAGAATGGATCTGAGATATGATTAACTCTGTATCCTTTTCTTTCACTAAAAAAACAAGATGCATTGGCAAAAGTTATGTTACCAAAAATTCTTTCTTAATTTATTAGACTCTTTAATGTTTTATGGGATCGCCAAATTTTACCATTAATTTCACTGGCATCAACTGTAATCAATCAAAAAAGTTCTTATGGTTTCTTACATTCACGTCTGAAAATCATGTTCATGATCACATCACTTCTGCAGGATAATTTCCTGACATTTTTCTTATTTTCAAGCTCTTTTTCCTTTATGGGAAAACCAATTCCACTCTTACAAAAGGAACTAAATTACTTATTTAATTGGTTTCAAATTATCCATACCAATATTCCAACAATATAATACAGTGTGTAGATATATTCTTTCAAGCTAATTACTATATAGTCTAGCGAGTGGATAAATTTGTAAAGGATAACTAACGCTTCAGTGGAACTTTTCCAGAAGATTACCAGGCTTACTGCACTATGGATCCTTGACGATTAATGAACTGAAACAACTAGTGATAGCGATACAAATGAAAATGGGAAAATGTGGAGAAAAGCATGACAAAAATTACCTTTAATCAATTTGCATTGACAACTGTTATAATCCTTATCCTTACACTAGGAAGTGCTGCTGCTACATTAGACAACCCGCAGGATTCAATGTCCTGGTACAATAAAGGGAATGCTTTAAATAAATTAAATAACTTCGGTGAAGCAATAAAAGCATATGACAAAGCAATTGAAATTAACCCCAAGGATTCAAAAGCCACAAGAACCTAAAATTATAGTTAACCTCAGGCGTATCAAGCGTGGGATCATGATAATGAGCGGAAAAGGTGGAGTAGGGAAAATCACACTTGCCACAAATCTATCTATCGGACTGGCTCTGCATGGATATAAAGTGGAACTTCTGGACTGTGATATCCACGACCCGACTATTCCCACAATAAATGAAAATTAAGTAACTATTCAATCTACAAATCTGACTTATTTAATTTATTAAAATAGAGTTCCTTTGCCTTCTAAAGCTAATTAGATAAGCTTTCAAGTGGTTGAATTCGATCTGTTATTTTAATCACATGTTTAAAATTTTCATATTTTCCGGTTATGTATCTCTTTAATGCAAAGTATCTTCATTATTGTCGGTATTTTAAGAGGCAAAGAGAATAAGAACAAGACAAAATAAATATATAAATAATGTAAATTTTTATAGAATAGCTAACATAATTATCAATAAGTTTTATCAATGGTCTTAGAACCTCGGAAACTAGTAATCAAGAAAAAATATTAAGTGATAGAGAGTAAATTTATATAAAAATACATTCACTATTAAGTACATTATAAAAGAAAGAAGGATATCTTGGAAGAGCTAGTCTACTGTTACCCATATACAGTTACTTCAAATAGATACCCCTAGCAAGTACATTTAATTCGAAGTAAGACCAACATCTTCCAAGTAACTCTACTATGCCATTTAGTCCCATTATGCCCTTTATATTATATCCTTTTAGGTCTGTTCTTTTCTACTACTCTGGTACAATACATAATTATCTGCATAGTTATTTTAAATTAATTCTATGAAAATTTGCTTCTAAACAAAAAATAATCCTACATAAGATTTTTTGCAATCAAATAACAAAAATATATTATTTATTATTTTTTATTATTTGTGAAGTTAACATATTAATAATATAATATTTATAAAACTCGCTTTTTAATTGCATGTCGAAATATATTCCTTTGATGCCTATTAACAGTTTCGAGTTTTACCCAATTATCCCCTAATGCCCTGCTTTTTTGGGAAATCCAATTAATGTTTCAACTTTATAAAAAATATTATAAATGTTGGCAGATTTTCCCATTGCCATCGAATGAGAACCTAGCCTCGAGCCTATCAGTAGCCTATCCCTCATTTACATCCACAATTATAAGAAAGTGGACCCAAATTTTAGCTTACGAGAGAAATTCAATTATTAATTGTTGGACGGTTTTGAAAACCAAAATTAGAACAAACTTCTCGCCCAAAATAACGATGCAATCAATTTTCAAAAAAAAATCATGTGGTGCATACTTTCATTTTATTCGAGCTTATTATTCGAAGAATTTCATATTTGCTTTTAAGCTATTGCCATATTGAGAAAATAAATAACATTCTTGTGTACATCTGCAGAAAATGGATTATAGAATTAAAAAAAGCATATTTCAAATGAATTCTCATTTTTGTACTCTTAACTCTGGATCGTTGGTTGCAGATTCAAGAGAATTGGGAGAAGATGTTGCAACATTAAATAAAACCTCGAAAAAGATCCTTAATGCATAATTTGCTTCATCAGGTGAAGTTATTATATCAACTATACTACATAATTTAAAGGAGAGGCTTCTAAGAGCTTCTGATTACTCATGCTAAACGAATAGACTTACTAGGGGATAAACTATCAAGCTACCTATATATGATCTTCAAAAGCAAACTAATTTCCTGTTGGGAAAAGAACTAAGAAGCACTATAGCCATTCCAAGAGTTATTCCTCGCCAACTGAGGGAGAAAATAGCTGAAGTTATAACCTTAGAGATCCTCTTTGGCCAGCCTTATGAGATAAAGGATCTTGAAAGATTTATCGCGGTTTTCAGATCCTTTTATCCGATCTTCTTCGCCCTGAAAAATTCAAAATCTTGGCCCAAACTCCAAAAAATAGCAAAAAGAAGTAGAGGAGCCGGAATTGCAGGCTTGAAAATTCTTCTGCCCCTAATATATGATATAATGGAACTTTGTTTAGAACCTTCAACTAACGTTTCAACAGAAAAATATATTCAAGAACTCGAAGCTGGGATGGATGCTATCCTAGCAGAGTTTGAAAAAAGTTTAAAAGAAACTATCATTATGTGGGGAAATAACTCATATGATGAAGACAAAAATTATCAAGGGATAAGGAATTCTGCAGATCTTTCTTTTCAGGAATCTGTCCTCGAATTTATGCAGAATAATAATCATTGGATATTTATGAAAGGAATAATGGAGGGAATTTACAAGATAATGAATGAATTTATCGCGGAAATGGAAGAAAATCTGAATCTTTTTGATACTCTTGCCCTCCTTTTTCCAGGACGAAACTGGAACTATTCCATAAAAGAACTCCAAAAAGAACCTTTTTACCCGCAATTTAAAACACTGAAAAGCTATTCAACCTTTTTCGAAAGAAATCCTGATCTGATAAAAATTGTAGATTTCATAGGTAGGCAGGAATTCAACCCATCAAGTGATCATATAAGCCTATCTATATTCGGGAAAAACAGAATACAGACCGTGAATTACTCCGATTCTATAAATAACCTCTTCCCCATGGAAGCCTCAAAGCTTCTGAACCCCTCTCTGAAGCGGAAGTTCTATGCGGATATGGTCGAAGGAAAACTTCTGAGCTACCAGTTACTTGGAAAACACTATACAAGCCCTCCCAGTATAAAGCCAAAAGGTCCTATGATTGTTCTTGTGGATACCTCTGGATCCATGCACGGAGCTCCTCAGACCCTGGCAAAGTCTGTGGTGCTGGCTATGGCAAAGCTAATGCTCTCTCAACAGAGAGACATGAAAGTCATTTTTTTTGCATCTACCAGCCAACACCTGGAAATAGAACTAAGCAGCAGAAAAAAGATGTCTGAGAAATTTCTGAATTTCTTACTGTATACCTTCGGTGGAGGAACGGATTTCAACACTGCCCTTGCATCAGGCCTGAAATCACTCAAAGAAAATGACTTTCAGGGTGCAGATCTGGTTTTCATCACCGATGGAAAGTCAGCGATATCTGACGAGCTGTTACTTGCACGCTGGGAAGAGACAAAAAGGAAGTATAAAGCAAAGGTTTACTCGCTGATTATAGGCGCCAGCGGAGCAGGGGGGCTTTCTAATATTTCGGACTATACTTACCTTGTAGATATTGAACTGGACTCAGAAGGTACTGGCAGGGTTGTGAGACTGACGGAATACAAATGAAGAGAATAGATATCCCAAAAAGTATGCTCTTAATTTACTCTTTATATAATAAAATTGTAACTATTCAACCTACATAAAAAATTAATTGGATGATGTTTTTTGATACAATAGATATTTTTGATCACTGCTTGATGAAAAAATGAAAAATAAGATCAATAGCAGACAAGTAAATAAAATAAATTCGCCGAAATTTGCTCATTGAATCTTAGTAGAGATAGAGATTGACATTTTTTTGCCCAAGCTGAATAGCTACACGAAATTATGATATTGACCTTTGTTCAAGAGGACCTTCAAATAATATCAATTAAATATTATATGAAGACCGTTTTTGATGAAGACGATAAAATAGAGAAGGTATTGAACTCTTATTTTGCTTTTTCTATAGGAGCGAAGATATAGTAAATCTTTATTTTTTTAGTGATGTAAAAGGAGATGTATTAATAAAATAATTTTTCGACTTTCTCGCCTGTCCAAATATTAACTATTTTTCACAGGAATGATACATTTGTCCATAAGAAGGATCATTTGTGCAACCAACAACTAATTAGTAGCCCTATAATTTTCAGGGTTTTTATTCCAATAGAATATCAAGCAGTTTGCCGCTGGAATGGAAACTTCCTCGATAACTTTTTAACTAATTGATTTATATTTCATGCTACCTTTGCACTATGGAATGGAACTACGTTATCAAAACAATTTTATCTCGAAAAAGAGATATCACATGATTTTTTTTGTTTGTATCAGACTTTCCACAGATCTCTCCTAAAAATTAGTATTTTTCACAAATTTTTCCATCAAATTTATTATTTTTTTAAAGATTTTTTTGCTGTGATATATTTTATAATCTGAATCGCTATTGAAGGAAAATATATTGGTTAATCACCAAAGAAAAGATGTACATCACTACCAATATAGTTGTATAAAATTTAAACAGTGTCTTTTACTAACTTCAAATCATATATATTTCAAATGGTCGATTGTATCATTGTATAACAGAAATTTTTTATGATACTTCACGAAAAAAACCAATCTGATAGTTTATTTTATAAACATAGTAGCTTTCATGAAGTAGTTCCATTTTATAGCGCAACTTTAGCTCAAAATACAAGAATATTGGATAAATCCCCTCATTTTGTAACATGGTTATAAATAGTATATAGATGTTCATGAAAATCAAAAATCTATCGCAAATCCAATAAACGGTCCGTAAATAATGGTTTTCTGGGAAAGCTCCGAAAAATGACAGAGATATTTTGTTACTTTCTGCCCGCATTCAGTTAGCCGAAAAATAATAGAAAAATCCAATCACTAAATAGCTTTGCAAATAAAAGCCTATCATTTACTTCAAATAGAATAAAAAAGATCTCGATAAAATCCCACATTTCTTAGTATGCTTATAAATAGATATAGATGATTCGTGAAAAATCAGAGGTTTATTGAATTCCTCTAAATTTAGATCCGGTATCAATAAACGATGGATAGTTTAATAAACTCTTTATTTAGGATGTCCTTCATTAAATGAAGGATCTTTTCATGATTAAGTTCCAACATAACAAATATTTGCATTTTCATGAATTGAAGCAGATCTGCTCCAACCAACATAAATGAAGCGCAGAACAAAAAAATAGAAAAATAACACTAAGTGCATTTTTGAAATGAAATCAACCAAATAAAAGAGGACTACCATAACTTTCTATCTTTTAAAATAAAGAATAAGGTTTTTCTATAGAATTGCCTGTATAAGTTAAGATCCATAATTGTGGATCCACTTTAAGACAACATTATTATATTCTGCCCTAATGTTATCAAATTGCTTATACTACAAAAGCAATTTCGAGCTGCAAGATTTAATTCGCACATAAGTTATAGTCATTTCACAATTCCAGTTTAATTCCCTCCATACTTTGAATAAAATTGATAGCTAAACATATTGAATAATCATACACAGTTTAAAAGCCTTAATATTCTTCAAAATTGTTGAGTTGGGACATTTGTGCCTTCCTTTAGCATCCATAATACAGCAAGGCAGAGCAAATCTCCACCATCCTGAGTGATTGTTATGCTTGAAGATGAATATCAACTTGATTTTTTTAAAAATAATGGATTTATCCGGAAGCAGTGCCACATATGCGGCAAATTCTTCTGGACACGGGACTTTGATCGGAATACATGTGGAGATGCACCCTGTGATCCTTATTCCTTTATAGGAAGTCCTATATTTTCTAGGGAATTCGATATATCACAGATGCGTGAGTATTATCTCTCCTTCTTTCAGGCCAGAGGGCATAAAAGAATTGATCGCTATCCTGTAATTGCACGCTGGCGAGATGACATTTATCTTACCATTGCATCCATTGCAGACTTCCAACCGTTCGTAACATCGGGACAAGTGCCCCCTCCTGCAAACCCCCTCACGATTTCTCAGCCCTGCATTCGCCTCAATGATCTAGATTCTGTAGGTAGGAGTGGACGTCATCTTACAAATTTTGAGATGATGGCGCATCATGCCTTCAATAAAAGAGATCATGAAATCTACTGGAAGGAACGCACCATGGAACTCTGTGACGAGCTCCTGAATTCACTAAAAGTAGACCCCTTTGCTGTAACCTATAAAGAAGAACCCTGGGCAGGTGGAGGCAATGCAGGACCCTGTGTGGAAGTCATTGTGAATGGACTTGAGCTTGCTACCCTTGTTTTCATGGATTTGAAGACCGACAAAAAAGGAGATATCCTGATCAAGGGAGAGACCTATTCAAAGATGGACAATTACATTGTGGACACAGGATACGGGCTCGAGCGTTTCGTCTGGGCTTCAAAGGGTTCCCCTACAATCTATGATGCGCTTTTCCCTATCATAGTGAAAGAGCTAATGGGTCTTGCCGGACTTGAACATGAACTAGATGATTCTGGTTATGCGAATATTCTGGCCCAGAATGCACGACTTTCAGGATCTATGGACATCAGTGAGAAGGCAAATATGTTGGAGCTTCGGAAAACTGTTGCCTCAAGCATCGGAATGACAGTGGATAAACTCTCAGCGATCATGGAACCTGTAGAAAAGGTCTACTCAATAACTGATCACACACGGTGCCTGACTTTCATGCTTGGAGATGGGGTTATCCCCTCAAATGCCAAGGCAGGATACTTGGCCCGTCTCGTCCTCAGAAGAACTTTGCGCATGATGAGTGATCTTGGCATCAGGACCCCCCTCTCTGAAATTGTAGAAATGCACATAAAAAATATGCCCGAGTATCCTGAGTTCAGAGAAAACTTCCAGCTCATGCAGGATATACTGGAATTAGAAGAGGAAAAATTCACTTTGACTATAGCAAAGGGACGTAGGATTATTCAGAAACTGGCATCTCACATTAAAAAAAGTGGGAAAAAGATTCCCCTTTCCCATTTAACTGAACTCTACGATTCCCATGGAATCCCGCCAGAGATGGCAAAGGAAGTAGCGTCGGAAATAGGAGTGAGAGTAGAATTTCCTGACAACTTCTATTCTATCATTGGAGAAATGCATAACAAGGCAGAAGAAAAGGAAGCAGAAGTTATTCCTTTTGCTGATAGACTTAAGCACCTCCCAAAAACAAAGCGCCGCTTCTATGACGAACCTACACGCCTAGAATTCGAAGCTGTCGTCCTGGATGTATTTGATAATCATATCGTATTGGATAACACTTTCTTCTACGCAGAAGGCGGAGGGCAACTTTCAGACATAGGAACAATCAAGTCCGAAGATGCTGTTTACCAAGTAGTGGATGTCCAGGCCTACAATGGCGTAATCGTCCATACAGTGGAAAATCCAGATGGACAGCTTGAGATTGGAAAAGGAGACATTACCACAGGGGAGGTAGATGAAAAACGAAGGATGGCCCTTTCTAGGCACCATACAGCAACCCACATCATAAACGATGCAGCCAGAAAAGTTCTTGGAAAACACATCTGGCAGACAGGTGCCCAGAAATTTGAAGATCGTTCAAGGCTCGACATTTCGCATTACAAGCATATCTCTCCTGAAGAATTGAGGCAAATTGAGCTTCTGGCCAACCACATGGTTATGGAAAACAAGCGAGTGGTTACCGAATGGATCACAAGAACTGAAGCTGAACAAGAATATGGATTTGGGCTATATCAGGGTGGAGTGCCTACAGGAGAGAAAATAAGGATTGTAAAGGTAGGAGATGATGTAGAGGCCTGCGGCGGTACTCACTGCCTTAGCACCGGTCTTATCGGCCCGATCAAGATACTGAAAAGCGAAAGAATCCAGGATGGCGTAGAAAGAATAGAGTTTGCAGCCGGAACTGCTGCAGTGCTCGCCATGCAAAAAATAGAATCTCTCCTTACAGATTCTGCAAAAACCCTGAGCGTGCCTCCTGAACACCTTCCCATAAGTGTTGAGCGATTTTTTGGGGAATGGAAAGACCTAAATAAAGAAAATGAAAGGCTCAAGGAAGAACTTGGCCATTCCATAGCCTACAAACTGCTGCAAGACTCTCTGGAGGTTGCAGACCTCAAGGTTATTGTGGAATTAGTTCCTGGAGCCGACATCCTTGAGCTCCAAAAAATAGCCGCTGAATTCTTGAAGCACGAAGAAGTAGTGGCTCTCCTTGTCAGCGACGTTGAAGGAGTCAAGATAGTAGCAACAGCTGGAGATAAAGCCCTGAAATGTGGAATCAATGCCAATAACCTTGTCAGGGAAGTGTCAAAAGTCGTTGGTGGAGGTGGAGGCGGAAAACCTGCCCTTGCTATGGGCGGTGGGACTGATTCTACAAGGATTCAGGATGTTCTTGCTCGTGGACTTGAGCTCGTGAAAGAAAAGTGTAGAGAAACCTAACAAAAATGAGCCAATCAAGATAAATTGAAAAAAGTAATAAAAAAACGATGCCGAATTTTCAACCATCTATTTTTTTACCTATCTGTTCATTGGCTTTAATTTTGGGTCTTAATTTTGATTTTTTATTTGTGGGTTCTCCATCCGCCAAATTTTTTCCAGTTACTCTTTCAGTCACTAGAGAGCAATTCACAAAGAACTGCAGTCCCGTCTTTTATAAAGAGGTGGACTGTCTTTTTTCCGTTCAGACCTTTTTCTAACTCTTTTCGGACTTTCCAGTAGTTTTCGGGATTTAATCCCGCCCTGAGCACAACAATCCCGACATTTCTATCTTTCAGAAATTTGTTGATCTCAATTGGATCAAAGGGACAAACCTTCAAGACGAGATAGTGTTTTTTGATCATAGATTGTTTTACCAGAGTATCAGATGTCAGCAAAAGCCTCTTCTTGTCAACTTTGAAGAGCTCTAAAGTTCCCATAATGGGCCCTGCAATCTGAACCATGGATTCCATCAGTTCAGGCAGAAGACCTGCTGCAACAACCGAAGGTTCAGGTTCATAGGCATAGAGTTTCATTCTTTCCGTTTCCCTTATTTGTAGGA
>Ga0326728_10016516_pt1 | contig 15037 bp, 15 predicted proteins | sample MB3enrmetagenome_FD_207602 | JGI IMG/M metagenome (GOLD analysis project Ga0326728, IMG submission 207602) | Lab enriched peat soil microbial communities from McLean, Ithaca, NY, United States - MB31MN | ecosystem: Environmental > Terrestrial > Soil > Wetlands > Peat | place: USA: New York...
CAAAGAAGGCCGGGCCCGACGGCCCGCCGCCGGAGGCGGCGCGCCTTGCGGCGCGTCCTTGACTTCAAAGTTCTCGCGCGCCTCGCTCCGCCAAGCAAACAAGGATCGAACTTGCGCGCCGTCTCGCGCTTTGTGCGACGGGGTCTAAAGACAGATGCAGACCCATTTCGCCCCCGAGCAGCTCGCCGACCCGCAAACCCGCGCGCTGGAGAAGATCCTGCGCTCCTGCGTTCACTGCGGCTTCTGCACCGCGACCTGCCCGACCTATGTCGTCAGCGGCGACGAGCGCGATTCGCCGCGCGGGCGCATCTATCTGATCCAGGACCTGCTGGAGAGCGGCCGAGCGCCGACCGGCGACGACGTCTGGCCGATCGACCATTGCCTGTCGTGCAACGCCTGCATGACGACCTGCCCGTCGGGCGTCGAGTATCGCAGACTCGTCGATCATGCGCGGGCGCTGATCGAGAAGCGCTACGAGCGGCCGCTGCATGACCGGCTGATGCGCGCCGCGCTGGCGCATGTGTTGCCATCGCGGGTCTTGTTTGCGCTCGGGCTGAAGCTCGGCGCGCTGGCGCGGCCGGTCGCGCCGCTGATCGCCGCCTTGCCGCGCGTCGGGCCACAGCTCGCGGCGATGCTGGCGCTGGCGGCGAAACGGAAGCCACGCCCGTCGGCGCCGCGCCAGGTCGAGATCAGCGCCATTCAACACGCCCCAGCGCGCCGCTGCGTCGCGTTGCTGACCGGCTGCGCCCAGGCCGTGCTCGCGCCCGAGATCAACGCCGCGACAGAGCGTCTCCTGACCCGCGCCGGGATCGCGGTCGCGCCGGCGCCGGGCGAAGGCTGCTGCGGTTCGCTCGTGCACCACATGGGCCGCGAGCGCGAGGCGCTCAAGCAGATGCGCGCCAATGTCGACGCCTGGGCGCGCGCGATCGACGAAGAGGGCGTGGAGGCGATTGTCGTCACCACGTCGGGCTGCGGCGCGACGATCAAGGACTACGGCGCGCTGCTCGCCGACGATCCCGCCTACGCCGCCAAGGCGGCGCGGGTGGCGGCGCTGACGCGCGACGTGACCGAATATGTCGCCGACCTTGGCCTCGCCTTCGCCGCGCCGAAGCCGCTCGTCGTCGCCTACCATGCCGCCTGCACGCTGCAACACGGGCAGACGATCGTCGAGCCGCCCAAGGCGCTGCTCAGCCGCGCCGGCTTTGCAGTCCGCACGCCGGCCGAAAGCCACCTCTGCTGCGGCTCGGCGGGAACCTACAACATCCTCCACCCGGAGACCGCCGCCGCGCTGCGCGCGCGCAAGGTCGACAATCTCGAACGGCTGAAGCCCGACGTCATCGCCGCCGGCAACATCGGCTGCCTGACCCAGATCGCCAGCGCGACCGCGGTCCCCGTCGTCCACACGGTCGAGTTGCTCGATTGGGCGAGCGGCGGACCGGCGCCGGCGGGACTGGGGTAGCCGCGGCCGGGCCAGTCTATGTCGCCGCCTCGTCGGCGACCGCCGCGAGAAAGTCGGCCATCGCCTTCAGGATCGCCGCGTTGCCGACCTCGGCGCCGTGGCGCCCGGCGAGCCAGCGCGGATCGTTGTAGCCGACGAGGGTCGCTCCGGACGCGTCGCGCCAGACGAGCGCCCTCAGCGGCAGGTCGACGCCGATCGTTTGCGCGGTCTGCATCAGCGGCGTGCCCGCCCGCGGGTTGCCGAAGACGAGCGCCTCGGTCGGCGGCAACGTCAGTCCGACCGCCGACGCGCCCGCCGCGTGATCGATTCGCGCGACGACGGCCGCGCCGCGCGCCGTCACGGCGGCGACGAGCCGGTCCATCGTCTCTTTCGGGTCATGGCGACTTGCGCGGGCGATCAGTCCTTCCGGCGTCATGAGAAACCTCCCGCCGCCCCGGCGCCATGGGCAAAGGCTTAGCGCGAACGCGGCGTCGCGGCCAGCGGAGGTCCGCTCGGGCGGAGCAAGGGTTCGCGAAGCGCGAGCGATCGAACGCCGGCGTCGCGCCTGGCCGCCCAAAGTCTCGACGCGTCGGCGAAAGGAATTCGCTACGCCTTCGCCCAGCTTGTCGCGGGGGCCGCGCCAGGACTGCGAAGCTGCGCGGCGATATGGGCGAGCGCCATGTCGAAAGCGAGCTCGAGCGGCCGATCGGACTTGGCGCTGCGCGACAGCAGCAGACCGCCTTGGACGGCGCCGAGAACCGCGAGCGCGATGTCGGCGGGCGCAACGTCGGCAGCGAGCTCGCCGCGCGCCTGCATGCGGACGAGCCCCGTTTCGATCCGCCGCCGCCAGATCTCAAAACCGTCTTCGACCGCCGCCCGCGCGTCCTTGGCGCCGCTCGGCAACTGGTAGGCCAGCGCGCCGAGCGGACAGCCCGTCCGCCGGTTGAGCGCGATCACCGCGTCGCGCCAGCGGCGCATCGCCAAAAGCGAATCGAGCGCCTCGAGCAGCGGCTCGTGCGCGGCGAGCACCCGCTCCGCCTGCAACCCCGCCGCTTCGCGCAACAGCGCGTCCTTGTCGGCGAAGTAGTGGTAGAGCTGCGACTTGCTCGCCCCGCAGGCCGCCATGACGTCGTCGAGGCTCGTCTCGCCGACGCCGCGCGCCTCGATGAGATCGGCCGCCGCCGCGACGATGCGCCGACGCATCGCGGCGCCTCGCGCCGTCAGCCGCCGTCCGTTTCCCTTCGTCTCGCTCATGCGAGCCCTCTTACGCTAACTGGACTTGACAGTCCAGTTTCCGGCCGTCACGAGTGGACCATTCAGTCCATCTTGTGGAGAACTATCCATGCCGCTGCTCAACAATGGCGATCGCTTCCCGCGCCTGTCGGTCCACAAGGTCGGCGGCGGAACGATCGAGCTGCCCAACGATCTCGCCGGCTCGTTCGGCGTCGTGCTGATCTATCGCGGCGCCTGGTGCCCCTATTGCAACGCCCAGCTCGCCGCCTTCGCGCGCGCCAGCGCCAAGCTCGACGAGCTCGGCGTCAAGGTGGTCGCCTTCTCGGTCGACGACGAGACGACGACGGCGGCGCTCGCCGCCAAGCACAACGTCCGCTTTCCCGTTGGCTACGGCGCCGACGCCGACGCGGTCGCCGCCGCCGTCGGCGCCTACGTCAACCCGGAGCCTCACTACCTGCAGACGACCGGGTTCGTGCTGGGGCCCGACGGAACGGTGGTCAACGCCGTCTATTCGTCCGGGCCGATCGGGCGGCTCGTCCCCGACGACGTCGCCGGCCTCGTCGCCTACATCAAGTCCAAGGCGTCGCCGGCGTCGGCGGCCTGACGAGCGGCGAACCGCCGCAATGCGAGACAGGCGATTGCCGCCGCAGCGGCGATCGCCGATAATCACCGCGTCGTGTCTGGGAGACGCGTCATGCCAAATTTCCGTTCATTGTATCGCGCGGCGCTCGCCTGCGCCGCAGTCGCTCTTGCGCCCTTCGCCGCTGAGGCGGCGCAGACTGTCCCCTACGTCGGCTGCGCGAGCGACGGCCAGCAGGGCCCGGTCGCCGCGCCCAAGGGCCAACCGAAGGCGCTTGACATCAACGCGGCGGCCGCCAAGCGGCTTGCCTGGTATCAGGCGCAGTACACCGAAGGCGCGCTCGCGCCACGCGGCTGGAAATGTTTCTCGCTCTATGGCTCGAGCGGAACCACGCTGGCGATCGCGCCGAGCGGCGCCCTCGACAATGCCAGCCGTCCGATCGCCGGCCCCGCCGTCGTGCTGACCGACGACAGCGGCGGCACCAGCGGCCGCTTCGAAGTCGCCAAGATCGCCGCGCGCGTTTTCGCCGAGAAGGAGAAAGCGTTCGTCGACTCGGTGATCGCCGAGGGGATCGAACCCAAGGCGGACTTCCCTGCGGGCCCCTACCCGGCCGACAAGCTCACCAACGTGTCGCCGACCCTGGTCGAGTTCGCGACGCCGGCCAACCAGGACGGGCTCGGCACAGTGAACCGGCTCGTCAAGGGCGCCTTGCCGATCGTCGGCCTCGTCAAGCTCTCCGGCCCGGCGGACGGGCCCGATCTCTATCTGCTCGCCGTCCGTCTGCCAGCCGGCCAGGCCGATCTCGCGGCGGGGATCGTGCATGCGGCCGAGGCGACCTTGCCCAATTCGTCGCAATGACCGCGGCGTTTGCGCCCGGACTTCAGCGGACTTAGAAGGGCGGCGTTTTCGCCTGTTCAGGAACCGCGCCATGCCCTTTTCCGGCTTCGGCCCGCAAACCGTGCCGTTCTTCAAGGCGCTCGCCTTCCACCAGACCAAGGACTGGTTCGAGGCCAACCGGGCGATTTACGAGAACGAGATCAAGGGGCCGCTCGGCGACCTGGTCGAAGAGCTCGCGGCTCGCTTCGCCAAGGCGAAGACGCCGCTCAAGGGCGACCGCAAGGCGTCGATCTTCCGCATCCACCGCGACGTGCGCTTCGCCAAGGACAAGAGCCCGTACAAGACCAACGCCGGCGCGGTGCTGACGCGCACCGGGACCAAGAACGACCCCGGCCTCGTCTACATCCACGTCGCCGCCGACGGCTGTTTCGCCGCCGGCGGCTTCTACCAGCCCGAGCCGGAGGCGCTGGCGCGGCTGCGCGCGGCGATCGTGCGCGCGCCGAAGGCGTGGAAGACCATGGTCGCCAAGCTCGCCGACGGCGGCCTCGCGCTCGAGGACGAATATGCTCTGAAGCGCACCCCGCGCGGGTTCGAGACGATCGAGGATGCGGAAATCGCCGCGGCGGTCCGCAACGCGTCGTTCATCTGCTCGCGCGACATCGCCGACGCCAGGCTCGGCAGTCCGAAACTGGTCGACGACGTCGTCGCCTTCGCCAATGACGCCCTGCCGCTGCTGAAATGGGGCTGGAGCGCGGTCGTCGACGAACGTTAGCGGGGCGGCCGGCGCCGTCGTTTTCGGGTGGCGCGGGCGCGCGAACTGGATCAAATGGGTCAGGATAGCGACGGTTCGTGAGTCCGGCTCCACGACCCCCAACGCCTCGGTCCCTCGTCCTGAGGTGCCGCGAAGCGGCCTCGAAGGACGAGGGGCGGCGGCGCGGGTCGCCCGCCGACCGTTTCTCCCCGTCGTTCGAGACGCGCCGCTCGCGCGGCGCTCCTCACGATGAGGAGAAACGGGATTTCGAGTCCAGGAGACGCCATGCTCGATTTCCCCGCCGTTCCGATCGTCCCCGACGCCGATTACGCCGTCGTGCGCAAGGCGATCGAATTCATCTCGACCCGCTGGCGCAACCAGCCGTCGATCGAGGCGATCGCCGACCACGTCGGTCTCTCGGCGTCGCACTTCCAGCACGTGTTCAAACGCTGGGCCGGGCTGACGCCGAAGGCGTTTCTGCAGGCGATCACCATCGAGCGGGCGCGCGAGCTGTTGCGCGATTCGGCGAGCGTGCTCGACGCCGCCTACGACGTCGGCCTGTCGGGGCCGAGCCGGCTGCACGATCTGTTCGTCACCCATGAAGCGTTGACGCCGGGCGACTATCGCCGCGACGACCTCGCGCTCGCCTACGGCTTCCATCCCTCGCCGTTCGGCGAGGCGATCGTCGTCGCGACGCCGCGCGGCCTCGCCGGCGTCGGCTTCGTCGACGACGACGACCGCGCGACGGCGCTCGCCGACATGCGCCGGCGCTGGCCGCGCGCCCGCTTCGTCGAGGACGAGAGCGCGACGGCGCCGCTCGCCGCCCGCGCCTTCGATTCGCGCTTGTGGCGGCCCGAGGCGCCGTTGCGAATCGTCATGATCGGCACCGATTTCGAAGTGCGGGTGTGGGAGACTCTGCTCGCCGTGCCGATGGGCTCAGCGACGACCTATTCCGACATCGCGCGCCATCTCGGCAAGCCGAACGCGGCGCGCGCGGTCGGCGCGGCGGTCGGGCGCAACCCGATCTCGTTCGTCGTCCCCTGTCATCGCGTTCTCGGGCGCTCTGGCGCGCTGACCGGCTACCATTGGGGCCTGGCGCGCAAGCAGGCGATCATCGGCTGGGAAGCCGGCCGCACCCGGGCGGGTTGAGCCGCCCAAGACAAGCAACGGCCCGCGCCGGTTTCCCGGGCGCGGGCCGATCGCTTCGGCCTCGGCCGGTCATTCCCGGCCGAGGCGAAATGGTCCGAGCGTCACAGCGGCTTCAGATTGTCGGCCGACGATTTGCCGGTGCGGCGATCGGCGACGACCTCGTAGGCGACCTTCTGGCCTTCATTGAGATCGACGAGACCGGCGCGCTGCACCGCGCTGATGTGGACGAAGACGTCCTTGCTGCCGTCGTCCGGCTGGATGAAGCCGTAGCCTTTTTGGCCGTTGAACCACTTCACGGTTCCCTGCGCCATATGATTGTCCTTCCTTACTGAGCCAAATTGAAGCCGCGTGTCGCGGCCGGCGAGATTCGAGTTTGGGAGAAGGTCGTCAGTCTGACGCGGGAGCGCGCCGAGGCCAAGTCGTTCGGCCGAAGCCCGATTGGAGCCATTTAGGCGATCGCGCGCCGTCGCGCAAGACCGGCGACCGGCGCACAGCCGTCATCGGCCCCCGGCCCGCGAATTGTCACGCCGCGTAAAAGGCGCTCTTATGACGCTCGTGAATGGCTGATTCCCTTGGCCCCCTTGGGGAGGGGGCCGGGTGTCGGCCGGCATCGAGGGGCCCATGAAATGGATGACGGCGCTGGCTTTGGTCGTCGGCGCAAATTTCGGGCTTCTGCTGTGGGGGGAGGCGCCGCTGATCTGGTCCGGTCAGACCGCCGACCAGTGGAGCCGTAGCTGCAAATACTATTACCCGTTCCGCATCATCGAACGCACGTTGCCGCTGAGCCAAAGCTGCCCGGGTTGGCTGAAGCCGGATTGAACTCGAAAAAAGGGGCGGGGGGAACGTCATGACGGGAGAGACCGGAGTCGGGGCGGCGATCGACGCGCCGGCGCCGGAGGTCGGCGTCGGCCGCATCGTGCTGGCGAGCCTGATCGGCACGGCGATCGAATTCTATGATTTCTACATCTACGGCACCGCCGCGGCGCTGGTGATCGGCCAGACGTTCTTCCCCCAATCGGCGCCGCAGACGCAGGCGCTCAGCGCCTTCCTGACCTTCGGCATCGCCTTCCTGGCGCGGCCGGTCGGCGCGTTCCTGTTCGGCCATTTCGGCGACCGCATCGGCCGCAAGGCGACGCTGGTGGCGACGATGCTGACCATGGGCCTGTCGACGACGCTGATCGGCGTCCTGCCCGGCTACGCCTCGGCCGGCGCGCTGGCGCCGTGGCTTCTGTGCCTGCTGCGTTTCGGCCAGGGCGTCGGGCTCGGCGGCGAATGGGGCGGCGCGGCGCTGCTGGCGACCGAGAACGCGCCGCACGGCCGCCGCGCCTGGTTCGGCATGTTCCCGCAACTCGGACCGCCGATCGGCTTCCTGATGGCCAACGGCTTGTTCCTGCTCTTGATCCTCGGCCTGGGCGAACAGACCTTCGTCGCCTGGGCGTGGCGCGTCCCGTTCCTGCTCAGCGCCGCGCTGGTGGCGATCGGCCTCTATGTGCGGGTGACCGTCGCCGAGACGCCGGCCTTCCGCGCGCTGGTCGAACGGCGCCAACGCGCCGAGGTCCCGCTGATCGAAGCGATCCGCGATCATTGGCGGCCGTTGATCCAGGGTTCGCTGGCGATCGTCGTCTGCTACGCGCTGTTCTACGTCTCGACGGTGTTCGCGCTCGGCTACGGCGTCTCGGCGCTGCATATCGCGCGCACCGACTTCCTCGCCATGTTGTGTGTCGCGGCGCTGTTCATGGCGGCGGCGACGCCGCTGTCCGCCGCGCTCGCCGACCGCTTCGGACGCCGGCCGGTGTTGCTCTCGGCGGCGATCGTCGCCGCGGCGGTCGGGCTCGCCATGCCGGCCCTGTTCGCGGCCGGGACGATCGGCGCGCTGGCTTTCCTGTCGCTCGCGCTCGGCGCGATGGGCCTCACCTTCGCGCCGCTCGGCGCGCTGCTGCCGGAGCTCTTCCCGACCCGCGTGCGCTACACCGGCGCCTCGAGCGCCTATAACCTCGGCGGCATTCTCGGCGCTTCGCTCGCCCCCTATCTCGCGCAACTGCTGCTCGCGCGCGGCGGCCTCGCCTGGGTCGGCTATTACATCGTGGCGGCCGCGGCGGTGAGCTTCCTCAGCCTGCTCAGCGTCAAGGAAACGCGCGACGCGCCGCAGGCTTGACGCCTCGCTCGCTACGCCGAAGCGCCGAACATCGCTCTGAGGCCCTCGATCAGGCTCGGCCGCTGCCGCGTCTCGCCGAGCGCCGTCAGGAAGCTGTCGGACCAATGATCGACGGTGTGTTCGAGCAGACGCGCCAGCATCGGCCCATGACGCTCGCGCCGCTCGATCAGCGGCATCTCCAGCGCCTGCTTGATCGCCGCGGCGACGCCCTCGACCTCGTGAGGATTGACGATCACCGCGCCGCCGAGCTCGGCCGCCGCGCCGGCGAACTGCGACAGGATCAACGCGCCCGGATTCTCCGGGTCCTGGGCGGCGACGAACTCCTTGGCGACGAGATTCATGCCGTCGCGCAACGGCGTCACCAGCGCGACGTCGGCGGCGCGATAGACGCCGGCGAGCGCGGTGCGCGAGTAGGAGCGGTTGACGTAGCGCACCGGCGTCCACGACGCCTCGCCGAAACGCCCGTTGATCTTGCCGATCAGCATCGTCACTTCATCCTCGATCTGCGCGTATTCGCGGATCTCGCCGCGGCTCTTCGGCGTCACCTGCAGGTAGGTGACGCGCGACCGCCATTCCGGATTGACCTCGAGGAAGCGATCGAAGGCGTTGAGGCGATGGATGATGCCCTTGGAATAGTCGAGCCGGTCGACGCCCAGCACCAGCTTCCGGCCGTTGAGGCTGTCGACCACCTCGCGTACGAAGCGCGAACGCGCCGCGTTGCGGGCGACGCGCGCGTAGACCGCGGTTTCGATGCCGACCGGAAAGGCGCCGACGCGGGTCTGACGGCCGTCGAGCGCGAAGCTCTGGTTGCGCACCGGCTTCGCCCCCAGCGAGGTCAGGTAATGGGCGAAGTTGTCGCGGTCGTTGTCGGTCTGGAAGCCAACCAGGTCGTAATGGACGAGGCTGCCGAGGATCTCCTCGTGGTTGGGCAGCGTCGCCAGGATATCGGGCGGCGCGCAAGGAATGTGGAGAAAGAAGCCGATCGGATTGACGCGGCCACGCGCCCTTAGTTCGCGCGCGAGCGGCATCAGGTGATAGTCGTGCACCCAGACGACGTCGTCTTCCTCGATGATCGCGTCGAGCTGTTCGGCGAACAGGCCGTTGACGCGCATGTAGCCGCTCTGGTCGGCGCGCGAATATTCCTGCAGGTCGACCCGGTAGTGCAGGATCGGCCACAGCACGCGGTTGGCGAAGCCGTTGTAATATTCCTGGTAATCGGCCTCGGAGAGGTCGATGACGGCGTATTCGACCCGGCCGCGTTTGAGGCGGCGCGGCGCCGCCGGTTCGCCATCGCTGATGTCGCCGCTCCAGCCAAACCAGACGCCGACGCGGTCGCGTAGCGCGGCCTTGACCGCGACCGCCAGTCCGCCCGCGCGCTGCTGGCGCGCGTCGGGCAGTGCGACTCGATTCGAGACGATGATCAGGCGCGCAGCCATGCCTCCTCCCAACTCGACGACAGGCGCGTCGCGGTATTGATGATGCCGGCCATTGAATAGGCCTGAGGGAAATTGCCCCACAGCTCGCCGGTTCCGGGATGAACGTCTTCCGACAGCAGCCCGAAATGGTTGCGGTGCGCGAGCACGCTCTCGAACATCTCGCGCGCCTCGTCGCGGCGGCCGATCTGCGCCAGCGCGTCGATGTACCAGAAGCTGCAGGCGAGAAACGCCGTCTCGGGAGCGCCGAAATCGTCGGGGGCGGCGTAGCGCATGATGCGGCCGTTGCGCATGAGCTCGCGCCCGATCGTCTCGCAGGTTCTGCGGAACCGCGGGTCTTCAGGCGGCAGAAACCCGAGTTCGGCGAGCAGGAGAACGCTGGCGTCGAGGTCGGACGAGCCGATCGCGCCGGTGAACGCGCCACGCTTCTCGTCCCATGCGCCGGCGAGCAGCCGTTCGCGGATGACCTCGGCGCGCGAGGCCCAGCGCCGCTCGCGTTCGGCGAGACCGAGAATGCGCGCGATGCGAGCGAGCCGGTCGCACGCGGCCCAGCACAAAGCCGCGGAATAGGTGTGGACCCGCGTGCGGCCGCGATATTCCCAGATGCCGGCGTCGGGCTCGAAGGCGGCTTTCCACGCCCTCTCGCCCAGCGTCTCCAACTGGGCGAACAGCGCGCCGTCGCCCATGAAGGTCAACCGCTCGTCGACGAACATCTGCGCCGCGCCGAGCACCACGCTGCCGTAGGAGTCGTGTTGGGTCTGCTCCGCCGCCTGATTGCCGATCCGCACCGGGCCGCAGCCGCGATAGCCCTTCAGCGCCGGCGTAGTCGTCTCCTCGAGGCTGGTGAACGGCACGACGCCGTGCACCGGCGGCAGCGTCCCCGTCTCGCGCGTGGCGATGGTGGTGAAATAGTGAATGTAGGATTCCATCATACGCGTCGCGCCGAGACGGTTGAGCGCCAGAACGACGAAGAAGGCGTCGCGCAACCAGCAATAGCGGTAGTCCCAATTGCGCGACGTGCCCGGCGCCTCCGGGATCGACGTGGTGTGGGCGGCGACGATGCCGCCGGTGTCCTCGTATGCGCACAGCCTGAGCGTGATCGCGGCGCGCACCACCGCCGTCTGCCATTCGAACGGCACGTTGAGTTGGCGCACCCACTCCTGCCAATGGTCGCAGGTGCGGTCGAGGAATTCGCGGCAGGCGTCGTCGATCGTTTCGCGAAACGGATCGTCCTGGCCGAAGACGAGGTTGAGCCGCCGATGCAGCGGAAAGCTGGTCTCGGCGGCGATGTAGGAGATCGGCGCATCGGTCGTCAGCCGCACGACGCCGCCGCCGATGACGTAGCGGATGTGATGCGAGCCGACGCTGATCTCGCTGACCCGTTCGCCGTAATTGCAGGTCGGCCGCACCTTGATCGTGATCCGCGGCAGCCCGGCGACCGGCTCGATGCGCCGCACGATCTGTGGCGCGCGGTATGTGCGGCCGTAGAGGTCGAAGCGCGGCGCGAAATCGACGACGCGCACCTGCCCGCCGCGCGCGTCGACGAGCGTCGTCTCGACGACCGCAGTGTTGCGCAGGTACTGCGTCTTGACCTCGACCTGGTCGGCGAGCGCCACTTCGCAAAACCCTTTCTCTTCGTCTCCCGCCAGCAGCCGGGAGAACACCGGATCGGAATCGAAGCGCGGAAAACACCACCAAACGATGCGCCCGCGCCGATCGATCAGAGCGGCGGTCTGGCAATTGCCGATCAGCGCGAGATCCATGCCGGCGCTGAAGTCAGCCGCGGCGTTCACGTGTCGGCCGGCTGGGCGGCGAGCCGCTCCAACCACAGCCGCACCGTCGCCGGATCGGCGAACACATGGTCGACTTCAGGCCGCGCCACGCCGACCGCGAAAGCATATCCCCGGTGATCGGCGACCGAACGGAATCCGAATTCGTCGCTCTCGTCGTCGCCGACGAACATCGGCCGGCGCCCGACGAAAGGCGGCCGCTGGAGGAAGCGGCGCACCGCCTCGCCCTTGTTGACGCCGCTCGGCTTGAGCTCATAGGCGAACAGCGCGTCGGTCAACTCGAAATCGTCCCACGCACGGCGCTCGAGCAACCTCTGCAACGCCATGCGCAGCGGCGCGGCCGCCTGCGGCGCAGCGCGGTAATGCGCGGTGACGGAATAATGTTTGTTCTCGGCCAACACGCCGGGGAAAGCGCTCGTCACGGCGGCGAATTCGCGCCACAGGCTGTCGGGCAGCGGTCGGGCGGCTTGCGTTTCGACCGCGGCTTCGTCCGGCGCGAAGCGCATTTCGGCGCCGTGTACGCCGGCGGCGCGCGTGCGCAGCGGGTAGAACAGCCGATCGAGATCGGCGAGGGTGCGGCCGGTGACGATCGCCAGCGCGCCGCCGAGCGACTGCTCGAGCCGGGCGATCGTCGCGGCGAGTCCGTCGGGGACGACAACGCCGTCGGGCGTTGCGGCGATGTCGAGCAACGTCCCGTCGACGTCGAGGAACAGCGCCGCGCGCTGAAAGTCCAATTCGCCGGAGGCCATTTTCGGAAAGTGCGAATTCATCATTGCGCCCTTTCTTTGGCGCGACACATCGTCCCATTCATTGTGGCGATAATCTGGCGGCCGGACTCACGGCGCAGTCCGACGTCGCTGGGCGTGACGCGCGCCTGGGCGTCTCGGAGTGGTCTTTGCCCGGCGTCGCAACGCTTCAGCTATAGTTAGGACGGCGCAGCGGGGAGACCACGATGGCGAAGTCGTCAGCGACGCGACGCGAGACCGACAGCTTTGGCGCGATCGAAGTGCCCGCCGACCGGCTGTGGGGCGCGCAGACGCAACGCTCTCTGGAGAATTTTCCGATCGGCGAAGAGCGCATGCCGCGCGCCGTGATCCATGCGCTCGGCCTCGTCAAACAGGCGGCGGCGCTCGCCAACGAGGACCTCGGGCTGCTGCCGACGCCGCTCGCGCAGGCGATCGCGGCGGCGGCGGCGGAAGTCGCGGCGGGCGAGCGCGACGACGAATTCCCGCTCAAAGTCTGGCAGACCGGTTCGGGCACCCAAACGAACATGAATGTGAACGAGGTGATCGCCAACCTCGCCAACGAACGGCTCGGCGGACGTCGCGGCGACAAGTCGCCGATCCATGCCAACGACCACGTCAATCTCGGACAATCGTCGAACGATTCGTTTCCGAGCGCGATGCATATCTCGGCGGCGCTGGCGCTCGATCGGCGTCTGTTGCCGGCGCTCGCGCGCCTCGGCGACGCGCTCGCGGCCAAGAGCGCCGCCTTCGCCGACGTGGTCAAGATCGGCCGGACGCATCTGCAGGACGCGACGCCGATCACCCTCGGCCAGGAATTCTCCGGCTGGGCGGCGCAGGTCGAACTCGGGCGCGCGCGGGTCGAGGCGACTCTGCCGGGCCTGCTCGCTTTGGCGCAAGGCGCGACGGCGGTCGGCACGGGCTTGAACGCCGATCCACGCTTCGCCGAGTTGTTCGCAAGCCGCGTCGCGACGCTCGCCGGCCTGCCGTTCGTCTCCGCCGCCAACAAGTTCGAAGCGATCGCGGCGCACGACGCGCTGACGTTCGCGCATGGCGCGCTGACGAGCCTCGCCGCGGCGCTCTACAAGATCGCCTGCGACATCCGCCTGCTCGGCTCCGGTCCGCGCAGCGGCTTCGCCGAACTGCGCCTGCCGGAGAACGAGCCCGGCTCGTCGATCATGCCGGGCAAGGTCAATCCGACCCAGGTCGAGGCGCTGTGCATGGTCTGCGCGCAGGCGATCGGCAACGGAACGATCGTCGCCTTCGCCGACAGCCAGGGCCACCTCGAGCTCAACGCGCTGAAGCCGCTGATCATCAACGCTTGCCTGCAGTCGATCGGGCTTCTCAGCGACGCGGTCGACAGTTTCGTCACGCGCTGCGTCGTCGGCATCGAGCCCGACCGCGCGCGGATCGACGAACTGATGCGCCGCTCGCTGATGTTGGCGACGGCGCTGACGCCGGCGATCGGCTACGACCGCGCCGCGGCGATCGCCAAGGCCGCCCATCACAACGGCGCAACGTTGCGCGAGGAGGCGCTGAAAGCCGGCGTCGACGAAGCGACCTTCGACCGGCTCGTCCGCCCGGAGGCGATGGTCGGCCGCAGTTAGGCGCCGCGCGGCGAAGGCGCGAGCGCGAGAGGCGTAGGCGTTCGCCGCGCGCGTGATTTCGGGGGCGCGGGCCGCCCGCGCCCCTGACGATCAATCCCCGATCGCCCGCGGCGGCTTACGCCTCGGGCTTGACCCAGGCGCCGTTCGCCTTCGACGACTTCACCGCCGCCTCGACGAAGGCGACGCCTTTGACGCCGTCGACGATCGTCGGGAAGTCGCATTCGGCGGGCGGCTTCGTTCCGGCGCGCGCCGCTTTGATCGCCAGCGCAACCTCCGAATAGATGTTGGCGAAGCCTTCGAGATAGCCTTCCGGGTGGCCGCCAGGCGTGCGGGTGACGCGCGCCGCCGCCGCGCCCGAACCGGGGCCGGCGCGGGTGACGATGCGGGTCGGCTCGCCGAGCGGCGACCACCGCAATTCGTTGGGGTTCTCCTGCGCCCAACAGAGACCGCCCTTGGTCCCGTAGACGCGCAGCCTCAGGCCATTCTCGTTGCCGGGCGCGACCTGGCTCGCCCACAGCGCGCCGCGCGCTCCGTTGGCGTAGCGCAACAGCACCTGCGCGTTGTCGTCGAGCTTGCGCCCGCCGACGAAGGTGGTGAGATCGGCGCACAGCTCGGCGACCTCGAGGCCCGTCACGTAGTCGGCGAGGTTGAAGGCGTGCGTGCCGATGTCGCCGAGCGCGCCGCCCCCGCCGGCGCGCGCCGGATCGACGCGCCACTCGGCCTGTTTGTTGCCGGTCGTCTCCGTCGGGCCGGTCAACCAGTCCTGCGGATATTCGACCTGCACGAGTCTCGGCTCGCCGAGCTCACCGGCGCGAACCATCTGCCGCATGCAGCGGACCAGCGGATAGCCGGTGTAGTTGTGGGTGAGCGCGAAGATGCGTCCTGACGCCGCCACCGCCGCCTGCATGCGCTTGGCCTCGGCGAGCGAGACGGTGAGCGGCTTGTCGCAGATGACGTGGATGCCCGCCTCGAGCAAGGCGCAGGCCGCCGGAGCGTGGACGTGGTTGGGCGTCACGATCGAAACCGCCTCGACGCCGTCCGGGCGCGCCGACTCGGCCTTGGCCATGCTCGCGAAATCGTCGTAGACGCGGTCAGGCGCAAGCCCCAGCGCCTGACCGGACCGGCGCGCTTTGTCCGGCGTCGACGACAAGGCGCCGGCGACCAGTTCGTATTGGTCGTCGATGCGCGACGCGATGCGGTGCACCGCGCCGATGAAGGCGCCTTCGCCGCCGCCCACCATGCCGAGCCGGATCCGTCCGCCCAGCTTGGCGTCGCTGCGTCCCTCGATGGTCATCGAGATGTCTCCTTCACTTCAGTCCGA
>Ga0326728_10016517_pt1 | contig 15036 bp, 12 predicted proteins | sample MB3enrmetagenome_FD_207602 | JGI IMG/M metagenome (GOLD analysis project Ga0326728, IMG submission 207602) | Lab enriched peat soil microbial communities from McLean, Ithaca, NY, United States - MB31MN | ecosystem: Environmental > Terrestrial > Soil > Wetlands > Peat | place: USA: New York...
ACTGGTTGGAGACCCACCACAAAGCGGCCCGCTCGCGCAAGGTGTAGCCCCTGAGGTCCGACAGTGGGAAGGCGGTTTCCTGAAATTCCAGCCTGGGCAACTCGAGGCGCAGAGGCACCGGGGGCAGGGGTTGGCGCGGCGGGGCGGAGGCCGGCCTGGCCTCGGCGGCAGCCGCACCGTGGGCCTTGGGCTGGGCTTTTGCCTCCGCGGCCTTGCGCTCTTGCGCGAGCTTCTCCCGGCGGCGGCGCCTCTCGGCCAGGCGCTCGAGAATCCGGCGGCGGCGCGCCTCATCCTCGGCCCGCTGCTCCTCCCGGCGCTGGAGCCGCCGCTGGTCTCGCTCGAGTTGCGCGCGCATCCAAGGCTCCATCAGGTCCGCCGCTCCGCCCAGAGGCTCGAAGTCCTTGGGGCCCGCCTCGAAGCCCGGAGCCAGGTCTTCGGCCATTTCCTCGATGCGGTCCGTCAACCATTCCGCGGGCGTTTGGCCGGGCTCCAATGGGCGCGTTGGAACTGGCACGGGGTGGCGGGTGTGCCGCTGCGGTTTGACGGCGAGAGTGGCAAAGGCGGAAGCGTCGGTGGGAAAGCGGGCCAGCCAGAGGTCGAGGGCGGCGCGAATTCTCGCGCGCTCATGGGTGGTGGGCATCCGCTCGCGCCGGCCCTCGGCCTCGAGCGTCCAGGTCAGTTCGTTGCTCCCGGTGCATTCCACTCGGCCGGTTGCCACCGGAGGGCCGCCTGGCGATTGGGTCCATTCCAAAAGGACGTGGCACTCGACCATCTGAAGGGTCGCGCGGAGCTGGAGCCGGGGCTTGGCCGGCGGCGAAGGTGAGCCCCCGCCGCGGCCTTCCTCCGCGGCATCCAGCCGGGCGCCCAGCCATTGGCGGGCCAAGGCCAACGCCGCCCATGGGCCTGGGCTTTCGGATGAAGCCGTCCGTTGGCTCGCCGCCTCGACCAGGCGGGCGAATTCATGGACCTGGCGTCCCAGCCATTTCCAGGCGGGCTCATTGGCCGGCAAGGTCACGGGCACGGGGGCCTCGGGGCTGCGGGAGGGCTGGCCCGGACCGCGTTTGACGCGCACGCGCAGGCGGTCGTCAGGCACGGGGAACCGCTTGCGGAGCCGGGCGACCAAGGCATAAGCCGAGGTCCCGCGGCTGTTGCAGCCGTCCTGCTGGACTTGTCCCCCCGCGTCCAGGCTCAGGATCAAGGAATGCCACCAGAATCCGCGATGAGGCGCGGCCTCCAGTTCCGCGTATGCCCCCAAGGCAACCGCGCCGGGGGACTGCCATTGGAAATGCCACCGGCCGCCGGCTGCGTCCAGCGTGACCCACAGGTCCATCGGTTCCTCCGCTGCCGCGGGCGCCTGCTCCTGCTCCTTGGCCAAAAACTCAAGCTGTTTCATGTTCCACGGCCGCTTCGACCGGCAAGGGGCGCGTCTTTTGGACATTCCGGGCAAAGGTCACACGGCCACCGAGGAAGTCGTAGCGCAGATTTCCAAATCTGCTGTGTCGCAGGTTTCTAACCTGCGAGGCGCCAGCAAGTTCCGGCCACCCGCCGATTTGGGAATCGGCGATACAGCAGGCTTGGAAGCCCGCGCTACGGGCCGCTGATTTGCAACGAGTTGCAGCGAGCGTGTCACTGGCCCTGGCAAAGGTCATCGCCATCGGCTCAATTTACTTGCCAGCGGACCGAGGCTCAAGAAACATTGCGTGTGGCATATCCCGTGAAACTCGAAAACGAAATGGGGGGCGGCGCCGCGCTGGAGTTGCGCCATGTCACCAAGCTCTTCGGCGCGTTCAAGGCGGTGGAGGACGTCAGCTTCAGCCTGGGCCCCGGCTCGATTTGCGGGTTTCTCGGCCCCAACGGCGCGGGCAAGACCACGACGATCCGAATGATCCTCGAGATCCTCAAGCCCAACAGCGGGACGATCAAGGTCCTGGGCCGGCCCTCGGCCCTCGAGGTGCGTAATCGGCTGGGTTACCTGCCTGAAGAGAAGGGGCTGTACAAGAAAATGAAGACCTGGGCGGTCATCGCCTACTTCGCAACCTTGAAAGGGATGGGCCGCAAGGCCGCCAGGAGCCGGGCCTTCGAGTTGCTGGAACGCTACGGCCTGAAGGAGTTCGCCCAGAAACCGACGGATGCGCTCTCCAAGGGGATGGGCCAGAAGGTGCAAATCCTGGCCGCGATCGCGCACGACCCGGAGTTGGTCATCCTGGACGAGCCGTTCTCGGGGCTGGACCCGGTGAACCAGCAGGTGATGGAGGACCTCATTCGCGACCTGGCGCGCCGCCAGCGCACGGTCCTGTTCTCCACTCACGTCATGGAGCACGCCGAGCGGCTGTGCCAGCGCATCCTGCTCATCGCCAGCGGCCGGCTCATCTTCGACGGTTCGATGGCCGAGGCCAAACGAACCGTGCCCCGGCGCGTGCGCCTCGAGACCGAAGACGACATCGCCCCGCTGCGCGATTTGGCCGAGGTCAGCGCCGTGCGGTCATTGCCTCAGGCCGACGGCCAGGGCAGCGACCAGGACGAGCGGCCTTGCGCCCGCTGGGAACTCGAGCTGCGTGAGGACTCGGACCCGCAAGTCATTCTGCAAACCTGCTTCGGCCGGAGGATTCGGCTCCGCAGCTTCAACCAAACCGAACCGACGCTGCACGAGGTCTTTATGCGCCTGGTCGGGCCGGAGGCCAGGGAGGTGGGGTTCCGATGAAATACGCCTTGCTGGTCGCCTGGCGCGAGTACGCCGAGAACGCCAAGACTCGTGGGTTCTGGGTGGGCTTGTTCCTGTTTCCGCTCATCCTGTTTCTCTCGCTCGAGGTGCCGATTTTTCTCGAGCAAAGAGCCACGCCGGTCCGCCGTTTTATCCTGGTGGACCCTTCTGGGGTGTTGGCTCCGGCCATCGAGGCCGCCCTCGAGAAGTCCTACCAGCGCCAAGTCCTGGCCGCCCTCAAGGAATATGCGCGGAAGAACGCCGCCCCGCTGACCAATTCCGCCGCCGCGCGCCCGGCACCCGCGCTGGAGGACCTCAACGAGACGGACGCCCAGGCCCTCGACACCTTTGTCGCCAAAGGCGGGATGGGCTTCTTCCTGGCACAGGTCCAGCCGCGGCTGCGCCCCGGCGCCCCGCCCTTCCGGGAGCCGCGCCGGCCTTTTCAGCAGGTCAAGCTCCCCCCGGGCATCAACCCCAAAGCGGACCTCGCCTCGATTGCGGAGGCCCTCAAACCGTATCTGCGCCATGAGAAACTCCTCGAGACCGATGCCGGCGCCGTCGAACTCGCCGCCGCCATCCTGATTCCCCCTGATTTCCAAAACCACCTCGTCCGCCCGCAAAGCTCCTCCGCCGGCGGGGCGGCTCGCGCCTTGGGGCCGGCCCAACAAATCCAATATTGGTCGGCCAACGCCTCGGACCTTCGCTTGCGGGACGAAGTGCAGCGCGCCGTCAACGACGAGGTCCGCCGCCGCGAATACTTGGCCCACGGCCTGGATGCCGGCCTCATCCAGCAGGTCGAGCGCACCTACATCGGGCTGGCCAGCCTCGATCCGACCAAGGAAAAGGGCCGCGAAGCCGTCGGCACCGCCGACATCATCCGCCAATGGGCGCCCAGCGGCTTTGTCTATCTGCTCTGGGTGGCCATCTTCGCCGTCATACAGATGCTCCTGACCAACACCATCGAGGAGAAATCCAACCGCATCATCGAGGTGCTCCTCTCCTCGGTGACGCCGGGCGAATTGATGATGGGCAAGCTCATCGGCATCGCCGCCATCGGCCTGACCATGGTCGGCGCCTGGGTGGCCGCCCTCTTCGGCATCCTGAGCTGGAAATCGGCCGGCGCCCAGGAAATCGCCAGCCAGGTCTTTCTAGTTCTGCGCACCTCGAACCTGGTTCCGCTCTTCGCCTTGTACTTTTTGCTCGGCTACCTGATGTACGCCGCGTTCATTCTCTCGGTCGGCAGCGTGTGCAACACCCTCAAAGAGGCCCAGAGCTACATGGCCGCCATGACCCTCCTGCTGATGGTCCCGCTGATGACGCTGGCCTTCATTCCCAAAGACCCCAACGGCCCGCTGGCGCGCGTCCTCTCCTGGATCCCCCTCTACACCCCGTTCATCATGATGAACCGCGCCACCGCCGACCCCCCGCTCATCGACCTGGTCGGCACGCTGGTCCTGTTGCTGGCCACCACCGTTGCCGCCCTCTTCATGGCCGGACGCATCTTCCGCATCGGCATCCTCCGCACCGGCCAGCCCCCCAAGCTCCTGGAAATGCTCCGCTGGGCGCTCCGAAGGTGAGCGCTTCTCGCCATGGGCCGCGCAGGTCATCCTGTGGCTGGGCTTGGTGGACCTGTGCTGTAGGTGGCAGGGGCTTGCCTTTTCGGGCGCCACGCCTGCTCTGGGCCGGGGGTGGTGCAACGATCGGAGCGAGGACGGTTTAGGGGGATTCGGCGCGTTGGACGGCAGGAGACGAATGTGGTACGGAATGGCCTGAGGTTATGCCAGCCTTTGAAGAACACTGCAAACATACGGTGGCCCTTCTGGGAAAGCCGTATGCCGAGGTCCATCAGTGGCTGGATGAATTTGCCGGCAAGCCGCCATACGGTATGCGTCACCGAAAGCTCAGGCACCATCTAGCGGGAGTAGAGGAGGTGCGCAGAAAATGGGGGAACGAGGCTGCCACCGCTGCCAGGCAACACATCATCTGCGACCTGAAAATGGAAGGCTGGACTGAGGATCAGCCGTTTCCAAGAAACGAAGACCATTACATCAGGATGGGGTTCTTTTGAGCATCCGCGCCGGAGCAGGGTGTTTGCACGACTCCCGTGGGGAGAAGCAGAGGCGTCGTGTCAGAGAGCACAGCGTATTTTGCGCCGGCTTCGTTGAGCCGCCGGCACAGGAGCAACAGGTCGTCCGTGGTCGGCAGGCGGGGTTCTAGCGGCGCGTGATCATTTGCAGAGTCCATGCGTCGGCTCCCTCGAAAGTCTTGAACCGCCACACTCCTTTTGGAATGAAGGGACGGTTGCCGCGCAAGGTCCTCAGCAAGTGGAGAAAACCATTTGCGGTTTCCAGGTTCACCTTCGGCTTGCCTTTGCGTCCGACCACTTTTACTGGCAGCTCATTTTCACCCATCGCCGAAGCATAAGACCTTTAGTCGGGCGCGACAAGTGTCTTCCAGGGGCCCTAAACCCCGCCTGGCGGAGGAATTAGAACCGCGAAACACGCGGAACACGCGGAAGAACAAGGGTTTTCTGCGTGTTCTGCGTATTTCGCGGTTCTCTATCACGCCTATGGAATCGTCTGTTCTCCCCACTGCGATCCTATGCGCTTCTCCCGAGGTTCGGCCCCCGTTAGGCGAGGATTTGGGAGGGGTGGGGGTCGCGCCCTGAAGGCACGGAAGCTCCCGAGGGTTCGCCCTTTTCAATGGCATCGAAGATTTGCCTGAAGATGGCTGCGCGGCGCTCTGGTCTAAGGCTGCCATGCCACTCGGCGTGAGTGTCATAGAGTTCCTCGATCGTTGCCTCGAGGTCCGAGAGCTTGATGCCGGTGGTATTGCGCGGGAGACCTCCGCTCCGGCGGACTTCGGTTACAAGTCGCTCGCCTTCCGCGATGAGCGCGGCCAGCCAAGTCTTATGGTAGCGCTTGTCCACCGGCGTCGGTTTGCGCTCGATCATACGTTCCAACTCCGCCTGCCGGAAGAGGTCAATTGCCTTAAACCAACTGACTATTTCCGGGAGGCGTCCGTAACGCTTGGCCTGCATATCACGCGCATTCTGCTCCAGGACCAGGCCCACGGCTTGCCAACGGGGCGATTCCATCTCGGCCGCTATCATGCCCCAATCCTACGGTCTTGGCGCACACACGTCAAACGTCAAACAGCCAGGGAGCTTCACGTCCACAACTGCCTGTCGAGAGTGCGGTACTTGGCAAGTGACCTGACAGTGCGCGGCGAGAGTGTCCGCCGCGCTCCACTCCGCCGGCCAAGCCGCGCCCAGGTGGAAAAGGAATTCGTTTTGGGCCGCCGCATCGCCGTTAAACACCGGGGCCAGTTCGACATAGCTGACGGGACAAATCGTCAAGCCTTCGGGGCGCTTGGATTCAATCAACTCCGCGGATACAGCACCAAAGGAGGCGTCCGCCTCGGCCACGTCAATCAGCAAGCAAGTGTCCACCACCCAGGTCATCTCTCGCGCTCCCCTTCACGCAGTTCAGACATCCATTGCGCGGTGGGGCGGGCCTGGGAACGGAAACGGCGGGCGAAGCCCAGCATCGCCTGGGCGCCCAAGGGCGCGACCGGGGATTGAGCAGGGCCCCCCTGTTCCTCCAACCACGCCAGCAATTGCCGCGCATGCGGTTCGTCCAATCGTTTCACTTATCGCTGCGGAGCTCGCATACGTTCGATTGCCTTTTCCGCTGGAAAAGTGTCCCCTTTTCGCGTTCGGTGTCCATTTATAGGTAGAAATCGATGGAAGAGAAGTATGGATGATCTGGAGTTATTGCAGGCGTATGCGAGCCGGAATTCCGAGGCGGCCTTTGGCGAATTGGTTGCCCGCTATACCAGCCTGGTCTTTTCAGCGGCGCGGCGCCAGGTGCAAAACCCTCAATTGGCCGAAGATGTAACTCAAGCGGTGTTCATCATTCTGGCCCGGAAGGCCGCGACGCTCAGCCACAAGACCCTGCTGCCCGGATGGTTATTACGCACGACTCATTTCGTGGCCGCCGACGCCCTCAAGCGCGAACGCCGCCGCCAGGAACGCGAAGAAACAGAACGCATGGATACTCGAAATCCGGAAACTGGCTCGGGGCCGGAATGGGAACACATTGCGCCCTGGCTGGACGAAGCCCTGCTACGGCTGCGCGAAAAGGACCGCAACGCCCTAGTGTTGCACTATTTTGAAAAACAAAGCCTGCGACAAGTCGCCCTGGCTTTGGGCGTGAGCGAAGCGGCGGCGAAAAAGCGCGTGGCCCGCTCACTCGAGAAACTTCGCCTGATGTTGAAGCAAAGGAAAATAGTCGTGCCATCGGTCGCGCTGGCCGGAATGTTGTCGGCGCAGACGGTGCAAGCGGCTCCGGCCGGTTTGGTGGCCGCCTTGACGGCGTCCGCCGTGGCCCAGAGATCCGCCACCATTTCGACCCTGACGCTCGTCAATCACACCCTTGAGATTATGGCTTGGACAAAAATCAAAACCACGGCCGCCACCGCGGGCGGCCTGCTAGTCGTCGCCGCTGGCACCACCACCGTGGTGCTCTATTCGGCTCGATCAAGCAACGAAACTGCCCCGCCTCCGCCAGCTTTGGTGGCTCAGGCGCCGACCGCCCAAGTGGAAGCGATTGTAACCGCCAATGCGTCGGCGCCGCCCGCCAACCGCTTTGACTGGCGCCAGGTCGAATCCTCCGATTACCGTCAGTACATTGCGAATTTGCGCGCCATTGGGTGCCCGGAGGACACCATCCGGGATATCATCGTCGCCGACGTCACCAAGCTGTTCAACAGCCGAAAGAAAGCCCTCTTGCCGTCCCGGTTCGAGTATTGGCGGACCGGAGTGAATCCATGGTCGCTGAACGAGGAACAAATCAAAGAATTGAGCGCACTGGACGGTGAGAGGCGGGCCTTGCTGAGATTGCTCCTGGGCGACACCGGGGAAGAAGTGGCGGACCATTTTACCGAACCCGACTTCTATGATTTCACCTTTGGCTTTTTGTCCCGCGAAAAGCAGCAACAAATCAAAGGGATCAACGACCTCTATGCCGCCAAAGAAAGCGACTTGCGCGTCCAGGGAACGCTGACGCTCGAAAAGCGCCAGGCGCTTAAAGCTCTGCATGTCGCGAAAGAAGCTGAAATGGAGAGACTGCTGGGGCCCGAAGACAAACAGGAGTATGATTGGCGGGTCTCTCCCACCGCCACCAAGATCCGCTTCGCTTTCACCGGCTGCGATCTCACGGAACGGGAGTTTCAAGAGATCTTCAACATCCAAAAGCCCTTCGACGATGAATTTGATCCGGTTTATACGGATTGGAATGAGCCGGGGATCACCGACCGGCATGCACAAGCCGAGCAACAAATGGAGCAGAAGCTCCAGGCCGCTCTGGGTGAACGCCGTTTCGCTGAATTGCTGGCTCAGCGAAAAGCGCATCAGTAGTTGGGTCATTGACGGGCTCAGACTATAGTCTAGACAAGATCCAGGCGCAAAACAGGCTTTCCCTCTGCGCGTAAGCTCAGAGTCGAATATCCTGGTGCGGTTTACCATCCGCCTTCGCGATGGCTACAGCGGGACAGGCGTCACGGCGGTGGCCGCGGGGACCTATCACAGCCTGCCGCTTAAGTCCGACGGGACGGTGGTGGGCTGGGGGGCGGGGCTGACCAACGACCCGGTGGACTACTCAGACAACCAGGCGGCAGTGCCGGCGGGTTTGAGCAACGTAGTGGCGATTGCGGTCGGGGCGTTTCACAGCCGGGCGCTAAAGTCCGACGGCCTGGTGGTGGCCTGGGGCGCAGGTTCGTCGAACGGCACGAACGCTTCGGCATGATTTGAGGACTTGACCGGCCACGGGAGGTTGCGTATAAACTATGTAGAAACATAGCTGACATGACGGCAACCGTACGCAAGTGGGGCAACAGCCTCGCGGTTCGGCTCCCGAAAGCTCTTGCCGATGAAATTCAAGTGCACGAAGGAGCAAAAGTAGAACTCGTTCCCACCCTCGAGGGTGTCTTGGTAAAGACCAAGCGGAGGCCTCGTTACCGGCTCTCGGATTTGCTGGCCGGCATCACGCCAGACAACGTGCACCCGGAAACCGACTGGGGGCGGTCCGTCGGCAAAGAGCGCCTCCTATGAAGGCGCCCGAGCGCGGTGATTTGCTTTGGATCGATTTCGATCCGCGGAAGGGGCGGGAGCAGGCCGGGAGGCGGCCCGCCCTCGTATTGACTCCGGCGCGCTACAACGGGCTGGTCGGTCTGCTGATCGCCTGCCCCGCCACGGCACACGCAACGGGTTACCCGTTTGAGGCAGCCATCCCGGATGGCCTGCCTGTGCAGGGGGTCGTGTTGGCCGACCACCTTCGATCCTTGGACTGGCGTGGCCGGCGCGCCGAGTTTATCTGCAAGGCCCCGGCCCAACTGGTACATGAGGTGCTGGCCAGGGTCCATGCCCTCTTCGGTGACGGGCCCTGATCTCCATCGCAGGCTTCCAAGCCCGCTGTATCGCCGATTTCCAAATCGGCGGGTGGCCGGAAGTTGCTGGTGCCCCGCAGGTTTGGAAATCTGCGCTACGACTTTGTCACTGGCCCCGCATTCGCCCCTCGGGGCGGCTCTTTTTGGCTTGCGCGGGGCCAAGGGAGGCAGAAGATGCTTGCCAATGAGAGGCGCAGTGTCAGCGATGAGCGGCGCCGTGGTGGATTGGTACTGGGAACACGGGATTCAGCGGGCCGGCGAGTACGATTTGAGCGGCGTCTGGCTGGACCAACTGTACCAGGTTCGGGACGCGGCCCTGGCGGTGGAAGCGGCCTCGGCCTCGGGCCGGCCGTGCATGGCCCTGTGGGGGCCGTCCCAGAGCGGAAAGTCGACGCTCCTCTCCCGTTACCTGGATGCCCCGGCCCGGCCGGACGCGGTTTCCGCCCTGCAATGGACCAGCGATGCCGGGGTGGCCTGGGTGGGGCGGCCGGACAAGCCGGATTGCACTCATCTCAATCCCTACAACCAGCAGCGGGACGCCTCGGGCTGCGTCACGCGCTTCACCCTGCGCCGCGAAATAGCCGAGCCCCGCCACCCGGTGGAGGTCAAGCTCGCCGGGGAGGGGCAGGTGCTCCATGCCCTGGCGGCCGGTTATTTGATGGAATGTGACACGCGCTCGGGCGAGGCGCGCGAGACCTTCCATGAGGCCGCCGGCCTGGACCAGCGCATCGCCGCATCCAGGAACCGCTTTTCCACCGAAGGCCGGCCCAATCGCGCCGCCCGGGAACGGCTCCAGGCCGTCCTGACCGTTCTGGACGACCTCATCGCGGCCGACTGGCCGCGCTACCGCAACCTCCGGCCGGATTGGAAGGGCCTGCGTCCGCGCCTGGCCTCGGAGCCGCTGTTGCGCGAGGAGGGCGCGCTGGCCGATTTTGCGGCGTGGTTGTTCTGGGACGGCCAGCCTGAGCTGACCGCACTGTGGGGGGATTTGCTCGCGCAACGGGCCAAAATCCTGGGCCTGGCGGCGCGAAGGCCGATCCTCTGTTCCTATGACGCGGCTCGGCTCTTTCTGGATATTGACGCATACAGGAAGCTCGAGAGCCAGGGTCCCGAGGCGGCGGCGCTCACGCCCGGCGCCTTGGGTTTTGAGGCGGTCGAGGGGGCTTTTTGCATCGGCGCCGGGTTGCCCAATCGGTTGTTCGCGGACGCGCGGGAGTTTGGCCTGTGGCAAGGATTGGTGTGGGAAATGACCCTGCCGGTCAATGCGGCCCTGCTGCCCGAGAATTCGCCGGCGGCGCGCTTGCTGGGCGCGGCGGACCTGCTGGACTTTCCCGGGGTCGCCCTGACCTACCCCGGCGGGGCCCGCCGCCGGCCCGAGCAGATGTCCCCGGCGGAATTGCTGACCCAGGTTTTGAAACGCGGCAAGACGGCCAGCATGGTGGTCAGCCGTTCGCGCCGGTTGGGCATCGACGGCTTCTCGATCTTGAACCGGATTCTGGCGGCGCCGGCGCAGCCGGGCCAATTGCTGGCGGGGGTGCGCGCCTGGGTGCGGGCGCTGGGCCAGCCTTGGCCGCCGCCGCCAGGCACGCTGCCGATCAACCTGGTGCTGACCTTTGCGGCGCGCCTGGTCAACGGGGTGGTCGACAGCCTGGAACTGCGGCGTCCTTCGGCGGATTTCGCGCCGGTGTTCGAGTTTTTGAACAAGCTGGGCGACCTGGCCAACCCCCAATGGGTGCGCTTCTTTACCACGACCTATCCGCGCTTCGATGAAGGGCGCATCCGCGGGAGCCAAGCCGAGCTCGAGCAGGCGGCGCAGTTGATGGCCGGGAGCCAGGAATTCCGCCGCCACCTGGGCGCTTGCGCCGAGTCGCTCGGGGCCATGATCGAGGGCGGCGGGGCCGAGGGAGACGGCGGCAACGACTATTTCCTCGAGGCCCTGGCCGCCCAGGCCCGAGGCTCTGGTTTGCCGGCATTGGTCGCCGCCAGGGCCCAGGAGCTGGCCGGGCAATTGGGCGCCCTGCTGGCGGAAGCCCTGCCGCCGGAAACTGCCGGCGAGTCCAGGCGGGCATCGGAATTGGATGCCTGGGGGCGAGCAATCGAGGCGGCGATCGACCGCGCCCGCCATCAGCGGCCGCAAGCCGACGGGGCGGCGCTGGCCAGCCGGCGGTTGCGGGCCTTGCTGGACGTGAACGCGGAATCGCTGGAACCGATCCCGCTGGGCGGCCAAAACCCGGACTGGCGCGGCTACCTCGAACGCCAACTATCACGCTGGCGCGAACTGGCCAAGGGCCGCGATGGCGACTGGGCCGACCTGGGCCTCAAGGACGCGGCCGCCGCCAGCCGGCACCTGGGCTACCTGGCCGAATACGCGCTGCTGCGGGGCAATCTGCCCCGGTGGTTGCGCGAGAACCTGGGCCACTTGACTGAACCGCTCGAGGCCATTCAAGCCCGCCGCTTGCTGGCGGTCCGCCTGGGCGAACTTATCTGCTTCGGCGTGGACGGACGCCCGCCGCACCGGGGCTTTGAGGCGGCCGAGGACACCGCCGCGAATGTGCTGGCCGGCGCCATCCAGCCGCGTCTGCGCGGCTATGCCCAGCGCGAACAACACGACGCCGAAGAACGGGACGACCGGCACTCGCCTCATTACCTGGGATTCATCGCCCCGTTTTTGAAGCACCTCGCCGCGGTCAAGGCAGCCCCCGCCACCGCCCGCAAGCCGCAGCCCGGCGACAAGGAACTCGCCCTCTTGGTCGAGGGCCTGGCCGCACGAGGGGCGGGAGGCCAGGAATCGTGAAACCCCGGATGGTCCACAGCTCATAATCCATATCGCACTCGCCATGCTCCCAGCGGAACCGACATCGCCGGCCGGCGCCGAGCCGCCAGCCAGCCCAGCGGTCATCGACGTATTCGCGGACACCGGGCACCACTTTGCGTTTGTCGCCTTTGCGGAGCGCCAGCTCCACGACAACCCGGAACTCGAGAAGCTCTGCCGCAACAACGATTTCCCCTGGTGCGAAGCGCGCGACGCCACCGGCAGGCCGCTGCGCTGGCTGCGCTACCAGTTCGCCCAGCGAGAGGTCAACGGCCTGCCTACCGAACCGAGCGGCGTGCTGCTGGCCATCGAGACCAACCTCGGCAGCGCGCACCGCGGCTGGGCGCTGCAACCGGAGGAACCGGTGAGCCCGGCCGAGGCCGCCAAATACACGCCCGCGGACAAGGTGGCCACGCCGTACGTGTTTGCCGATGCCACCCGCCAGCCGGCCGGCGGCACGCAGGCCCTGACGGTCTATCTCCCCGTGGGGTCGAGCGCGCCTCGGGATTCCTCGGCCCTGTCGCGGGCGGTGAGCCTGGACTTGGAGATTCACTGGCTGGAACCGGTGGGGCGGATGGTGGACGTGGATGTCATCGTGGATTTTGGCAATACCCGCTCGGTCGCGCTGCTGCTCACCCGCAGCCAGGCGGCGCGCGGCACGCTTTCGGAAATCTGCCAGCCGGTCCGCTTGGGCTACCGCAAGGAGGAGCCGCAGCCCGGCCCCAAAGAGACCGAAGACCCCTTTGCCATGATCGATTCGTGGCTGGTGCTTCAGGAAACCACCTTCGCCAACCTCGAGCCGCTCGATGACAAGCTGCCCGCCTGCCTGCCCCAGCCGGTCGAGGACTTGCGCTGGGAGGAGGCCTCGACGGGCGTCTGGCCGATGAAGAAGAAAGGGGAACGCGTCGTCGCCCGGACGTTGCGCCAGCCGCACCTCTTCGTCGAGATGTCCCCCGCCGTGCTCGGCCCGCCGGCGGCCGACATCCTGGCCAACCTCGAACCGAGCGCGGGCGGCAATTACTTCCTCAGTTCGCCCAAACGCTACCTTTGGGACCAGACCCCGGTGGGCGACCTCAGCCACCTGGGCCTCACGTTCTGGACGATGAACGTGCAGCGTTGGCATCCCAACTCGAAGAACGTCCAGGCCGGGCGGGCGCTCGAGAAGCTCTCCGGCACTGTGCTGCGGTTTCTCGATCAGAATGGCGCGGACTGGACGCTGGGCGAGGATGGCGCGGGATGCGCGCCGCCGGAGCGGGCGCTGGCCGCGGCCCGCCCCCCAGCGCGTCCCCACGAGCCGGCCTATCCCCGGGCCGACGCCCTGACGTGGGCGGCCTTGGCGGTCATCGAGGCCGCCTATCGGCAACTCCAATCGGCCGCTGGCCGGCCCGCCGGCCAGCCCTTCGTTCGCGCCCGGCTGGCCTCGGTAACAGTCACCTTCCCGCCGGGCTGGACGGCGGAGGAGCTGGACGCTTACCGCCGCAAGTGGCAAAAGGCGCTGGACATCTTCACGCTGACCCATTTCGCCGACCGGCGATTGGTGACGGCCGGCGGCGACCGGCCAACCCTGGGGATGGAGCTGGACGAAGCGGTGGCGGCCCAACTGCCGTTGCTTTTTGACGAGATGCGCCGCCTGGGCGAGCGGGGCGAGAATTGGCTCGAACTGATCGGGCGCGGCCACGGCAACCTGGCCAAGGCCCGCGTCTTGAACCTGGACATTGGCGGCGGGACGACCGATGTGACCATCGTCGAATACCAGGACCAACTGGCGGGCGAGGGCATTGACCTGACGGCCACCGTGCTCTACCGCGACAGCAGCACCATTGCCGGAGACGGCTTGGTGCGGCGCATTATTGAATCGGTGCTGCTCCCGGCCCTGGCCCAAGGCCTCGAGCCCGAGGGGCGGCGGGCGCTGGCCGCGCTGCTGGCCCGCCAAAAGGGCGAGGACCGGGCCCGTTGGAACCGCATCACGCGGCAGGTCTTCCTGCCCATCGTTCATGGCTGGCTGGCCGCGGCCGCGCGGGAAGAGCCCGCCGCCCAAGCCACGCCGACGCCCCGGCAGTTGCGCGTAAACCTGCACCTGATCGAGGAATTCAACGCCCTCTGCCAAAATGCCGGCGTGCCCGAGCGCCTGCTCGAGGCCGACACCCCCTTGGTCTATTCGCCCGAACGCCTGGCCGAGTGCATCCGCGAGAACTTCGCCGGGCTGTTTGGCTCCCTGGCCAAGGTGGTCGAGGCCTTCGATTGCGACCTCGTGCTGGTGAGCGGCAAGCCCTCCGAGTTGGCGGGCCTGCGCGACTTGCTTCGCGCAGAATTGCCGCTGCTGCCCCAACGCATCCTCTTCACCAAGAACGCCTTTGTCGGCGACTGGTATCCGCTGAGTCTCGATGGCCGGATTCATGACGCCAAGACCGTCACGGTGGCCGGCGCCGCCCTTTATCAGGCCATCAAGCGCGGCCTGATGGGACCGGGCTGGCACCTCAGCCGCCGGGTCTCGCCTCACCTGCTCACGCGCAATTATTGGGGCACGATGCCCAAAGGCACCCAAACCCGCTTCGGCACGCTCCTGCTGGCGCCCAACCAGGACCGCAGCCAGTGCCGGCTCGAGGTCGGCGCCCGGCTGGGCCGGCGCATGTTGCCCGCCGATACCCGGCCCGAGCCGGTCTATGTCCTCCAATGGCGCGACCGCAACCGCTATCGCAGCGGCGGCGACCCGGTCAACGCCCTGTTGAAGCTGACGCTGGAACGAGTGAGCCCCCCCGCCTGCGGGACGGCCGAGGCCGAACAAGTGCCCCGCGCCGAAGCCCTGCGCATCGCCGCCGTCGAGGGCTCCTGGAATGGCCAACCCGTCACCGGCGCGGACGTGGAACTGGCCTTGTGTACGCTGGAAACCGAAAGCCACTGGCTCGACGCCGGGACCTTCCAATTGCTATGAACGCCTCGGACATGGCGTCGGATGCGGACCAAACCAACCGGTTGAACGCCGCGGCCGTCAAGCTCGTCGCCGAGGCCAACGAGTCGCGCGCCCGCCAGCTCAAGGAACTCGAGGACATCCTGGCCCGCCTGCAACAGAACCTCG
>Ga0326728_10016519_pt1 | contig 15034 bp, 12 predicted proteins | sample MB3enrmetagenome_FD_207602 | JGI IMG/M metagenome (GOLD analysis project Ga0326728, IMG submission 207602) | Lab enriched peat soil microbial communities from McLean, Ithaca, NY, United States - MB31MN | ecosystem: Environmental > Terrestrial > Soil > Wetlands > Peat | place: USA: New York...
TACTTTGTGGACCGGGAGCGGCGAATCCACTACTGGAACGAGGGGGCGCACCGGCTGACGGGCTACGATGCCGAGGAAGTCGTGGGCAAGCGATGCCAGGACGGCATACTGTGCCACATGGACCCGTCAGGGCGGGAGGTGTGCAAAGGCGAGTGCCCACTGTCGGCCAGCATCAAGGATGGAACAGCTCACGAGGGGTATCTGTTTTTCCGCCACAAGCAGGGAAGAAGGGTCCCGATTTGGGTGCGCGTACAACCGCTTCGCGGAGCGGACGGAAACATCGTGGGAGCTATCGAGATTTTTTCCGACGACACGGCGGGCAACGAGGAGCGCCGAAAGATAGCAACCATGCGGCGACTGGCGTTTCTGGATCACCTGACACAACTGCCTAACCGGCGGTTCCTGGAGATCACGCTGCAGACAGCGCTGGCGGAGTTCGAGGCGCACAAAGATGCGCTTGGCGTGCTGATGGTGGACCTGGACAATCTGAAAAGGATTAACGACACCTTCGGCCACTCTTACGGCGACCAGACGCTTAAGATGCTGGCGCAGGCGCTAAGCAGTTCGTTGCGGCCCACGGATACGATTGGGCGGTGGGGGGGCGACGAATTTCTGGCGATTGTGCGCGGCGTAAACCGGGAGACCCTGGCGCGGCTGGCCGAGCGTAGCGCCGAGCATGTGCGGCAAATCTCGATTTCAGACAACAAAGGCGAGGCCATTGCGGCATCTGTTTCGGTAGGTGCGGCGCTGTGCCGCGCGGGGGAAAGCGCGGAGGACCTGGTGCGGCAGGCCGACCGGCTGATGTACCTGAGCAAGGCCCGGGGGAAGAACCAGGTGACGATCGAGTAGTGGCAGGGAACAGGGATCAGGAAACAGGTGATAGGGGACAGAGTGACAGGTTCGAGGTGTTCCGGGCTTTCGAGTAAAGACGGCGAGACGGAAAAGCAGAAGACCGGATTGACAGAACCGGATTTCCTACGGCAAAACCAGAGTTCCCGTGCAGGGGCGTCGCTCCCTGTTGGCCGCGTCGACTCGGGTGCAGCGGCTTCGGGATGCTCAGGCTCTGGTTTTGCTTTCGAACTGCGGCACGTGAACGTGGCGCGCGGAGAACGCGTGGTGCTCAAGGACTTGAACCTGAGCATCCGGTCAGGGGAGCACGTGGCGATCCTGGGCCCGAACGGGTGTGGAAAATCGACGCTGATCCTGACCATGAACTGCCAGCTTTATCCCATCGTGAAACCGGGGATGCGGGTACGGATTTTCGGCCGTGAGCGATGGGACCTTGGGGAGCTTCGACAGCACTTTGGGGTGGTGGGGGCCGAGCTGACGGCGGTGACGACGGGGCTCGATGCGGTGATCGCGGGGTTCTTTTCGGCGTCAACCCTGTGGCCGAATCTGCACGTGACCAATGAAATGCGGGAGCGGGCAAAAGAAGCCCTGGAGCGAATGGAAGCAACGCGCCTGGCCGGGCAAATGGTGGGGACCATGTCGGCCGGGGAGAAGCGGCGGATTCTGATCGCGCGGGCGCTGGTTCACCGGCCGAAACAACTGCTGCTTGACGAGCCGATGAACGCGCTGGACCTGGCGGCGCAGCGGGAGCTGCGGGAGTCGCTGCGCGGGCTGGCAGCGGAGGGAACGGGACTGGTGATGGTTACGCACCATTTGAGCGACATTCTGCCGGAGATCGAGCGGATCATTCTGATGCGCGAAGGGCGGGTGGTGGGAGACGGATCGCGATCGGAACTGCTGACCGAAGAGAGGCTGAGCGAGCTCTTCCACACGCCTGTGCGGATCGGGCGCGATGAGGAGTGGCTGCACAGCTGGTGAGAGAAGCAGGGAGGCAGCAAGTTAGCAGGTCAGCGAGTCAGCAAACGCCAGCGCTACACCTCGGAGCTCTCGCGACCCAGGATAAGGTCGACGGCATCGGAGAGCGAGGCGCAGCGGAGCGAGGCAAGCTCGGCGGCTTGCCCGGCCCCGGGAATCTGGAGGCTCAAGTCGCTTTCAACGAGGATCGTCGTCATACCCAGGCGGCGGCCGAATTCCATGTCCACGAGGGCGTCGCCGATCATGACGCATTGAGAGGCGGTGAGACCCGGAAACCGGGCCGCAGCCTGCAAGAAGAGACCGGGAAGGGGCTTTCGGCAGTCGCAGCGGCCAGCGTCGTGCGGGCAGACTAAGAAGGCGTCGATGTGGGCGCCGCTCAAGGCAAGGAATTGCTGAAAGCACTGATGGACGGAGTCGACCTGGGAGGCGGAATAACGTCCCAGGGCGATGCCGCGCTGATTAGAGACGACAATGACGGGAAGGCCAGCGCGGTTGAGGCGCAAAATCGCTTGAGGGACGCCGGGGAGGACGTGGAAATCGTCCCATGAAGAGACAAACGAACCCTCGGGAGCCTTGCGGTTGAGCACGCCGTCGCGATCGAGAAAGACAGCGGCAAGACCCACGGGCACGGCTGCGATAAGGGCCATGCGGACAGAATACCGCTCTCCGACGGTCGAAAGCCGGCTCCTGTGCCCAGCCTGGTGACAGAGTCTTCAGCCGGGAGTTTCGGACACAAGACGTGCTCGCAACGGCATTTTCGAGCGACCTGTCTCGCCACCGCCGAACTTTGAGGGGGCCCGGGCACGGAAAAAACGGACCCCGAGTCAGAGTTAGATCTAACCAGGACAGAGTATCCTAGTCAAAGAAATATAGCCGATTCAGTTTTGACGGATAGATTGCGGTGGAGAGAGGAATTTTCATGACCAATCGTTGGATTCGTACAGTGACGCAGGGGGCGTTGTTGACCGCCTGCTTGTCAATGGTTCTGGCCGGAGCGGCCTGGGCCCAGGGTGGCGGCGGCGGTGGTGGTGGCGGTGGCATGGGCGGCGGCGGTGGCATGGGCGGCGGCGGCGGCATGGGAGGCGGCGGCGGCGATGCGGGAGGCGCCGGCGGCATGGGCGGAATGGACTCCAGCTCCATGCTCGTGCAAATGCCCCACGTCAACAGCGTCGACAAGGACCTGAAACAATTCGCCAAGTCAATGTCGCTCAACGAGGATCAGCAGAGCAAGGTTCGCGACATTCTCACCGCCCGGAACCAGCAGATCGGAGATCTGATTCAGCAGTACAAGGACGGGCTCAAGGCCATCGATGTGTACAGCAAAAAGAAGGGCGCGCCGGGCGATCTCGATGTTCCGCTGCTGAAAAGCCAGACGAGCACCACATCATCTACCCCAGCTTCCGGCGCTCAGGCTGGCGGGCCGCCCGGAGGACAAGGCGGACAGCCCGGCGGTCAGGCCGGCGGACCCGGCGGACAAGGTGGACCTCCCGGAGGCCAGGCTGGTGGACCCGGCGGTCAGGCCGGTGGACCTCCCGGCGGACAGGGCGGCGGAGCTCCCGGCATGCAGGCCAGCGCTTCCGGATCGGCTTCCTCTCAACTCAAGGTGAAGCTGGCGAATGCTGCTCACACTAAGCTGTTGGCCATCCGCATCGATGCGCTAAAGCAGATCAATGCCCTGCTCACCAACGACCAGAGAGTCTCCTATAACACCTGGGCATCCAAGCACGTGCAAGATTTGCAGCAAGAAGCCAAGGACTTCCAGTACGTGAGTGCGGCGGCTGGCGGCGGCGGCATGGATAGCGGCGGCGGCGGTGGCGGCGGCATGGGCGGTGGCGGTGGCGGCGGCATGGGCGGCGGCGGTGGTGGTGGTGGTGGTGGCATGGGCGGCGGCCCAGGCATCTAAGCCCGGCCTCATCCAAACTGATATTCCTGACAAGCTGCGGACCGCATCCCAAACCGATGCGGCCCGAAGTGTATCTGCGGTTTCGTCAAAGGCCGTCGAATCTTTATGGTCTTGGGTGGCGCAAAACACGCCATATATGACTGCAGTTGCTTTTCAGCGATTTATTTCCGGCACCGGCTCCTCTGGAACCGCTCTACAATGCACTGATGAGCAAAACTCACAGTCTGGCGGTTCTGGTTCTTGCCGGCACAATCACAGCGTTTCCATGCGCCCGCACGAGCTCCGCCCAGAAGGCTGAAGCCGCAACCAGCGCGGCCATCGCGCGGGTCCAGGCGATCGACCCGAAGATACACGCGGTCATCGCTCTCGATCCCACCGCGTTCGATCAGGCTCGCGCCATTGACCGGCGAAGCGGCGCGCGCGGGCTGCTCTACGGCTACGCGATCCTGATCAAGGACAACATCGAGACCGACGGGCCGCTGCCGACGACTGCCGGCAGCATGGCGCTCTTCGGCAACGTCACCCATCGCGACGCGCCGCTGGTGGCGCGGTTGCGCGCGGCAGACGCCGTGATCCTCGGCAAAACAAATCTCTCCGAATGGGCCAACATACGTTCGAGCGCCTCGATCTCCGGATGGAGCGCAATCGGCGGTCAGACCCGCAATCCCTTCGCGCTGGACCGCAATCCCTGCGGCTCCTCTTCGGGCAGCGCTGCGGCGGTGGCGGCCGGTGAGGTACTCGCCGCCATCGGGACCGAGACGGACGGATCCATCACCTGTCCGGCGGCGATGAACGGCGTCGTGGGCCTGAAGCCCACGGTCGGGCTTGTGAGCCGCAGCCGCATCGTGCCCATCAGTCACAGCCAGGACACAGCGGGCCCCATCGCCGTCGATGTGACGACCGCCGCCCGTGTTCTCACCGCGATCGCCGGCTCTGACGCTGACGATCCGGCGAGTAAAGACGCCGGCTCGCACATCTCTGACTATCTCGCCGCGCTGAAACCGGACGAGCTCAAGGGCGCCCGCATCGGCGTGCTGCGCTTTGCTACCGGACAGTCAGCCGCCACCGACAAAGTCTTCGAGCAGGCGCTCGCCGTGCTGAAGGCGCAAGGGGCAGTCCTTGTGGACGTGACCGAATGGAAGGACCGCGAAAAGATCAGTGACGCTGAGCTCCTCGTGCTCGAAACCGAGTTGAAGGCGGATCTGAACACGTATCTTGCGACCACGCCGGCAGCGGTGAAGATGCGCACGCTCTCCGATGTGATTGCCTTCGACGAAGCTCATGCGGAGCGCGAGCTTGGCCTCTTCGGGCAGGATTTATTCGTGAAGTCCGAAGCGACCAAAGGGCTCGACGATCCCGCTTACAAGGAGGCGCGCGCCACCTCGCTGCGGATCGCCGCAAGCGACGGCATCGATGCGGTTCTGACGAAGGATCATCTGGATGCGCTGGTGTTTCCGACGATGCCTCCCGCCTGGATGATCGATGCAGCCAATGGCGATCCGAATACCGGCTTTTCGGCGGGGAGCCTGGCGGCGGTGGCGGGCTATCCTCACCTGACGGTGCCCATGGGAGCCGTGATGGGCCTTCCCGTCGGCCTATCCTTCGTTGGCCCGGCCTGGAGCGAAGCCCGGCTTCTCGGCTACGGGTATGCCTACGAGCAAGCGGCGAAAGTTAAGATAGCGCCACGATTCCTGCCGTCCGTTGAATCCTCAGCGCCGGTTGCGCCACTGCTGGAGCCGATGAAACGCTAACAGGACTGCAAATCTCAGCCAGCCAGCCGGAAAAAACGCTTCGCCCGCGCTACATCCTTGAGGATTTGCTCCTTCAACGCCTCGTGCGATGAGAACTTCTGCTCGCCTCGCAGACGCAGGAGAAACTCGAGCTCGACCGGCGTGCTTTCATCCATCTCGACGGGTTCGAAGTTGAGGATGTGCGTCTCCACGCCGAAGCCGGCATCCTCGAAGGTGGGCCGCTGGCCGACGTTAGTGACCGCCTGGAAGCGGCGGCCGCCAATTCCGATTCTCGTTACGTAGACGCCGTGGCCGGGCAGCAGTCCCTCGTAAGCCGCCAGATTCACCGTAGGCACCAGCAAGCGCGTTCCCACACCCCGTCCGGGCGCCTGCGTGGAGAGCACGCAAAAGGGCCGGCCCAGCATCCAGCGCGCGCGGCGCACATCGCCGGCGGCCACAGCTGCACGCACCGCTGAGCTGGAAATCTCCAGCCCGTGCACGCGCAGAGCATGGTGCACGTGGACCCTGAAGCCCATTTCGGCGCCCATGGCCGCCATCTCTTTCACCCCGGCGCGCGCCCCATGCCCGAAGCGGAAGCTGCGCCCCTCGTGCACAGCGCGCACCTTCAACGCTTCCTTCAAGACGCTCCTGGCAAAGTCCCATGCCTCGACGTTGGCCAGCGCCTCGTCGAAATTGAGAAGCAGAATCGCGTCCAGGCCGGTGCGGGCGAGCAGCTTGATTCGCTGGTCGAGCAGCGGGGTCAGAAGTTTCGGCGCGCACGTGGGCCTGAGAACCTGCTCCGGATGAGGATGGAAGGTCACGGCTACCGATCGCACGCCGAGAGTTCGCGCTTCCCGTTTCGCGGCCTCCAGAATGGCGCGATGCCCCAGATGCACGCCGTCGAAGTTGCCGATGGCGACCACCGCCGGCCCGAAATCCGCCGGCACTTCCGCAGCGGAGCGGAAGATCCGAATGGCCCCGCCGCTCATAAGACCACGGGCACGCTCAACCCGTCATAAGCCAGTTGCACACCCTCGGGCAGCGCCTGATTGGCCCCTTCGTGGCTCAGCTCGTGGGCAATGTGGGTCAGCCAGGTCTGGCGCGCTCCCGTCCGGCGCGCCCATCCAACCGCCTGATCTACCGTGGCGTGGCTTGGATGAGGCTTGTAGCGCAGCGCCGAGAGCACGAGCTGGTCCAACCCTTCCAGCAGAACAAAGCTGGCATCCGGAATCCCGCTCACATCGGTTAGGTATGCTGCGTTGCCGAAGCGGAAGCCGTCGATCTCCATGTCGCCGTGGATCACCGGCACGCGCTGGAACTCCACGCCATGAATCCGCGTGCATTTCTCAAGCGGCTTGAGCTCGACGCGGGCGCGATTTGGATAAGTGGAATGCGGGGAAAACGTGTAGTCGTAAATCCGCGTCATCACGCGCATGGTCTCTTCGCCTGCGTAGAGCGGAATCGGTCCGCTTTCGCGAGCGGCCGCGAAACTCAGCGGCCTCAGATCGTCCATGCCCAGGATGTGGTCGGCGTGGGAGTGCGTATAGAGCACTGCATCCACGCGAGTGAGCCCGGCCCGCAGCGCCTGCTCGCGGAAATCCGGTCCGGTATCGATCACCACAGCGCGCTCACGCCCTGAGTCCTTGTCGCGCCAGCGCACTAGCGCCGAGGGCCGCAGCCTCCGGTCATGGGGATCGGCGGAAGTGCAGACAGCGCATCTGCAACCCAGCGTGGGCACTCCCATCGAGGTTCCTGTCCCCAGAAATGTAAGCTCTCCCCGCATCCCCGGCAGTCTCTCTAGCTACGTCCGGGAGGGGGCGGCGCTTGAACCCCCTTCATGCTGATCATGCTGGTCAGTTCCAGAAATCCCATCCGTGCGTCGAAGAGCGCCGTTTGCAGATTGCGGTCCTCGGCCTCGGTGAGATTGCCGCGGGTTTTTTCCGCCAGGATGGCCAGCAGATCGATGGTGTTGCGCGCACCCAGGATGTCCACCTGCGCGCGCTGGCCCTCCGGCGCGCCCGCGCCCATCTGAAACAGGGCCGTCAGGTAAAGCTGCTGCACCAGGTGATCGAAGCTCATCTGCGGCGGCGCGCCTGCAGCCGGGTTCTGCGCCCGGATGAGATCTTCCAGCCGCTGCGCGGAGGCCGTATAGGCCTTATGCTGCTGGCTGCTCTCTTCCGGCGTAGGCACCTCGGGGATTTGCGGCATTGCCGCGCCCCCGGTGGGCTCCGGCACGGCTTCCGCGCGCTTCTCTTCCTTCTCTACCAGCCTCGGTCCTGCTGGGCGCTGTGCCGGCTCTGAAGCGGGCTTCTGCGCAGGTGCATTCTCCGGCGGGGGTGCGGGAGCCTCCGCGCGTTGGCTCTCTTTTTCTTCGTCCGCCTTCATCCTGCGGCGGTCAACTACTTCGAACTTAGGGGTTTCACTCATCGTATTTTTGAATTACGCTCCACTCAAATTTTACCCGTGCGGCCCCAGGTCCCGATTTTGGGACCTGGGAAACCACCTCACGCTCCTCGGAAGAACAAACCAGTAGCTAAAAGCCATGTCCGTGGCGGAGGTCTCGAATCTGAGACTTGGGAACTTCGCTCACAGCTTTGGGGGGGCCTCCAGAATCCGGGCCGTGCCCTTGGCCTCTCCGGTTTGATAATGGAGTTCCGGCTCGCCCCACTCGGCCTCGGCGCGGATCATGGCCAGAGCAAAGACTCTGCTCGCGCGCGCGATCCTCAGCTCAGCCGCGCTTGTGATTTGCCCCGCCGCCTTGCCATCCTTTCCGGCAAGGTCGGTGCCTGCTGCCGGGACTGGCCCGGAAAGCTCAAGATGCCGGAGGTGCCTGTGCACGGCGCCTCGCGCGCGGATCCTTTCAACGATCTCCTGCCCAAGGTAGCAGCCCTTGTTGAAGTGCAGGGCCCGCATCTGGGAGGTCTCCTGGGGAAGATCGCGCTCGGCGATGTCAACGCCATAGGCCGGAATCCCCTCCGCGATGCGAAACCTTTCCAGGACCGCGCAGCCGGCCGGCGTCGCGCCGCCAGTGCGCAGGCACGACCAGACCTTTGCCAATCCTGCGGAGGGAATGAAGATCTCGTAGTGGGGAACGAGCGCGCCAAAACTGCGCAGGATCCTCAGATCCCATCCGTTCCATTCCACAGTAGTGCCCGACATGGACTGCGCCAGGGCGGGCATTCCCACCCGCTCCAGCACGGCGTCTGCCTGCGGCCCGGTCAGTCCAATGGCGGTTTCCGAGCCCGCCTCCCCGACCGGCTCTTCGTCCAGAGGAACCAACTCCACGTCGTCCATCACGATGAAGGAGTTCAGATGGGCCAGCAGGCGTTCCATCTGGTCGGCAGCAATCTCCAGCTCCAGCTCCGATTCTCCGGCGAATGGCGTTCCCAGCATCTGGTCGGCCCTGCCCTGGCTTTTCGGTGCGCCCCCCGCCGGGTTGCGCCGCTTCGGGGAGGCTTCCTCCCCACCCCGCCAGACTGTCAGATCGCCCTGGATCCGGCCCTGCGCATTCAGCACCAGATTCCATGCGCCGCTGTTCGGAAAAAGGTCGTTGACCGTGTTGGTCACCATGCCGCTGAGCCAGCGGAAGCGGTCCGCGCCGCGGACGGCGACCCGCCTTAACCAGCCCAGATCGTGAATTGCAGCTCCGCAGGCCAGCGCCGCTGTTTCTCTCTCCGGCGCGTCCAACTGTCTGGGGGTCAGAACGCCTCGATAGGGAACGGCCTGGGGCGGGGTGCGCGCGGTTTGAAGGAGAACGCTTAATGCGGTGACCTGGAGGGCCTGAGTCAGTTCGGGATCCGTCATGAGAGGTAACTTTTCCGCTGTCTGGCGCGCTTTTTCCGTTCCCACCCGCGCAGGACTGCATCCATGATTATAGCCTTGTGGTAAGACCTTCGATCGTGGGCGCCGGAACCAATACAATCGCTAAAAAAGACGGGAGAATCGATGAAGATACGGGCAGTTTCAGGATGGGCCTTGGGCAAGCGGGTTTGGGCAGGCGCCTTTTGCCTTGCCTTGGCGGCAACTGCGGCCGCCCAGTCACCGGCCAACTCGCCCGCTCCCGGGACAAGCACCCCCCGGCAATCTTCCGGGGCTGCGGCCACGCAGACCGGCACTCACATCACGCCCGAGCAGGCGAAAGAGCTCTTCGCGCTCGTCGATCAGCTAATCCAGTTCTCCTCCACGGAAACCGCTCTGCCTATCAAGAGCACGGTCAAGCGCCAATTGACCACCCGCGCCGCCGTCGAAAGCTATCTGCAGGAGAAGTTCAACGACGATGAGGATTCGAGACGCCTGCAGCGCGACGAGATCGTTCTCAAGAAATTCGGCCTCCTCGACCGCGACTTCGAGTTGAAGCCCTTTCTGCTGGCATTGCTGAAGGAGCAAATCGAGGCTTACTACGACACCAAGACCAAAACCGTTAACATGCTCGACTGGGTGGACGCCGAAGAGCAAAAGCCCGTGCTGGCCCACGAGCTGACCCATGCCTTGCAGGATCAGCACTCCGACCTCGAAAAATGGGACGACCAGACCCCTGACGACGTTTCGACAGATGCGGCCGGGGACAGCGATCACCTGGCCCGCGATGAGATGGACACTGCCCGCGATGCCGTCGCCGAGGGCCAGGCCACTGCCGTGATGATGGATTACATGCTCAAGCCCCTGGGCAAGAGCATCGTCAACAATCCCGAGTTGATGGACGCCATCCGCAGTCAGATGTCCGGCACGGAGGACTCTCCGGTGATGGCCCGCGCGCCGCTTCTGCTCTCCGAGTCCATGCTCTTCCCTTACCGCGAAGGCCTCAGCTTCGAGCAAGACGTCTGGATGGACCAGGGACAGCAGGCAGCCTTTGCCGGCGCGCTCGATCGCCCGCCCACCTCCACCTGGGAGATCATCAACCCGCGCGAATACGAGAAGAAGGACATACCGGCCATCCCGCTGCTGCCCAATATCCATACCCTTGTCGACGCCCAGTACCGCCCCTACGATATTGGCCAGGTAGGCCAGCTTGACGTCGAGATCCTCACCCAGCTCTTTGGCGGAGATGCGGCCTCCAGCGACCTGACCCCGGCCTGGAACGGCGGTCTTTACTGGGCCGGCCAGTTGCGCAGCGCCAAGACACCGGCCGAGCAGGCCAGCACAAAATCGCTCGCTCTCTTTTACCTGTCTGTTTGGCGGAATGAAGCTTCCGCCGCCGCCTTCTCGCGGCTTTATGCGCGCAGCCTGGTCCGCAAATACTCCAAAGTGCAGCCTGCCGAGAACGCTCTCGCAGGCAGCTCCGCTGATACCGTCGAAGAAGTCTACACAACCGATGAGGGGCCGGTCATCCTTACCCGCCGCGGCAATATGGTCTTCGTCTCGGAAAGCTTCCCGCAGGAACTTGCCCGCAAGCTCGCCGCACTCATCCTTGACGCCCAGGGTACCGGCGAGTTGCGCATCGCCTCTGATACTGCGAAGCCTGCTGCAGCTGACCCCGGCACGGCCCCCGTGGCGCAACAGGGGCTCGAACCCCTGTCGTCGAGCTTTGTCCGCTTCTTCGCAGAGAGCGGGGTGATGAAGTCGGCGGTCGATGCGGCCCTGCGCGCAGAACGCCGCCTTGCGCCACAGTGAACCTTCAATGCTCCCAGGTGCTGTCACTGCGGTTTAGAGTCATTCTCACAGGTCTGCTGCAGACAGGATCAAGCTCGGCCACCTGTTCCCTGTTCCCTGCTCTTCACCGCCCAGCGGCCCAAACCTGGTAGCTGTTGAACAGGAACTGTACGCCAAGGATCAGCAACCACACCCACAATACAAGCCGCAGCGGGCGGCGCGGCACGCGTGTGCTCACCAGCGTGCCGGCAATGGCTCCCAAGACGCCGCCGGCAACCAGCTTGATCAGCAGGCCGGGATCCGAGGCGTGCGAAAACCAGTGGGCGCCGCTGCCCAGAAGCGAGACGAAGAAACCGAAGAGAATGTCGGTGCCCACCACCTGCGCCGGCTCCATCGGCGTCAGGCTCAGCAGCGCCGCGCTGCCTAGCGCACCGGCGCCGGCCGAGGAGAAACCCACCTCCGCGCCTACGGGAAACATCAGCCACGCCAGCAGGGGGCTGCGGTCGCGCACGCTCCCATCGCCCTCCCTAACACGGAAAAAGGAATAGATCTGAAACCCCGACGTACTCACCAGAATGGCGCCGAGGATCGCGTTAAGAGCGTTGGTCTCTCCCTTCGTCACCAAGTGTTGCAAAAACAGCGAGCCCACCAGCACTCCCGGCACTCCGCCCAGCAGCATAAAGCCGAGCGTGCGCCACACCACGTTCCGCCTGGCAATCTGCGAGGGAACAAGGATCAGCTTGACCGCGGCGGCGAACATGAGCCCGATGGCCACGGCGGTTTGCGGAGGAACCTTCAGGAAAAGGATGAGGATGGGAACTGTAATCGTGCCTGCACCCACCCCGGTGAGCGCGATAAAGACGGCAATGATGAAACCGATTAAGTATTCCATCTCTATCAACTTTAGTGGCTTTTTGCCAACTCCGCCACATCAACGTGGATTCCGCATTCCAGCTTTTGCCCTCCCCACCGTCCGGAGCGCAGGTCATCGGGGTCGGACGGAAGCGATGTGCAGGGCGCGCAGCCGATCGAGGTGTAGCCCAGATCGTAGAGCGGCAGGCGCTGAATTGAAAGTTCCTCGCAAGCGTACCACACCTCGCGCGTGGTCCAGGCGGCCAGGGGAGCGAGCTTCAGTACTTGCGTACCCCCGGGCAGCGTGAACGGCGCCGCCTCAGCCAGGGCCGCGCGGCTGCGTGCCTGCTCGCGTCTTAGGCCCGTTATCCATACGCGGTATTGCGCCAGCGCCTTGTGCAGAGGCGCCACTTTGCGCAGATGGCAGCATTGGCCAGGCGCGTCCCGGTAGAGCAGTCCGTGCTCGGCCTCCTGCTCGGCCACGGTCTTCTCTGGCAGCAGGTTCTTCAGGTTCAGCCCCCACTCGCGCGCCATGCGGTCCCGATAAGCATAGGTCTCGGGAAAGTGGTAGCCGGTGTCGACAAAGAGCACGGGAATGGCCGGATCGATCTCGATGGCGAGCTTCACCAGCAGCATTCCTTCGGCCTGAAAGCTGCACGTCAGGCAAACGTCTCCCTTGCATGTAATGGCGCCGGCAAGGGTGGCGCGAACTGCCTCGATCTTTCTCTTTACCTCATCGCTTATCTCGGCTGTGCTGCAACGCGCAGAATCTGCGGGTTCCGATAGGAGAGATGGCCTCGGCTGGGCGTTGGCCTCGGTTTCGGCGTTCGGCATGGCGACCTCACTGGGTATGGAGGCTGCCGGAGGCCGGTACATGAAAAAAACGCGCCCGGCGTTCGGCAGCGGGCGCGTTTTCTTACTCAAATGTGCTGGAAAATCAGCGAACTATCCAGGGCACCCATCTGCAATGTGCAATGGGCGACAACAAAAGCGGAAATGGGGAATCCTCTCCATTTGTGTCTTAGATGGCAACAAAGTGCTCGCGGATGCGCAAATTCTCATGCCGCTGCGGGCGCATGGCCGGCTGCACCCGGAGCGCCTGCATCCTCTACCATCAGAGCAGCAATGACATTGAAATCCAGAATCGGCCAGAACTTCCTTTGCGACCCGCACGCCGCAGAGCGCATTGTCTCCGCCCTTGGCCCCCTCGCAGGCCGCACAGTCGTCGAAATCGGGCCCGGCCGCGGTGCGCTCACCGAGGTTCTGGCCGGCCGCGCAAGCCATGTTCTCGCCGTCGAGCTCGACGCCGCACTGGCGGCTCAGCTCGGCAGCCGCTTCCCGCCCGGGAGCGTCACGGTGGTTGCTGAAGATGTTCTTCGCTTCGATTTCTCCGCCGCTGCGGCTAAGGCAGGTGAGCGGCTTCTAGTCATCGGCAACCTGCCCTACTACATCACCTCGCCCATCCTGCTCAAACTCGCCCGCAGCCATGCAGCGCTGGACCGCGCCGTGCTCATGGTGCAGCGCGAGGTCGCCGATCGCCTCGCCGCCGCACCCGGCTCTCGCGATTACGGCCTGCTTTCGGTCACCGTGCAGTGTTATGGCCCTGTCGAGCCGCTCTTCACGCTCCCGCCCTCGGTCTTTTCGCCGCCTCCGCAGGTCCACTCCACCGTCTTTCGCTGGCAGTTTGCTCCTCGCTTCGCCGCGCTGGGCATAGAGGAGCGTGCATTTCTTGCATTCGCGCGCCAGGCCTTCGCGCAAAAACGCAAGACACTTGCCAACAACCTCCGCGCCGCCGGCTTCGAAGCTGCCGCGGCAGCGGGCGCTTTTTCCCACACCGGCGTCGATCCGCGCTCCCGTGCCGAATCCCTCTCCATCGAAACCCTCGCCTCGCTCTGGCACGACTTGCAGGCTCAAACGGCTGTCGCGGGCGCCGGAGACGAGAGCCGCGCAGGCAGCGGCCTGTGACCACGTCTGCGCCGGACTCCCGTTGGATGAGGTCACGGTTACAAGCGGCTTGTGGCGTAATCTGGTAACAGAGGAAGTTCAGGGAGCCGATCCGTCACTTTCATGGCGCTCCCCCGTCGAAATCATTTGGCCTGCGAAAGCGGCCCGACCGCAGTGAGCCCGATTCTATGAACCCGGTGGAAGTTGCCCACCCAGCCACGACGGAAAAGGCGCTCATCAGCACGCGCAGAACCTTGCTGATGAGCGAATTTCTCCGCATGGCCTCCGACACCATTCGCGCCAGCAAGCTGCGCTTCGCCTTGACCGCTCTGGGCATGGTGATCGGCACGGCCTCGGTCATTCTGGTCGTGACCATCGGCCTCACCGGCAAGCAATACGTCCTTCAGCTCCTGCAAAAGATCGGCACCAACGAGGTCGAAGTGGAGTACGCCGGCGGCGGCGCCACCGCCGGTGAGCGCGTCCTTTACAGCGACTACCTTACGCGCGACGACCAGAGGGCCGTCAACGAATCCGTGCCCAGCATTTTGTATTCCTCGCCTGTGCTCACCATGCATAGCCGCATCAGTTTCGGCGGCGGGGTGGTCAAGGACACGGTCGTGCTCGGCGTCGACCCGCAGTACCAATTCATCCGCAACCTGATCGTGCCTGTCGGCCGTTTCTTCGACGATACAGACGACTCAGAGCACATCAAGTGCGCCGTCGTCAGCGAGACCTTTGCCCGCGAGCGCTACGGGAGCATCGACAACGCCGTCGGACAGACCTTCGAGCTCACCGGAATTCCCTTCACCATCATTGGTGTCTTCCGCGAGGCGGTGAACGACTTCGGGCAATCAGAGATCGAGGATGAGACCGTCGTTATCCCTTACACCGTGGCGCGGTACTTCACCGGCACGGATAATGTGAACCAGCTTTACTTCTCCATGCGCAGCATGGACGAAGTTCCCGACGCCGCCCGCGAGATCGTGCGCGTCGTCAAGGGCCGCCATCGCGCCAACTCCGTCTACAGGGCGCAGACGCTTACCGAGCTGCTCACCACCGCCGCCGAGATCTCCGATGCGCTCACCGCCGTCCTGTTGCTTGTGGCCGCCGTCACGCTCGCCGTGGGCGGCGTCGGCATTATGAACATCATGCTGGCTACCGTCCGCTCCCGCATCCGCGAGATCGGCATCCG
>Ga0326728_10016520_pt1 | contig 15032 bp, 16 predicted proteins | sample MB3enrmetagenome_FD_207602 | JGI IMG/M metagenome (GOLD analysis project Ga0326728, IMG submission 207602) | Lab enriched peat soil microbial communities from McLean, Ithaca, NY, United States - MB31MN | ecosystem: Environmental > Terrestrial > Soil > Wetlands > Peat | place: USA: New York...
GTCAGCACCCCGACCTGCGGGCCGTGTTTAGGCGGGTATATGGGCATTCTGGCCGCGGGAGAAAAGGCAATTTCCACGACCAACCGCAATTTTGTCGGCAGGATGGGCAGTACCAAATCGGAAGTATACCTGGCGAACCCGGCGGTAGCCGCCGCCAGCGCCATTACCGGACGGATTTCGAGCCCGGAGGAAGTAACGAGGTAAATACTCAAGATTCAAAAATCAAAAATCAAGAAAATCCTAAATACTGATGTAGAAATACTAAACGATATCAAAATAACGAAACAGGAAATACGAAACCGCCGTGAAGCCTGAACAATATGCGATTAACACCGCCTCAAAGACGGATTTTGAGTGGATAAAAGAACTGTACACCCGGACCTGGAGTGGGGATATCTGCGTCAGCCGGGGTAAAGTCCAGAAAGTGGATGATTTTACCGGCGGATTCGTGGCAGAAACCAGCGGACAGAATACCGGGTTCATCACCTACACCGTCACCGGCCCGGAAGTCGAAATAACCGGAATAGTGAGTCTGAAAGAGAAAAGCGGTGTCGGTTCGGCGCTAGTCAAAGCCGTGATTGAAATGGCGAAAAAACAAAAGCTGAAGAAAGTTTGTCTGGTTACCACCAACGACAACCTGAACGGCATCGGATTCTGGCAGAAGCGGGGTTTTAAACTGGTTAAGGTTTATCCCGGTTCGATGGAATTTGTCCGGAAAATAAAGCCGGCGGTGCCGCTCATCGGGGAAAACGGGATACCGTTGAGAGATGAACTGGAACTGGAAATGATTTTATAACGATAATTGAAATGAAAAGAGCGTAAACCCTGCCGGGGCGGAGCCGATGAAAGTACGTGATATAATCAAGCTGGTTGAGGCTGACGGATGGTATCTTGTAACCATTCGCGGCAGTCACCATCAATACAAACATCCGGCTAAACTTGGAAGAGTAACCATTGCCGGCAACCGGAACCACGACATCGCCCCGGGCACGTTGAACAGTATTTTAAAACAGGCCGGTCTTAAGGAGCATTAAGATGAAAAAATATCTCATCGTTTTTGAAAAAACAGCCAATAATTTCTCTGCCTATTTACCCGATTTGCCGGGATGCATTGCCACAGGAAAAACGCGGGCAGCAGTAGAAAAAAATATCCGTGCAGCGATCGAACTGCATCTTCGGGGAATGAGAGAAGACGGAGAATCCCTGCCGGAGCCAACTTCATATACCGAACTTGTGGAAGTATAAAAAGGAGTTTCACAAAATAGACTACCATCGTCATTGCGGGGAATGTAATGACGATGCAATCTCCGGACGGAGGGGTTTATTTCGCCAATGACTACGAAAAATATGAGGAGTACAAAATGTTAAAAGGAACAGTACATAAATACGGCGCCAATGTAGATACGGATGCCATTATTCCGGCCAGATATCTGAATGTGTCGGAACCGGCGTTGCTGGCGGCGCACTGTATGGAAGATATCGACCTGGATTTTGTGAAAAACGTCAAGCCGGGTGATATAATCGTGGCGGATACCAATTTCGGTTGCGGGTCATCACGGGAACATGCGCCTCTGGCAATCAAGACCGCGGGGGTTTCCTGCGTGATTGCGAAGAGTTTCGCCCGCATCTTTTTCCGCAACGCCATCAACATCGGTTTACCGCTGCTGGAGAGCGAAGCTGCCGTAGACGGGATTAAAAACGGGGATACGGTCGAAGTCGACCTGGAAAAAGGATTAATCCGGAATGTAACGACCGGCAAGCAATTTACCGCTAAGGCCTATCCTGAATTTATGAGCCAATTAATAAAAACCGGCGGGCTGATTGAGTACACGAAAAAGAGACTGGCAGCGGCGAAATAGGGATAATGAGAGGAGTTTGATAAGTGGCAAAATTTAAAATTGTAGTCACCGCCGGTGACGGCATCGGGCCGGAAGTAATCGCGGAAGGTGTTAAGGTATTAAAAGCAACCGGGAAAAAATACGGTCACACTTTCGATTTTTGTTATGAATTGCTGGGCGGTTTGGCGATCGATGCCACCGGCGAGGCCTTAACTAAAGAAACCCTGGCCGAATGCATTAAGGCAGATGCAGTGCTACTGGGGGCAGTCGGCGGGCCGAAATGGGATAACCCGGCGGCTAAAGTGCACCCGGAAGACGGGCTGTTGGCGCTGCGCAAGGGGATGGGCCTGTACGCTAACCTGCGCCCCGTTAAAGTATTGCCGATGCTGGTAGACGGTACTAACCTGAAACCGGATGTCGTCCGCGGCGTAGACCTGATTGTAGTGCGTGAGTTGACCGGCGGTTTATATTTCGGGCGCCCCAAGCGACGTTATACCACGACACGGGGCCGCCGCGCAGTAGACTCGATGGTCTATTCCGAGCAGGAAATCGCCCGCATTGTCAAAGTGGGTTTTGAACTGGCCAGAAGCCGGAATAAAAAACTGACCTCGGTAGATAAAGCCAACGTGCTGGAAACGTCCAAGTTGTGGCGACAGATTACATCCGAAGTCGCAAAGGATTATCCCGATGTAAAGCTGGAGAACCAGCTGGTAGATTCCTGCGCGATGCGGCTGATACAGGACCCGAAATCAATTGATGTAATTGTCACCGAGAACATGTTCGGTGACATTTTAACGGATGAAGCCTCGGTGCTGGCGGGTTCGATGGGGATGCTGCCTTCGGCCAGCCTGGCGGCCACTCCAAAAGAAAACGAGCGTATTTCCGGTTTGTACGAACCGATTCACGGCAGCGCGCCGACAATTGCCGGCCAGAATATCGCCAACCCGATTGCGACAATAATGACGGTTGCCATGATGCTGCGATATTCACTGGCCTTATCCAAAGAAGCAAAAATAATCGAGGACGCGGTCTTCGCGGTATTGACCGATGGTTATCGCACCGTCGATATCATGTCCGCCGGGATGAAAAAAGTCGGCACCAGGGAAATGGGCGACCTGGTGGCGGCTAAAGTATAATATAATTCTGATATCCTGAATGCGGGAGTAAGAATAACAATGAGTAAAATCTATCTCTATGACACCACTCTCAGAGACGGCGCGCAGAAAGAAGGCGTCTCTTTTTCCGTTGTCGATAAACTGGAGATAGCCTCCCGCCTGGACGACATGGGCATCAGCTTCATCGAGGGCGGCTGGCCGGGTTCCAATCCGCGCGACGCTGAGTTTTTCCAGAAAGCCAAAGCATTGAAGCTGAAAAATGCGGAAATTGTGGTTTTCGGCAGCACCCGCCGCGCCAATATAAAAGCGGAAGAAGACTCAAATTTGCAGATTATGCTGGAAACCGGATTCAAATATGCCTGTTTGGTAGGCAAAACCTCCGATTTGCAGGTCACGCAGGTGCTGGAAACATCGTTGTCAGAAAACCTGCAGATGATTGCCGATTCCATCAAATTCCTAAAGCAGAAAGGGATGACCGTGTTCCTCGATGCGGAACACTTTTTTGACGGCTACAAGCATAATCCGGAATATAGTTTACAGTGCCTGACGACCGCCGCCGAAGCCGGTGCCGCCTGTCTGGTGTTGTGCGATACCAACGGCGGGGCGATGCCGGAAGAAGTGACGGCCGCAGTTAAAGCGGCCGGGAAAATCACTGACGTGCCGCTGGGCATCCATGCCCACAACGACAGTGAAGTGGCGGTGGCGAATACACTGGCGGCCGTCAGGTCCGGTGTCGAACAGGTGCAGGGCACTATCAACGGTTACGGCGAGCGTTGCGGTAATACCAATTTGTGCAGTGTAATTGCCAACCTGAAGCTTAAAATGGGCATTAACTGCGTTTCCAACGCCCAACTGGCAAAACTGACGGAAGTTTCCCATTTTGTCAGCGAGGCGGCGAACCTGCCGCCGGAAGCCTCCACGCCTTATGTGGGCACCAGCGCTTTCAGCCATAAAGCCGGCTATCATGTTTCCGGTGTGTCCAAATGGCTGGATTCTTACCAGCACATTGACCCGGCAAAAGTGGGGAACCATTTGAAAGTAGTGGTCTCCGAACTATCCGGCAAGGGAAATATCATTTTCAAAGCTAAAGAGCGCGGGTTGAACGTACCGCTGCAGGGCAAAGAAGCCAGAATATTGCTGGAACAGATTAAACTGCAGGAAAGCCGCGGCTTCCAGTACGATAATGCCGAGGCGTCGTTCGATTTACTCGTATACCGTGCCCAGCCGGATTACCAGCCGCTGTTCGAGCTGGTGGATTTTATGGTGGTTGTCGAGAAGCGGCGGCGCCAGTCAACCCGCAAAGATACCGGCGAGATGCTCTCCGAAGCCATGGTGAAGGTGAAAGTTGACGGCAAGATGATGCACACTGCCGCCGAAGGCAACGGTCCGGTTAACGCACTGGACGCGGCATTGCGGCAGGCGCTGCTGGAGTTCTATCCGGAATTGGCGGTAGTGAAACTCATCGATTACAAGGTGCGTATTCTGGCCGAGAGCACCGGCACCGAATCGCTGGTGAGGGTGCTGATCGAATCAACCGACGGCACGGAAGAATGGCGCACCGTCGGCAGCTCGACGGACATCATCGAAGCGAGCTGGTTGGCGCTGGCGGACGGCCTGGAATACTGGCTCATCAAACATAACAAAAAAGTTTAGAGTAACAGGTATCGGGTTACCGGTTTAGTTTTTGAAAAGAAGGGAAGCTCATCTGCTTCCCTCTTTTGCTTTACAACGTAAATTGATTCGGAGATTAAATTCTTATTGTACTTTTTTCTGTCCGGTCATCAGAAAGATCGTAAAATCCCGTATCCCCTGACTCAATGACTGTTTGGTGACAACCGCGGCGGTTTCTTCCACGATATTCTCAAAACCGGTTTCGGAAAAATACTGCCGCATGACACTGCGGTCAAAGCCGGCATGAAACACCCCCGCTTTATCTTCGTGAAACTGGCCTTCATCCAGGTCCAAATCGGCGACACACAAATAACCCCGCGGCACGATGATCTGATAGAATTGCGCGAGAACGGGTTTGGTATCAGGAATATGGTGCAGCGTCAGGCTGCAAAGCACCAGATGATAACTGCGGGTAAGTTTTTGCCCCTTTTCCATATCGACGAGTATGGTTTTAACGTTGGGTAACCGCAGTTTGATTATTTTGTCGTTCAGGACATTGAGCATGCCCGGGGAACTGTCCATGCCGGTAATGGAACGGACAAAAGGCTGCAGCCGGATGGTGAGCAGCCCGGTGCCGCAGCCGAAATCCAGCACATCCATATCCGGCGTCAAGATATGTTGTTTTAAAATGGCGCTGCCGATATCCTGGTTTATTTTAACCCGGCCGGGATTTTCATCCCAGGTAGCGGCCGCGTTATCAAAGTTACGCTTTTCGGCAGTCATTAATGCTTACTCCCTTGAATGACGGTTTATTTAACCAGTGTTTTCGCCCAGGCCGCGGCCCGTTCCAGTTCGCCGTCTTTGAGCGGGCCTTCCTTGCCGAGAACATAGAACGCCTCGGCCGGTACCACGAGATTGGCGCCTTTGTCTTTGAGGTTTTTGGCGATGCGGTCGGCGGCAAAACCGAATATTTTAACGATTTTAGTGGGAATCCTGGTATCGAAGGCGGCAACATTTTTGCCTTTGACCGCAGTTTCGGGAATTTTGTTCATCAAATCCGCGACGGAAGGCATCGGCCGTCCGCCGTAGGTCGGGGAACCGATGACAATCAGGTCAAACGAAGCGAAATCAGCCGTACCGGCTTCGGCGGCACGGAGGACTTTGACATCACCCGTGAGCGCCCCACTGATGGCTTTAGCGATTTTCTCGGTGTTGCTGTAAGTTGAATCATAGACGACTAAGGCTTTCATGCGTCACCTCCAAATTATTGTCAAGTATACTACGCCGGGGCGGAAAGATACAAAAAATAAAAGGGAGATTCTGTTTTGAGAATCTCCCTTTTAAAGATAAATTATTAGATAACGCCCGGCTAGCATTTTTTGGGGGTGACATATTTAGCTTCGAGCCCTTCCCAGAAATCCAGTCGGCGCAGTTTATTGAGATATGTATTATCCGGCAAGCCGGCCGGGAAGAAACTTTTGGTCGAACCGGTTTCATACAGCCCTTTGTACATGTCGATTAAGGCTTTGGCGACGCCGGGCAGGGGATTACCCGGCACCCACAGTTTCGCGTCGATATCTGCGTAGTCTTTGGCGGTGAATTCTTCCGGTCCGGAACCCCAGACCCAGACTTTGGGCGCGCCCATTTTTTTATAGACATCTTTCATGATGGACTTGGTGGTCTCACCGGTTTTCGGTTTGATGGTATCAATCCCCTGGGGAAGCAGCATATCGACGCCGACAGCCACGGCGGCTTTCATGCGGGCGATGGTATCTTCGACGCCGTTGACCCGTAAAGAATCGGTGCGGGCGCAGATGAAAAAGTCCTTGTCTTCTTTGTCGCGGGCTTCCATGGCAGCTTTGAGTTTGCCGATGTATTCTTCCAGCGGAACAACTTCCTGCGTGCCTAAAGCCGGACATTTGGTGGGGTGCTTCTGGTCGTCGAGGAAGAGACCGGCCGCCCCGGCGCGAATTAATTCCCGGGTGGTGCGGTAGGCCGCTAAGGCGCCGCCGTAGCCGTCATCGGCATCGACGATGAAAGGAATGTCCACCGAATTGACCATGTTCCGGACGATATTGACTACTTCAGTTGCCGTGGCGATGCCGAAATCCGGCATGCCGAGCTGAGCGTCGCGGATGCCGTAACCGGTCATAAAAACCGCTTTAAACCCCACCGCTTCCGCCATCCGGGCAGACAGGCAGTCGTAGGCACAGGGGATGACTTTCAATCCCGGTTCATTGAGGAATTTCCGCAGCATCTTTGTTTTTTTCATCAAAACACCCCTTTTATATTTTACCTTCGGCGATGAGTTTATCGGTATACGGTTCGATACCGCCGGCCGACATGATTTCTAGTAAAAAGTCCGGGAGAGGCGTAAATTTTAAGGTTTGCTTCGTAGTGAGATTCTTGATTTCACCTGCTTCAAGGTCAACTTCAAGAGTATCGCCGGCCTTAACATGCTTGTTTATCCCTTCCAACTCGATAATCGGCAATCCCAGGTTAATCGAATTTTTAAAGAAATTACGGTCGAAAGATTCAGCGATGACGCAGGATATACCGGCCTGTTTGATACCGATATTAGCGTGCTGATGGCCGTGCCCGCAGCCCATGTTAGTGCCGACGACCATGATATCGCCTTTTTTCACTTTCTTGGGGAAATCGGGGTCAACCGGGGTCATCACCCATTTACCGAAATTACCGTCTTTCATCAAACCCATTTCGCGTTCGCGGAAGGGGATAATTTCTTTATCAACATCCAGATTATCACCAAAGACCCAGACTTTGCCTTTGAATTTTAATGCCATTTAACTACTCCTTAAAGATATTTGCGGGGGTCAGCGATTTTGCCTTCGAGCGCGGAAGCTGCGACGGTGGCCGGGCTGCCCAGATAGACCTGGGCGCTGTCTTCGCCCATGCGTCCCGGGACATTGGTGGTGCTGGATGCGATGCAGACCTCGTTTTTGGCCAGCGGGGTGTAAAAGCCGGGGCACATGCTGCAGCTTGGCGCGCAAACCAGACAGCCGGCTTCCAGCAGTGTCGAAATAACCCCTTCCTTATCCGTCCGGAGCATTGTTTCCGCGGACCCGGGGGTGACGTTGAACATCACGTCAGGATGGATTTTTTTACCCTTCAAAATCCGGGCGGCGATTCTCAGGTCTTCGTCACGGCCGCTGGCGCAGGAACCGATGAAAGCGGTGGTGATTTTAGTGCCTTCAACGGATGAAACAGGCTGTACGGTACGCCGGTAGGGCGGAACGACGACCTGCGGTTCGATTTTGGCGCCGTCGTAATTGTAGACTTTGGCATATTGCGCATCAGGGTCGCTCACCTGCGGCTCATAATGGACTTTTGTCCGGGTTTTGAACCAATCGAAAACTTTCTGGTCGGGATTGACGATGCCGGTCTTAGCGCCGGTAAAAATGGAGAGGCAGCACATGGATAAACGCCCGTCGAGGCTCATCTCTTCCACGACCGGCCCGGTAAATTCCATGGCCTGGTAAACCGCGCCGGCGGGACCGATTTGCCCGAGGATAAATTCAAATACATCCCGGCCCATCACGCCATCCTGCAGTTTGCCGGTAATGTTGAATTTGATACTCTTAGGGACGCGGAACCACATCCAGCCCAATCGCAGAAAGGCCGGTTCGGCAGCGGAGAGGTTAATCCCCAGACACCCGACGCCGCCGGCAGTGGGACAATGAGTATCGGCATGAAGGTAAACATTGCCCGGCAGCGCCCAGCCTTTTTCAATCGGCAGGTGGTGGCAGGTGCCGACATTTCCCAAATCAAGGATATTTTCTTTAGGCACGCCTAACGACAATGCCCATTCTTTCGTGATGCGGTGGGATTCCCGGTTGGTCATATTATCCTGTTGCCGCGCCCAGGTGCCGCAATGTTCCGGCGCAATCATCACTTTTTTCGGGTCAAAAAACTTATCCCAGCCGAGCCGCTCGTATTCCCGGGGATTAAGAGCGCCGATATCGCTGCCGACCTGGATATAGGTATCTTTAATCCCGAATTTCAGGTATTCTCCGGGAGAAACCTCCGGTTTTCCGGCTGCTTTGGCCATAATTTTTTCTACAATGGTTTTTCCCATTTTAAATACCTCTCTTTCCAACTCAGACTAACAGAAAAATTGAAATGAACCGATCTCATTAAAAAGAAAATGACCGCAGGACTAATTAAATATTACGACGAAATCTGAAACGCTGCTGGATATTAATTACTCGTCTTTTGCAGCTAGGATAACACTCAATAAAATTTTTGTCAAACACAAATCTTATTGATATTTTCGACAATAACGCGAAAAAGGAAATTATTTTTTTAGATGAAGCTGCGCAAATACTTCGAAATCTTTCAGTCCCTGCGGCGAACCGATTTCATAAAATCTTTCTTTGATTTCTAAAGCCAGCAATTGTCCTCTCTCGATAAGGCGTAAAAAAAGGTCTTCCAGCGGGTAAAAACGATTTTCCGGAATCAATTGAAGGACTTCTTTCCTGAAAAGCACAGCCCCGTAGTCAATATAAACCATGTCAGCCGATTTTTCGGTTTTGCTGTACCGCGCGACCAGGTTATTCCGGATGGCAATATTGCTGGTATCAAAAGCGTCATTGTTTCTGAAGACGGTATCCAGACCGAGTTTGTGCTGCGTCAGAAAATACGCATAAACTTTCGTGAAATTGAAAGATAAATAGGAATCGCCGTACATCACGCAGAAAATATCATTTAAATAAGGCGCCGCATTTTTCAATGCGCCGGCTGTGCCCAGGGGTTCCTCTTCGAGACTGTAGGTCAGATGCACGCCGTAGTTGCTGCCGTTGCCGAAAGCTTCCCGGATTTGGCCGCCAAGGTGCCCGATGCAGAGCACGATATCTGTAATCTCATGGGCCTTGAGTAATTCGAGCTGATAAGCCAGGAACGGCTTACCGTGTATTTCTACCAGTGATTTGGGGCGGTATTTAGTCAAATCGCCAAGCCTGGTGGCCATACCCCCGGCGAGAATTACGACCTGGATTTTCATCTTCATAATGTACCATATAGAACAGAATAAAATATGAAATAAATATCCAAACTATAGCCAAGCCGGGATGAAAAGTCAACAATCTGGTATTAATATATTAATAATCAAGGATTGGTTTGCTTCTTGAATTAGGCTGGGCTTTAACATACAATTCATTTAGCGGCAGTAAAACCGGCCGCAAAGATGAGGGCAGGTGATATGAGCAAATTCATTGAGAAATTACAACAGGCGCTGACGCCTCCGGTGCAGTCTATGGGTTTTATGACGGCTAAAGCGGAAACCGCCAAACCTAAAATACAGCTGGTGGTTAATATCATTGGAGCCAAAGCAAAATCTCAAATTAAAGAAGTATCGGACGCGGATGCGCTGCTGATTTCAAGTCCGGCAGCTGGTAATAGCGAAAAAATAATTGGGATGCTGGCGGCGAAAGGGGATGCGGAAGAAGTCGAGAAAGCGGCTAAAGCGGGCATTGATTTTATGATTTTGCCGGACAGCGGTGCGGTACTGGCCCCCGATAAAAAAATCGGGAAAATCTTACAGATAGAAGAATCCGTTTCCGATATCGCATTGCGCACGGTGAGCGATTTTCCGGTGGATGCGGTGCTTTTAGCCGAAGATAAAGAAAATGCCCTGATTTTGACCTGGAAAAGACTGATGCTTATCCGCCGGTTTGCAGCACTGGCCGGGAAACCGCTGCTGGTGGAAGTCCTGCCGACGGTTGCCGAAACCGAACTGCAGCAAATCTGGGATGCCGGTGTCAGCGGAATCATTGTCAAAACAGATACAGAACAGGCGGATGCGGTCGCCGGAGATTTGCGGAAAATCATCGAAAAATTATCCTTCCCGTCTAAACGGAAAAACGAAAAAGGCATGGCGATTGTGCCCGCAGTCACGGTCGCTGCTGAAGCGCCCCGAGAAGACGATGACGATGACGGGGACGACGAATAAGATTATTTAAGTTATGTTTTTATATAATTTCCCTCCCTCTCAGGCCATGGTCCCGGAGGCACGACGGGAGAGGGATTAAAGGGAGAGTCATAATTTCGATAGGCCGCAGAACCGCAGCCGGATAAAAAAAGCCCCTCACGATTGTAAGGGGCTTTTTTATTGGCTAAATTTTGATGAATTATATGCCTTATGCCCGGCTGTTAGGGCCGGATAGCTGCCAGGATTTGCCTTCGGTGGTGATGGATGGGGCGATGACCATTTCGGCGTTATGGAATTCGCGGACGGTCGAAGCGCCGCAGAAGCCCATCGCCGTTCTGATGGCCCCGACGAAGTTCTGCGTGCCGTTGGTGACCGAGGTCGGACCAAACAGAATCTGCTGCAGTGAAACCGTGGTGCCGACTTTGATGCGCGTGCCGCGCGGCAGGACGGGATTGGGGGTGGACATCCCCCAGTGATAACCGTGGCCGGGCGATTCGATAGCCTGGGCAAAGGTCGAGCCGAGCATTACGCCGTCGGCGCCGGCCGCCAGCGCTTTACAGACGTCGCCGCCTTTTCTAAAACCGCCGTCGGTAATAATCGGCACGTAGCGTCCGGTATCTTTCAGGTAAACATCGCGGGCGGCGGCACAATCGATGGTGGCGGTAATTTGCGGTACGCCGACGCCGAGCACTTCCCGGGAAGTACAGGCCGCGCCGGGGCCAACCCCGACCAGCACGCCGGAAATCCCTTCTTTCATTAAGTCGAGGCAGGCGGAATAACTGACGCAGTTGCCGACCACCACCGGAATCGGCACGGATTTGACCAGTTTGGAGAAAACCAGGCCTTCATAGCTCTTGGAAACATGACGGGTGGTGGTGACGGTAGATTGGACAAAGAGCAGGTCGGCACCGGCTTCTACAATCAATTGTGCGTACTTTTTAGTGTTGGTGGGCATGACCGTGGCGGCACAGACCGCGCCGGCTTTTTTAATCGTCCGGATTCTCTCGCCAATGAGGTTTTCTTTGATGGGGGTGGAGTATATTTTCTGCATCAGGGCTGTCACTTTCTCATTCGGCGTGTTGGCAATTTCGCTGAGGACTTCGGCGGGATTTTCATAACGGGTCTGGACCCCTTCCAGATGGAGCACCGCCAGGCCGCCGAGTTTACTCATCAGAATCGCGAAATTGACGTCGGTAACGCCGTCCATGGCGGATGCCAGAATCGGGATATCAAGCTTGATATTGCCGATTTGCAGTGAAACATCGGTCTGTTCGGGGTTGACGGTCACGTCTCCCGGAACAATCGCGACTTCGTCGAAACCGTATGACTGTTTCAGCTGCTTAAATTTTGGTGCTGTCATTTGTTTTCAGTCCTCTTCAATCCTAAAATTTTTTCAGTCTCTAAATATTATTCTCAATATATCATCAAACTGCTGCCGTTTCAATGGGGACTAAACGAAAAAATAATTGATTAATTGAAGCTAAGATACTGTTTTAGCCTATGGCAACAGTGTAATATTTTGAGCGAGGTTAAATCTTCGTTAATATCCTTAATATTTTCTTTCAACCCCGTGAAGCTAGACTCATAGACTCCGGTGGGTTATAATGACGATACTAATGAATACGCTTTATATCGTGGCGACACCTATCGGCAACCTGGAAGATATTTCCCTGCGGGCGCTGCGCATTTTGAAAGAAGTCAGGCTCATCGCGGCGGAAGACACCCGTAAAACCAGCCGGTTATTAAACCATTATCAGATTACGACGCCGATGACCAGTTACTACGAGCACAATAAACTGGTAAAGCTGAACCGCATGCTGGAGTATCTGGAACAGGGGGATATGGCGCTCGTTTCCGAGGCGGGGATGCCGGGCATTTCCGACCCCGGCTACGAGCTGGTTGCGGCGGCCATCGGCCAGGGAATTCCGGTGGTGCCGGTGCCTGGGGCTTCGGCGGTCACAACCGCGCTGGCTGTCTCAGGCCTGCCGACGGACCGGTTTACGTTTTTAGGCTTTTTGCCGAATAAATCGTCTGCCCGGCGGCGGGTGCTGGAAACTGCGGCGGCGGAAAAAGGGACTTTGATAATCCTGGAAGCACCGCACCGGGTACAGGATTCGTTAAAGGATATACTGGATGTTCTCGGGGACCGGCGGATGGCGGCTTGCCGGGAATTGACCAAAATGCACGAGGAAATTTTCCGGGGAACCGTCAGTGAGGCGATAAAACATTTCGCCGCGCCTATCGGTGAATTCACGCTGGTTATCGAGGGGAATAAAGCCGAATCCCCCAAAGAGCTTACCACCGAAATCTCAGAAAAACTGCATGAATTGAGGGCATCCGGCGTGTCCGCCAAAGAAGCAATTGCGGCCGTGTCTGCGGAGACGGGGCTAACGAAACGGGAACTTTATAAGGCGTGGCTGGAGCAGCCTTAATGACTTTGGGCCGATTATAAGATATTATTAAATGGGGCACCGCAAAAATCCGCTATTACTGATTAGCATTATCCGGTAACCGGCGCCTGCAAGATAAAAACGAATTAACGGGAGGCAAAAAGATGAGACGGGGATGTATTTCTCAGGGAAATATTAAATGCGATAGCTGCGGAATGATGGTTCCGTATGCGGGACGATATATGACGGTTGAAGAAGCGGACGGGGCGGAAACCAGCGAAGGCGGCGAAACTAAAAATTACTGCATCAAGTGCTGCGTCAAGAAAAAATACGCCGAATACCGCGAAGAAAAAGGCGAAAAAGTATTAACCTTCTTCCACGAAGAGAAAAAGCTCTCATAACGTTAATTTTTACGTAGGGTAGAGAACGATGAGCGAGAGAATCCTGGTTTGTGTTGCCTGGACGTATGCAAACGGTTTAGCGCACGTGGGCCATGTGGCGGGCGCTAACCTGCCGGCGGATATTTTTGCCCGTTATCACCGGATGAAGGGCAATGAGGTTTTGATGGTCTCCGGGTCGGACATGCACGGCACGCCGGTGACGCTGAAAGCGGAACAGGAAGGAAAAACCCCTGCTGAAGTGGCGATGTACTACCATACTGAATTCGTTGATGCCTGGAAACGGCTGGGATTCACATTTGACCTTTACACGCACACCGAAACGGCTAATCATGCTGAGGTAACGCAGGATGTTTTCCTGACACTGCTGAAAAAGGGTTACCTTTATACCAATACCGTTTTACAGGCGTACTGCCCGAAATGCGAACGTTTCCTGCCCGACCGCTACGTTGAAGGAACGTGTCCGTTTTGTAAAGGCAAGGGCGCCCGCGGCGACCAGTGCGATACCTGCGGCAAACCGCTCAACGCCAATGAATTGATTGAGCCGCACTGCCGTTTGTGCGGCACCGCCCCGGTCTTTAAAGAAACGGAACATTTCTTTTTGAAACTGAGCGCATTCAATGAGCCGCTGCTGACCTGGGTTAAAGACCAGCTCCATTGGCGGCAGAATGTGATTAATTTCACCACGCATTACCTCCAGGAAGGGTTGAAAGACCGGGCCATTACCCGCGATATCGAGTGGGGTGTTCCCATCCCGGTCAAAGGTTTTGAAAGTAAACGCATTTATGTCTGGTTCGATGCCGTAATCGGTTATCTGGCTGCTTCAAAGGAGTGGGCCGTATCCACCGGCGACCCGGAAAAATGGCGTGATTTCTGGCAGAAGGACTGCCGCAGCTATTATTTCATCGGCAAAGATAATATTCCTTTCCATACCATTATCTGGCCGGCGATGCTGATGGGTTACGGCGGATTGAACCTGCCTTATGACGTTCCGGCGAACGAATTTCTGACCGTGGAAAACCAGAAAGGCTCGAAAAGCCACAACTGGGCGGTATGGATCAAGGATTATCTCTCCGGTTATGACCCGGACCCGCTGCGCTATATCCTCTCAATTAACATGCCGGAGAACAGCGATACTGATTTTTCCTGGCATGAATATGTCCGCCGCAACAACGATGAACTGGTGGCGACTTACGGCAACCTGGCACACCGCGTGCTAACGCTGACTTACCGCAATTTCGACGGCAAAGTCCCGGCTCCGGTGAATCTGGATGAAGACGACCGTCTGTTGGCGGCCCAGTGCGCAGAAGTTTTTGAAGAAGTTGACGACAGCCTGGCCCGCTGCCAGTTTAAACAGGCGCTGAACAAGGCTATGGCCCTGGCACATGAAGCCAACCGCTACCTGGACGGGAAAGCTCCCTGGAAGGCAATTAAGACCGACAGGCAGGCGGCGGCTAATTCGTTATATACCGCCATCGGCGCTATTTCAGCGTTAAAGACGATGCTCTCGCCATTCCTGCCGTTCAGTTCGCAGAAATTACACGAGTATCTCGGGTTTGAAGGTAAAATTGAAAATTCGAAATGGGAAATTTGCATTCCCGCACCCGGCCAAAAATTGATAGAGCCGAAGGCGTTGTTTACCAAGCTCGATGACGAGATAATCGAAAAAGAGACGCAAAAGCTCGGGCACTAATCACCAAGGATATCAAGCGATGCAGCTAACGGAAATATAC
>Ga0326728_10016521_pt1 | contig 15032 bp, 16 predicted proteins | sample MB3enrmetagenome_FD_207602 | JGI IMG/M metagenome (GOLD analysis project Ga0326728, IMG submission 207602) | Lab enriched peat soil microbial communities from McLean, Ithaca, NY, United States - MB31MN | ecosystem: Environmental > Terrestrial > Soil > Wetlands > Peat | place: USA: New York...
TCTATCGAAGGCTTCCACCTGGCGCTCTTGAAGCGCTTGGGCGTTAAAGACAGACTGCAAGGTTCGGTTGGGGGTATTTCCTGACTTCCGCGTTGGGACACCCAGGCTAAGGATGGATGGTCTGGTAGAGTGATCGTTGTTCGGGATCCATTTGTAACAGCTGCCGCTTGATTTCCGCAGATCCAGGGAGGGTATACTCCAGCTCATACATGGTCTGCGTCAGTTCTGCTGCCCGGGCAGGGCTCATTGGTAGTCCCTGCCGCTTTAAAAGACATTCCAGTTCCTTGTAAATCGTATAGGCCGTAAAGGCGATACAGACATGGGCTTCGATCCGACGTCTCAAGTAGTGATAGATCGGCCGAACCCGCAAGTCGGTTTTAGAAATGCGGAAGGCTCTTTCGATCTGCCATAAGTGGGTATAGGTGTCGGTCACCTCTTGGACCGATAGAGCGGTGCTGGTTAGATACCCTTTCAAGCCATCCCAAGCCATGTCCTTTTGGATTTTGTCTTCGTCGATCGTCACGGTGGCTTTGCCGTGAATGGTTAGGAATTTGTTGTAGCCGCGATTATTGATGCTCTCTTTGGTCAGCCGGCCTGTCCGTAATTGCACGCGAAGCTTTTCGACCCCCTTCTGGCGATTAGCCGCATCCTTGTGGGCTCGGCTCAGCGAATAGGTGATGATCAAGCGACTCCCATCGTTCTTGGTCAAGACAAACCCAGAGCCGTCCCCTAATCCATGCGCCTGGCGAAGGATCTGCGTTTTGATCGCGTCGCTCTCATTCTTGATCCGACTGGCCAGAATAAACGGATACCCGGCCTGCCTTAACTGCGTGATGTTGTCTCGGGACAACAGCGCGGCATCGGCTACCACGATCGGCTTGCCCAGCCCATACTTGGCCTCGATGCGTCGGAGCGCGGGGAGGAGCGTGTGCCCTTCAAAGGTGTTGCCCTCATAAATGTCATAGCCAATGGGAAGACCCTCCTGGCCCACCAACAGCCCCAGCATGATTTGTGGGTGCTGAAATTTCCCGTCCTTGCTGAATCCAATGCGGCGTAGATCGTCTTCGTCCTCAGCTTCAAAATAAAGCGTTGTCATGTCGTAGAACACCACCGTAATCGTCCCCAGGCGTTTTTGGGTGTAGCGGTACGCCAGAACACCCACCTCGTCCTGGTAGCGGCTGTTCAGCCGATCCATGAACCGATAAAGGGAATCGACTGACAGGCGAAGACCTTGATAGCGATACAAGTAGTCGATCGTTTTAAGCTTACTGGTGGGATAGACCAGCCGGGCCAAGGTCAGGTGGCGAAAGAGGCTCTCGCCAATGGCATTGAATCCAATCCGATCAAAGAGCGCACCAAAGATCAGCTCCGGGCCCACCACGCGGATGTGCGCGTTCGAAAGGCCGGCAACAAAATTCTCGACGGCTAAATCTTCTTTGCTTTTAACCGAAAAGAGCCACTGCGTTCCCGGAGGCGCCTGGTGAACGATGTGTTGCCCTTGGCAAAACAGTCGTTCGATCTGGTGAACGTCGTGGGATGACCCTAACGACTGGACAACGCGGTAGGCCCCGCCCTTCTTTTCAACGACCTGGACGCTGACAGACCCGCTCTTATTCCTCTTCTTCCGGACAAACACCCCTCATTGTAGCCACGGGACACCCATTTTCAGGCACCGCTCCGTCGAGGCGACCTTCATTTTTTCATGCTCTGCGGAAGTCAGGAGCCGGCCGCGCTGAAGTTCTACTCGACTGGCGTCCCCCTGCTTATGTCGAATAGAACTGGCTACGGAAATATCCCCTCTATCGAAGGCTTCCACCTGGCGCTCTTGAAGCGCTTGGGCGTTAAAGACAGACTGCAAGGTTCGGTTGGGGGTATTTCTTTGGGAAGGAAATGCAGAAATCGACTGGAAACCCGCGGCAGAGGCAGCCAACGGATCCAGCGACATTGTTGAGACAAGCAGAAGAGCGAGAACTCGTTTTATTGTGCTTGGCATGGCCATGAAGATCCAGAACAACGATCTGAACCGCATAATGAATTCTATGCGAGATCAAAAAGCATCTCCATGGAGCGGAAGGCTAAAATTTTCAGCCAAACGACCCATTGGTCTTATGGGACTACATGGCGGTTACCCGCAGTCGCAAAACGTGCTGCTAATTCAATGCAAAAGAAGATACCTACTCGATCAGGATGCGGTACTCCTCCCACGGGAGGTTGGAGTCAGGCGTGATGACGAGCTTGTGCTTGACCATGTTCTCCAGGCGCTGGAGGCGCTCTTCAAAATGCTCGGCCACGACCGGGTTAAGCGAAATCTTGATCTGATTCCCAGGACGTCCATGGGTCATGGTCAGGATCTCGCGCTTGATCTTGATGAACATCGACTCGCGCGAGAGCACGCGCCCCGAGGCATGGCACTGCGGGCATTCCTCGCCCAGAAGCGCGAAGAGCGACTCGCGCTTCCGTTCGCGCGTCATTTCAATCAGGCCCAGCCTTGTGATCGGCAGGATCTTGATCTTGGCACGGTCGTCGTGCGTGTAGTTGGCCAGCGCCTCCATTACCTTCTGGCGGTTCCGGGCGTGCCGCATGTCGATGAAGTCGATCACAATGATGCCACCGATGTTGCGCAGGCGCAGCTGGCGCGCCACTTCCTTGGCCGCCTCTACGTTGGTGGCCGTCACCGTTTCTTCCTGCGATTTTTTGCCGGTGAATTTCCCGGTGTTGACGTCAATCGCGCAGAGCCCCTCAGCTTCCTGGATGATGATGTAACCGCCGGAGGGCAAGTCTACCCGGGCGGAGCGGATCTTTTCAATCTGCTGCTCGATGTGAAACGCCTGGAACAACGGCGTTTTCCCTTCATAGAGCTTGACCCGGGCTTTGAGCTCCGGGCTGATGTTGTCCAGGAAGTCCATCAGGTCCCGATATTCGGTCCGGGAGTCCACCAGGAAAATCGACGTATTTTCCGTGAAAACATCGCGCACCGTCTGAAACACGAGCCCCAGATCCCGGTGGACCAGAGACGGCGTCGGCGAGCTGTCGAACCGTTTCTGGATCGATTCCCAGAGCCGGGTGAGATAAGCCATCTCGCGCCGGAGCGCCTGTTCATCCGCGCCTTCCGCTTCGGTGCGGATGATGACACCGCCTTTTTCGGGAGCGCAGCTCTCAATGACCGTCCGCAGACGGTCGCGTTCGCGGCGGTCTTCGATGTTCTTCGAGACCCCCAGGTGCTCGGCCAGAGGCATGTAAACCAGAAACCGGCCCGGCAGCGAAATGTCCATCGTGACCTTCACGCCCTTGGTGCCGATGGCTTCCTTGGCCACCTGGAGCATGATGATCTCGTTTCTCGCGATCATCTTTTCGATCTGGGAGGAGGGGTTGTGGCCTTGCGTCGGGATCACATCCGACACGTAGAGGTACGCGTTTTTCTCCAAGCCGATGTTAACGAAGGCGCTGGAGATCCCCGGGAGGACATTTTCGATCTTCCCCTTATAGATATTGCCAACGATCTTTTCCGACTCCGAGCGCTCGATCAGGAGTTCGATCAGCTGATCGTTTTCCAGCACAGCCACCCGGGTCTCCTCGGGCGAACAGTTGACCAGGATTTCCCGTTTCGCGTCCTTCACAGGATTAGCGTAGTTCCGTGATCGGGCGTCGATAAACGGGCGCGGGCGGTTGTTTCCGAAATGGTTGCCGTGCCGGTCCTGACGGTTGAAGTTCGCCTGCGGGCGCCTTTCACGGGGATGGCGTTCGATCTCTTCGGGGCCTTCCTCGCGCGCCTCGATTACGTCGACGTCCGTGGTGTCGTCGGTAACCACATCTTCCGCCGAATCAACTGCTTCCTCCTCGGCTTCGGATGGGGCCTCCGGCGGAGGTTCGGGCGCCGGCTCGGGCAAAAGTAAGGGCGGCTGGGGAGGAACTTGGTCCTCCGCGGCCGGTTTGTTTGATTCTGAATCGGTGATGTTGTCCATTAGTAGATGTACCTCCTGAAATTAACGCTCTGCAAAAGGCCGATCGCAATCATGGCGCTGACCATCTGCGACCCGCCGTATGACACAAACGGCAGGGCGACTCCCGTGACGGGAAGCAGCCCCAGCGTCATGCCGATATTCATGACACACTGAAAGGCGAAAAGCGTGCCGACCCCGACCGCAATCAAGGAGCCAAAGCGGTCCTGCGATTCGGTGGCGATCACAAAGATCCGCCAGACGAGCACGCCGAAAGCGAGGATCACGATCACCGTCCAGAAAAAACCCATCTCCTCGCCGATCACGGAGAAGATAAAGTCCGTATGCTTCTCGGGAAGAAATCCCAGCTGGGTCTGGCTCCCGGAAAAAAGCCCCTTGCCGAAGAGGCGTCCACTTCCAATGGCGATCTGCGACTGGAGGATGTGATAACCGGCGCCCAAGGGATCAAACCCCGGGCTCAAAAAAACGACGAGCCGCTTTCTCTGGTAGTCCTTGATCAGGTGCTGGATGATGTGCGCCGTATAAACCCCGACGGCCACGATCAAAGACAGAAATCCCGGATACTGCCAGGGAATCCGGAAGCGGAGCTCCTTGAGGAGCCACCAGAGACCGAAGATGAGCGTCGTGGACAAAAAGAGGAGCTCGATGGCGGAGCGCGTCCCGCCAGCGCTGGACACGAGAAAATTGGCGAAAGGATGGAGCACCAAGAGCTGCGGCTGCATTGCAAAGTAAGTCGCAATAAGCGGAATCCCGATGGCGACCCCTCCGTAAAACATGACGCCCAGAAGATAAATCGAAGGGACACCCGCGAAATAGAGCATGGCCAGCATAATGGGCCCGTACACCAAGGTCCCTCCCAGATACGGTTCGCGCAGGATGAGGATCATATGGAGGCCGCCCAGCGCGAACACATGCGCCATGCATTTAAGTGAGTTCATGTCGCGCTCGGGTTGGTCGAGGAGGCCGGCGATGGCAACGATAAAACCGATGCGCGCGATTTCAACCGGCTCAATGGAGAGCGGCCCAATCACAATCCAGCTCTTGGCGCCGTGAATGCGGTGTCCCACCACCAGAACCGCGAGGAGCGCCAGGACGGTGAGCGCATAAATCACCCAGGGATAGGCCCGGAAAATCTGGTAGTTGAGGCTGCTCAATATAAAGATGAAGAAAACCCCGACGCCGATGGCCATGAGCTGCTTCATCATGAAGCGGAGGGACGCCCCGGAGGGGTTGACGGCCGAAAACACCGCCACCAAGCCAATGGCGACCAGAATTCCGATGGCGGCCATCGTGGCCCAGTCCATGCGCCGGCTCCAAGTCCCAAGGTATGAATCCCGGCTAATCACCTTCGACCTCCCTGGACAGCCGGCGCTCAATATGTCCCGCCTCCTCATGCTTCAGGACCATGACCAGCAAATCGTGAGCGATGGGGGCGGCGACGCTGGCTCCATGCCCGCCATGTTCCACCACGACCGAGCAGGCGACCTCCGGTTTATCGGCAGGCGCGTAGGCGACAAACCAGGCATGGTCTTTTCCTTTGGGAACTTGCGCGGTGCCGGTTTTGCCGGCCACATCGACCCCCTGGATCTGCGCGGCCATGCCGGTCCCATGACGTACCACCTCGACCAGTCCTTCCCGGAGGAGCGACAACGACTTTTCGGAGAGGGCAATATGGTTGACCATCCGCGGGCCTCCAAGATGCTCCACGAACTGCCCGAAGCGCTGCGATTCAGACACGAGGTAGGGCTGCCAGAGCGAACCGCCGTTGGCCACCACGGACAACGCCGTGACCATCTGAAGGGGCGTAACCTGAAGCGCCCCCTGGCCGATCGCATAGTTGAGCGTGTCGCCACCCTGCCAGTGCTGGCGGTGCTTAGCCTTGGACGCCATCGGAAGATCCCATTTCTTTTCATGCGGCAGGTCGACTCCGGTGGGCGCTCCCAGCCCGAAACGCTTGGCCATTTCCTCGATCGCGTCGGGACCTACGTCCTCGCCGACCTGATAAAAATAGACGTCGCAGCTTTGGGCCAGACCCGTGATGAAATTAACGTTGCCATGTCCATGCGGCTTCCAGCAGTGGAAAATGCGCCTTTCCTTGCCCAGCGTGTACGAGCCGTCACAGTAGATCTTTTTATTCGGATCAAAGGACCCGCTTTCCAACGCCGCCAAGGACGTGATGATTTTAAAGGTCGACCCAGGCGGATAGAGCGCCTGGATGGTCCGGTTGTACAGAGGAAGATCCGGGTCCGAAAGGAGGTCCTTACGCGCCTCGGAATCGCCGAGCGGCATGAAGAGATTGGGGTCGAAACCCGGAGAAGAGGCCAGCGCAATCAGCTCTCCTGTCTGGGGATTCATGACCACCGCTGACCCCGGATGGCCGGTGTCCTTGAGCTCCTTTTCCGCCAGCTCCTGAACCTTCTCATCCAACGTGAGCACAAGGTCCTTGCCGGCCTGAGGCAGCACATGGCGGATCACGCGGACCTGGCGGCCGTGCGCGTCCACTTCAATCAGGAACCCCCCGTCCTGCCCGTGGAGCGAGGGATCGTAGAGACGCTCGAGACCCGATTTTCCAATCCAATCGCCGCCGTGATAGCCCTGCTCGGCGAATTGGTCCAGCTCATCATCGGTGATCTCACCGACGTATCCCAGGACATGGCAGGCGAGCTCCTTGTTCGGGTAATTGCGCTGCTCTTCGATGGTGAGCGATATCCCGGGCAGATGAATGCGGTCCTGCAGAATCTGGAACGCCTGGTCGCGGCTCAAGCGGTCCGAGATCCGGACCATCGATTTGGCGCGGACCGCGGAGAAGAGGCGCTTCTGGAGTTCGAGTTCCTGGATGTCGAGGATCGCGGAAAGCCGTTTCGCGAGAGGTTCAAAAACGACGGGATCCAGGCCCAGGGGAGAAAAGAGCGCCACAAACACCGGACGATCATCCGCGAGCACGCGCCCGTCCCGGTCCAGGATCCGTCCGCGCGGTGCGCGTTCGACAAGGATCTGCGTGTGGTTGCTCTCCGAAGCGCGCGCGAGGGCCGCTCCCCGGACAATCTGAAGATAGGCGAGCCGAAGAAAACAGGCCGCCATCGCCAGAAAGGCGAAGGCCGTCAGGCTGCGCGCGCGCGCGGCCCGGATGGACTGATGGGAAAACCCTGCGGCAAAAACCATGCGACTCCTACTCCTAGAGCTCGATAGGCTCCATGTCCCAGACCTGGGACCAATAATCCAGCGCCTGAAAAACGACGGGCGCGAAAATCGCGTTCATCAAGGGCACGGTCACGTACGCCCATTGGAACGACCCTTCGTTCGCCGAGAAAAACTTTTCCACGACCAGATACAAAACGAAATACACGACCGACACCATCCACGTAAAGATGGCCTGCGTCCACAATTTCGAGGCGTCCAGCTGCCGCCGGACCATCCCGGCCGCGTAGCCCGCGAGCGAAAAGAGGATCGCGTGGACCCCCAGGAGGCCCAGAGACGACGCGTCCACCAGGAGTCCCAAGGAGAAGCCCATCGATTCCCCGGTCCACGGACCGCGCATAAGGCCAAAGTGCAGCACGGCGATCAAGATCCACTGGACCGCAAAAAGCGTCCCTCCCAGAAAATGGTCGCTGACGACCTGTCCCCAGAGAAGGATCCACACCGTGAAGAAGAAAAAGAGCGTTTTCTTCATGGGAGGATCACTAGAACGACTCGGATCTGGTTCGACCGCGCGGCCGGCCGCAGTTTCGCCTGCAGAAACAGCTGGCGCGGATCGGGCTCCAAGCCTTCTACCCACCCGATGGGAATCCCGGGAGGGAACGCTTTCCCGAGACCGGACGTGACCACAAGGTCCCCCAGCTTCACCTGGCTTCCACGGTCAAGGTACTTGAGCACCAAGTCATGCGCATTGGTTCCTTCCACGACTCCGTCTTCGCCGTTGGTTCCGGGGATGGTGGCGGCCACTTCGCTGAGGGAATCCTGGAGCAGCATGACTTTGGATACATGGGCCGACATTTCCACAATTCGCCCGGCCAGGGCTTCCCGTCCCTCCACGATCGCCAGAACCGGAGAGTCCATCTCGAGGCCTTCGTCTTTTCCTTTATCCAGAACGATTTCCTGGAACCAGCGCTGGGGGTCGCGCCCTGCGACGTGAGCGACGACGACCCTCGGCCATTTCGAGCCCTTCAGCTCCAGGACCTCTCTTAAGCGGTTGTTTTCTTCGCCCAAGACCTGGAGCTTGCGCCGCATCTCACCGGAGAAGCGGTCGCTCACGTCCAGAATGGCGGGGAAGCGGTCTTCTTCCGAAGCCGTGGCGCCTGCCGTCTCCGCAGAAGGCGATGTGGGCTTCAGCTGAGCCAGGAAATGTTGAGGAGGAAGCGCGAAACGGACGAGAAACGCCCGGAGATGCTGAACCGAGGAGGATTTCTGAAACGCCAAGAGAAGGGACGCAACGAACAGCAACGCCGCGAGAAGCACGGTCGACCTGTATCGTTCATAGAGTTCCCAGTCCATAGGGACCAACCCCTTCTGACGGAACTCAGGAAGAAGACGTTAGTGCAGAGGCAGGGCGCGGCGCTCTCGCCGCATTTGGTCCAGCTCTTCCAAATATCGCCCGGTTCCCATGACCACACAGGTCAAAGGATCCGCTGCCATGACGACCGGCAATTCCGTTTCCTGCGATAGAAGGTCGGGCAGGCCGCGCAGGAGCGCCCCTCCTCCCGCCAGAACAATGCCGGTGTCCACTAAATCGGCGGCCAGTTCGGCCGGTGTTTCTTCCAGAGTCTGCTTGATGACCTCAATGATCAGCTTGATCGGGTCCGCCAGCGCCTGCCTCACTTCCTCGGAAGTGATGGTCACTGTTTTCGGGAGCCCGGTGACCTGGTCACGGCCCTTGACTTCCATCACTTGTTCCTCAGGCAGCGGAAAGACCGATCCAATCTTGATTTTCGTTTCTTCCGCGGACGTTTCACCGATCAGAAGATTATACTTCCGCCGGAAATACTGAATGATGGCCTCATCCAGCTCATCGCCCGCCACATCCAAAGACTTTGAGACGACCATGTCCCCCAGAGACACCACCGCCACCTCCGTGGTGCCACCTCCCATATCCACGATCATGTGTCCCCGCGGCTCGTTGATCGGGATGTCCGCTCCGATCGCTGCCGCCATGGGTTCTTCAATCAAATACACTTCGCGCGCGCCGGCTTGCTGCGCCGATTCCCGAACCGCGCGTTTTTCCACCTCGGTGATCCCGGAGGGAACCCCAATCACAATCCGCGGATGCAAGAGGCTCCGCCGGTTGTGGACCTTCTTGATAAAGTAGCGGATCATGCGTTCCGTGACGTCGAAGTCGGCGATCACGCCGTTCCGAAGCGGCCGGACAGCGATGATGTTGGCTGGGGTCTTCCCCAGCATGCGCTTGGCTTCGACACCGATCGCGAGCACATTGCGGGTGTCTTTTTCAATCGCGACGACCGAAGGCTCCCGCAGCACAATCCCCTGTCCCTTCACATACACGAGGGTATTGGCCGTCCCAAGGTCAATACCCATGTCATTGGAGAAGAGACTAAAGAGATAGTTGAACATTACGACACCAGTTTCAAGATTCCCATTTCTGCCCCGTCGGAGAACCGCGGCCCCTTGATGATGAACTGCGTATATCCACCTTTGCGCTCCTTGTAGCGGGGCGCAATCACATCGAAGAGCTTAGCGTTTACAGAAGGATTTTTCAAATCCCGCGCGACGCGCCGGCGCGCGTTCAAGTCTCCCGCTTTAGCAATGGTGATGAGACGTTCGGCCAGACGGGACGCTTCACGCGCTTTCGGCTTGGTCGTTTCAATTTTTTCGTAATGCAGGAGGCTTGTCACCATATTGCGAAGCATCTGAAAGCGATGCCCCGTGGGACGCCCGAGCTTCCTTCCGGCTCCTGTATTCATGGCTCCTAGTTCGTCTTGGCGGGCTGGCCGCTGATGGCGGCCACATCCATGCCAAGGCTCAGGCTCAGCTCCGTCAGGCGCTCCTTGATTTCATCCAGAGACTTTTTACCGAAGTTCTTGTAGGAAATCAGCTCTTCGTCCTTTTTGCTCACAAGGTCCCCGATCGTGCGGATCTTGGCAGCTTTCAAGCAGTTGGAAGCCCGGACCGACAGCTCAATGATGTCCACAGGCTGGTTCAGGAGCTCACGCAGGCGGTCGGCATCTGCCGGCGGCATGCCGGGAGCCGCTGGAGCGACCGCTGTTTCCGCGGCCGGCTGGACTTCTTCCTCTTCAAAGGTGATGAAGATGGAGAGACTGTCTTTCAGAATCTTGGCCGAGTAGGCGATCGCGTCGCCCGGGGCCACGGAACCGTCCGTCCAGACATCCAGGATCAGCCGGTCGTAGTCCGTGATCTGGCCCACGCGGGAATTTTCCACGTCATAATGCACCTTGATGACCGGAGAAAAAAGGGCGTCGAGCATCAGGGTGTCGGCTGGATAGTTCTCCCGGGTCTGCTTTTCCGAAGGCACATAGCCCCGGCCGCGGGACACCCACATCTGGAGCGAGATCTCGCCGTTGGAGTCCAAGGTCGCAATCGGAAGATCCGGCGTCAGGATCTCGACATTAGCATTGGCTCCGATGTCCTTCGCCCGGACCACGCGCTCGCCTTTGACGCTCAAGGTCAGCATCTCCGGCTCGGGCGTGTGGAGCTTGAAGCGCAGTTGCTTCAAGTTGAGGAGGATGGTGACGACGTCTTCCCTGACCCCCTTGATAACCGAGTACTCGTGCGCGACCTTATCGATCTTGACGGCCGTCACGGCGCAGCCTTCGAGGCTGGACAAGAGGATCCGCCGGAGCGAATTCCCGATCGTGTGCCCGTATCCTTTTTCAAATGGCTCGGCATAGAAACGCCCGAAGGTGTCCGTCAGTGTTTCCTGGTCGCATTCAAGGCTTTGCGGCAGTACCAAATCGCGTAATTTCATCCGAACATCCTCCTATTTAGAGTACAACTCGACGATCAGCTGTTCATCAATCGGGTATGACATTTCCTCACGGCTGGGCCAGCTGCGCACCTTCCCGGAGGCATGCGAAGCATTCATTTCGATCCAGGACGGCAAGGGTCCGCGTTTCGGCAAGGCCTCCAGGGCCTGCTGGACAGCCATGCTCTGCTTGGCCTTCTCCGACAAGGCGATCTTATCGCCCGGCTGGACCGCGTATGAAGGCACGTCGACGCGCTTGTCGTTCACCTTCACATGGCCGTGCAGGACCAGCTGTCGGGCGTGGGGCATGGACAAGGCGAAACCCAGACGCTTGGTCACATTGTCGAGACGGGTTTCGAGGAGCCGGAGCAGGTTTTCCCCTGTTAATCCCGGCATCCGCTCTGCCCGCTGGAAATAATTCCGGAATTGTTCTTCCGTGAGACCGGCGATGCGCTTTGTTTTTTGTTTTTCACGCAGGCGGCGTCCGTATTCGGTCACCTTTATCCGCTGGGCGACATGCATCCCCGGAGTGGATTTGCGCTTTCCCTTTTCCAGCACACAGGCGTTGTAGCACTTCTCTCCCTTAAGGAAGAGCTTGGTGCCTTCTCGGCGGCACAATCTGCAGACAGCTCCGATATATCTCGACATAACTACACTCTCCTCGGTTTGGGCGGCCGGCACCCGTCATGAGGGATCGGGGTCACGTCCCGGATGGATAAAATCGAGAGTCCCGCCCCCTGCAATCCGCGGATTGCGGTTTCGCGGCCCGCTCCTGGACCCTTAACTAAAACGTGCACCTGCTTGACTCCTGCGTCGATGGCTTTCTTGGCGGCCGTGTCGGCGGTCACCTGGGCAGCGAAAGGAGTGCCCTTTTTGGTTCCTTTAAATCCGCAGCTACCGGCGGTGGACCAAACAATCACTTGGCCCTGCTCATCGGTGATGGAAACGATCGTGTTGTTGAAGGACGACTGAACGTAGGCGCGCGCCACCGTTACGTTTTTCCAGAGCTTTTTCTTGCGTCCTGCGGCGGCCCGCGCCGGGGCCGGTGCGGCCCCGCCGCCTTTAGCGGGGGGGGCAGCCTCAGAGGATTTTGGGGGTGGAAGCTTTTCTTCTGCCATAAACTCTCCTTAAGCCCTATTTCGCCGGGCTGGCGGTGCTGCCGGGGGCGGCGGCTGCGGGTTTCTCCGCGCGCGCGGAGCCGACCGTCTTGCGGCGGCCGCGCCGGGTGCGGGCATTGGTGCGCGTCCTCTGTCCGCGGCACGGAAGGTTCCGGCGGTGCCGGAACCCGCGGTAGGAACCGATATCCATCATCCGGCGGACATTCGCCTGGATCTCTCGGCGGAGGTCCCCCTCGACTTTGATCTCGCGCGCCGAGATGATCGAACTGATTTTGCCCACTTCCGCTTCAGTTAAATTTTTGACGCGCGTCGCCGGGTCGACCTGTGCCTCAGCGATGATGTCGGCGCCCAGCTTCCGACCGATGCCATACAGGTACGAGATGGCGACATCGACGCGTTTGTCTTTAGGTAAATCGACGCCTGAAATACGGGCCATAGAATTCCTCTATCCTTGTCTATCCTTGTCGTTGTTTGTGGCGCGGCTCTTTGCAGATCACGCGCACCACGCCTTTGCGCCGGATCACTTTGCACTTTCCACAGATGGGTTTGACCGATGCTCTGACATTCATATTATTTCTCCCGGAACGTAATCCGGCCTCTCGTTAAATCGTACGGCGACAGCTCCACTTTGACCTTATCTCCCGGCAAAATCTTGATGTAATGCATGCGCATCTTGCCTGATATATGCGCGAGGACCGTATGACCGCCCTCGATTTCCACCTTGAACATCGCGTTAGGAAACGCCTCCACGACCCGTCCATCCACTTCAATCTTTTCTTCTTTGGTCATCCCGTTCGCCTATTCCTTTTCGACGGGACCTGCGGCGATGAACTCATCCACCGCAAGGTCCAGCCCTTTCGTCCCCGTGGGGAGTGAGTACCTCAGTCCCTCGGGCGGTGATCGCCACCATCTTCTCGTAATGCACCGATAAACTCCCATCGGCGGTCAGCACCGTCCACCCATCCTTCTTATGCACGATATTCGCGGTCCCGGCATTGGCCATGACCTCGAGCGCCAGCACCAAACCTTCCGTGAGCCGCAGGCCCGTGTTCGGGGTCCCGAAGCAGGCCACGTGCGGCTCTTCGTGCATCGCCCGGCCGATCCCATGCCCGCCATACTCGCGCACCACGTGATAGCCGGCCTTCTCCACGACCGACTGCATGGCGTAAGACACATCTCCCAGCCGGTTCCCTAAACGCGCCGCGTCAATCGAGGCCTGAAGAGACTCGCGGCCGGCTTTCATCAGCCGTTCTTGCTCCGGCGTCACCTTCCCGCCGATCACCCAGGAGGTAGCCGTGTCCCCACAGTAGCCCTCGACAAACATGCCAATATCTAGGCTGAGCAGATCGCCCTCTTTGAGGCGCCTGGTCCCGGGGATCGCGTGAACCACTTCTTCATTCACAGACGTACACACGGTCGCTGGATACCCCCTGTAATTCAAAAACGAAGGTACCGCTCCGTGGCCGCGCATCATCTTGTCCGCCATGACATCAATATCCTTGGTTGTCATGCCGACCACAACCCGGCTTTTGAGGTCCAAGAGGATCTCGGCCGAGATCTGTCCTGCTTTTTTTAAAAGATCAATTTCCCGCGGGCTCTTGAGCTCTATGCGGGACGTCGACGACGCCGCCACAGCCCTACTTCACTCCGCAGATCTGAGCCACTTCTTTGGCAACCGACTGGACCGACTGGGACGCATCCAGAATTTTCAGGATGCCCTTTTTCTCGTAATAATCGAGAAGCGGCTTGGTCGTTTTCTGATAGACATCCAGGCGCTTGCGGATCGACTGCGGCTGGTCATCGGCGCGCGTCATGAGGGCCGCTCCGCACTTATCGCACTTCCCGTCCACCTTGGGCGGCTGGGACACTAAGTTATAGGTCGCGCCACACTGGCTACAGACGCGGCGCTTCCCCATCCGTTCGATCACGATATCCGCATTGACATTAAAATAAAGAACTGCCGCCAAGGGCGTCTTGGCTTGATTCAAAAATGCATCCAGAGCCTTGGCCTGAACGAGGCTGCGTGGATATCCGTCCAGCAGAAATCCCCGCTTGCAGTCCTTTTCCTTAAGCCGTTCGGCCACCACCGCGTTGGTCAGCTTATCAGGAACCAGGAGCCCCGAGTTGACGAACTGGGCGACTTCTTTGCCCATCGCGGTCTCTTTGCTGATCGCCGACCGGAAAATGGCTCCAGTGGCGATCGCGGGAATCCCGAGCTTATCGCTCACAAACCCCGCTTGTGTGCCCTTTCCTGCGCCCGGAGGCCCTAAAAAAACAAATCGGTTGCCCATTCAATTACGATCCGACGTTGAACCAACGACCTTTAAATGCGCCTCCGCCCCCACCCTTGAAGAACCCATCATAGTGCCGCATGATGAGATGAGACTGGATCTGGCCGATCGTGTCAAGCGCTACACCGACCACGATCAAGATGGACGTTCCTCCGAATAAATTCGACAGATTCTGCGGCGCATTCATCATCTTTTGCAGATAGCTCGGAAACACCGAGATGGCTGCCACAAAGAGCGAGCCTCCGAGCGTGATCTTCTCCAAAATCGTCTGGATATAATTTGCCGTCGATTCCCCCGGCCGGATGCCCGGGATGAATCCCCCCCACTTCCGCAGATTGTCCGCCAGGTCCACAGGATTAAATTGGACCGAGTTATAAAAATAGCAGAAAAAGATGATCAAGCCTGCATAAAATGCTTCGTAAGCCCAGCTGCCTCGCTGCTCCAGCTGTGCGATCTTTCCCGCTATTGAGGAATGGGGGAAAAAAGCCGCCACGGTCATCGGTACCGCCAAAAGCGACACCGCAAAGATCACAGCAATGACGCCGGACTGGTCCACCTTGAGCGGCAAGTAGGTGCTCGCTCCGCCGTACATTCTCCGGCCGACCACGCGCTTGGCGTACTGCACCGGGATCTTGCGCTGGGCGGTTTCCACCCACACCACCAAACCCGTTATTACCACCATCAGGGCCACCAGAAACAAAGCCCGGAAAAGCGTAAATTCTTCTACGCG
>Ga0326728_10016522_pt1 | contig 15031 bp, 12 predicted proteins | sample MB3enrmetagenome_FD_207602 | JGI IMG/M metagenome (GOLD analysis project Ga0326728, IMG submission 207602) | Lab enriched peat soil microbial communities from McLean, Ithaca, NY, United States - MB31MN | ecosystem: Environmental > Terrestrial > Soil > Wetlands > Peat | place: USA: New York...
AGACAGCGATAGCAGGGCCCCTTGCCGGGATAGAACACCGAGGCTTGCCCTTCGAACTGGAAGATGCTGCCGTGGACGTTGGGCTTGCCGGCCATCACGCAGGCGTCGTTGACGAGGTAGCGGGTGGGGAAATTATCGCAGCCGTCGACGATGACGTCGTAGTCCTGAATGAGGCGCATGACGTTTTGGGAACTGAGCCGCTCCTGATACCCGATCACCTGGATGTCCGGGTTCAGCGCCGTCAGGGTCTGCCGTGCCGACTCAACCTTGGGAACACCGATGCGATCGTTCGTGTGCAGAATCTGCCGCTGCAAGTTGGTGAGGTCGACGACGTCATGATCTACCAGACCGAGCGTACCGACACCTGCCGCCGCCAGGTAGAAGGCGGTGGGCGACCCCAAGCCGCCGGCGCCGACCAGCAGCACCTTCGCGTCCAGCAGCTTTGCCTGAGCTTGCTCGCCGATTTCTGACAACAGAAAATGGCGGCTGTAGCGGCTCAGCTGTTCGGTGGTAAACTGCCGGGACTGCTTCCACGGATAGCCCGCTGCCTTCCAGGCGCTGTAGCCACCGGCCATGGAGATGACGTTCTTGTGGCCCATCTCCTTGAGCTGCTTGGCGGCGAGTAGCGAGCGCGCGCCGCCGCCGCAGTAGGCGATGATCGGCCTGTCCTTGTCGGGAACCACTTGCTCGATGTGCAGTTCGAGGAACCCGCGCGGCAGCGAGATCGCCCCGGCTAAATGCCCCTGGCGAAACTCGTCCTTTTCGCGCACGTCCAGCAGCAAGTAATCTTCGCCGTTGCCGAGATGTCCCTTGACCTGGTCGATGGTCCACTCCGGCACTTGACGCCGGGCCTCCTCCATCAGTTCCGCGAAGGTCTTCGCCATAAATCTCCCACCAGATTGCAGATTGCGGAATTCGAGAACACCCGGTTCGGGATGCCCGCACCCGCAACTGCGCTGACTCACTTAGCTTTATCTTAACCTATAGCCGGCGAACAGGGTGGAGTCCACTATGTGCGAGACTGAGCGGTGTGTCATTCTGAGCCATCGCACTTCTGCGGCGAGGAATCTTCCGATGTTCAGCGCACCAGGAAACGACAACGGCGGAACGTGCCGATTAGCCGGTCAGTGGCAGCGGTCTGGGCCCGGAGGTTTCGGCCCGAAGCGGGTTTCCTCCAAGTGGAATTCGAGGATGTCGCATAAGCGTTCGGCGCGTTCGGTGAGCGAGGCAGCCTCCAGCAGGCCCTGTTTCTCCAACGGCGCGATCTCGAGGGCATACGAAAAGAAATTGACCAGGATATCGTCGGACAAGGTCTGATCGTGCAACAAACGGTGGGCCGGGGTGTTGGGCTGGGTTCGAAGGAACCCACTCAGGAGGCTGATGAGCCGGCTGCGAAAGTCACGGTCGATGACACGTGGGCCGAAGGCACGCCAACGCACCGCCGCCTGCCGGTACGACTTGTCGAAAATGTGGCGTTCAATGCTGAATTCACGGATGCCGTGCAGGAGGACGTTGAACTCGCCGTCCGGGAGTTTCTCCAGGTTCACGATTTTTCCGGCGCATCCGGTTTCGAAGCTGTCGGGGTTCTCATGGTAGCGAGCTTGCCAATCTCCGCGCAGCAGGGATATGCCGATGATCTCGTGGCTGGCCGACGCGTCCCGCACCAGATCGCGGTAGCGAGGCTCAAAGATGTGCAGCGGCAACGGCACGCCCGGAAACAGGACCACGTTGGGCAGCGGGAACACGGGGATGATGGTGGGGAACTCCATCTATTGCGCTCTGGATGCCACGGTGGGCCCCAAGGTGCAAGGGGTGCGTGGGCTGTGTGGACCCGGGTGGCGGCTGCGCTTTACGCCGTGCGCCGCCGCGTTACCGCCGGTTTCGCGAAGAACTTGGTGAAGAGCTCCTTGGCCTCCTCGAGGCACTTCTGGCAGAGCTCACGGCGGTTGCGCCAAGACGACAGCACGCCGTCGCCGACCTCGCTGGTGAATGCGGTGAGGTCCTGCTGACTCTCCACCTCGATCTCACACCGGTCGCAGAAGAAACGCACCATATTCGTCTCCCCGACCCTGAGGATAGGAGTAAGCAGGCGGCGCGTCAACTTCGGAAGGAGAATGCGAAACCGAAAACGGGAAACCGGCAATTCCAAACCGGCAAATGAAATCGGCCCTCAGACGGGAGGGCGTCCGCGTTGGCCGGTTTTGAATTTGTAATTTCCTGGTTCCGGTTCCGCATTTGTCCCCATGTCCTGAGGCCTCACCCGGCCAGCAGCACGCGCGGAACATCCACCATCTTGGCGCGCAGATATTCGCCCAAGCTCTTGGCCTGTGGGTCACTGCGGGTCGACGCCGCCACACCGTCCCCGAGCAGCCCGTTGATGACGAAGTTCAAGCTCAGCAGGTTCGGCAGCGGGTAACGCTCGACCTTCAGCGTGGCCGATTCGGGAACGAGCTGCTGAAACTTGGCCGTCGTCAGGTACTGATCCAGCCACGCATACGCGAGCCGATTGTTCACCCACACACCGACATTGGCGTTCCCACCCTTGTCACCGGAACGGGCGCCACAGATGGTGCCGAGCGGCAGCCGCTCTGTCGGACCGCTCGGAGGCGGCACCGCCTCGATGGCAGGCACCTGCGCCTCATAGCTGCGGGTGGGCGGGATTACGGGCGGAACGGAAACAGTCTCGCCACCGATGACCACCCGGTGCTCAACCACCTCCGATGGGACCAGCGCCGGCCAGTACACGCCGTAAGGCACCGCATCAGCGGGTGGGGTCGTGTGCCAGAAGCCTGGGTAATTCGCCAGGGCCATCTCGACCACCTTGTTGCTGAATGCGCGTCCCACCTTGGTGGCGTCCGGATCCTTCACCGTCACGCGCAGATACGCGAAGGCATCGTCGTTGAGGGGGGGATCGGCACGGTCGGAACGCACCAAGCGCACGTCCACCTCACTGAAACGCTCTCTACCACTGACGAGCTGCCAGAGCGTGTTCTCCGCCAGGCTCGCCTTGGCCTCGATGTCCAGCCCGGCCAGCACGAAGGTCATCGAGTTCTTGTAGCCGCCGACATAGTTGATGCAAACCTTGGTCGTGGGCGGCGGCGGCTCACCTTTCACGCCGGAGATGCGCACGCGGTCGGGTCCGTCTTGGTGCAGCCGGATCGAGTCGAAGCACGCCGTTACGTCTGGGTTCAAGTAGCGGGACCCCTGGATTTCGTACAGGAGCTGCGCGGTGATGGTCCCAACGGAGACCAGTCCTCCGGTGTTGGGATGTTTGGTGATGAGGGAGCTTCCGTCCGGATGCATCTCCGCAATCGGGAAACCGATGTGGGCGATGTCGGGCACCTCATTGAAGAACGAGTAGTTGCCGCCGGTGCACTGCGGGCCGCACTCGATGATGTGGCCGGCGACGACGCCCGCTGCCAACCGGTCCCAATCGTCGCGTGCCCAGCTGAATTTCCACGCCGCCGGTCCGAGTGTGAGCGCGGCGTCGGTGACACGCGGGCAGATCACCACGTCGGCGCCGTGCCGCAGCGCTTCGACAATGCCCCAAGCGCCGAGATAGGCGTTGGCGGTGACCACCTGTGCCGTGAGCGCCGTGAGCGGGATCCCTTTGTCCAGGTGCCGGAACTCGAGGCCGCGCTCCAACAGCGCCGGGATCTTGGGCAACAGATCATCACCGTCGACATAGGCCACCGTAGCCTTGATGCCCAGACGTGCCAGCAGCTTCTCCATCTCGGCGGCGAGGCCGGCGGGGTTCAGACCGCCGGCGTTGGCGACGACCTTGATGCCGCGGTCGACGCAACTGCCAAGCACCTGTTCCATCTGCATGAGGAAGGTGCGAGCGAAACCGGCGTCAGGATCCTTCATGCGATCCTTGAACAGAATCATCATCGTCAGCTCGGCGAGATAATCACCCGTGAGCACGTCGATCGGACCGCCCTCGACCATCTCCCGAGCCGCGCTGAGCCGGTCGCCGTAGAACCCGCTGCAGTTCGCAATCCGCAGGGTGTCGTCGCGCATGAGTCTTACCTCATTGCTGCCCTCAGCGCTCAGCCCTCAGGACTCAGCCCTCAGGACTCAGCCCTCTATTCGTCTGCCCACTTCGGCTTGCGCTTCTCCAGGAACGCCAGCATGCCTTCGGCGGCCTCGTCTCCAGCGAACAGCTCCCCGATCTTCTTGGTAGTGTACCGGAAAGCCTCATCCATCGACAATTCGGGGACCCGGCGCACCAACTGCTTGGCCTCGCGGATGGCATTAGGCCCGCCGAGGCGGATCATGCCGATGACATCCTCGACGGCGGGGTCCAGGTCGGCCGCGGGGACGGCCCGGTGAACGAGTCCCAGCTCGGCAGCGCGTTGTGCCGAGAAGCGTTCGCCGGTGAGGAATAGCCACATGGTCTTGTGGATGCCCAGCTTCGGAATCACCACCACCGAGATCATCGCCGGGATCACGCCGACGCGAACCTCGCTGAAACTGAACATGGCCGAGTCGGCCGCCACCGATATGTCGCACGCCGCTGCCAGCCCGATGCCGCCGCCAAAGGCATGGCCGTTGATGCGGCCGATTACCGGCTTGGGTGCTTCCCAGATCGTTTTCAGCACCGTAACGAACGGATTCTCGGCGTCACTACCCGGACTCACGCCGCCGCTCTTGAGATCGGCGCCAGCACAGAACGCCGCGCCGGCGCCAGTGAGCACGATCACGCGAACGCGGTCGTCAGCGATGGCTGTCTGCAGGTGTGCGGCCAACCCCGCGACGATCTCGGCGCTGAGCGCGTTGCGCTTCTCGGGTTGGTTCAGAGTGATCCAGGCGGCGTCGCGGCGGAGATCGTACAGGGTGGGCTCGGTCATTGAGTGCTCCGAATGTCAAAGCAATGAGAAACCGCAAACAGGAAACCGGAAATGAGAAACCGGCGATTGCAGCATAGGCGTTCTACGTGTTGCCGGGTGCCGTGCGTAGAGTTCGCTTCGACGCCCCAATGATTCGGCATAGTTCTTCGGCTTCGCACAGGACGTCGCCGACTGGGTGATCCTTGAGCAGATTGCTTCCCGTAACCACTTGCAACCAGTAGCGTGTCTCCTGTAGTTCCTTCAAAGTGACCCCAATCTTGTGAAGGAAGTCGCGTTTGCTTTCCGCTCCGCGAGCTTCCTCGTAATTCGCGCCTGGCGACGTGCCCGCTCGCAGCAGCTGTCCGGCAACATGCTTCCCGGCTGGTGTGTCAGGCAGGGCATCGACCAGCTTTATGATCGCGACGGCCAGCGCAACCAGGCGATCTGCGATGTCATCGCCCTTCATTCGGTAATCGCCCGCAGGTGCGTCCTCTTCATTGACCGGTTTCTCATTGCCGGTTTCCTGTTTCCGGTTTCTCATTCTCTTCCAACATCACCAGTACCGCTCCCGTATCCACCTGCTGCCCGACCTCGACCAGCACCTCACGCACAACGCCATCATGCGGCGCCACCACATCGTGCTCCATCTTCATGGCTTCGAGGATGACCAGGGTCTCGCCCTTCTTCACCGACTGGCCCGGCTCGACGCGCACGGCGAGGATCTTCCCAGGCATCGGCGCCAGGCAGCCACCGTGGACTTCCTCGCGCACCGGCGGCGGAAACCGGGGCACCTCGTGCAACTCCGAGGCGCCGAGGACGCTGTGGGCGTAATGGATATCGTGGAGCGTGGCTAAGGTACAGGTGCGGCGGACATCGTCGAGCGCGATCGCGATGTGTGCAGCGCCCCACTCGAGTACCGCGGCCTTGCTGGTCGCACCGTCAACTACCACGTCGATATCGCTGCGGGAGTTGATGCGGTACGACACAAGGATCTTGGCATCTCCGGCTGTGAAGGAGATCTCCTGCATCTGACTGGGATTGTTGCGCCAACCCGAGGGGATGCCTCGCAACGCCGGTGCCTGCGCCCGGCGCTGCTCCTGCAGCCAGAGCGCGAGCGCGATGGCGTGCACCCGATCAGCCTCATGTTGTTCAGGCGTCGGTTGCCGTTCGAGCGTGATGTGGTTGCTGATGAAATGGGTGTCTAGCTTGCCGGCGAGGAACTCAGGATGGCGCAGCACTTGGATGAGCAGGGGCAGGTTGGTGCGCACGCCGAACACCACCATTTCAGACAGCGCTTTGGCGAGCCGATGGCTCGCTTCCCGGCGCGTCGCTGCGTGGGCGATCACCTTGGCGAGCATCGGGTCGTAATAGATCGTCACCTCGGAGCCCGATTCGACGCCGCTGTCGTAGCGGACACCCGCGCCGACCGACTCTTGCCAGCGGATGAGCGTCCCTATCGAGGGTAGGAAATCGTTGAGTGGGTCCTCGGCGTAGATGCGCGCCTCGATGGCGTGGCCGGTGAGGGTGAGATCCTCTTGGCTGAAAGGCAGAGGCTCGCCCTGAGCGATCTGGATCTGCAGGCGCACGAGATCGAGACCGGTGACCGCTTCCGTGACCGGGTGCTCGACTTGCAACCGCGTGTTGACTTCGAGGAAGTAGAATTTGCCCTCCTGATCCAGAACGAACTCGACGGTGCCCGCGTTGCGGTAGCCGATCGCTTGGCCGGCCGCGATGGCCGCCGCACCCATGCGGGCGCGTTTGTGCGCGTCGAGGGCAGGGGAGGGCGCCTCTTCGATGATCTTCTGATAGCGCCTTTGGATCGAGCACTCGCGCTCGAAGCAGTGGATCAGATTCCCGTGCGTATCGCCGAGGATCTGGATCTCGACGTGGCGCGGCGACTCGAAGTAGCGCTCGATGAGGAGGGTGTCGTCGCCGAACGCGTTCTTGGACTCGCGGCGAGACGCGGCGAGCGACGTGGAAAGCGTGGTGGCGTCGTGCACCACGCGCATCCCTTTGCCGCCGCCTCCGGCGGAGGCCTTGATGAGGATGGGATAACCGATCTCACGCGCCCGTGCTTCGATATCGCGGTCCGACAGCCCTTCGGCGCTGAAGCCGGGAATGATCGGCACACCCGCCGCGGCCATGATCTTCTTTGCTTCGATCTTGCTGCCCATTCGGCGGATGGCCTCCGGCGTCGGACCGATGAAGACGAGCCCGGCGTCGGCGCACGCCTGCGCGAAGTCGGCGTTCTCGGCGAGAAAGCCGTAGCCCGGATGCACGGCGCCAACGCCCACCTGCCGAGCGGCGTCGATGATCTTCTCGATGGCGAGGAACGACCCACTGGCGATGGGCGGGCCGATACAGACCGCCTCGTCGGCGGCGCGCACGAACGGTGCATTGCGGTCCGGGTCGGCGTAAATCGCTGCCGTGCCGATGCCCATGTCGCGGCAGGTGTGCATGATGCGTAGGGCGATCTCTCCGCGGTTCGCGATAAGGATCTTGCCGAAGGTCTTCATCGCGCTACATCCTGAACACGCCGAAGGTGTCGCTACCCTCGACGACGTTGGTGAAGGCGGCGCTGATGGCGATGCCGAGCACCGTACGCGTGTCGCGTGGATCGATGACGCCGTCGTCCCAAATCCGCGCGGTGGCGAAGAACGCGTTCGACTCCTGCTCGATCTGGTCCGTGACCATCTGCCGCACCATCTGGTCCTGTTGTTCGTCGTACGGCTGCCCGGAGCGTTCAGCTGCCGTGCGCCGCACGATCGACAGCACGCCGGCGAGCTGCTCCGGGCCCATGACGGCGATCTTGTGGTTGGGCCAGGTGAAGAGGAAACGCGGGTCGTAAGCGCGGCCACACATGCCGTAGTTGCCGGCACCGTACGAGCTGCCGATCATCACCGTGAACATCGGTACGGTAGAGTTGGAGACGGTGTTGATCATCTTGGCGCCGTCTTTGATGATGCCGCCCTGCTCGTACTGCGTGCCCACCATGTACCCGGTGATGTTCTGCAGGAAGAGCAACGGCACGTCGATCTTGTTGCACAGCTGGATAAACTGGGCCGCCTTCTCCGACGACTCCGAGAAGAGGATGCCGTTATTGCCGAGGATGCCGATCGGGTAGCCGTGCAGGTAAGCCCAGCCGGTGACCAGCGTCGGCCCGTAGAGCGGCTTGAACTCCTCGAAGCGCGAGCCGTCGACGATGCGGGCGATCACCTCGCGCACCTCGAACGGTTTCCGGATGTCAACGGAGCCGATGCCGAGCAGCTCATCCGGATCGTACTTCGGATCCTCGGGGGTCTGCATCTTTGCCTGACCGAGCTTGCGCCAGTTCAGGTGCGCCACGATCTCGCGCCCGAGGCGGATAGCGTCGAACTCGTCCTCCGCCAGGTAATCGGAGACGCCAGAGATCCGGCTGTGCATCTCGGCGCCGCCGAGGCTCTCCTCATCCGCGTCCTCGTTGGTCGCCATTTTCACCAGCGGCGGGCCGCCGAGGAAGACCTTGGCGCCGCCCTTCACCATGACGACGTAGTCGGACATCCCGGGGATATAGGCGCCGCCGGCGGTGGAGCTGCCGAAGACCAAGCAGATGGTCGGGATGCGCTCGGCCGAGCGCCGCGTCAGGTCGCGAAAGGTGCGGCCGCCGCGCACGAAGATCTTGGACTGGTTCGGCAGGTCGGCGCCAGCAGACTCCGTCAAGTTGACCACCGGCAAGCGGTTCTGCGCCGCGATGTCCGCGCTGCGAAAGGCCTTGTCGAGGGTGATGGGGTTGCTGGCGCCGCCCTTCACCGTGGGGTCGTTGGCGGTCACCATGCACTCGACTCCGCTCACCACGCCGATGCCGGTCACGACGCTACCGCCGATGGTGTACTCGGTGCCCCAGCCGGCAAGCGGTGAGAGTTCCAGGAAGGGCGAGTCGCGGTCGAGGAGCAGCTCGATGCGCTCGCGTGGCAACAACTTGCCGCGCTCGACGTGTCGCCGGATGTACTTCTCGCCGCCGGCGACGCGCGCCAGTGCCAGCTGCTCGTTCAGATACCGCACCTGTTCGAGCATGCCGTCGTAATTGACGCGGTACGCCTCCGAACGGGGATCGATGCGTGTGGGGAGCGTTTGCATAGCCGACCGTTTCTTCTCACATTCCCAGCATCTTGGCCACGATCTGCTTCATCACCTCGTCGGCGCCGCCGCCGATGCTGACCAGGCGTGAGTCGACGAAGGCGCGCGCCGCCGGATTCTCCCAGCAGTAGCCGGCACCACCGAAGAGCTGCAGGCAGGTGGTGGCGACGTACTGGCTCACGGCGGTGGTGAAGACTTTGGCCATGGAGATGTCCAGCGTGGCGTCCTCACCGCGCACCATCTTACGGATGCAGCGGTAGGCGAACTCCTGCGCCGCGGTGATCTGGATCATCATGTCGGCGAACTTGTGCTGGGTCACCTGCATCTTCGACAGCGGCTTGCCGAAGAGTACGCGTTGCTGGCAGTGCTCGAGCGTGACCTCCAACAAACGGCGCGCCCCGACCGGCGCCATGACCACCGGCACCATGCGCTCGTCCTGGAACTGCATCATCTGCTGCTGGAAGCCGCGGTTCGGGTCGCCGATGGTGTTCGACACCGGCACGCGCACGTCGTCGAAGAACAACAGCCCGGTATCGGATCCCTTGTTGCCGATCTTCTCCAGCAAGTCGTAGCTGAAACCGGGCGAGTCGGTCGGCACGATGATCTGACTGAAGCCGCCGTACCCCGCCTGCGGATCGGTCACCACCAACAGGCAGAGCCAGTCCGCGGTGGCGGCGTTGGTGATGTACATCTTCGACCCGTTGATGACCCAGTCGTCGCCGTCGCGCACCGCGCGCGTCTTGATGGCGGAGACATCAGAGCCCGCACCGGGTTCGGTAACGGCTATCGCTCCGACCTGCTCGCCGCGAATGGCCGGTACGAGGTACTTCTGCTTCAGTTCCTCAGTGCCGAAACTGTGCAGCGCCGGCGTGGCCATGTCGGTTTGCACGGTGATGCCCATGGCGACGCCGGCGTTGTCGCACAGCGCCAGCTCCTCGAGGAACACGGCATGGTACGAGTAGTCGAGCCCGAGCCCGCCGTACGCCGGGTCGTAGCGGATGCCGAGCAGCCCCAGGTCGCCCATCTTGAGAAACAGCGACTTGTCGATGCGGCCCATCTTGTCGAATTCGCGTGCGCGCGGGGCCAACTCGGTCTGGACGAACTTACGCACCGTGTCGCGCAACGCCTGATGCTCGGAGCTGCCATAGATGTCTTCACCTGGGACGTACATGCTTGTCCTCCGCGGCGCCTTTTAAGCGCATCGGACGCTGGCGTCAAACGGTAAGCCGGTATGCCGGTGAGCCAGCGCGGTCACGCCGTTTCAAACGTGGCCGCCGCCAGCGACAGCAGCGGCATCCTCAGGCGTGCCGTGCCGCTTTCAATCGCCACGCCGTCCAGCGGTGCGCTGCGAACAACGCCGGGATGCTCAAACGAGTTCTCCGCTTTCGCCCCGGGACCCGTGAGGATCTCCGCTTCCCGGACCCTCATGATGCTCCGATCCGCCACCGCCACCCTCACCGTGGCGGGCTCGTCGGGATGACGGCTGGTCGCGAAGACGTGCAGCTGGTTGCCGTCGAGGATGGCGCTGCAATCGATTTCGTTCACCTCCCCGTACGGCTCACTGCGGTACCGTGGCCCCTCGACCGCAGGGCGCAAGGAGATGCCGCGGCGGCGTTTCGCGAACATCTCGATCGGGTAGAAGATCGACTGGATCAGCAAGTCATCGCCACGGGTCAGGAGCGGGGCGATGACGTTGACGATCTGCGCCAGGTTGGCGACCCGCACGCAGTCGGCGTGGCGCAGAAAACTGTGCAGAAAGCCGGCGACGACCAGGGCGTCCTCGAGGTTGTAGACCTCTTCGATGAGATGCGCGGGGAACTCGCCTTTCGCGCTGATGCCCCCGACGTTGAAGGTCTTGTACCAGACGTTCCACTCGTCGAAGCTGAGGTAGATGCGTTTGTCCGACTTCCGCTTCGCCTGCGCGGCACGGGCGACGGCGGCGATGTCTTCGATCTGCCGGTCGATGCTGTTGGTGACCGCAAGGTAGTCACGGGTGTCTCTGCTCCAGTTGCCGACGTACCGGTGCAAGCTGATGAAGTCGGCCTGGTCGTCCATGTTGTGGAGCACGCGTTCGTCCCAATCGGCGAAGGTCGGCATCTGCGTCGCTGACGAGCCGCAGGCGGTGGTTTCGATCGACGGGTCGACCATTCTCATCACGCGTGCCGCCGCTTGCGCCCGGGCCGCGTACTCCTCGGCGGAGCAGTGGCCGATCTGCCAGGGACCGTCCATCTCATTGCCGAGGCACCAGAGCTTCACGCCGTACGGCTCCGGATGTCCGTTCGCCGCGCGCAGGTCGCCGTACTTGGTGCTCGTTGCGCCGTTGCAGTACTCGACCCAGTTGCGGGCTTCTTCGGGCGTGCCGCTGCCGAGATTCACGGCGAGCATCGGCTGCCAGCCCATCTTGCGGCAGAGGGACATGAACTCGTCGGTGCCGACCTGGTTGGGCTCCTGGCTGTCCCATGCCGTTTCAATGCGCAGCGGGCGCTTATCGCGCGGGCCGATGCCGTCTTCCCAGTGGTAACCGGAGACGAAGTTACCGCCGGGGTAGCGCATCACCGTGAAGCGCAGGCGCCGCAGGGCGTCGAGGACGTCCATGCGGAAGCCGTCCGCGTCGGCATGTGTGCTCGTGGGATCGTACACGCCTTCGTAGACGGCGCGCCCCATGTGCTCGAGGAAGCCGCCGAAGACGCGAGGGTCAACCGGCGCGATGCGGAAGGCGGTGTGGAGATAGATGGTCGTCACGTGCATGACAGCTTCGTCCTCCTCCCCCGAGCCCCAGCCCGCGCGGTTCCCTAGAACCGCCTTGTTCGGTGGCGCCCACGTGCGAGGTGCGGGAGCGCTTCCCAGTCGCCCCGGATAAGCGCCTCCTTCTTCAACGCACTGGAGGATGCATACCCGGAAAGCCATTTTCAAGTTGGGGTGCACCAAACGAGGGTCCCTACCAGCGCGCGCTCACCCCCTTCATCAGGACATGCTTCGACGAGTCTCAGGGTGAGCGGGGAGCGGTGCTTCGCGCATGCGTTGCCTATCCGTGGCGCTGTAGCTGCGAAAGACGTCGTGGGTGAAGACTACATCACTCGTAGTGGTCGGCGGGACGATACGAGAATTCCACGGCTCCTGGCAAGCCACGCAATGAGCCGCATCGCGACTCCATCCGGGATCGCTGGGAGCTTGAATCGGGTGGGCAGCGCAGATACGCTCCGGCCATGACAGGAGATCCGCAGGCATTTTCTGCTGAGGACTTGCGGGGCCGGCTGCGCGATGTTCTGGAGGCGGCACGGCTCATCGCTTCCTATGTCAGGTCTCGCCGCGCAGCGTGGCGCACCGGGTAGACGCTCACCGTTTTATGCGAGATTCTGTAATCGGAAGGGAGATGCGATGCTCCATCTGATCTTTTGCCTGCGGCGACTGCCACACTTGTCGCGCGACGAGTTCCAGCGCTATTGGCGCGAGCGCCACGCGCCGCTGGTGCGCACGCACGCCGCCGCGCTCGGCATTCACCGCTACGTGCAGGCGCACACCGTGGACCATCCGGTCGCCGAGGCAGCGGCGGCGGCCCGCGGCGCGCCCGAGCCCTTCGATGGCGTCGCCGAACTGTGGTTCGACGCGGACGAGCTGCTGCGTTTGATGCAGACCGACGCGGGGGCCGAAGCCGCGCAAGCGCTGCTCGAAGACGAGCGCCGCTTCCTCGATCTGGCACGGTCGCCGATCTTTTTTGCTGAGGATTACGTGGTGGTGGGGTAGGGGCGACCGGCCGGTCGCCCCTACACGAGCGGGCCAAGGCGGCGCGTTCAGGCGAATGCCGGGGCGACTTTGCTGGCAAACAATTCGAGCGTCTCGGGCTGGTTCAAATCGCCAAAGAGGGTGGTGAAGAGGCTGACGCCCTGGCGGTTGCGGTTCTGGATGGCCTCGATGAGTTGATCGGGAGTGCCGCGCAACGCAGTCTTGTCGATGTCGAAGGTTGCGCCGAGCGCGTGTTTAGCGAGCTGCGTCTTCTGGCGCAGGTCCTTGTCGTCACGACCGAGGATCATCACGCACTGTTCCGAGACTTCGATCGTTTGCGGATCACGCCCGATCGCGTCGCAATGGCGTTTCAGAATCTCCAGCTTCTGCGGCAACGCTTGCGCCGCGTTGTTCGGGCAGTTCCAGATGTCGGCGTGCTCGGCGACCACGCGCAGTAACCGTTTCTCGCCGGCGCCGCCGATCAGGATGGGCGGATGCGGCTTCTGCACCGGCTTCGGATTGTTCACCGCCTCGTCAACGGCGTAGTACTTGCCCTGAAAGCTCGCCCGGGGCTGCGTCAACATCAGCTTGATGATGGCCAGCGCCTCTTCGAACTGCTCGATGCGCACGCGTGCGGACGGAAAAGGGTAGCCGTAGGCGCGGTACTCTTCCTCCATCCATCCGGCACCGAGACCCAGCAAGACACGGCCGTTGCTGATGTTGTCGAGGCTGGCCAGCATTTTGGCCAGCAGTGCCGGGTGGCGGTAGGAGTTGCAGAGCACCAGCGTGCCGACCCCGAGGCGCTCGGTGGCGGCGGCGGTCGCCGACATGAGGGTCCAGGCTTCGAGGTGGTCCAGGTCGGGCAAGCCGCGACTCCACATGTGGTCGACGAACCACACGGAGTGGAAGCCGAGCCGGTCCGCCAGCTGCGCGCGTTCCTTGATCACGCCAAAGGGCACGCCCACTTGGGGTAAGAAGAGACCGAACTTGATGCGGCTCACGTCATCATCTCCGACCGCGCATCGCTCCTGTTAACCGCTCGTCTCTTGCTCTTACCGACATCTTGTCAGAGGCGGTCGCGGCAACGTGCCAGCAGCGAGCCAACGGCGAGCGGCCCGTTGATATGACGAGGGGGCGCAGCCCCCTAACCCCAGAAGCATCCCCAGCGATCATGGTCGATTTCTTTGAGGCAGGCCTCGAGGCTGCCGACGAAGGGCCGGTCCTCGCCCGCTTCGTATGCGACCCAGCGGCCGTTGGCGCGTTTCCAGTAGAGCTGCAGCTTCTGGCCTTTCGGACGCAGCTGGGCCACCGGTAGGGCGACCTCGCGGCCGTTCCATTCGCTGGTATAGCGGTGCACGATGGTGAAACCCCACAGTCCGGCCTTGCGTACGTCGATCTTGCCATGGCCTTGCAGCCTCGGTTCGAGCGCCCGCCGGACGTAGATCGCGGTGAAATCCGCCATCTCTTGGTCGCCAGAGTTTGCCATTACGCCCGTTCCCCCCACAGTCAGTTTGTGCAAGCTGGTTAGCCACACGGCAGGACATGGTAATGAAAAACGGCGTCGTTGTCACCAAGCAATCTGCCGTTCCACCGCGCTGGCGACCCTGCGATCCGCAGCGCAAGTTCGAAATATGCCCCATAGGCGGCTGCCGTCGTGTAGAACCGTTCGCGTATCGCTGTCAAACGCCGCATTGACAGGCGGCCGGCCTCGTGGCAACGGGGGCGCTGCGCACCGGAACGGAGCGGTCGTGGCCACGCCCGTGGAAATGGAGTTGACAATCCGCGGCTGGTTTCAGCTATTAAGGAGAGCGAGAGGTGAGACTTTGATGAGAAAACGTGTTGCGGTGATCGGGGCGACAGGCATTGCCGGCCAACAATGCCTGGTGGCGCTCGACCGCCATCCTTGGTTTGAAACGGTCATGCTGGCGGCGTCCGAGCGGTCCGCCGGCAAGTCATATGCGGCGGCGTTGCGGGACGCCAAAACCGGCGCGCGCCGCTGGTGGTGTAACGAGGAGCCGCCGGCGGCGGTGATGGATCTGCCGGTGGAGAACGCGGCGGAGGTCAACCTCGCCGGCATCGACGTCGTCTTCACGGCGCTGGAATCGGACGTCGCGCGTGAGCTGGAGCCGCGCTACGCCAAGACCACTGCGGTGCTGAGCACGGCGTCGGCGTTCCGCTACGAAGACGACGTGCCCATCCTCGTTCCCGGAGTAAACTTGGCGCACGCGGGGCTCATCGACCTGCAACGGCGGCGGCGCGGGTGGCGGGGGTTCATTGCGCCGTTGCCCAATTGCACCACCATGGGCCTGGTCATTACACTCAAGCCGCTGCTCGACAGCTTCGGCATCGAACGGGTGCTGATG
>Ga0326728_10016523_pt1 | contig 15030 bp, 13 predicted proteins | sample MB3enrmetagenome_FD_207602 | JGI IMG/M metagenome (GOLD analysis project Ga0326728, IMG submission 207602) | Lab enriched peat soil microbial communities from McLean, Ithaca, NY, United States - MB31MN | ecosystem: Environmental > Terrestrial > Soil > Wetlands > Peat | place: USA: New York...
GCTGCAGGGCGTGGACAAGATCGTCCCCGTGGACGTTTACTGCTCGGGCTGTCCGCCGCGGCCGGAGAACCTGTTCTACGCACTCCTCAAACTCCAGGACAAGATCGAGCACATGACCACGCTGGTGAAGCGGCCCACGGAAGTGCGGCTGGACGAATCGATGCTGGAGCAATTCAAGAGCCAGGTCCGGATCGGGCAGATCCAGAACCCCGCGTAACCGCGTGTTCTATCGCGACCCGCGCCACGTCTACCGCGTAACCGAGCTCGACGCTCTCGCCTGGCTGGTGCACGGGTTCGGCACGCGCCTGGCCGACGTCCCCGGCCGGTTCGCCAACCTCGCCACGCTAAGGCAGATTCATTCCGCGGCATGCGTGGCGGCCCGTGGGCGCGCGGGCGTGTTGGACCGGGGAGACGCGCTGCTGGAGAACTCGCCCGGCGCGGTGGTGGCCGTCAAGACCGCCGACTGCATCCCCCTGCTGCTGGCCGACGAGCGCCACTGGGCGGTGGCCGCGGTGCATGCCGGCTGGCGCGGAACGGTGGCCGGGATCGCGGCCCACGCGGTGGATGCGATGGCCCGCGAGTTCGGCACGCGCCCCGAGGACCTGCACGCCGCCATCGGCCCCGCGATCGGGAAGTGCTGCTATCAGGTTGGGCCGGAGGTGGCCGTACGCTTCGGCGAGCCCGGCCGGGCGCATATCGACCTGGCGGAGGCCAACCGCCGGCAACTGGAGGCGCGCGGAATTCCCGGCCAGCGGATCTACGTGGCGAATCTTTGTACCCGGTGCCGGGCGGAGGAATTTCATTCCTACCGCCGCGACGGGGAAATCGCCGGACGCCTCTACTCGTTTGTGGGGGTCTTGGGGAGCTAGCGGCGAGCGCTTTGAGGGTGCCGCGGAGACTCGTCTCGATGCCCGGCGCCGGGCGATAATCAGCCGGCCGTCCCCATCAGCCGGGGCGCCCTCGGCGTCCGGCGCGGACCAGCATGTGCCCCACAACCCCAGGCCAAACGGTTGTCCGAGCGGCGGACTGACCGTTGTCGAAAAAGTACCCGCCCCGCCTGTGGTATTCTGGGTTGTCTTAACACGAGATGGCGCAAAACCGGTCTCTCCCGCGCATTTGCATTGCGCTGGGTTTCCCAGACGTACCTGCCCTGCTCGACCACGCTCGCCGGGAAGCCGAGGCGGGCGAGGTCTTTCTGGAGTTCCGCTTGGACTTCCTGAGCCAGCCTCGCCAGGGCGCCGAGGCCATTCGCGGCTTTCTCGAACAGTTCCCCGACTGCATCCTGCTGGTTACCTGCCGCCGCCACCAGAACCACGGACGGTTCAACGGCAGCATCGAAGAGCAACTGTCCATTCTCGACCTGGCGGTGCGCAACGGCGCTTACGCCATCGATGTCGAGATCGAAACCGCGGAATCCGCCCCGGATCGCCTGCACCAGTTTCGCGGCCGGGCCTACGTGATCGTGTCGTACCACAATTTCGAGGCCACGCCGCCCTTGGACACGATTGTCGGCCGCATGCTGCACGTCCCGGCCGACGCCTACAAGATCGTCACCACGGCGCGCAAACCGTCCGACAACCTGCGCGTGCTGGCGGCCGCCCGCGCGCTGCCCAAGCAACACCTCATCGTACTGGCCATGGGCGAGCTCGGTTTCCCCACGCGCGTGCTTTCTCCGGTCTTCGGCGGCGTGTATACCTACGCCGCGCCCATGCAGGTGGAAGGCACCGCCGCCGGGCAGGTTTCCGCCCGGTCGCTGCGGCACCTCTACCGTGTGGAGAAGCTGACCAAATCGGCCAAGATCTACGGCGTGATCGCCGACCCGATCCGGCATTCCATTTCGCCCGCAGTGCACAACCGCGCTTTTCAATCGCGGCGCGTGGACGCCGTGTACCTGCCGTTCCTGGTGGCGCCGGTGCACCTGCGGGACTTTTTCTCGCTGGCCGACCGGTTGCCGCTGGCCGGCTTCAGCGTCACCATTCCGCACAAGCAGAAGATCATACGGTACCTGGACGCCGTGGACCCGCTGGCCAAGCGGATCGGCGCCGTCAACACGGTGTGGCGGAAGGCCGGCAAGTGGCGCGGCACGAATACCGACGCGGCGGGCGTCACCATGCCGCTCGCCCGTCTGCTGCGGCTGCCGAAATCCTGCGTGCTGATCGTGGGCAACGGCGGCGCGGCGCGGGGCGCGGCGTTCGCCCTGGCCGACGCCGGAGCGAAGATCACGCTGGTGGGCCGCAATATCGACCGCGTCCGCTCGCTGGCCAAGGTCTGCGGCGCCGAGTCACTGGTGCGCGAACAACTGGCCGGCCGCCACTTCGACGCCGTGGTGCATGCCACGCCCCTGGGTATGTTTCCGCACGTCGACGAATGCTTCTTCAATGGAAGTATTCCCGCCGACGTGGTTTTCGACCTGGTGTACAATCCCCTGGAGACCCTGCTGCTGCGCAACGCGCGGGAGCAGGGCAAGACCGTGGTGCCGGGGCTCGAAATGTTCATGGAGCAGGCGGTGAAGCAGTTCGAAATCTGGACCGGGGGACCGGCTCCCCGGCCGGCCATGCTGAAAGCCGCCATGGAAGCCTTGGAACAGCACCAGAACCACAACCACGATCACCCGCAGAATCACAATCACAAGTGAGGGCGTCCTTATGAAATTCACGCGGCGCGACTTCGCAGCGGTCCTGGCGCCCACGGTGGCGCTGGCCCAAACTCCCGCGGCTCCGCAGGCCAACCCGCCCAGGCCGCCCAGTCCGCCATCGGGCGGCGACGCCGAGGTGGACGCCGCGCGCGCGCGGATGAAAGCCAACGGCGACACTCTGGCCAAACAGGCGGTGCCCATGGATATCGAGCCCGCATTCCAGTTCAAGGCGTGAGGCGATATGGCGGCCATCCCCAATGACGTTTTCTTCGCCACCATCACCGAGCTGAACGCGTGCCTGGTGGCCAGGGAGTTTTCGGCCGAAGAGCTGGTCCGCGCTTTTTCCGCGCGCCTGGAGCAGCTTGGCCCGCGATACAACGCCCTGGCGCTGCCCTTGCCGCAGTATGCCCGGCGGCAGGCTGTGGCGGCCGGCAACGATATCAAGATCGGCCGCCTGCGCGGCCCGCTGCAAGCCATTCCCTACGGCGTTAAGGACCTGCTGAGCGTCGCCAACCAGCTCACCACCTGGGGCGCCAAACCGTATGCCGGCCAGGTGTTCGACTACAACGCCACGGTGGTGGAGCGGCTCAACGGCGCCGGCGCCGTGCTCACCGGCAAGCTCTCCATGGTGGAACTGGCCGGTGGCGGCGGCTACCGGTTGGCCTCGGCGTCGCTGTTCGGCCCCGGTCTGAACCCCTGGGACGTCACGCGCTGGTCGGGCGGCTCGTCCAGCGGATCGGCCGCCGCGGTGGCCGCCGGCCTGGTGACTTTCGCCATCGGCTCCGAGACCTCCGGCTCCATCGTCACGCCGGCTTCGTTCTGCGGTGTGACCGCCCTGCGGCCCACCTACGGCCTGGTCAGCCGCCACGGCGCCATGGCGCTCTCCTGGACGCTCGACAAGCTGGGCCCGTTCGCGCATTCGGCGGAGGATTGCGGGCACATCCTGCAAGTAATCGCCGGCAAGGACGGCAAGGATCCCGGGTCGGCCGGCAAGAGCTTCTATTTCACGCCGCAATACGCCCGCCCGATGAAGGACCTCAAAGTGGGCTACGCCCCGGTCGATTTCGCGGACCGCGCCGAGCCCCCGGCACGCGCCGCATTCCAGGCCGCCGTCGCCGCGCTTCGCGAAACCGGCGTGCAGCTCGTCGAGACCAAGCTCCCGCAGTATCCCTACGGTCCCACGCTGTCGGCGATTCTGGCGGCCGAGGAAGCGTCGATTTTCGAACCGCTGATCGTGAGCGGCAAAGTCAACGAGCTGGCCGACCCGTCGCAGATCGCCGGCTTGAAAGCGGCCATGGACCTGCCGGCGCGCGATTACCTGAAGGCCATGCGCCTGCGCCGCTTGATCCAGCAGGCGTTCACCAAACTCTTCGCCGAGGTGGACGCGCTGGTGACGGCCGGCCGCTCCGGCCCCGCGCCGAAGGTGGATCAGCCTTTGGACGGCGGACCGGCTCGCGGCGGCGCGGCGCCCGCCCCCGTGGCGCTCGCTCCCGCGGCGCCCGCCGACCCCGGATTTGCCGGCATCATCCAGGCGGGCAACCTGGCCGGCCTGCCCGCACTGGTGTTGCCCTGCGGTTTCGCCGACAATCTCCCCGTGGCATTGCAGTTGGTGGGCGCGCCGTTCGCGGAGAACACGCTGCTGGCCGTGGGGAAAGAGTTCCAGTCGCGCACGGATTGGCATAGGCGGCGTCCGGCGGGGGTGTAGAAGGGGGCCTGGCTGGCGGCCCGGGTTGCTCGCCGGTGCTTTGGCACGGTAGCGTTCGGGTGAGACGTTGGACGGCCGCATGGCTTTCGCTATGTTCCGGCGCTTGTCCGGAGGCCCGGTGAGAGTGATCGCGGCCCGGGACGTGGAGGCGAGTAAACGGCGGTCATTTCTCCACAAGTGGGTCGATGGATATGAAGAAGAGAGTTTCTCCCGCAAAAGCGCCGTTGCCGAAGTTTGAATCGGACCAAGAAGCTGCGGACTATTTCGAAAGCCACTCCGTTGCCGGTGTGTGGGATCAACTACCCCAAACTTCTCCGGCCAAGGTGTCACCCGCGATGGCGAAGCAGATTCGCGACCGCCATGCCCGCGCAAAGTCTCCGATCTCGCTACGCCTGGCCCCGAAGTAGATCGCTGCTGCGAAGTCGGTAGGCTACCGGACGCAACTCCGGATGTAGACTGCCGAAGGGATCCGCCGGGAAGCGAAGCGCGCATGACCATGGAAAGGCATTCAGTGCTTCCAAAGCGCCATGTAAAGTGTGAGGCCCAGCATGACAAGAGTCATGAGTGTAATGGCGATCGTCAGTCCGGTCATCCACCTCGTGTAGATCACCACTTTGTTATTTAGCTCCAGCATGGCCTCAGTCTGCTGGTTCTGATCTCTCCTGGCACGGTTCGTTGAGAATCGTCTGGATCTGAAGCGCACATGCTGCTGCTCTTTCCCAGCTACCCGTCCGCATCGATGTGTTGAGCCTGTCGATTTCGATCTGCAACTCCTCGTTCGTTTGTTGCCGATAGGTGGACATGGCGCCATCGTATCAGAGCCTACAACCTTTGTGTTCCACAGCTATTAGTCACTTCTCCACTGCAAATCAATTGGCGTTACCACGCGGTCCTTGTAGAAGCGCCAGCCCGCCCGCGAAGCGCCGTTGTCAGCGGAGTCAAGCCGGTGTCTAAAGGTTGTGAGCCCTCTCGAAAACATCGTCGAGGACTTGAAGACGCTTCCGCCAGGCAGGCTGGAAGTGGCCGCCGACTTTGTCCACCGGCTCAAGCGGATCAGCGACGAAGAGCGCCAGACCATTCTCGCCCAGACCTTCGGCAGCCCCTCGGCGGAAGACGCCGGCGCGATGGAGAAAGCCATCGAAGAAGGTCGCGAACGGATCGATGAACACGGTTGGTAGTGCCCTTCTGGATACCAGCGCCGTGGTTCCCTACCTCCGGGGCGACCCGCCGTTGCCCACGCTCGCCGCCGAGGTTGCTGGCATCCTCACGCCTTGGGTAGTGTCTGGCGAACTGCATTTTGGCGCACGGCGAGTCGTTCGGCCAGAGGAAGCACTTGCCCAAGGCCGCGCCTGGGGCGGTTTGGCAGTCCGGCTCGCGGTTTTTGCGCATATCCGGCCAGACCGATTACCAATCGGCCGCAGAATGCCGGCCCGCCCCACAAAGACCACCGGGCCTCACCGCGTCTCGCGAGTGCACTTCAAGCTGAAGGCTGCCGGCTAATGGCTGAAGGCTATCCCCCGTGCTACCCTGTCCTTCGGAGCCTTATGTCCCTCACCCGCGAAAAAGCCCAACTCATGAGCGCCTCCGAGATCGACCGGACCCTCGTCCGCCTGGCGCATGAGATCCTCGAAAAAACCGAGGACCTCGACAAGCTCGCCTTCATCGGCATCCGGCGCCGCGGCGTGCCGCTCGCGCAACGCCTGGCCAACAAGATCGCGTCGCTCGAAAATCGCCAAATCCCCGTCGGCATCCTCGATATCAACCTCTACCGCGACGACCTCAGCACCGTCGACGTCAAACCCGTCGTCAGCTCGACCGACATCCAGTTCAACGTGGAAGGCAAGGACATCATCCTCACCGACGACGTGCTCTACACCGGCCGCACCATCCGCGCCGCGCTCGACGCCCTCTTCGACCACGGCCGTCCGGCGCGCGTCCGCCTCCTGGTGCTGATCGACCGCGGCCATCGCGAACTGCCCATCGAAGCGCGCTTCATCGGCCGCGTGGTGCAGACCACCGATATCGAGATCATCGAAGTCAAGTTCCAGGAGATCGACGGCATGGAGAAGGTGCTGCTGGTCGAAAAGGCGGAAGCCGCCGAGGCTTGAAACCTATGCCCGCCGGACTTCTCGGAATCGAAGAGCTCGACCGCGCCGAGATCGAGCAGCTTCTGGCGCGCGCCAAGGATTTTCAGCCCATGCAGAGCCAGTCGCGCAAGAAGCTCGACACCCTGCGCGGCTACATGATCGTCAACCTCTTCTATGAGGCTTCCACGCGCACGCGCACCAGTTTCGAGATCGCCGCCAAGCGCCTGGGCGCCGACGCGGTCTCCATCACCGCGTCGGGTTCCAGCGTCACCAAGGGCGAGTCGCTGGTGGACACGCTGAACACGCTGGCGGCCATGCGGCCCGACGCCATCGTGATGCGCCACGCGGCCTCGGGCGCGCCGCACTTTCTGGCGCGGCACCTGCCCACGCCCATCATCAACGCGGGCGACGGCACCCACGAACATCCCACCCAGGCGCTGCTGGATGCGCGCACCATCCTGGACCGCCGGCCGTCGCTGGAGGGCCTGAGGGTGGCCATCATCGGCGACATCGCCCACAGCCGCGTGGCGCGCTCCAACGTGCACCTGCTTTCGAAATTCGGCGCCGAGATCGTGTTGTGCGGTCCCGCGTCGCTGCTGCCCCTGGAGCTGGCGCAACTCGCGCCTGGCGTGCGGCTCACCAACGATATCCGCGAAGCCATTGAGGACGCCGACGTCATCATGATGCTGCGCGTGCAGCTCGAGCGCCAGCACGAGGCCAGCTTTCCAGCCAGCGAATACTTCCGCTTCTACGGGCTGCGGCTGGAGCACCTGGATCTGGCCAAGCCGGACGCCATCGTGATGCACCCCGGCCCCATCAACCGCGGCCGCGAGTTGTCCTCGGAGGTGGCCGACTTTCAGCGTTCGGTGATCCTCAACCAGGTGGAGAACGGCATCGCGGTGCGCATGGCCGTTTTGGAGAAGGTGATCGGGTAGAGCATGTCCATCGTCATCAAAAACGGGCGCGTCATCGATCCCGCATCGCAAACCGACCGCGTGGCCGACGTGCTGATCGTGGAAGGCAAGATCGCCGGCGTGGCGCCCAATCTCTCTTCGCCCGGCGCGCGCATTGTGGACGCCACCGGCATGGTGGTGGCCCCCGGCTTCATCGATATGCACGTGCACCTGCGCGAGCCGGGGTTCGAGCACGCCGAGACCATCGAAAGCGGCTCGCGCGCGGCGGCGGCGGGCGGGTTCACCTCCATCTGCTGCATGCCCAACACCAAGCCGGTGAACGACAGCGCCACCGTGACCAGCTACATCGTGGAGCGGGCGCGGCGCAAGGCGGTGGTCAACGTCTTCCCCATCGGCGCCATTACCAAGGGCGGCGCGGGCGAGGAGCTGGCCGCCATCGGGGCCATGCAAGCCGCCGGCGCCGTGGCCATTTCGGACGACGGCATGCCGGTGATGAACTCGCGCGTGATGCGCCGCGCCATGGAATTCGCGCGCTCCTACGGCCTGCCGGTCATCGACCACTGCGAAGACCTCAACCTCTCGGCCGGCGGCGACATGCATGAAGGCGTGAAATCCGTCCGCTGGGGATTGCGCGGGATCCCCGCCGCGTCCGAGGACATCATGGTGGCCCGCGACCTTCTGCTGGCCGAGCTCACCCGGGCGCGTTACCACGTGGCCCACATCTCTACGCGCAACGCCGTGGCCATGGTGGAACACGCGCGGCGCCACGGCATCGCCGCCACCTGCGAAGCCACGCCGCATCACTTCACGCTGTGCGACGAAGACATGGCGCCCTACGACAGCAGCTTCAAAATGAAGCCCCCGCTGCGCTCCCCGGCCGACCGTGACGCCGTGCTCGACGCCATCGCCCGTGGGGCCGTGACCGCCATCGCCACCGACCACGCGCCGCATCCCGGCAGCGAGAAGATGCAGGAATTCGAACGCTGCCCGTTCGGCATCATTGGCCTCGAAACGGCGCTCGCGCTGGCTCTCGAAGAATTGGTCGCTCCCGGCCGGATCACGCTCAGCCGCATGGTGGAGCTGTTCACCACCGGCCCGGAATCGGTGATGCGCCTCTGCCGCGGCACGCTGGCGTCCGGCGCGGCCGGCGACGTCACCGTCTTCAGCACCGATCTGGAATGGACCTACGACGTGAACCAGTCCTTCTCCGCCAGCCGCAATTCCCCCTTTGACGGCCGCACCTTCCGCGGCGGCCCCGTGGCCACGGTAGTGAATGGCGACCTGGTCTGGAGCCGCGGGTGAGTTCTCGGGACCTACCCTGGCTCCGAACTCCGAGGGCCGCTGCCGTTTGTGGGGCAGGTTGTCAACCTGCGGCGGGTTGTTAACCCGCCTCCAGACGTGTGCACAAGGCCGCGCAACGCCGATCGCCCCCGGGCCAATTGGCTTTAACGGAAGTGCCCGATGCGATCTGAAGTGCCCCTACCGCACGTCTCCTGCTCCAACCACGACATCCAGAAACCGGCGCCGGTGACGCTCTGCGCCCCTTGTAGCTTTTCGGAAAATGCCTGAAGTTGCCGGTCGCATGACCCGATTCATCGGGCGGAACGGCTGCTCTTCCCGGAGCGCCGGCGCACGGCGGCGGCCTCCGCGTCGATCCGCTTCATCGTGAGCTTATTGGCGCCGCCGCGGATGCCGAGTTGCTCCCGTATGGCCTGGGGGATGCCTTAGCAAGCCCACGGCGCGTGTCAATCCCCCCGACGGCGACGGGTATCAGATCGGCCTCGCCCATTTTCAGGGACCGGCGTGTTACGGCATGAGCGTCGTGCATCCAAGCGCCCGGCTCCGACACCTCGAATAACTGGCTACTAGCCTGCCGGTTCGCCTCCCGCCCTGGCATCTCCTCTCGCCGTCGATGTTGTAGCAGACCTGTTATAATCACTGCGGTTCACGCAATCCCCATTGTGTTGGCTTCGGCATTCTGGCGGGAATGAGCCTGATCCTCGCAAGCACCGACTGACGGCTATACCGTATAATGCGCCGCTCCCGGCCAATCCAAGGTTGCGAGTTCGATTGAGGAACGAAGGCGCGAATGCAAGCTCCACTTCTCTCCATCCGCGGGATGAAGAAGCGCTTTTCGGGTGTGCCGGCTTTGGTCGACGGCGCCTTGGAACTGCATCGCGGCGATATCCATGCACTGTGCGGGGGCAACGGCGCCGGCAAATCGACACTCCTCAACATTCTGATGGGTTTTATCCAGCCCGACGAAGGTGAAATCTTCATCCGCGGCGCGCCCGTGCGCTTTGCCAACGCCAAGGAGGCGCTGGATGCAGGGGTCGCCATCGTGCAACAGGAACTCAGCGCGGTTCCCGACCTCACCGTGGCCGAGAATATCTTTCTGGGAGCGGAACCCCACCGTCACGGCTTCGTCGATTTCCGGCGGCTGAACCACGACGCCGGCGAACTTCTGAAGTCACTGGGATACGACATCGATCCCACCGCGGCCATGAAGCATTTGAGTGTCGCTTCGCAGCAACTGGTGGAGATCGCCAAAGCCCTCTCTCATCGCAACGCCGACATCCTCATCTTCGATGAGCCCACCTCCGCGATCGGCGAGAAAGACACCGCTCGATTGTTCCAGGCCCTGCGCGACCTGGCGTCGGCAGGCAAGGGAATCGTCTTCGTGACGCATCGCATCGGCGAAATCTTCGAGCTGGCCAACCGCTACACAGTTCTCAAAGACGGCGCCCGGGTCGCAGCGGGTAACATCGCGGACATCACCCGGGAACAGTTGATCGAGAAGATGGTGGGAACGCCGGTTGACAGAGAATTCGTCAGGCAGACCAAGCCCGCGATCATCCCCCTGCTGGAGGTACGGAACCTGACTCGCGCTCCGCGCTTCGACTCTGTCAGCTTTACCCTCCACGTGGGAGAAGTGCTGGGCATCTATGGACTGGTGGGATCCGGACGCACTGAGACATTGGATGCAATCTACGGCCTGCGTCAGGCCGACTCGGGCAGCGTCTCGGTGCGAGGCCGGGTTCTCAAAGGGGGTGGAGTCGGCGAGGCCCTCGACGCCGGTATCGCCTACGTCACCGAGGACCGCAAGCGCAACGGCCTCGTGCTGTGCGCATCGGTGAGAGACAACCTGTCGCTGAGCGTGCTCCGGCGGGTTCAGAAATGGGGATTTGTCGATTCCGGAAAAGAGAGCCGGTACGTCGACAGAGCAGTCCGCACGATGCGCATTAACCCTCCGGACACCCGGAAGTTGGTGCGGTACCTGAGCGGCGGAAACCAGCAGAAGGTGGTCCTGGGCCGATGCGTTCTGACCGATCCAATGATCCTCCTGCTCGACGAACCGACGCGTGGCGTCGATGTCGAGGCAAAACATGAGATCTATCGCTTGATTTCAGATTTCGTCAAAGCTGGTGGCGGCGCCGTCATTGTCTCATCGGAACTGGAAGAGATTCTCGGTGTAAGCGATCGCATCCTGATCTTTCGCAGGGGGCGTCTGGCCGCCGAGTTTTCCCGTGATGACGCAACCCAGAAGAACTTGCTGATGGCGGCGGTTTAGGAAGATCCAATGCGGCGCGAAACACAGCCCTCCGGCTCAGGTGAACGGAAGCCCACTGAAATGCCCGCGTCGCGCCGCGCATCGTACACGATGAGGGACACGGCCGTTTTTGCAAGAAGGTACGGCATTGTCGTCGTCTTCGTTCTTCTGTGTCTCTTGGTGAGCGCCGTCTGTCAATACAAGGTGATTCGCGGTGAGTGGCCCGAAAACGCCTTCACTACCGCGGATAATTTCCTGTTAATCCTGTATCAGGTCTCGATCAATGGCATCCTAGCCATCGGCATGACGATTGTCATCATATCGGGAGGCATCGACTTATCGGTGGGTTCGGTGCTGGCCTTCGCGGGGATGCTGGCTGCATCGTTCGCCACCCGGTCGGCGGCCGTGACGCCCTGGAGCGGAACCTACGGAATCGCCATTCCAGTGGTGTCGGCGCTGTTGGCCGGCGTGGCGTGTGGCGCCGTGAATGGATGGGTCGTTTCTCGTTTCAGGATCCAGGCGTTCATAGTCACGCTTGGCATGCTTTTGGCTGCGCGGGGCTTTACCATGTCGTTGACCGGCGGCAATCCGATTTCCAGCCTCAGCCCGGCGTTGCGTTGGTTCGGCACGGGTAGACTTTTCAGGGTCCCCGTTCCCATCGTGATCCTGCTCATTGTCTTTGGTTGTGTTTGGGTCCTCTTGAACAAGACCGTCTTCGGGCGCCATGTCTATGCTGTGGGCGGCAATGAGAGCAGTGCCCGCACCTCGGGCATAAAGACCAATCGGGTGAAGATCTGGGTTTATATCTCATCCGGTTTCCTGGCTGGGTTGGCCGGCATCGTCTTGACCGCCAAGACCGGTTCGGCGCAGACCAATGCCGGCGGTTCTTACGAGCTTGACGCCATTGCCGCGGCGGTGATCGGCGGAAGCAGTATGAAGGGCGGCGTCGGGACCGTGTCGGGAACACTGTTCGGAGCGCTGATTATGGGCGTAATGAACAACGGGCTGGACATCCTGGGAGTGGAGAGTTTCTACCAGTCCATCATCAAGGGTGTCCTGATTGTTGCGGCGGTGATCCTTGACGCATCGCGGGGGCGGGAGGACGACTGAATCGGACGAATAACGGGAGAATATCGAAATCCTATGAAGAAATCGCTTCTTTTCGCCTCGGTGTTGTTAGTCGCTGCGGCCCTAAGTCCAGGCCTGGCAGCCGCCTCGAAAAAAGTGAGAATCGCCGTCTTAATGTATGGCAACAAGGCTGAGTTCGTCCAGTTGATGCAGCGTTATGGCAGGCAGCACCCCGCCGTAACCAGCGGCTTGGTGGATATTACTTTCTATGATGGGCGCTACGATGCCGCCGTGCAGAACGATCAGGCGCAATTGGCAATCAACGCGAAGTGCGACGCCGTCATCGTCAATCCAATGGATTTTGAGGCCAACATCGAGGTCGTCAAAAAGGCCAATGCGGCCCACATTCCCGTGATCGTCGCCAATGCCCGGCTGAACACCGCGGAGATGACCTCCGAAGTAGCTTCCGATGACGTACTCGGCGGCTATCTGGAAGCCAGAAATGTCCTGCAAAAGCTTGCCTGTAAGGGGAATGTCGTCATCATCGAGGGGCCAAAGGGCGGCTCGGGCGAAATCCAGCGAGGACAGGGCAACATGAAGGCGATCTCCGAGTGTCCCGCGGGCGCCGTCCGAATTCTGGAACGCAGGACCGCCAATTGGTCGCGCGCCGAAGCTCTCGACCTCATGCAGAACTGGCTTTCCAAGCACAGGGGAACCATCGACGGTGTCATCGCGCAGAACGACGAGATGGCTCTGGGCGCCATTGAAGCCATCAAGTCCGCGGGACTGAATGTGAACAAATTTGCGATCGCCGGCATCGACGGTGTGACTGATGCTCTCTACGCCGTGAAACGTGGCGAGATGACTTCGATCCTTCAGGATGCCAAGGCCCAGATGCAGGCCAGCATCGATGTCGCGCTGCGAGCGGTCTTGGGAGCCGGCTACAAGCCGATGTCTCCCATCTGGAAGCAGTATGAGAGCAGCCTTCAATGGAACGACGGCCAGAACAAGCGTTATGCCATACCCTGGACGGTCGTTACAACCACCAACGCCGATCAATTATTGGAGAGCCGTAAGTGATCGATAGAGACCTCGTGATTGGCTTGGACAGTAGTACCTCTGCCACCAAGGCCATCGCCTGGACACGAGATGGCCAGCCGATCGCCGAAGGGCGCAGTCCGATTCCGCTGGCGAGTCCGGCTCCCAATTGGTACGAACAGAACCCGGAAGACTGGTGGCGCTCGGCGTGCGTTGCGCTGCTAAGTCTGCTGCGTCGGGTCGCGCCTGGGCGCATCGCCGCGCTCGCCATTTCCAGCCAGAGAGAGACGTTTGCCCCTTTGGCGGCGGATGGCAGTGCCGTGCGCCCGGCCATCGTCTGGCTGGACCAACGCTGCCGCGGCGAGGTGAGCTGGCTGAGCGGTAAGGTGGGCGCGCGCCGAATCCACGAGATCTCGGGGAAGCCCGTCGATATGGCTCCGGTTGCCTATCGCCTCGCCTGGATGCTGCGCCATGAGCCCGCCGGGTACGCCCGCACAGCCATCTTTGCGGATGTGCACGGATATCTCGCATGGCGGCTTACCGGCCGCTTCCAGACCAGTTGGGCAAGCGCCGATCCGCTGGGGCTTTTCGATATGCGGGGCCGCGTCTGGTCCGGAGAGATTCTGCGGGCCCTCCACCTGGAAACCGCGCGATTGCCCCTGACCGCCGCTCCGGGAACCGTGTTCGGCTGCGTGAACGAAACCGGGGCGCTGGCTACCGGCGTCCCGGCCGGCACACCGCTAGTGGCCGGCGGAGGCGATGGACAGGCCGCGGGCCTGGGCGTCAATGCGCTGACACCGGGCCGCGCCTATCTCAATCTGGGAACCGCGGTGGTGGCTGGGATTCACTCCAGGGAATACCGCATTGGGCAGGCCTGGCGCACCATGGGAAGCTGCTCCGGGGAAGGATATTACTATGAGACCAGCCTCCGGAGCGGCACCTTCCTGATCGATTGGTTCTTGGATATCTGTGGGAGTGGGAACAGCGGAGGCGAAGTTCGCCAACGTCTTGAGGCCGAGGCGGCCAGTGTGTCCATTGGCAGTGGAGGAGTGTTAGCTGTTCCTTACTGGGGGGCTGTGATGACGCCATATTGGGATCGGGATGCGCGCGGTTGCCTGGTGGGACTCACTGCCTCCCACCGTGCGGCCCACTTGTATCGTGCGCTGCTGGAAGGAATCGCACTGGAACAGGCCATGGTCACGGGAATGATCGAACACGACACCGGAATGCGGGTTCGGGAATTCGTCGCGATTGGGGGTGGGGCCGCGAGCGACCTGTGGTGCCAGATCATCGCCGACGCCTGTGGCATACCCGTCAAACGCTCTCGAACCCTGGAAGCCTCCAGTTTGGGGGCAGCCATGTGCGCGGCGGCCGGCGCCGGTTGGTTCCGTGACGTGGCAACCGCGGCGGAAGCTATGAATGGTGGAATTACGCGCGAAACCGAGCCGCGCGCGCCCCACCACGCGCGCTATGCCGAACTGCTGGAGATCTACCGCGAGATCTATCCAAAACTGCGGCGCACGTACCGGAAACTGGCTCGCTTCGCGGCAGAAATATGACCACTCGAAATTCGCTGTGAGGATGGTGCGACCTGATTCGCTGACTTGATACAGGTTTCGACCTTTGATTTTATGGACGATGCCGTGGGCACGGAGCAAGCGCAGCTGGCGACTCACGAGCGCCGAGCGGCGTTTGGCCTCGGTCGGATTGGCCGCAGAAGTAGAAAAAAGTCGTTCGCGCACATCCCGGTTGCAGATGCCGCGAATCATGAACTCGCCTCGGCTGATGATTTCCAGCAGGGCACCGTCATCGGCGGAGAACGGATGCAGGGCGCGAACCGGGCGCCCTTTCCACTGCTTGCGTTTCTCGATCGGTCCCAGGATCTCGTGCAGTCGCGCGCTGTGGTCCACGCTGGCCAAGGCGTCCGAGCAGCGCTGGTTGACTTTTTGGGACACCTCCCCGCGCCGGTGCAAATCGGCCAACCCGCGGCGCATGCGGCGCCACTCCTTTTCCCCTTCCGGCTCTCCCTCCTG
>Ga0326728_10016525_pt1 | contig 15029 bp, 13 predicted proteins | sample MB3enrmetagenome_FD_207602 | JGI IMG/M metagenome (GOLD analysis project Ga0326728, IMG submission 207602) | Lab enriched peat soil microbial communities from McLean, Ithaca, NY, United States - MB31MN | ecosystem: Environmental > Terrestrial > Soil > Wetlands > Peat | place: USA: New York...
GATTCGGCGCTCAGAGAGCGCCGCTACAATAAGAACCTGTTCTATTGCTGGGCCCTGCCAGGAAGTCCACTCGTCATTGAACCGCCGTTCGGAGGCAATCAGCGGCGAAGCCGCCGCCGCGCGATTCAGACTCCTTTGGGGGCCCCTCCCCCCGGCGCACCTATCGTATCCGTTCATGGCTGGCGGGGGGCCGGCCACTAGGAAGTAGCACCAAACTTCCGCTTGTCGTCAAGCCAAACGAGAGGGCGTACAGGTGCATTCGATCAAGGCTACTTCATTCGCCTCTTGCAGAAGGCTGCGCATCCCAGCAGCGCGGTTCCGAGCAGTACAAGCGAGGCCGGCTCGGGAGTGCTGGCGGGCCCTGCTGGCGCGTCTATGTAGGCGCCGGAGACGATTTGCATGTTGTCGCCATCGCCTCCAAAGAGGCGCCCGTCCAGCACGGAGTGGTTCATCGAAATGCTCCCATTGGGGTCCAGAAACGTTCCCGTCTCTGTGGCGCCATTGGTGCTGATCGTCAACGAGTTGTTGCTGCCAACGATGTTGAACAGGACTTGATCGGAGGTAATCCCTCCCGTGAGGTCGATCGTGCCGCCGAAGTGGGGGCCGTTGGCGGTGATGTTGAGGACGACGTACTGGCTGCTGGTGCCATCGATCGTAAGAGTCGCCCCGTTGACGAACGAGACGCTGCTGACGGTGAAAACCTCGTTGCCACTGGAGTCCAGCGTGCCGTTGCTGGCATAGATCGTCTGGTTGCTGCCGTTGCCTACGTTGATATCTTGCGCCGTGCCAGACTCTGCGCCCAATGTCGAGTTGAGCGAGTTAACGGTGTTGAGGGCGTCCGTGACAGCCGTTTGGCTGTACAGGGGGTTGACGCCGTTAGAGAGGGCGGGGGTGTACGTGGTGCCGCTGTTGCTGCTGAACTGCCCACTATTCGACGCAGAGAACTCCACTACGCCGTTGATCGCGCATTGCCCCGAGCAACCCCCGCCGTCAGACCATTGTCCAGTCCCGCCAATCCCGATGTTGCCGGTAATAGCTCCATTGTTGAAGTTCAACGTCTTGCCGCTACCGCCTTCGTACAATACGGCGAAATTGGCCGCACCGCCAAGCGAAAAATCGCCATCGCCATCAGCAAGAGCTGACGACGCTCCCGCCAGCGCCACCGCGAGCAGGCAAGCGAAAATAGTCAGAACCTTTGCCGAGTGTTGTCGAGCCGATTCGCACATTTGAAGTGTGGTGTTCATCATCGAAGCCCTCTCCTTAAATTAGATCTCTCGTCGACCTGCCCTTCGCTCCCGGATCTGGAAGGCGAAGGAAGCGCGCGCCACGCTCTATCCCGTGGCTGCAACACGCAGACGGCACATTACGCGCCTGCACCCCAAAACTAGCGCAACTCAGAGATGTCCGTCCATTGCACCGAAGTCCCCATACCAAGCGCCTTGCAGTTCCGGTACCAAGACGGTCTCATGCTGCGTTCGCCAGAATAAGTGCATAGGATGATCGAGGCACGGCCATTGGTCAATGGCCCGAAAGTTCTATGCCCGGATAGCACTAAAGTTCTAGTTACCTTTTTTTTATTGTTACCTTATTGGTTTACAGGCGCCCCCGGCGGAGCACCTCGACGGCGTCTTTCGTTTGAGGAGGGCTGAAGCGAGATTTTTCGCGAAGGGCTCCGAATGACAACGGTGGGCGGCTTAATTCTCTGCTACTCCGCTTAATTCCCTGCTACTCCGCCGCTCGTTGCCCCGCTTTCAAGAACGTCCAGGGGCCGGCCTTCATGTCTTTCAGGACCCCAGCCTGCCACGAAAACTCCGGGTGCGCCTTCAGGAAGGGGGCGGCGAGAAAGTCGGCGCCGCAGGGGTGCCCGCGCCGCGCGGTAAAGCCCAACCCGCTCGCCATGTGGCTATCCATCGCCTTGCCCTGCACGGCGCCGCCCGGGTAGTAGGGCGGCCACGCCCACAAGTTGACTCCGCGCGGTGACGTCTCGGCGTGGCCGCACAGGGTACGCTCACCGGCCTCTTCCTTCTTCTGATAGCTGTCGTAATGGTCGGAGAGGAACCGCATCGCCAGCTTGAGGCCGATCTGCCCCTTGTATTGCTTCATCAGCTCTTCCCAGCGCACGCGCCGCGCGTTAGGCGAGGTCTCGAGGTCATTGGGATCGAACGACGTCTCTTGCTTGATCACCTCGGGGTCGCGCGCGAAATTGGAGCCGACGAAGTAGCCGTCTTGCGTGCGCCAGAGGCGGTGAGCTTTCAGCCCCAGCTCAAATTGCGCCACCTCGCCCGTCTTGTTGTCGCCCAGGAGCCAGTCATTGGCGTAGCCGCCGTTGTTGCCGTCGAGCATGATGCGGACGTAATCGTCGATGGAGCTCCCGTACTGGAGAGCCTGGCGGGAGCGGACGAATTCGGGCTTGCCGTTGGGGTCCCAGCCGCTGAACTGGGTGATGGTGGTCTCGGTGACCATGAGGCCGTCGGAGTTGACGCCGAAGTCGTCGTCGCTGGTGATCACGCCCGGGAAGCCGTCCATAAAGATGTGATAGCCGTGGGTGGGCACGATGTCGAAGATGATCCGCCAGCGCTCGCCGTCAAGGTAACTGGTCCAGTTATTATGGGCGATGACAATCTTATGATCGCTCGTATAACTGCCGGTGGCAACAAAGGCGCTGCAGTTGCCGGGGCTCGCCAGGTGGGGCGCGCTCGCCACCTGGTGCTGCGCGTTGTACCAGGGCAGGTAGTAGTACGGCAGCTCCTGGAAGGCGTTCAGCGCCACCACGTCGTCGATGTCCATCTTGACGCCGCGCGCCTTCAGGCCTTCCGCGATTCCGCCCAGTTCTTCCCGGTATTCCTTGTCGATCTTCGGCCACAGCATCTCGCGCGCCGCTTGACGGAAGAACTCCCAGTCGCGCTTCGTGGTGTGCGTGTCCTGCAGCCTGACGGCTTCGAAAGCGTCGGCGATCTCAGGAGCCAGCAGGAAGCCGTGCTGGAATCCGATCGCGGCCGGCGGACCTTCGAGGTGAACGTAAACCCACTCGTTGTGCCCAAACCGATAGGCGCCCTTCAGGCGCGGATCGGCCGAGGACGGCGCGCTCGCCGGGGCTCGAGACACTGCCGCCCCCGCCGTCGGCGGCAAGGCACCGAAACCCTCACGGCGAGGCAGCAGCAACACAGCCAATGAGGCCGCTACCAGGAACCCGAGCGACAGCAATAATCGGAGCATCCCGCCTCGAAGCTTCATTGGACCAGGGCCTCCTCCGCGTCTTAGACCCCGCAGGGCAAAACCACAGATTTCGAAGATTAGCACAAAATGACCTGGCCCTCTCTTGTCCAACCCTGGAATCTCCGTCGCCAGTCGCCGAAGGTTCCAGCCTTGCTCCTCAGTGGGGCGTCAAGGCTCCCTTGCGGGCGAGTAGTAGCCCCAAGGCGCGAATCTCGGTACAGAATATCGGCCCCGGCGGGATTCGCACGCAGTCGATGGTCATGCCGCCCTTATATATCCAGAGCGATTCTCAGCGCATGCGACAGGCGCGAGAGCTTCTCGGGCGAGAGGCTCCCGACGAAGTCGGCAAGCCGGCTCTTGGGGATGCTGACCAGGCCGTCCGAGGCAATCCAGCTCGGATGTTTCAATCCATCTTCCGGCCCTACGGAAACCTCCGTTTCAAGTCCGTGACCACGTGTGAACTCCGGAGCGCAGACGACCGTGGGGAAACGGGAATCAACGAGGGCCTGGCGGCTGACTACGGTCATCACCCGTTGTTTCTTGGGGTCTCCGCCTCCGGGATGGCGCAGCCGATACATATCTCCGCGCTTCATCGCTCCTCCCAGAGGTGGTCGAGCGACTGGTAGGCGAGCACATCTTGCATCTCGGCGTTCAGCTCGTCGGCAAAGCAGTTGATTTTCTCCGCGTCGCGAGCGTTGGCGGCGGCGCGCTCGCGGTGGGAAAGATACCCGCGCAGCACATCGTCAACCACCGCCGACCGAGAACGCTTTTTTCCCGCTACGCGGTCGATGCCTCGAACCACTTCGCGGGACAGGGTGAGTGAGGTTTTCATTTTCGTTTTCATACTACTATTATACTACCTTTGGAAAACCGGAACACGTCCTCCTCTACGCCTGCGATCGGGCGGATTCCAGACGCCAACAAATCGCCATCGCTCTCATTGCCAACAGCAGGGACGGCGTCCTGCTTTGGCAAGTGGCCTGCGAGTTCGTCGCGGCTTCTCGCAAACTGAGGGACCTGCTTAAGAGTCTCCCTAGTACGTGAAGGATTGAATTTCGGTCACGCCTGAGTCCGGACCATCGACGAATCCGCTTCGCTTGCTCGGATTGAGCGCAATGTGCACCGGGACCACGTTGAAGGCATCGGAGAAGCTGAATCCGTTGAGGGTTTCTTGGAGGTCGCCCTGGGTGTCGTAAACGTAAATCGAGCTGCCGCTGGACGAGCTCGAATTCGGTTGGGCGATCAGGAACAGCTTGTGGATGCGATCGAACTCCACGTCGGCACCGCTGTAAAATTGTTGCCCACCCGAGTTCGGTAACTCCACGGTGAAACCGGTCTCCGCCTTGAGATCGTAAAATTCCACGCTCGCGTCATCTTCCGTCGTGGTACAGGCAATGCCGTCTCTTGAGTCGATGGCCGCTCCGTTGATAAAGCCATATCCGACACCCGTAAACTCAGTGAACGTGCCCTGGGCGAGATCAACCACGCCGATGACGGGTAGGCAGCCAAAGCACCCCACCCCTCCCCCCAGGAACGCCTGATTCGTCTGGCTATCGTACGCGATGGGTGGAGGCACGCTGCCAAAATTAGTGGAGTCCGTGATCTTGACGACCGGACCGAACCTATTGGCCGCGACCTTGGAGCTGAATACATACGGGATAAATTGTCCGCTATTATCGTAGGCAAATACTGCGACGTTCGGGACTCCCTGGCTGCGGCTCACCCCGGTTGGCATGATGATGTGTTCGGATCCGATGGGCGGAGTCCAGTCGCCGGTGAATTCGTTGGAATCGAGAGGATTCAGGGTTTTGAACGTGCGCTTGACGACGAAGCCATCTTCGACGTGCTCGTGTTCGATCAGCCCCACGCTGTCGCCAACAATCCCCAATGTGATGAAGTCATCTTGCGTTTCCGTTTTTGTCACCACCTTGATAATCTTGCCGGTCTTCTGGTCAAAGGTCTCGACCGCGGCGTTGACGCTCCCACCCGCCTCGCTCAGCAAGCCTTCGGTTCCGCTTTGATCGGTATCGAATCCAAAAATCTGCCCGCCAAACTTGCTGTGAACCAGGAGCTTGCCAGCCCCTGCCAAAGGGTTTGGCTGGAAATTATTCGTCTGCCCGAATACAGCAACGCCTGAGAGCAGCAGGGCGATCCAACAGAAAAAGGCGCGCCTGGCCGGCGCTGAATGGCGACGAAAGCCAACCTTCTGTTCCGCGATGAATGTAGTTCCAGGCGCAAGAAGAGACGATTCGTTCCTTATATTCCGCATTTCATTCTCCTTACGATGGCATTCCGGGGCCCACCCGGTGACTGCGTGCTTCATGAAGCATACCAGCAATCGTTCGCTTGTGTCACGTCCTTGTCAGAAAATTGTAAACTCGAGTGCCGAACAAATTCATTTTGCCCAGGAGCGGCACCGACGCGAGGGGCTTGCGGGTGGCCAGCTCCCCGGGTGGAAACTCCCTTCGACGCTGCTGATAGCGTGGCTGGCGCAGAGCGCAGCTCTGCGATCTCTGCCGAGGATGAGTTCTCAGTCGTCAGTTATCAGTCAAGGAAAACGTTCTTCGCCGGGAACTGAAAACTACGATAACTGTCGGAGGACTGAAAACTGATGACTGAAAACTCACTGCTCTTGAGTTTTCTCAGGCCGCAAGAGGGGGAAAAGGATGACATCGCGGATGGAGCGCGAGTTGGTGAACAGCATGGTGAGCCGGTCGATGCCGATCCCTTCGCCTCCGGTGGGCGGCATGCCGTAGCTCAAGGCGCGGACGTAGTCCTCGTCGATGGCGTGGGCGGTGAGGTCGCCCTTGTCACGCAGCAGTTGCTGATAGCCAAAGCGGTCGCGCTGCTCCTTGGGATCGTTGAGCTCGCTGAAGGCGTTGGCGACTTCCATACCGCCGATGTAAAGCTCGAAGCGCTCGACGAAGTTGGGGTCGTCGGGCTTCTGCTTGGAGAGCGGCGAGACTTCGAGCGGGTAGTCGACGATGAACGTCGGCTGAATGAGCCGGCCCTCCGCCACGGCCTCGAACAGGACTTGCAGCGCCATGCCCGTCGCCGTTCCGGGGGGAACATCCAGGGGTTGGCGCCCGTCGCCCGCCTTCGCCGCCCAGCCGTTGTAGGCGTCGACCCAGGGAAAGATGGCCTTCGGGTCTTTGAGGCCGTCCGGCGTGGGTCCGGGGCCTGCTTCCGCCGGCCAGAAACGCACCAGGGCTTCTTTCATCGTGAGGCGATGGAAGCGGGCGAGCGAGATATGATGATCCCCGAAATCGAACTCGGGCGAGCCCAGCACCGCCTGGGCGGCGTGGCGCATCAGGCGTTCGGTGAGCGCGATCATGTCCTCGTAGTCCGCGTAGGCCTGGTAGAACTCCAGCATGGTGAACTCAGGATTGTGCTGGGTGGAGATCCCCTCATTGCGGAAGTTGCGATTGATCTCGTAGACGCGGTCGAAGCCTCCCACGATCAGGCGCTTGAGGTAGAGTTCGGGCGCAACGCGCAGGTAGAGGTCGAGATCGAGCGCATTGTGATGGGTGACAAAAGGCCGGGCCATGGCGCCGCCCGGCAGCGGCTGCATCATGGGCGTTTCGACCTCGAGATAACCCTCCGACTCCAGGAATTCCCGCAAGGCCCTCACCAGCCGCGCCCGCTGCTCAAAAACCTGGCGCACCTCGGGATTCACCATCAGGTCGAGGTAGCGCTGCCGGTAGCGGATCTCCACGTCGGTGAGGCCGTGCCATTTCTCGGGAAGCGGCAGAAGCGCCTTGGCAAGGAAGGTGAGGTGCTCCGCGTGTACGGTCAGCTCGCCGGTGCGGGTGCGGAACAGGTAGCCCTCCACGCCCACAAGGTCGCCCAGGTCCAGCAGCTTGTAAAGCTCGAAGTCGCGCTCGCCGACGGAGTCGAGGCGGACGTAAATCTGCAAACGCCCGCTGCCGCCCGCCAGATGCGCGAAGCCTGCCTTTCCATGCGGGCGGATGGTCATCACCCGGCCGGCGACCCGCACCGAGATTCTCGGCGCTTCGAGTTCGGCGGCAGTGCGCGCCGAGTATTGGGCCAGGATCTCGGCCAGGCTGTGAGTGCACTCGTACTTGCGCGGGTAGGGCTCGAAGCCCAGGTCCACAATGGCGCGGAGCTTCTTCTGACGCTGAAGAATCAGATCTTGGAGTTCGCTTGTCGGCACGGCCAGCTTTCGAGTTCCCGTCGATCCGCTTCGAAGAGCATCCAACGGGAGAACCTCGATTATAGTTGCCCCCGGAAAAGGGTGTCAAGAAATTGTGCCGCCCCGCTCTGGCGACGCCGGCAGAATACCGGGATGTGACTCTGCAGATTGAAAGCATCGAGATACGGGTCTTACTTACGGGCTCTCGACCAGAAGGGCAGGAGTCGGAATGCGTTCCACCGCCCTCCGAGAATACCGCCAGGAGAGATCGATAATTGTGACAGACTTCCTGCGCGCGACGCGGTCTAGTATATGTCGATAACGGGTTACGAAGTGATAGATTAATAGTAGGTCAGTAACCGCCAGGGTATATTCCGGTAGCCGCACCCTTTACTTTAATTCAATTTAGTTCTTGCACCGCCGGTGTGTATGGTTGTAGAGTTCAAGGGACTATGACTTGGGTTTTGCAGGCGGGTGTTCTTTTGGCAGTAGGTTTTCTGTTGCGCTACGCGCTTCATATGGATGCGCCCAAGCCGAGGCCGCGGCGAGGCCTGCCACTCTTGAGTCGTGACCGAGAGCCGATTTACGAGCCAGTGGCGCGGGACTTGGAGATCGAGGCCGGCATTCTCGGCGTTTCCCTGAACGATGCCTTTGAGGAGAGGGATTCAGGCAACGCGGAAATCGCCTGGCGACTCGTGCGCCTCTCCGCATCGGAATGGAGTCGGCTGGCAGAAACGACGACGGCACTCCTGAGCGTGATGGCCAAGTACATGCCGGTCGCCCGCGTGAGTTCGCCGGTTCGGCGTCTGCTGCCGGAGCGCTTCAAGTCACAAAACATGATTGACTACGTGCGCCTGCACGAGATGCTGCAGCAGTTTGTCTTCCGTTCCAAGCTGCGGTTTCAACTGCATGTCCGGATCCTGCGCAGGGCCGTGGATACTCTCAGCGCCGAGTTTCGTCACCTCTATCGAACCGCCGAGCGATCGGAAGAGCGCTCCCCGGAATTATGGCGGCTGCTCGACCTCCACTTCCACGATCTCGACCTGCTGATGAAGGAAACGCTGCTGGCTTATCGCACCTTCCTGCTCGCCCTTCCGGATAACGAGCTGAGGAACTTCGCCACCGACCTCCGTGCCCAGTTGCCAAGGGTCGGCCGGCCGAAGGTAGCCGCCTAGGATCGCGTAGTCCACCCGGCCCACCATCAGCACTCGTGCAGCCTCGCGGTTTGTAGTCTTCCCACCTCTCTCGTAACGGCACCCTCAGCGTCCGAGGTAGGCCCGGATCAGATAGGAAGCCCCAAGCACCAGCAGGAGAAGGTTGGCGCTGAGGAAGAGGTACCTTTTGAAGGGCTTGTGCAGTCCCGCGCCCCAGGCGAGGGTTGCGAGAGAGGCGACCGCGGCACCGTAATATCCTACCAGGCTGCCCGCAAAGAACGGTACCACGTGCCAGTAGCCCTGCTGCCGGCCTTCGGCGAGGATCGGCCCGGCGATGGTGAGCCAGTAAATCCAAGTGCCCGGAGCACCGACCTCAGCGAGGGCGGCAGCCGCGACGCTGGCGTAGGACATTGCCGGGGAGTCGGCCATCTGCTCCCGAGTCTTGCCGCGGCTTTCAAGCAGCGAATACGTCGCGAACGCCATCACCACCGTTCCACCCACGTATTCGACAGAGTGGGCGATGTTCCGGGGAATATACTGATAGAAGAAGAAGGTGATCAGCAGCAGCACGCCGTCGATCAGCAGGGGCGCGCCGATCAACACCAGCAGTGCCCGCAGCCAACGGTTCAGAGCGACTTGGGCGAGGGCGATCATGTGGAGCGGGCTTGGGAATAACCCGCCGACGATCCCCATCCCCGCTCCGAGCAGCAGCAGTTCCATCAGAATCCAGCGCCGACAGCGATGTTAAGCGCCCGGCGGAGACATTAAGAAAGCGTCGTGGGTAGGTCAGCGCTGGCGCCGACGCGCGACCACATAGGCTCCCGCCGCCGCGATTGATGTTGACGGCGCCAGATTGAAAACGCCGTGCCCGCCGTGGTAGACTCCCGTTTCTTTGTCCTTGCGACCATGGCTACCTATCTTGTCACCGGCGGCGCCGGGTTTATCGGTTCGCACCTTGTTCACGAGCTGGTGGCAAGGGGGCAACACGTCCGGGTTCTGGACAACTTCACGACCGGCCGCCGCGAGAATCTGTCGGCGGTCAGCGACCGCATCACCCTCTATGAAGCGGACATCAGCGAGCTGGAAGAAATCCGGCCGCTGTTTCCGGGCGCCGACTACGTCATCCACCTGGCGGCGCTGCCGTCGGTGGCGCGCTCCGTAGCGGACCCCGTGGGCACGAACGCGGTCAATCTGGGCGGCACGCTTCATGTCCTGCTGGCGTCGCGCGATGCCGATGTGAAACGCCTCGTCTTCGCTGCCTCGGCGGCCGCCTACGGCGATGACCCAATGTTGCCGCGCCGCGAGTCGCATCCGCCTAATCCACTTTCACCCTACGCGTTGACCAAGCTGGCCGGAGAATATTACTGTCGGATCTTCACGCGCCTTTATCATCTCGAAGCGGTCGCGCTGCGGTTCTTCAACATCTTCGGTCCCCGGCAGAATCCCGAGTCGCCCTACACGGGCGTGCTTTCCAAGTTCATCGATGCCTACCTGCGCGGGACAACACCCGTCATCTTCGGCGACGGCGAGCAATCGCGCGACTTTACCTATGTGACGAACGTGGTCGACGCGGTCCTGCTGGCATCGAGGGCGCCCGAGGCAGCCGGCAAAGTGATCAATGTGGGAACCGGCGAAAGTTATACCCTCAACCAGACGATTGGTCTGCTCAACGGGATCTTTGGTCAACATGTCACGCCGCGATATGATCCGCCACGCCCGGGGGACGTGCTCGATTCGCGCGCTGACATTTCCCTGGCTCGCCAGGTGTTTGGCTACGAACCCACCGTGCAATTCGAGCAAGGGCTGCGGCAAACCGTGGAGTGGTACCGCGCCCAAATCAGAAAGTAGAAATCAGAAAGCAGAAGAAAAGGAAGCGGCCGGAGATTAACCTCAGGGATCAAGGGCCCAGCCCGCTTTTCTTTTCGGATTTCTGATTTCTAATTTCTGATTTCCCGGAGCGCCCTCCGTCCAAGAAGTCCGGGACTGTCACGAACGTGTACCCCGCGGCACGGGCGGCGTCGATGATCGCCGGCAAAGCCCGCACCGTGGCTGACTGGTTGATGGGACGCTGCGGCCGCGATTCGAGCCCATCGTGCAGCAGGATGATCGAGCCCGGCCCGAGATGGTCGAGGGCCTCGCTCACAATCCGATCGCTTCCGTATTTCCAGTCGTAGCCAGTGTCCGACCAATTCACTAAGGTCAGGTGCCGATCGCGCAGAACGTCGTAGATTCCGAGCCAGCGCGCGCCGTAGGGCGGGCGAAAAAGGGCCGGACGCTCCCCAGTGACCCTGGCGATCGCGTCCTGCGCGCGGTCAATCTCGTCTCCCATAAACGAGCGGCTGCGGAAATAGAGAAACGGATGGGAATACGTGTGGTTGCCGATCGCGTGGCCCTCGGCCTTGATGCGCCGGGCGATTTCAGGGTAGCGCTCCACGTTCTTGCCGCACAGAAAAAACGTCGCCTTCACCTTTCGGTCGCGAAGGACGTCGAGAACCTGCTCGGTGAAGACCGCCGCTGGACCATCGTCAAAAGTCAGCGCAACGCGGCGGTCGGCCCGCGGGCCGCGCACCAGCGCCGGACCGAAAACCTGAAGCGTGGGAATGCTCCACGCGTAGCAATAGATCGAGAACAACGCGAAGCCGGCGATGACGACCAGGATCAAGACTCTCATCGGTGGCCGAAGGTTCTCGGAATCCTCCTCGTAGCTTTTCCCTGCCCCGTCATCCTAGCCTGAAATCGGAACGCCAGGAAGACTGTTGCTGTAATAAACTTGACCTCGCGCTTCTTACGCGCGTCCAAGCTGACCTTATGACGACTGAGCGTGCCGCGCACCCGAAGATTCTGATCCTGACTCTTTCTCACGGCGCCGCCCACCGTCGCGCGTCGAATGCTCTCGGCAAGGCCCTGCTCGAAATCGAGCCCGGCGCTCGAGTGGAGGTCGTCGACGCCCTCGAGCACTGCGCGCGCTGGTTCCGCGCCTACTACAACTCTTACGAAATTCCACTGCGGTACTGGCCGAACCTCTGGGGCTGGATCGAGAGGATCCAGCATGAGTCGAAGTCCACGGGGCCCGGGTGGCTCTACCGGTGCGGCGCGCAACCACTCTTCCGGTTCATTCAGTCCTTTCACCCGGACATCGTAGTGGCCACCGAAGTGGGCGTGTGCGAGCTCGCCGCCATGCTGAAGCGCGAAACGAGGCCGCGATTCCGCCTGGCCGGAGTCGAGTTGATGGACTTCAACCAGGCCTGGGTCGAGGCCGAAGTCGACCTCTATCTCGTCACCCATGAAGACCTGGGAGCGCAGCTCGAAGCGGCGGGCGCTCCTCGCGAAAAAATCCTTTCGAGCGGCCAACCGCTCGATCCTGTCTTCGCCTCGCTTCCGCCGCGAGCCGCCACGCGGCAGAGGCTAGGTATCGAGTCTGACGTGCCTCTGCTGCTGGTTCTCTTCGGCGGCACGGGCTTCGGCAAACCGCGGCTGATCCTGAAGGAATTGAAGAAGGTCCGGCAGCCGCACCAGTCCGTCTTCATCACCGGAAAGAACGAGCGCCTGCTGAACGAAGTGCGAAAACTCTCGGTCGGCTTGCCGCGTGCCCGGGTCCTCGGCTGGGTGGACAACATCCAGGAGTGGATGGTAGCGGCGGACCTGATGGTGAGCAAGCCCGGCGGCGCCACCCTGACGGAAGGGTTCGCCTGCGGCCTGCCGATGCTGGCTTTCGACCCGCTGCCGGGCAATGAGCAGCGCACCTGCGGCTGGATCGAGAAGTGGGGCGCCGGCCGCTGGGTAAGGAAGCCGGAAGACCTTGCGCCCGCCATCGAACGGCTGCTGGCGAATCGCGAGGAACTCGAACGCCTTCGAGAGTGCGCACGGGGTTTGGCGCGGCCGCGTGCCGCGTACGACGGGGCTGAAGCAATCTTGAAGTTGTGGCGTCGTAGCATCTAATCGTGTCCGATTCCCGCGATCGCCGTCGCGGGCACTTCCGCGTCTTGTGACCTTGCCTCGCCGGTCCACCGCACGCTGGGCAGAATAATGTCCTTCTTGATCCGCGGCGCGTGCTCCTTGACGCGGCGCAGCATGCTGTCCAGAAGCACGTCAGAAAGGAGATGCGGAACCAGACCCAAGTCGACGAGTTTCTGGTGCCGGGGGTTGTAGTAATGTTGCTCCGCTTCAACCCGCGGATTATCGGAGTGGTTAATCTCGACAGCCAAGCCGAGCTTCTCTCCCTGCCGCTTGACCAGTTCGGCGAGCTCGAGCACGCTGAAGATCTCCGTGAACTGGTTGAACACCCGGTACTCGCCCGCCTGGGGAGGATTGAGAGTCGACAACTCAACGCAGCGAAGGGTGTCGCAAATGTTGAGAAAACCTCGCGATTGTCCGCCCCGGCCGTACACCGTGAGGGGAATCCCCACGACGGCCTGGACCGCGAACCGGTTGAGCGCCGTGCCGAACACTTCATCGTAATGGAAGCTGGTAGCGAGGCGAGGGTCGAGGGCTGTCTCGTCGGTTTCAATCCCGTAGACCACTCCCTGGTTCAGGTCGGTGGAACGAAGCTTCCAGGTCCGGCAGGCAAAAAGGATGTTGTGGCTGTCGTGGACCTTGGAGAGATGGTAGAGCGAGCCCGGCTGTTTGGGGTAGGGCAGGATGTCCTTGCGGCCCTTGTACTCGATCTCCAGGAACCCTTCCTCGATGTCGATGTTGGGCGTGCCGTATTCGCCCATGGTGCCCAGCTTCACCAGGTGGCAATCGGGCGCGCAGTCCCGAAGCACCCACAAGAGGTTCAGCGTGCCGACGATGTTGTTGGTCTGCGTGAAGACGGCGCGGTTGTGGTCCATCATGGAATAAGGGGCCGATGGCTGCTCGCCGTAGTGGACAATGGCGTCGGGCTTGAAACTCCGTATGACGTTCTTCACCACCTCATAATTCCGCAGGTCGCCCACAAAAAGATCCAGCTTCCGGCCCGTGACCTCGCGCCAGGCTTTGACGCGGTCGTGAAGCGTGAGGATCGGAATCAAGGGCTCGACGTTGAGCTCCATCTCCCAGCGCCGCTTGGCAAAGTTGTCCAGCACACCGACCCGGTGGCCGCGGTTCGAAAGGAACATCGCCGTCGGCCAGCCGAGGTAACCATCTCCGCCCAGAATCAGAATGTTCAAAACGCCTCTCCTGTAAAGTAGTCGAAAGTCGAAGCAGTGGCTAGCGGTTAGTGGCTAGTGGCTAGTGAAGAGCGCCCGCTTTCGTTGCTAGCCACTAGCCACTAACCACTAGCCACTCCTTTCTACTTTCGACTCTCGACTGCTTTCAGACCAGCACCAAGTCGGGATGATAAATGCTTCCCTCCACGTGCCGGGCGATGGCGATGAGCCGGCGCTCGGAACTCATGATCTTCAGCAGGCTGAAAGCAGCGCGACCGGCGCCTGAGCCGCGCTCCAACCCGGCAGCCTGCGCCAGCTCGAACGCGTGGCCGTGGCGAACGCTCGTCTCTTCGCGCCCGCGGACCACGAGTTCGGGGCAGTCAGGCAACAGGGCTTCCAGCGGGATCCGGACGCTCTCCAGCTTCCCCTCAGCGATGGCTTCTTCAAGTCCCTCGAGGGTGACGGCCCGACTCTCCTTGAATTCGGCGACTGCGGTTCGTCGCAGGCTAGCGAGGTGCGCCGGGCAGCCGATCCTCTGGCCGATGTCATGAGCCAGCGAGCGGACGTAGGTGCCGCCCGAGCATTCCACCGCAAAGTGCACGCGGTCTCCCTCCACGCCCAGCAGTTCCAGCGCGTAAACCTCGACATCCACGGGCGCGAGAGCGACGGGCTTCTGCGCCCGTGCCAGCTCATAGGCGCGCACCCCCCCCACCCGCTTGGCAGAGAAGGGCGGCGGCGTTTGCGGCAGGCGTCCGGTGAAATCCTGAAATGCCTTCTCCAGCGCCGCCCGGCCGATCCTCTCGAGACATCCTGTCGCCGCTACCGATGTGGGCTTGCCGGTGGCGTCGTAGGTGTCCGTGGAGAAGCTGAACTCCATGATGCCGTCGTAAGCCTTCCGCGACTTGAGATAGAACTGCGCGAACCGGGTAGCCTTTCCCACCGAGATCGGCAGCACCCCGGTGGCGAATGGGTCCAGAGTGCCGAAGTGCCCCACCTGGCGCACCTTGAGCAGGCGGCGAACCGCGGCCACAACATCGTGCGAGGTCACGCCGGCAGGTTTGTCGATGATAAGGATGCCGGAAAACTCCATGTAATTAAGAGCCAATCCGCAGATTGCGCAGATGACACAGAATAAAAACCGCACAATTCGCGCTTCTGACCCTGCCACTCTGAATCGCCAGATCTGTGTCGGGTGTGTCGTAAGAGGACTCCCGGCCGACCCTTCTCCCCCCAAGGCGACCGGAACCGTCTTTTCTCCGCTTTGTTTTCAAAAACCTAACCCGGAATGTCTTGTTTTATCAATTACATACTCGCTTTGCCAGGATCCGCTTTTCTTGTGTTGCGGACAATCCCTCGATCGCCCCAGGCAGCGGAATCGGC
>Ga0326728_10016526_pt1 | contig 15029 bp, 15 predicted proteins | sample MB3enrmetagenome_FD_207602 | JGI IMG/M metagenome (GOLD analysis project Ga0326728, IMG submission 207602) | Lab enriched peat soil microbial communities from McLean, Ithaca, NY, United States - MB31MN | ecosystem: Environmental > Terrestrial > Soil > Wetlands > Peat | place: USA: New York...
GCAGGCTGCAACTCGCCTGCATGAAGCTGGAATCGCTAGTAATCACGTATCAGAACGACGTGGTGAATACGTTCCCGGGCCTTGTACACACCGCCCGTCACATCACGAAAGTGGTTTGTACTAGAAATCGCAATTCTAACCGCAAGGAAGATAGCGCTCAAGGTATGAACCATGATTGGGGTGAAGTCGTAACAAGGTAGCTGTAGGAGAACCTGTGGCTGGATCACCTCCTTTCTAAGAGAGAACCGGCTCGGGAGTTCGGCTTCGGCTGGACAGGTCCCGAGCGGAGGCGAGGCGCTCTTGAATTTTGAATCTTGAATTTGAAATTCAAGAGGGGCGTGGCTGCTCAACTCAGAGGTCAGAGAGACAGCTTATAGTCGATAGTTTACAGATTGAAGGCAAACAAGGCCGCGAGCAATCGCGGCCTTTTTGGTTTTGGGGCGGCGAAAGCGGCCAATCCACCAGCCTGGAATTCAGCAAATGAAAATAGGTTTACAGAGTTGGGGTAGCGAGGGCGACATCCGACCCTTCACGGCGTTGGCAGCGGGTCTGGTCGATGCGGGGCATGAAGTCACCCTTGCCTTCACTGACAACGAAGGGCGGGATTACAGTGAGATCGCCAATAGGTTTGGCTTCAGGCTCATCGCCGTGCCCAATCCTGAGATGCATGACCCGGCGGAAGTGGAAGCCGTCTGGCGTGAAATCATCTCAGCGGGAAACCCCATCAAGCAGGCGAGAATGGTGATGGAGTATGGTTTCGACCCGGCGATGGAGGCGATGTATGTGGCGTCGCGTGAGCTTTGTGCGACCAACGACGCCGTGATCGGGCATTTCTTTGTATATCCGCTCCGGGTGGCCGCAGAAAAAGCTGGTGTGCCCATGGCTACGCTCAACGTGGTTCATAACTGCCTGCCGTCAGCTTATATACGTCCACCGGGCCTGCCCGACATGGGCAAGTGGTTTTACCCTTTGGGGTGGGCGCTGGTGCGGAGAATGATCAACCGGATTTTCCTGCCGCGGGTGAACGCTTTGCGCTCGCGTGAAGGTCTGCCGCCAAATCGAGATGTGATGACGCAAACCTGGGCGTCCGAACGGCTCAACCTGATAGCTGTCAGTCCTCACATCTGTGCTGCACCCGAAGATTGGGACAAACAGCATCAGGTATGTGGCTTCTTGAACCCGCCTCTGGATACTCACATGGACGAACTGCCAGAGGGTCTCGACGATTTCCTCTCTGCTGGGGAGCCGCCCGTCTACATCACGTTTGGCAGCATGATGCCACATAGTCTCGAATACATCCGCGAGACGGTCGGTATCTGGAGGACAGCGATCAGGCAGGTTGGTTGCCGTGCAATCATCCAATTGCCGGTAGACGACCTTTCCATTTTCGGCACCGACGAGCGGGTTTTCAAGGTGAAACGTTCACCCTATGTGCGGGTCTTTCCCAGGTGTGCCGCCATCGTACACCACGGTGGCGCCGGAACAACTCAGTCAACCCTTTTGGCGGGGAGGCCTTCCATCGTGGTGGCGCACATGGCCGATCAGTTCTTCTGGGGAGACGAGTTGAAAAGACTGGGCGTAGGCGGCAAGGCCTTGACCCGAAAGGGACTCTCGGCGGGCAAGTTGGCCAAAGAAATCGAAGAGGTGATGGGAGACTCGGGCATGGCTGAACGTGCCGCTTCGCTGGGCCAGCGAATTGCCGGGGAAAATGGCGTCGCGAATGCTGTCAGACTGATTGAAGAGACTTTCGTGACGGGCGTTCTGCAGAAAGCCGGAAGTTAAGAGATGGAAGGCTGAAGAGGCCGCGAGCCATCGCGGCCCTTTGCTTTTACCGGTAACCCAGACAGTTGACTTAGGCGTGGACTCGGAGGGCAATATGCTTTTGAGCAAGGTTTTGATAGAATCCAATCTCATGAGATCGGCAACACAGGCAAAAGGAAGCGGAAGGCGCACCCGAGATTCGATTTTGAAAACGCTGGCTGACCATCGTGAGGAGGTCCGGCGCTTTGGGGTGCGAAGCATCGGCTTGTTCGGGTCCGTGGCGCGCAGCCAAGCCACGCCGACGAGCGATCTTGATTTTCTAGTCGAGTTGGAGAATCCAACCTTCGACGCCTATATGGGTCTCCTGGAGTTCTTGGAAAAGCTCTTTGAGCGCCCCGTCGATCTGGTGCTTGCGAATACATTGAAGCCCCGTTTGCGCGAGCCGATCCTGCGGGACACTGTCCATGCCCCGGGACTATAAGGTCTTTCTCGAAGACATCCTCGAAGCCATTGGGAAGATCCGCCATTACACCGGCGGGCTGTCCCTGCAAGCCTTCACGGCTGACGCCAAAACCTTCGACGCCGTGATCCGCAACCTGGAAATCATCGGCGAGGCGGCAAAACAAATTCCCGAAGACATTCGCTCCCAGCGCCCGGAGGTGGAGTGGAAGCGGGTCGGACGGCTGCGCGACATACTCATTCACCAGTACTTCGGCATTGATGTGCAGATCGTCTGGGACATCGTTCAGAATAAGCTCGCGCCGCTTGAGCAGGCCGCAAGAGCTTTGCTCCAATGAAAGAACGATCTGGAGTCGAGGAAAGGCGCTCATGAAGAAAACTGAAACCCGCATCGTGTGCGATTTGTGTACCGAGCCACGGTCATCCGCTGAAATCCGCTGTGACAAGCACCGCCTTGACCTTTGTACTTCTCACCTGCGTGCCCACTTCGACCGCAGGAAGTGTCGCCTCGTGCCCGTGGATAGGGAGCCGACAGTCTCTGAGCAGCTTTCCGAAAGGATCAATGCGACCTTGGGTAAACTCCGCAAGCCCCCGGCATCACGCAGCCGGTAAATAGAAGGCCAAGGCCTCCAAGCGTTTTCACTCCATGGAAACTCCCGTGCCGGAACCACGCAGCGACCCCCGAGCGGAGTATGTTCGGCGGCTCGAAGCCTGGAAATCCGCACAAGCCGTTTTTGAAAGCCAGCATCGCAAACTGGGGATTGCCAAGCTCACGCTAGGCGCCGTAACCCTGGTTGTGATCGGCCTGGCGTTGGTGGCCAAGGTGGTCTCAGTTCTCTGGGTCTCGCTTCCGTTGTTCGCTCTGGTCGCTCTCGCCTTTATTCATGAGCGTGTCCTCAAACGGCGGGCGCGAAGTTCCCGCACCGTGACTTACTATGAGCGCGCGCTCGCGCGAATTGACCATCGCTGGATGGGAACCGGGGAAACGGGCGAGAGGTTCGAGAACCCGTCGCACCCCTATTCCCGCGACCTCGATCTGTTTGGGGTGGGTTCGCTATTCGAACTGCTCTGCATCGCACGCACCCGTGGGGGCCAGGAGACACTCGCAAAATGGCTCCTCCAGCCCGCCTCCCCCGCCCAGGTTCTTGCCCGCCAGTCGGCCGTAGTGGAATTGCAGGGCCGGCTGGATTTGCGCGAAGACCTCGCGGTGCTGGCAGAGGAAGCGCACTCGCTCGAGTCGGCGGAAGTCCTGGCGGCCTGGGCCGAGGGTGAACCGCTGCTCGCGTCGAGGCTCTTGCGATGGGCGAGCGCGACGCTCGCGGGCTTGTGGTTGGTGAGTATAATCGCCTGGATGATCTGGGATAGGGGGTTTCCAGCCCTCGTGATCAGCGCGATCAACGTGAGCTTCAACCTTGCTTATCGCCGGCGCGTGGGAACCGTCGTCAGCACGGTCGAAATCGCCGCCCGTGATCTGGGGTTGCTGGCCGGCGTGCTGGCTCGGCTGGAGTCTGAACAGTTCGCCTCGCCCCGGCTCGCAGAGCTCCGTGCGGCTCTCCAGTCGCAGGGGTGGCCTCCATCGCGCTGGATTGCCCGATTGAATCGGCTGATGGAGTATCTCGATTCCAGACGCAACCTAATCGTTAAATCCATCGACCCGTTTGTGTTGTGGACGTTGCAATGCGCCGGCGCGGTTGAAGCATGGCGAAAGCGGACGGGTCCGGCAGTCCGCCGCTGGCTGGTGAGCGTCGGCGAGTTTGAGGGCCTCTGCTCGCTGGGCGGCTATGCTTACGAGCATCCCGCGGATGTCTTCCCGGAATTCGCCGAGACTTCACCCTGCTTTGAAGCCGAAGGCCTTGCTCATCCCCTGCTGTCAGATCGCGACGCCGTCCGAAACGACTTGTGCTTGGGAGGCGACTTGCGAGTAATCATTATCAGCGGGCCGAACATGGCGGGCAAAAGCACCTTGGTGCGGGCGGTGGGAATCAATGCGGTGCTGGCGCAGTGCGGCGCCCCGGTGCGCGCGCGGCGGCTGCGCCTCTCACCCCTCGCCGTGGGTGCATCCCTTTGCGTACTCGATTCGCTTCAGGGCGGCATCTCGCGGTTTTATGCTGAGATCAAGCGCCTGAAACAAATCACCGATCTTACCCAGGGACCCCTCGCCGTGCTCTTTCTGCTCGACGAGTTCCTGCAAGGAACGAACTCCCACGACCGGCGTCTGGGCGCGGAGGCGATGGTGCGCAGCCTGGTTGAACGTGGGGCGATTGGACTGGTGACGACACACGACCTGGCGCTTGCCGAGATCGCGCCGGGACTCGGCCCGCGCGCCGCCAACGCCCATTTTCAGGACCGCCTCGAGGATGGGAAATTGCTTTTTGATTACCGCCTCCAACCGGGAGTCGTCGAGACCAGCAACGCCCTCAATCTGATGCGGTCAATCGGTCTGGATGTGTGACGCGCCGGTGTTGGCGGTTTGACCCCGGCCAGGCGCTGTGGTATTACATTTGTGAGAATGTAATGGGGGAAGCATGGAATCGGCGATTACGGTCAAGGGCCAAGCCACGATCCCGAAGGCTATCCGGGAACATCTCCGCTTGAAGCCGGGGGACCGCGTGAAGTTTTTTGTCCATCCTGATGGCACCGTGGTTCTCCTGCCCAAACTCCCCGTCTCGGCGCTCAGGGGCATCCTAGCGCGTCCCCGCCGGCCGGTGACCCTCCAGCGAATGCGCGAAGCCATTGCGGAGGGCGCCGCCGGGCTCCGTCCACGCACCCGGCGCCGATGATAGGGCTCGACACGAATATCCTTGTTCGCTACCTCACGCAGGATGACCCGGTTCGATCGCCGCTGGCCACAGACATTATCGAGTTCCGCCTGAGTCAGAAAAACCCCGGCTTCATCAGCATCGTGGCGATGGTCGAGACAGTGTGGGTCCTGGAGCGCGCTTGCGGCTTTGCGGACGATGAGATCGCCGTGGCTCTCGAGCGCATGCTCCAGGCGGACACCCTGGTCGTCGAAAACGAGCAGGAAGTGTTTACGGCGACCACCGCGCTTAATGAGGGGGGCGGCTCGTTTGCCGACGCCCTCATCGGCGCGCTCGCGGCCCGCGCCGGCTGCGCTCGCACCTTGACCTTCGACAAGACGGCATTGCGACTCCCCGGCTTCGAGCTTCCCTGACCAACACCGGTTGACACAAAACCACTCACGGCCATAACATTCCAATCACTCGGGGACCCCTACATGGAGGTACGCTATGATTTCGCGCAGACAACTCTTGGGAATTGGCGCCGCGGGATTAGTCCTTCCTTATGACTTGCGCGCGGCCAACGGTAATAATCACCTCTCCGAGGTCGAGCGGCGGATTGCCCACCACGACTTCCGAGGCCTGACCAAGGAGGATCTGGGCACCCCCTGCCTGATTCTCGACGAGGCGCTTTTTCAAAAGAACCTTCAAACCATGGCCGCCAGCAACCAAGCCTCAGGAATCAAGCTGCGCGCCCACCTTAAGGTCCACAAGTGTCCCGCGATCGCGAAACAGCAAGTCGCGCTGGGCGCCATCGGGATTTGCTGTGCCACCACCGCTGAGTGCGAACTGATGGTCAACGCCGGAATTCATGGAGTGTTCCACTCTTGTCAGCCCGCCAGCCGGAATCAGGTGGCTCGAACCGTGGCTCTGGCGCGCCGCGACCCTACGTTTATTGGCGTGCTCGACGACCCGCTCACGGTGGATAACCTGGAGCAGGCGTTGGCCGCGGCACGCGTGCAGATGAAAGTTTGCGTGGACGTTTTCGCGGGCATGACGCGGCAGGGATGCGAACCGGGTGAGCCCGCCCTGCGTTTGGCACAGAAGGTCGATCAGTCGAAACATCTCAAGCTGGTCGGCCTCATGAGCTACTCGGGCGAGGCCTCCCACACCCACGGGTGGGAGAACCGCCGGAAACGGTCTGAGGAACACCTGGCGGGCGCCGCCGAAACCGAGGCGCTTTGCCGAAAATCCGGACTGCCCATCGAAATCCGGGCGGGCGGCAGCACTGGAACGTACAACATCGACAAAGCAAACGGCCTCACCGAACTCCAGGCCGGCTCCTACGTCTTCATGGACACGATTTACCGCAAGATTGGCGGCAAGGATGACCCGAATGTCTACAGTGATTTCGAGCCGGCTCTCACCGCCCTGACCACCGTCATCAGCAAGACCCATCCCAACCAGTGCGCCGTCGATTACGGCAACAAAGCCACCCTCCGCACCACGGACGAGGTGAAGGGCCGGCCGGGCGTTCGGATCGAGTCGGGCGGCGCCGAATACGGCATGTTGCTCTGGAACGAGGGTGATCGCGACTTCAAGCTCGGCGAGTTAGTCGAGATCTACCCCTCGAATCTCGACACCAGCGTCAACGCCTTCGATCGCATCTATGTGGCCCGGGGCGATTCCATCGTCGACGTCTGGCCGGTCATGGGCCGCAGCGGTCCCCCGCAACGCTGATCCGACGCCGCTTCGAAGCCAGCGTAGCGCGGGCGTCTCGCCCGCCGTGGCGTGGGCATCCTGCCCGCGCTCTTGGCGGGAGCGGGACGCTCTCGGGACAGCGGGCAAGATGCCCGCGCTACGCTCCATGGTAATAGCGGCTCTACGCCGCCACTTGGCTGTAGAGGCGGTCTATGACCGCCATTCGGTGTCGCTCATCCTGATTGACTACGTGCGCTTGCCGCTGGGGTATCGGGCATGAGAAAAGTGCACGGTCAAAAATGCGCTGACCGTGGCTACGCGCTCAGGGAGTGGCGCAGTTGGAATGGTCGGGCTCATTTTTGGTGCGCCAAAAGTTGTTGGGAATCGGCGGGATAGGGGCGGAGGCACCTTGCAATGTGCCCGGCCACAACCCCGGCATGCTCGGTCAGGCAAGTAAGGTGGTTCCCTGGCAAGTCATAGACTTCGATTTGCGGGGCCAGCTTGCCCCAGCCGGCTGTCCGGTCCATGGGGTCGTAATTTCTCCCCGATTGAGTGCGCAGCAAAACCATGCGTCCTTGATAAGGTTGCGGCCGGTAATCCAAGAGGATACGCCCCAAATGGTTATAGCGCATAATCTGCGAGGGGTCCTCGAAGACGGGAGCTGGAATCCCCAGCTTTTCGGGAGGAGTCCCCAGCAGCCGCAAGAATTTTCTCCTCGCCGTCTGCCAATACAGCATCAGGAGGACCCTAGGACCCTGATGATAGGCGGTGCGCATCCGCACCAGGTAGTTCCGCAGCTTCGCATATGCCCACGTCTGAGTTGCCGCATTCAGCCGGGTCAGCCCGCCAGCGGTGTGGACGAGAGCCTTCAGCCAAGCAAAGTGCAGGGGAACCCCGGCATCGAGCAGAATGACCAGGCCCACCCTTAAACCCTGCTGCTCCATCTGCCGCGCCATTTCATAGGCAATATGCCCTCCATTGCAGTAACCACCCAATAAGTACGGTCCTTGGGGCTGTAAATCCACCAGCTCTCGGATGTTTTCTTCCGCCATTGCTTCGATGGTGGGCAGCAATGGCCTACCATCGAAGCCATTGGGCATCACGCTATAGAACGGCTGCTCTTCGCCGATCAGCCGAGCGAGCTTTCGACAGTAAAGTCCACCCATCAAATCGCCATGGAGAAAAAAGAACGGTGGACGGGAACCCTCGGGCTGGACAGGGACGATCGCGGAGTGGACTTCTCGCAGACCCTCCGTGCGCAGGCATTCCGCCAGATGTTTGATAGTTGCCTTGGCAAACAAAGTCGCGAGCGGAAGGGATATGCCATAGGCATCTTCGATGCGGTTCATCATGCGAACAGCACGGAGAGAATCACCGCCTAAATCAAAGAAGTCGTGCTCAATTCCAATGGGCCGCACGTTGAGAATCTCCTCCCAGATCATTGCCAACTGCGTTTCCTGCATGTCCCGAGGCGGAACGTAGCGATTCTCGCTGTGGTGCGATGGGGTGACGATAGGGAGCGCGCGGCGATCAATTTTCCCGCTCGGTGTCAGGGGGAAGGCTTCCACAATCACATAGTCCGAGGGCACCATATAGTCCGGCAGCTTATTCTTTAGAAAATCGCGCAACACTTTCCAGGTGGGCGCGTGGGCGGATTGATGAGGCACAACGTACGCCACCAGGCGCTTTTCACCCGGAATTTCCTCCCTCATGACGACAGCCGCGGCGGAGACTCCCGCATGCTCTAACAGGGCCGCTTCGACTTCTCCCAATTCAACCCGAAATCCCCGAATTTTCACCATACCGTCCAGGCGGCCCAGGAACTCGATATTGCCGTCCGCCCGATAGCGGCACAGGTCGCCGGTCTTGTAGAGGCGCGCTCCGGCTTCGGTGTGGAAGGGATCAGGAATGAATTTCTGGCGTGTGATTTCCGGCCGTTCCAGGTAACCGCGAGCCAGCGCGTCCCCACCGATGAATAATTCGCCGGAAACTCCGATCGGCACCGGCTGCATATTCTTATCCAGGATGTACGCGCGGGTATTGGCGATAGGCCGGCCAATCGGGATGGAGTTCGCCGTGAGGCTCTGGGTGCGGGGAATCTGGTAGCAGCAGGCGAAAACCGAACCCTCCGTGGGCCCGTACCCATTGACTAAATTCGTGTCGGGCAACAACGATAAGGCGCGACAGATGTGGGGAACGGAAAGCGCCTCACCTCCCACCAGCAACTGCGAAACCGGCGACAGGATTTCCGGAGCAATATCCATGACCGTGTTGAACATCGCAGGAGTTAGCCACAAAGTGGTAATTCTATCTTTCTTAAGTACCGTCCGGAGTATTGCCATATCCAGTATACGATTGGGAAAGAGCACGCAGCGCCCTCCATGCAGCAGTGCCCCCCAAATCTCCAGCGTGGCGGCATCGAAGGATATCGACGACGACTGCAGAAACACCTCGGTCTCCCCAAAGCGGGCGAAATCCGTACCGAACAGCAGACGCACGATGCCGCGATGGAGAACCTCGACCCCCTTCGGCTTCCCTGTGGACCCGGAGGTGTACAGCACATAGGCCACATGATCGGGTTTCCCACCGAAGAGGGGATCGTCGCTCGAGCCCCCGGGGTCGGAATCCTCCAGATTGTCGAGGTAGGCGACGGTGAGGGGACAGCTCGGCAGGGCAGATTTCAACCGCTTTTGGGTCAGCAACACCTGAATTCCGGCATCTTCGAGCATGAAATCCAGACGCTCCTGCGGATAGGCCGGGTCCAGTGGGACGCAAGCACCTCCCGCCTTTAGAATCCCCAGCATCCCCACGACCATCTCCAACGAGCGTTCCACCGAGAGCCCCACCCGGGTTTCCGGCCCCACCCCCCCGCCGCGAAGTTGATGCGCCAGGCGGTTGGCCTGACGGTTCAATTCTCCATACCTCAGGCTTTGCTCCCCCAGCGTGAGCGCCACAGCTTCCGGCCTTCGATGGGCCTGAGCCTCGAACAATTCCTGGATAGTCGCGTCGCGCGGATATTCCACCTCCGTGCGATTCCATTCGACCAGGATCTGGTGTCGCTCGGCGGGGCTCAGCAAGGGAAGCGCAGCAATTCGGCCATCGGGTTGGGCGACGATGGCCTCGATCAGGGTCTGGTAGTGGCCAGCCATGCGCTCGATCTTTCCCTGATCAAAAAGATCGGCGTTGTAAACGAAACAACACCCCAGTTCCCGGCCCCTGGGGAAAATCTCGAGGGCGAGATCGTAGGGCGTCACAGGGACGCCGAACTTGAACTCTTCCACCCGCAAGCCGGGAATCGCGGTTCTTTCCTTGGGCAGGTTCTCAAAGTTGATTGCCACTTGGAAAAACGGCGCGACGCCCACCCCGCGCTCCGGTGTCAGGATTTCCCGCAGTTGTTCGAACGGCAAATCCTGGTGGCTGTAAGCCTCGAGGCAGGTCCGTTGCATGCGTCCCAACAGTTCGCGAAACGTGGGGTTGCCGGAGAGGGCGGTGCGCAAAAGGAAAGTGTTGAGGAAGAGGCCGATCAACTCCTCCGTCTCGATCCAGTTCCGGCCCGCCGCCGTCGATGCGACGACGATGTCTTCGGACCCTGTGTAACGCCCGAGCAGCACCTGGAAGGCCGCAAGGAGAACCATAAAAAGAGTGCAATTCTCGCGCTTTCCCAGAGCTTTCAGGGAGCGAGCGTGCGGCTCCGGCAGGAAAATCTCCGTGCACGCGCCCCAGCGCGTGTGAACCATGGCCCGGGGCCGGTCCGTGGGCAGATCAAGCGGAGTGGAGCCGCGCAATTGCGATTTCCAGTAGCCCATCTGGCGCTCGAGCAATTCACCGCTCACCCGTTGTCGCTGCCAATGGGCGAAATCCGAGTATTGGATGGGGAGTTGGGCGAGCGCCGGCGAGCCCCCCGTCGTCAACGCGCTATAGAGCGTTGCCAATTCGCCGAGAAAGACCCGGGCTGACCACGCATCAAAGGCGATGTGGTGGAAGACGAGCAAGAGGATGTGGTCCTGCTCGCCGAGCCGCAAGAGCGTGGCTCGAAAAACCGGATCCTTGGAAAGATCGAAGGGCCGAAGAGCCTCCACGGTGGCCAAGTCCCGGGCGCGCGGCTCGCGTTCGGTGGGATCCAGGGCCGAGAGATCGATGATGCGCAGGTCCAGAGCCAGGGTCGGCGAAATAACCTGAGCCGGTTGGCCGCCTTGGTTGGTGAACCGTGTGCGCAGGATCTCATGGCGATCGATGATGGTTCGGAGCGCCTGCCGGAGGGCAGACTCATCAAGCAACCCGGTCAGGCGCAGCGCGAGGGGACGGTTATAAGCGGCGCTCCCCGGTTCCAACTGGTCCAGAAGCCAGAGCCTTTCCTGCAAGAACGAAAGCGGGCACGGTCCGTGGTTTCCCCGGCGAGGGATGGAGCGTTCGGCGGCGCGGGCCCGCGCTCCCGGCGCCAGACGCTCCTGCCAGCGCGCGAGCTCTTCGGGGGAGAGACTTCGGATCCGCTCGTGCAGGTCACTCACGGCACTCACCCTTTTTGCTCGGGCCATAGTATAGCAGGTAGCCACGGACAGCGCTTTTCTGTCCGTGGGCTTTTCCCTCGATGCCATACCTCCAGTCGATTGTGGCTCGAACGACTGCCCACATCGTGGATGCCTGAAGGCACTGGGACGTGGCGGTAATCTGCGGGCGTGTCAAACGTTCAGAGTCTGGCCGCTGGGGTATCGCGCATGAGAAAAGCCACGGTCAGAAAAGCGCTGTCTGTGGCTACCCGCTTCCACGAAGGTGGAAAGCTCGTTTAGCATCACTACGATGGCGCGGCTATTCGAATCCGTCGCGACCCTCGCGTCGGCAGTAATCGCAGGTAAAATCCGGATTTCGACCTGAGGGAATCCATGTATGCTATGTATTAGGGCTTGCGTTTCTAATCCCGGAGCCCAGGAGAGTGAATGATGGGTGCCACTAAGATTATGGTTATCCGCCATGGGGAGAAGCCGGGCACTTACCATAGCCAACAATATGAGGGCGTGGATTCGCCAGGCGATGCGTGCGGTGGTTCAGGTGCGGAGCATCTGGTTACTCTCGGATGGGAGCGGGCCGGAGGACTGGTCACACTCTTCGCTCCACCGTGGGGTCCCAAGAGCCCGACACTGGCTACTCCGCAGTTCTTGTTTGCCTCCAACCCAACCGATTCGGGAGGCGAGGACGACACTTCCAATGGCGATGGGCCCAGCCAGCGCCCATACGAGACACTAACGGCGGTAGCGGCGGCGCTCGGGTCGGGGACTACTCCGATGACCATCAACCAGAGCTTTGCGAAGAAGGATTACAAAGACATGGTCGCCGCGGCGGTCGCCTGCGCAGGCGTGGTGCTCATTTCCTGGCAACACGAGGATATCGCGTGGGTGGACAAGAAAGGCAAGCCCGGAATCAGCCAGGAAATTCTCACACAGACGGGGACCGACGGTAATCCCTTCAAAATTCCGCAGAGTTGGCCAAGCGGCCCGGCGGGGGCGCGCTACGACCTGGTCTGGGTTTTTGACCGGCCGACCGGTAGCGGTCCGATCACCGGCTTCACGCTTTTCGGCCAAATGCTGCTGGCCGGAGATGCGACTGCGCCGCCACTGATATAGTCCCGCGGCGACCGTTCAGGAGTTAACGTCCCGCTTCAACTGGGCGCTCGGCGTCCAACGAAACCGCGCTCAAGAACCAGAACGGCCCGATGCAAGTCTCGGTCAATCTGGAGCGCGTAGCGTCCGTCGGCTGGAAGCGGTTGTTAGCCAGCCTGCTAATCTCCCGCGTGCTCCCTGGCCCAGGACAAAACCGCGCGTGGCCAGCCCCGGCGGCGACGACTTGGCTGGCAATGACTTCTTGCGTATCCAATAACGGGGTTCGGGGAGGTCTGGATCTGCTCGTGTCTCCACTTGGTCGTAAACGGCCATACCGTGCAGTGGCTAAGCGCCTCCACTTAGCAGGACGGCTGTGCGGCTCAAAATGTAGAAACTCCAGTACCACGTCAGCCGCGATGTCCTTTTGCCATCATGCGGCAGGCTTGATTGATACCACCCTGGCCCGCGGCTCAGACGAGCTCTTGAGCAAAGGCTGGGAGGCTAGATGCTGGGCTTGTAAATGACCGGAGTGTTGGCGAACGAGTTCACAAATCTCCTGGAATGCCTGAGCGCCGTTAGCATCGGCGGCAAGCACCAGAACACGGCCCACGAAACCGATGGAAGCATTTTTGATCTTTTGAGGAACTGTTGCCAGGTCAGCTTCCGCGCATCGCAAGTCGATCAGCAGCTTTTCCGGAGCCGCCGCGCATAATGCATCCAGTACCTTGGCGCTCTGAGCTGTCTGACCCCCAGTGCCCGCTAAAAGTGCGCGGAGCGCACTGCCCACCCATGGCAAGCCTTCGATGACCAAAATACGCCTTTGGAACTTACTCATCGAAACCGATCCCCGTCGGCATGGTCATATAGTGACGCCCCAAAAGCTTGATCGGAATAGTACAATAGTACGCCAGGAGCCTTTAGGCTGACAGAATTTGGCATTCGTCGATAGCCAAAGGGGTAGCATTTTAGCCTCCCGCTTTGATCCGTTTGAACTAAAACACGTTCCGCCTGGCCATAAACCATAGTCTGCGGCTAGGCGGAAGGGACCGGCGTTCGGCGTGCGTCATCGAGATTGACTACGTGCGCTTGCCGTAGGGGTATCGCGCATGAGAAAAGCGCACGGTCAGAAATGCGCTGACCCTGACTATCCGCTGAAAAATCTTTAAAATTGTCATTTCGAAGGGGAGTATTATTAATCACTCATTCACTTGTTATGTCCGACACGCCTGGGGATAAAGCGCGCAAAACCATTGACGACCTGTTGTCGAAGGCGGGTTGGACCATCCAGGACCGCGACATGACCGACCTCAGCGCGGCCTGCGGCGTGGCCATTCGTGAGTTTCCCTTGAAGTCGGGCTACGGGTTCGCCGATTACCTGCTTTATGTGGACGGCGCTCCGGCGGGAGTCGTCGAGGCCAAGAAAGAGGGCGAAACCCTCTCCGGCTACGAGATTCAGACGGAGAAATACAGCGTCGGTCTTCCGGACGTTTTGAAGCCGTACCGCAAGCCTCTCCCTTTTTGCTACCAGAGCACCGGAATTGAAACGCGCTTTACGAACCTGATGGAGAACATCGCAAATTCACCGAGCTTTACAATGTGCAGCTTCTCGAATCGAACAAGCTCGATCCCGTCGGCAAGGTCTGCATCACCACCATCCAGCGGCTCTATGCCATGATGCGGGGCGAGGAAGAATTGGGCCCGGAGATTGAAGAAGTAGGGGCACCCCTCGTGGGTGCCCGGAATTGGGGCCGAACCGGCCCCGAGGGCAGGCACGAGGCCTGCCCCTACGGCGCGCTTGGGGCGGAATCGCCCCCGCGCAGGCACGTAGGGGCACCCCTCGTGGGTGCCCGGAATTGGGGCCGAATCGGCCCCGGGGCAGGCACGAGGCCTGCCCCTACGGTTATTTGTCCATCATGTATGACCCTAAAATCCATCACCGGCAATCGCTGCGGTGGGATAAACATAACTATTCGTCTCCGGGCTTCTACTATGTGACCATCTGCATTCAAGACCATCGGAGCTTACTGGGGGACGTCCAGTCGGGTGTGATGAATCTGAACGATGCCGGCGAATTGGTGGACGCCGCGTGGTTTCGAATTCCCATGCAATTTCCGACCATTCAATTGGACGAACACATCACGATGCCCAATCATTTCCACGGCATCATCCAAATCGTGGGGGGCGAAACCGTAGGGGTATCCCTTGTGGGTGCCCAGCCAGGCGGCATGGCCGCATTCAGGGCACCCACAAGGGGTGCCCCTACGTTGGGGGATGTGGTGGGCGCGTTCAAATCACAGACCACCGACGAATATATAGTGGGGGTGGATCAAGTCGATTGGCCAAGATTCCAAAAGCGCTTTTGGCAGCGGAATTATTACGACCACGTGATTCGGGACCACGACGAGTTGGAAAAAATCCGCGATTATATCCGGAAGAACCCGCTGATGTGGACCTTGGACAGGTATAATCCCGAGAATCCGGTGCTGGTCATGGATGATACGGGAGCCCTGGTGCCGTGGGACGAATCGTAGGGGCACCCCTCGTGGGTGCCCGGATTGGGGGCCGAACCGGCCCCCAGGGCAGGCACAAGGCCTGCCCCTACGGCGCGATTGGGACCGAACCGGTCCGGGACGTAGGGGCACCCCTCGTGGGCATAGGCGCTAGAATAAGTCATTCGATGCTCCTTGGTGAGCGCGTTGTGCAATAAGGAGGCGGTCCATAAGTTGAGCGAGCGGCAGTTGAAACCTTTCTGCGCGGTAGGTTCGCTTTCGTGGTG
>Ga0326728_10016528_pt1 | contig 15028 bp, 11 predicted proteins | sample MB3enrmetagenome_FD_207602 | JGI IMG/M metagenome (GOLD analysis project Ga0326728, IMG submission 207602) | Lab enriched peat soil microbial communities from McLean, Ithaca, NY, United States - MB31MN | ecosystem: Environmental > Terrestrial > Soil > Wetlands > Peat | place: USA: New York...
GTTCGCTTTTTGCCCAATCAAGCTGCGCTCGAAGCACGATATGCCCGGCGGGGATTTTGAATTCTTTTGCGCTTCCGGCTCCAATACGGCCTATCTCCAGTTCATTTACAAACAACTGGTAGGTGCGTATTGCTCCTATAAACTGGTTAGGTCGCGTCACCACTAAGGTTCCAGTAAGTTCTCGAATAGCTTGACCACCCTCTGGCTCCAATCGAAGCCTTTGCATCAACCGCTTGACATCGGCCTCGACAGTGCGGAGCTCGATGAACTCGGCATTGCGGCGTACAAGCGATTGTAGATCGTGCGGCAATTCTTCGGCGCTAGGGATTTGTGCGCCATCAATCAGGACAGGCACGACCGGGATTCCACATGCGAGACCCTCGCGAACCTCGACTCGAACGAAATCATTTGGGTTATTAAGCCTGCGCTGCCCGGTCTTGGCGTCTACGGCATCAAGCCAATTCGGCCCGATAAGTACCAAGAGTATGCTACACTGATCGACCCAGCCTTCCAGAACAGCGACAAAATCGGCGCCCGGCGGTATGTTGTCAACGTCCATGAAAACGTGCTCACGCGGCAGCCTTTGTGTGAGAAAACGGTATATTTCGCGCGCCTGCCATTTAGCGTCCTCCCGGCGGTAACTGATGAACACTTTGGCTACCATGGCTCTCCCCCGACCAACGCCAAGTGGTCAAATAGCATATCTAAAAAAGACGGTGTAGGCCAAATCCACCCGCAATACGCAGCTAAGAGAAGCACGGATATTGGTGATTTTTAAAAAGTCTCAACGTGAGCATATGTGGTCGGAAATACGCCCGTCTTGGACGAAGAAGGGTGACGGAACGTAAAATTGGGATATTGGCCCAAATGGGCCATAAGTATTTGTTTTATCGAAAGAAAAACGATTGGGTTTGGCGAAGAGGGGGGATTCGCCCCCCGCCACGGAACCCGTCGTAGCGAGTAAGAGCCCTTCTTGTTGCTCACCTGACCTTCGCAAAGGGTGCAGTCCATAGCGTTTCTGGCGCGGTTGCGGGCAGACGGATGGTCAATCCCATCTAGTTTCAACCCTACCCCCGCGTGCGCCTCGCATTCACAATCATGAGCTTTCGCTGCACCTGGCCCGGATGGTTTCCAGTATGCCGTCGGGAGGCGTTCGCGGTTTCATCGTCTCGGGGTCCACAAAAACCGCGACGAACTCGCCCTCGAAGCACAGCACCCCGTCCTGATAGGCCCGCACCGCGTGCGTGATCGAGCGGTGCCCAAGCCGCTTCAGCGTCACTTCGCAGTCCAGCATGTGCCGCGGCGTGACCGGCGACCGGAAGTCCAAATTCATATGCACGAACGGCGTGCCGACTTTGCGGTCGAGGTTGATCTGGTACCAGTCGACGCCCGCGTAATGCTCCCACCAGGATTCGATTGCCTTAAGAGCCCAGGCGGGGATGTTGGCCGTATAGGCGATCTTGGCCGGATCGCAATCGCCCCAGTGCACCCGGATGCGGTGCACGAACGGCTTTGCTTGGCACAGCTCTTCGCCATGCTCGAACGCGCCGTGGCCGCGGCCCTCAATAGGTTTCGACATGATACCGCCCCGTCTCCCGCATGCCATCGCGGATCGTTTCCCAGTTCAATCCTGCACCCCTTGCGATATCGGCGAAAGCGTTTTCGACGCCGCCCTCCATCTGCTTTAGCCCGCAAACGTAGATATGCGTGCTGCCGTCGTTAAGCAGGGGTGCGATAACGGCATGGGCCTCGCGCAGCCTATCTTGAACATACGTCTTCGGCTGGCCGCCAACGCGGCTGAAGGCGAAGTGCTTGGCGAGAAAGCTGTCTGGCACTTTCGTCAAGGGGCCGAAATAGGGTAGCGAGCCGGGCGTGCGCGCGCCGAAGAAAAGCAGCATCGAGCCGTTCGCGCCGGGCATGGTCCGCTGGCGGCGCATCGTAAATGCGCGGAACGGCGCCGAGCCCGTCCCTGTGCACACCATGATGAGCTTGGCTTGCCGGTCCTCGGGCATAAGAAAGGTCGCGCCGAACGGCCCGGTGAGCTGAACCTTATCGCCCTTCTTCAAATCGCAGATATAGTTCGAGCAGACGCCCTGCGGCTCTCTTTTGACCGTGAGCGACAGATTGTTCGTGTTCGGCCGCTCTCCGTCGCGCGGACTTGAAACCGAGTAGAGCCTGGGCAAATGAGGCTTGCCGTTCGCGTCCGTTCCAGGCGGAATGATGCCGATGCTCTGACCTTCGAGCACGGGGAAGCGCGCTCCGCCGAGGCCGAGGATGATGTGCCGGACATCGGAATCGGCATCCGGGGCGGTGAGGCGGTAATTGCCCTGAACGGTTGCTTCGAGCGGGGCGCCAAGGGTGAAGAGATTGACGGAGGGTTTCGAGGCCGAGGCCGGCGCCTTGGAACGTCCGCCCGCGCCCTTGTGCGCTTCGGCCAGCAGCGCCGCAATCGCATCGTCCAGCGCCTCGATAGCCGTATCGTCCGCGCCCTGCGCAGCCCCGTTGCCAAGCTCTGCTTGCGCGGGCAACTCCGCCCAGGCGAGCTGCTCGGCGACAGGGTAAGGCGCGCGAACCACACGCCAATTATCGATCGATCCCGTTGGGCAAGGCGAGATGCAGGCCATGCAGTAATTGCACTTTGCGGCTTCCACCACGACGTTGAGATCGTTGTGCGCGATTGCGCCTTCCGGGCACATCTCTTCGCAAGTGTAGCAGCGGATGCATAGTTCCGGATCGATGAGATGCTGTTTGATGAGTTCGCTCATTGCTGCAACCAGGTTAAGTCCCCCCTCACTCTGTCTCTCTCCCCAAGGGGAGAGAGGACGCTCGAATTGCCCTTCCGCGTGGGGGGAGGGCCGCAGCCAACTCCCCCTCCCCTTGGGGAGAGGGCTGGGGTGAGGGGGGACTTCCTAAATCCTGACGATTCCGCAAAAACATGGATAGTCTACGCCAAATGCAACTTCACATATTCGAAGTCGCCGGGCTTATTGTCGATGCCCACCTTGGGCGGCGCGATCCAGCCGGCATATTTGCCTGGCTCCCATTCCGCCTTCATCAGCGACTGTATAAATTCGCCGTCAGCGGGGCTCGGCAGCCATTCATCGCGCTTGGCCCACCACTCGTCCTTTGAGACCGCGGTACCGTCCGGCGTGACATGCGCATCGGCGAACGAGCCGATCTGACGGTGGAAGCCCTGATGCGGCAGCTTCATCTCGAAGTCGATGCCTGTTTTGCCGATGATGCCGTTCCAGCGGCCCACCCCGCCGGCCGCATCCTTCGAGTAATCGTCGCGCAGCCGCATGTTGATGGCCGAAAGCGCCGGCATCTCCTCGCAGACGATCCGGCCGTCCTTCCAATGCACGACCGGGTAAGTCGCGCCCTGCAGCTTGTGATCGTCCTCGATCTTGGTCTCCTGATAGCGGCCCTTGATGCCGGCGTTGAAGGCGTTCGCGGCGTTGGTCGAGATTTCCGAGCCGAAGAGATCGAGCGACAGCGTGTAATGCAGATTGAGCTTCTTCTGGATGGTCGGAAGGTCGATGACGCCGAGCTCGCGCACCTTCTGGATGTCGTAGGGGTCCGCGATGCCTGCCGCATCCATCGCCTCGCACGTGCGCTGAATGGTGCGGCCGACGCCGGTCTCGCCCACGAACATGTGGTGCGCCTCCTCGGTCAGCATGAAGCGGCACGTCCGGGATAGGGGATCGAAGCCCGATTGCGCGAGGCTTTCGAGCTGCATCTTGCCGTCGCGGTCGGTGAAATAGGTGAACATGAAGAAGGAGAGCCAATCCGGCGTCTCCTCGTTGAACGCGCCGAGCATCCGCGGCGCCTCCTCCGAACCCGACTGGCGCCGCAAAAGCTCATCGGCCTCCTCGCGGCCGTCCGCGCCGAAATATTTGTGCAGGAGATAGACCATCGCCCAAAGATGGCGGCCTTCCTCGACATTCACCTGGAACAAATTGCGCATGTCGTAAAGCGACGGCGCGGTCGCACCCAAATGGCGCTGCTGCTCGACCGATGCGGGCTCCGTGTCGCCCTGGATCACGATCAGCCGGCGCAGCATCGAGCGGTACTCGCCCGGAACCTCCTGCCAGGCCGGCTCGCCGTAATGCTCGCCGCAGGGGATTTTCCGGCCCTCCACCTTCGGCGCCAGCAACACGCCCCAGCGATATTCGGGCATCTTCACATAGTCGAACTTCGCCCAGCCCTTGGGATCGACGCTGACGGCCGTGCGCAAGTAAACCATGCTGTCCTGAAAGCCTTCCGGCCCCAGATTATTCCACCATTTGAGATAGCCCGGATGCCACTTCTCAAGCGCCTTCAAAATGCGCGCATCGCCCGAGAGTCCGACATTGTTTGGGATTTGCGTGTCGTAGGCGACGTTCATCAAATCGGTCATGGTCCCGTTCCTTGTGGTGTCCGCTTGGCTCTTTACCCCTCATCCTGTCCTTCTCCCGTCCCGCATCCGCTTGCGGGCACTCTGGGTTGCAAGCTCGCCAAGGCGAGCTTGCTGGGAGAAGGGACGCCCGAACAAGCCGCAGCGGGCTCCCTCTCCCCTTGCGGGAGAGGGCTGGGGTGAGGGGTGGTGCGTTCTTCATACTCTCCGCATGTCGTATTCGCCGCGCAGGCCGGTTCCGTAACGCTTTAGCGCGCCCTTCTCGCCGGCAGCGTTCGGCCGTTGGAAAATCCAGTTCTGCCAGGCCGTCAGCCGGCCGAATATCTTCGTTTCCATGGTTTCGGGGCCGGGGAAGCGCAAATTCGCTTCCATGCCGGTCATCGCGTCGGGCGAAAAGCTCGCCCGCTCCTCGATAAACACGCGGATTTCATCGTCCCAATCGACATCGTCGAATGCGAAGGTGACAAGGCCCATCTCATAGGCTTTCCTCGCATCGAGCGCCGCGCCCGCCTGCGCTTTCGCCGCCTCCACCCTTTCGGGCTCGCCCAGAAAGCGGGTCTGCAGCCGGCTGAGATCGTTCGACATCGGATAAAGCCCGAAATTCGCCTCGCTCAGCGTGACCGTCGCCTCCGGCCGGTTATCGCCGCCGAATTTGCCTTCGGCCATATAAGACCGGTCGGCGGCGAATAGGATCTCGCCCAAAGTCCCGGCAAAGCAGGAGCCAGGCTCCGCAAGCGCGACCAGCGAGCGCGAGGTGAGGTCGATGCGCTTCAGCACGCGCTTCCAATAAAGCAGGATCTCCTTGGCGAGCCAGTCCCCGGGGTTGTCCAAGAGAAGCCGCTCATGCGCGATCACCAGCGCCGGATCGCCCTGCGTCCGGAACTTGATGACGCCCGCCTCGAATTCGTTGTTGCGCAAGTGCAAGATCGCGTCGTCGAGCTCGCGCGCCGCGCGCAGCATCCAGCTCTGCGCCCCTTCGGCATGCAGCGCGCCCGCATCGGCCGGCGGCGGCTCCTTCGGCCCCGCTATTGCGATCGTCGCCACGCCAAGCTTGCGGTCTATCGCGACCTCGACGGTGGAGTACGTCACCGAGCCGTCAGCGCCGAAGCTCCGGGAAAGCGGCGTCAGCGCGATGCCTGGGCCGGCTTTCGCGGGCGTGCGCGCGGCAAATGCGTTGGCGCGTTCCGCGACCATTTCATCGAATTTCGACCTCGGCACCACTTCGTCGACGAGGCGCCACTCGGCCGCGCGCTTGCCTTTGACGCCCTCCTCGACGGTGCAGAACACGTCCGCCAGATCGCGGCGCACTTTGCGCTTATCGGTGACGCGGGTGAGCCCACCCGTACCTGGCAGCACCGCCAGCAGCGGCACCTCCGGCAGCGCCACGCTCGACGCGCCGTCGTCGGCGAGGATGATATGGTCACAGGCAAGCGCCAGCTCGTAGCCGCCGCCGGCGCAAGCGCCCTTCACGGCGCAAATGTAATATTGCCCCGACTCGCGTCCGGCCGCCTCGAACGTGTTGCGCGTCTCGTTGGTGAACTTGCAGAAATTGACCTTGTGCGCGTGGGCGGCACCGGCCAGCATGCGGATATTTGCGCCGGCGCAAAACACATTGTCCTTGCCCGAGCGCAGCACCACCGCCCGCACCTCCGGATGCTCGAAGCGCAGGCGCTGCACCGCGTCGGCCAGCTCGATATCGACGCTAAGATCGTAGGAGTTGAGCCTCAGCTCGTAGCCTTCGAACAGCCCGCCCTTCTCGTCGACGTTCATATGCAGAGTCGCCACATCGCCGTCGTAAGCGACGCGCCAGTGCCGGTAATGCTGCGGGTCTGTCTGAAAGTCGATACGCTTGGTCATCCGGCTTTCCTCCTCGCTCTCATATGGGCATTATAATGCATGAGCGCGAGCGGGAAAAGGAAAAATAGTGCAGAAACGTGCAAAAACTTTGTGACGAAGGCGAAGTCTTAGCTAGGCGGGCACGCGACTCTCTTAGGGGAGTGCAATTTAATGCATCGGTTGGTAGCGCGCTATAATAAATCGCGTCATGCCTGATTCCCCCCTCACCAGAAACCCAGCAACACAGCTTTCTCGCGCCACCCCGGCCTGCTATGTATTTTATCCAGATTGCAGGGCGGGCGGAGCGGGCATGGCCGACATCTTCATTTCGTACTCCAAGAAACACGCAGCGCTCACCGAGGCGCTGGCGCTCGACCTCGAAGCGGCGGGCCACACGACCTGGTGGGACACGAGCCTGCTTCCCGGCGATGAATTCCCCGACGAGATCAAACGCCAGCTCGACGCGGCGAAGGCCGTGATCGTGATCTGGACGGAAAGCTCGGTGGCCTCGAAATGGGTGCGCGCCGAGGCGACGCGTGCTCACGCCCAGGGCAAGCTCATCGCCCTGCATGAAGCGGGGCTCGATTTGCAAGAAGTCCCGCTGCCGTTCAATACGATCCACTCGGAGCTTGTGACCGAACGCGCGAAAATCTTCGCGGCGCTGGCGCGCAAGAAAATCGCACCGGCCGGTGTGCAAGCTGACAATAGACTTCCGCCGGGCTCGGGGGAAGAGCCACGAGCGCAGGCAAAATCATCTCCGCTAGCAAGGGAGGTGATGAGCAAGGCGCTCCGGAAAGTGGGCGAGAAGTACGGCAATAACAATCTGCTTAATGCCGCGAATCGTCTTCAAGCGAGCGCCACGGAGGCGCGAAGCAAAGAGGGAAAGAAGCACGACCGATGGTCTCAATCTGGCACGAGTTTCCGCGATTTCGATGCGGGACCAGAGATGGTGGTGGTTCCGGCTGGCAGTTTCATGATGGGATCGAAGGACGGCGAAGGCGACGATGACGAGCGCCCGCAGCACAAGGTGACAATCCCGCAAGCCTTCGCGGTTGGCAAATATCCGGTGACGTTCAACGAATGGGACGCAGCAGTCGCGGCGAGCGGCGTTTCATATAAGCCCGGCGATGAGGGCTGGGGCCGCGGACGCAGGCCTGTCATCAACGTCGAGTGGGAGCATGCGAAAGCTTACGTAAAGTGGCTATCGGATAAGACGGGCCAGCCTTACCGGCTCCTTAGCGAGGCGGAATGGGAATATGCCTGCCGCGCCGGAACGGAAGCGGCATATTGCTTCGGCGATAGCGAAGACGATCTTGGCCGCTATGCGTGGTATTCTGCGAACTCCGGCACAAGAACGCGACCTGTGGGTGAGAAGGCAGCCAACGCTTTCAGCCTCCATGACATGCACGGCAATGTCTGGGAGTGGTGCGAGGATGTTTGGAATTATAGCTACAGGGATCAGCCCGAAAGCCTGAAAGCAACTGGAGGCCCCTGGACAACCAGAGGTCCCTGGACAGCTGTAGGTGACGCCCGCGTCCTTCGCGGCGGCTCGTGGAACAGCGATCCGGAGGATCTCCGTGCGGCGCGACGCTTCCAGTACCACCCGGACTATAGTAACCACGATGTTGGGCTCCGGGTTGCCAGGACGTTAAATCGTTAATCCTTATAACCTTGCATCTTATCTTTTGTGGGTGGCTGCAGCCGCCAAGCCAAACAAAGCCGACGAAGGCTGACCGCGTTCCGCGGGCGCGCAAGCTTGAATTTTCGATTGAAGCAGGGCAAGGTAAAGCATGGCTGACGAATCCGAACTCGCAACGCTGAACCGGCGCGTAACCCTGCTTGAGGACGACGCCAAGGGCGAAAAGCTCGTCTCGCGTCACATCCTGCGGAAGGTGACGGAGAACGAAGCCTTGCTGCTCGACGTGCGTAACGAAATTGGCGAAGTGAGAAAAGAGCTGAGCGAACTCCGCAGCGATCTCCTCACCCTGCGGGCGGACTTGCCGGGCATTATTGCCAGCACCGTTTCCGCGATCCTGCGCGAGGAGCTTTCGCGCCGGAAGGCGTAAGTTGTTCGACCGGGGTGAGTTGTTCCTCCCCCCTCACCCCAGCCCTCTCCCGCCAGGGGAGAGGGAGCAGGGCGTGCCCGCTGCAACAGCGTCCCTTCTCCCCTTGCGGGAGAAGGACAGGATGAGGGGTGAGCCGCACCGAATTACCCGTAGCACCACGCCATGGTTAATGCCGGCATGGTAAATGGTGATGCAGTTTTATTTCTCCCCGCCGCAAAAATCGCGATTTTTCGCGAATTTACCCGCAAAAGCGGATTCCAAAAAGTCCGTTAAACATAGTTCATTGCGCGCCTTAACCTTGAAACCCAATCTAAGATTGCTGCGATGCATTTTTGCTACTTTGCTGTTCTCTGCACCGCGAGGCATTTTTCTTCCGCGTTATTAGCGCGTTAGCCGGCCGGCCGCCGCCGCTTAAGACTTTGGCAAGGCGCTTTTCCCTATGATGGCGCCTTAACCGGAGCGGCTCCGGCCGGCCGGAATAAGTAAGTAAATCGTGGGCCGCGGTTAACGGAGTTAGAAACATCGTGCGCTTAACCGCAGAACGCTCGCAGCAAAACTCGATTCTTATCGCCGCCCTTGAGGCGAAGCGGTTACGCGGCCTCGATCCTATCGAGCCGGGCCAGAAAATCGGCGACAGCGGTCGGCGTGCGCTCCGGCTGCTCGATATGCGGGGAATGCTTGCAGTTTTCCAAGATCTCCACATCGACCGGCGCGTAGCAGCCGTTCGCAAGCGCGTCGATTTGGGCGAGCGTGCCGTATTGGTCGTCCCGGCCCTGGATCGCGAGAACCGGAACCCGGATGAAAGCGATCGCATCCTCGATGTTCCAAGCCTTGAAGCCGGGGTCGAGCCAAGCGCCGTTCCAGCCCCAAAAGGCGTTGTCCACATTCGCGTGATGCTTGGCGAGCCGCTCGCGCAGATCGCCGGTCTCGTATTGGACCTTCGCCGCCGCGATAGAGGCGAGCCCCATCGGCTCGGTGAAAAAATGTGGCGAAATCAAGCAGAGGCCGCGGACGCGGAAATCCGCAACGCTGCCCGCATAAATCGCTGCGATGGATGCCCCGTCGCTGTGGCCGAGCAAAATGCCGCGGCTGAAACCGATGGCATCGAGCACCTCCGGCAGAACCCCGGCCGCCTCGCGCGTCATGTAATCGAGCGGGCGCGGCAGCTCCGCGGGATCGGACCGGCCATAACCCGCTCTGGAGTAAGCGAAAACGCAATAGCCTGTGCGCTCGGCGAGCTTTTCGGGGAAGCTTCGCCACATGCCTGCGGAGCCAAGCCCTTCATGTAAAAGTACAATTGTTGGCTTATCGGCAGGAGAGCCGCCCCAGGCGCGCGCCTCAAGCCTGCGCCCGCTGGCCTCGATCCACTGCATCTCCCCGCTGCGCCACGTCATGCGGACCATCCAACTCCCTGAGCTTGAACCGCTGGATTTTTCCGGTGGCGGTCTTCGGCAGCTCGTCCACGATCTCGATCCAGCGCGGGTATTTCCATTTGCCGATCGTTTCCTTCACATGCTCTCTCAGCGCTTCGGCGACGCCATCGGCGCTCGTGCCCTTTTTTAGAACCACATAGGCTTTCGGCTTCTCGAGGCCCTCCGCGTCGCGGGCGGAGACGACGGCCGCTTCGAGCACGGCAGGGTGCGAGATGAGCGCCTGCTCAACCTCGAAGGGCGCAACCCAGATGCCGCTCACCTTGAACATATCGTCGGTGCGGCCGCAGTAAACGAGGCGGCCGTCCTCGCGCAGCTGGTACTTGTCGCCGGTTCTTGTCCAGCTGCCCTCGAAAGTGGCGCGGCTTTTCTCGCGCTGGTTCCAATAGCCGTCTGCGGCCGAGGCGCCGTTCACGAGCAGCTCGCCGATCTCGCCGGTGTTAACTTGATCGCCGCGCTCGTTCACGAGCCGCAGCTCATAGCCAGGGACCGCAACGCCCGACGTTCCGTACACGACCTCGCCGTGGCGGTTGGAGAGGAAGATGTGCAAGAGCTCCGTCGAGCCGACGCCATCCAAGATATCGACCCCGAAAATCTGCGTCCAGCGCGCGCCAACCTCGGCCGGCAAGGCTTCGCCCGCGGAGATACAGCGCCGGATCCGCTCTGCGCCTTCCGGGCGTTTGCCCGCGAATGCGGCGGCGATGGCGGCGTAAAGCGTTGGAACACAACAGAAAATAGTCGGCCTTGTCTCGCGGATCACCGCCGCGATACTGTCGGGCGTGGGCCGGCCGGACAGCAAAATCGTCGTGGCTCCAACGGACATTGGGAAGGTCATGGCGTTGCCGAGACCGTAGGCGAAGAACATTTTGGCCGTCGAGAAAACGATGTCGCCGGACTGGATGCCGAGCACCTGGAGCGCGTAGGTGTCGGAGGTGTATTTGAGGCTCGAATGCACGTGCCGCACGCCCTTGGGGGTGCCCGTCGAGCCTGAGGAATAGAGCCAGAAGGCGCACTCGTCCGGGCTGACGGCGAGCATCTCGCGCCGCTCCGATGCAGCAAGCTCAGCAGCGAAAGCCAGCGTCCGCCCTGTAGCGCGGCCCTTCTTGCCGCCATTTCCGAAGAGGCGGCCCAGCAGCGAGGGAGCGTTTCGCGCATTGCGCGGCTCGATAACGAAAACCGCCTGTAGATAGGGATTGGCGGCAAGAACCGGCTCGACCGTGGGCAGAAGCTCGCTCGAAACGAACAGCGCGCGCGCCCGCGAATCCATCAGGATCGCGTTGTACACCTCAGTTGAGAGCAGCGTGTTGAGCGGGATGGGGACGATTCCGGCCTTGAGGCTGCCCCAAAAGATAACCGGAAACTCGATCTGATCGAGCACCAGCATGGCCGCCCGGTCCTCCGCCCGCAAGCCGTGCCGTTCGTAAAGCGCGGCCATCCGGTCCGATTGCAGGGCGAGGTCCCCATAGGTGAGGGTGCGGCCTCCGGGACCCGATTCGACGAAGGCAGGCTTCGCTCCGGCCGCACCTGAGCGATGGCGATCTACAAAGTAGTATGCAGCGTTTCCGCTTATATCTGCCATGAATGTCCTCCCGCCCGGCCGCCCCGGTTTTTGCAGGCGATTATTGGCCAGTAAACTCGATTTCCCCGCCAGGCAGCAAGTACAGTATGTAAGCGTCTCCGCCGGCGACGGTGGGGCGATGGCTGGAGCCCGGCGGGTAGACGTACCAGCCCGCCGGCTTGCCATCGAAGAGGGGCGCGCCGCTGATGGGCATGATGGCCCCGATCTCTCCAGTGGTGTGAACGTGGTGCGGCCCTGCAATGTCTTTCATGCGCACCACGTCTACGCTGAAGCGGCCGGCTTCCTTACCAGGTTTGACGGCGCGCCCAAACTTGATACCGCCAGCCTCGCGGTTCACGAGCCAGCCTTCGGCCTCACCCAGCGCACAGAGCCCGGATAGCCGCGAAAATTGCTCGCTGCTAGCTGAGAAACGTTCATTCAGCCGCGCTTCGAGCGTTTCGTCGAGCCCGGCACCTTCGAGCTCCTTTGCGATCCCAGCAACGATATCGAGAAAATCCGAATGCCCTGACATGGACGTGCCTCGTTTCCTTGCGGCCTTCTGTTCGTAGCCTTATGCTTGATAATGCACAAAAGCGGGCGTTTATGCAATATAATACTTTACAAGCGCGCGCTTGCAGCGGCAGGATAACACTAAACAGCGCGTGGAGCTGCATTTTCGTTGAGAGAGATGCACTTTTATGCATAACGGTGTGATGGGGCTATCCCGGATGAACGGGAGGTACCTAATTTCAGGGAGGATACGATGTTCGGAAGAGTGACGCCTCTGGCGCTTGGCGCAGCCGCCTTGGCCTGCATCGCCGCATCCGGTGCAGTTTCACCGGCATCCGCCAAGGAACAAAAGGTTGGGCTGCTTCTGCCCTATTCTGGGGTCTACGCTGCGCTCGGCAAGGAAATCGATGAAGGATTCATGCTTGCGCTCGAAGAGGCCGGCATGACCGGCGCCGTCTCTATCGTGCGCGAGGACACCGAAACGAAGCCGCCCGTCGGCTTGGCGAAAGCCCGCAAGCTCGTACTTGAGGATCAGGCCGATGTGATCGTCGGGATCGTGTCGTCGGGCGTGCTGGCCGCTGTCCGCGATTATATCGATAGCTCCAAGGTGCCGCTGATTGCCGCGAACGCTGGCAATGACGAGATCACCGGCCCTCGTTGCAGCAAATACATCACGCGGGTGTCCTTCTCCAACGCACAGGTCAACCGGCCTATGGGCAAATGGATGTACGAAAAGGGCATCCGGAAAGTGTACACAATTGCGCCGGACTATGCGGCAGGCCATCAGATGATCGATGCGTTTGCGGAAGCGTTCAAAGCTGCCGGCGGTCAAATCGTTGGCGCCGACTACACACCGTTCCAGAAGACCCAGGACTTCGGTCCCTACCTCACCAAGGCTAAGGCAGCCAGCCCCGACGCCATCTTTGTTTTCTATGCCGGCAGCGAAGCGATTTCATTCGTCAAGCAATACGACTCGCTTGGGATCAAGAAGGACGTGCCGCTTTATGGCTCGGGTTTTCTGACTTCGGCACTGTACGTCGATGCCGAAGGACCGGCGGCGACGGGCATTATCGCATCTCTGCATTACGTGCCGACAATCGACACGCCGGAAAACAAAGCCTTCGTCAAGGCCTTCAAGGAAAAGACAGGGCGTAACCCTTCCGAATATGCCGTGCACGGCTACGACGCAGGCCGGGCGTTGATCATGGCGATCAAGAGCGGTGCCAGCGACCGTGAGAGCCTTGCCGAGGCTCTTGCCAAAGTGAGCTACACCGGTCCGCGAGGCCCCCTCAAGATCGACCCCGCAACCCACAATATCGTTCAGAATATCTACGTCTATGAAACGGTGGCGGGCGCCGGCGGCCTTACTCAAAAGATTATCGCCACCATTCCCAATGTCGCCGACGAGCCCAATGGATGTAAGATGTAGGATGTGTCCGCAGGCTGCTCTCCCCGCGAGGAGCGTAGCCTGCCTCTCCACGCCTCCGGATCGCTTTGGGACCCGGCGGCAAGAAAATTAAGTTACCCACGAAAGCACCTCCGATGACCGCCGGCGCCGCATTCTGGATCGTTCAGTTTCTTCACGGGCTGCAACTTTCGATGCTGTTATTCCTGCTGTCCGTCGGACTAACGGTCATTTTCGGGCTGCTTCATTTCGTCAATCTCGCGCATGGCGCCCTTTATGCGCTCGGCGCCTATATCGGCTACTCGGCCGTTCGCTTAACCGGCTCCTATTGGGGCGGCTTCGTGGCCGCTCCCATCGCTGTCGCGGTGCTCGGCGCTGCGCTCTATTTCACTCTCATCCGCCGCATGCGTCACTCCGGCGCCATGAACCAAGTCCTCGTTACGTTTGGCCTGATTTTTGTGTTTTTGGACGTGTTCCGCATTTTTTGGGGCGATATCGCGCTTGGCGTCGAGACACCGTCCTCCCTGTCGGGAACCGTCGAATTTCTAGGCGTAACCTATTCAGCCTACCGGCTATTCATTATCGCGCTCGGCCTTACGATCATGGCTATTCTTCATCTTACGCTTTCGCGCACGCAGATCGGCGCGATAATCCGCGCAGGCGTCGACAATGACCGAATGGCTGGGTGCCTCGGCATAAACGTGGAGCGAGTCTTTTTCCTGGTGTTTTGCGCCGGTTGTGCGCTGGCCGGATTGGCAGGCGTTGTCGCTGCGCCTGTGGTCTCCGTCAGTCCGAACATGGGAACCGAAATTCTCATCCCCTCGCTGATAGTCGTTGTGATAGGCGGCCTTGGCAGCCTCAGGGGCGCGGTCACCGGTTCTCTGCTCGTCGGCTTTATCCAAACCTTCGGCGCCGTCCTCGCTCCGATGGCCGCGTCGATCGCCGTCTACGCCTTGCTGGCAGCGGTGCTCATATTACGGCCAGCCGGCCTCTTTCCCGCCCGGAGCTAGCCGATGTTCCGGCAAACGCCCTTAAAGACCCTGACCTTCGCCGCGATACTTGCCGGCCTCGCAGCCTACACGCTGACCGGCGGCACCTTCGCAAAAGAGCTGGTCATCGATATCGCAGTTCTCGCAATTCTCGCGATCAGCCTCGACTTAATCGCGGGCTATGGCGGCATGATCTCGCTCGGTCACGGCGCGGTCTCGGGAGCCGGTGCCTATGCTTTCGCAGCTGCAACCGTTTTGCTTGGGGCATCGCCGGTTGCCGGCCTCCTTGGCGCAATTTTGCTTGCCGCCGCCTTCGGCGCCGCGATTGGCGCGGTGACTGCCCGGACGCGCGGCATTTATTTCATCATGGCGACGATGGCCTTCGGGCAGATGGCCTATGTGCTGGTGTTCGATTCGAAGGTTCTTGGCGGCGACGATGGGCTACCGGGGTTGCCCCGGCTCGATCTATCAGGCGCAGGCATCGATCTTCAAAGTCCGGCATCTTTCGCCCTGTTCTGCCTCGCTCTCCTCGCCTTGACCTATGTGCTGGCGGCCGCGCTTTTGAGGTCGGGCTTCGGACGGACGCTGTGCGGCATCCGGGAGAACGAGGACAGGATGCGCGCGCTAGGCGTAACCGTCTGGAGGTTCAAGGCGGCCGCGTTCGGATTCTCAGGGGTTTTCGCGGGGCTTTCGGGGGCGCTTGCGGCTCAGCATACGATGTTCGTGTCGCCCGAGCTTCTGACCTGGACTGTTTCAGGAGAAGTCCTGGTGGTGGTGATCCTGGGTGGATTGGGCACGCTCACAGGTCCAGTCGCGGGCGCTGTGTTTTTAGTGTTTCTCA
>Ga0326728_10016529_pt1 | contig 15028 bp, 12 predicted proteins | sample MB3enrmetagenome_FD_207602 | JGI IMG/M metagenome (GOLD analysis project Ga0326728, IMG submission 207602) | Lab enriched peat soil microbial communities from McLean, Ithaca, NY, United States - MB31MN | ecosystem: Environmental > Terrestrial > Soil > Wetlands > Peat | place: USA: New York...
GCGAAACCGAGGCCGAAGCCGTGGCCTTCATCGTGGGACAGGCTATCGGTTTGGAGATGGGCCGGGCATCTTCGGACTACATCCAGATATACGCGGGCAATGCGGCGCTGCTTGCGGAAAGCCTTGAAGTCATTCAGCGTACCTCCGCCGTGATTCTCTCAGCAATCCTTGCCGAAGATGTGGGCGAAGAAAAGAAGTCTCTCGCGGAGGTGGCGTAATGCAGACCATCCTTCGCATTCTTGAGCGGGCCGGAGGCTACCGGCCCACTCTGTACCTCAAGATCGAAAACCCGCCCTTCATGGCTTTGGTGATCGAAGCCACACCGGAGCCGGGACCGTGCGGATTGCCGTCAATCTCCGTAGCCCACTACGGCAAACAGAACGGCGACCTGATGCGTGACCCGGAAATGTGCTTCGAGTTGTCGCAACCGCCGCTGTGTAGCCTTGCGCTGGCCAGCTTCTATTTCCGAAACGATTACCTCGGCATAGAGCAGTGGTCCCGCTTTGTGCGTGATGAGCAGTACAGCGTCAATGCGGAGCTTTACCGGCAACACGAAGAATTTACGCGGATGTGGGACAAGAACATTCGCGCACAGGGTTTTCTCGAAGCCTTCACGGACAAGTCCATTCGCGGCTAGTCCGCTCCCTGTGGAGCGGACTGCACGCCCGACGTGTCGCCGCTCCGCGTGCCTTCACCCTTCAATCGCTCGAAAGGAGCAACTGAAATGACTACGACTGTTATCAACGCCACCGAGTACCGCGACCTGCCTTTGTCACAGTTGAACGAATCGAAGACCAACCCCCGCCGCGTCTTTGATGATGCGGCCTTGAAGGAATTTGCAGCATCCATCCGCAGCCAGGGCGTATTGTCGCCCTTGCTTGTTCGCCCGCTCACCGAGAACGGCTTTGAAATCGTGGCCGGAGCACGGCGCTACCGCGCCGCGCAGGTGGCCGAGGTTTCGACTGTCCCGGTTCGCATCGTTCATCTGTCCGATGCGGAGGTTCTCGAAACACAATTGGTTGAAAACCTGATTCGCGCCGAGATTCACCCGATGGAAGAGGCCGAAGGCTTCGCGCGGCTTTTGGCATTGGAAGAACCCAAGTACAGCATTGAGAGATCGGCGCACGGGTTGGGAAATCCCCTGCGTTCGTGCAAGGTCGATTGAAATTGGTTGACCTTGTGCCCGCAGCCGTCGAAGCCTTCTACGCCAACGAAATCGGATTGGGCCACGCGCTGCTGCTGGCGAAGCTGCCCGCCGACCAACAGAAACAGGCACTCTCAGCCTGTTTCAAGGAGGTTTACAACGGAGAGAGCAAACCCGCGCGGATTCTGCTCCCTGTCCGGAACCTGCAATTCTGGATTGAGTCGAACGTGTTGCTTGTGTTGAAAGACGCGCCGTTTGATAAGCGCGATGCGCAGCTTGTGGCCACGGCGGGCAGTTGCGCCGAATGCCCCAAGCGCACCGGGCACAACAAACTACTTTTCGGGGATGACCTCGGCAAGTTGGGCGACCGATGCACCGATCCAGATTGCTACAACGCAAAAATCGCGGCGCATGTAGCAAAGACCGTTGCCGCGAAACCCGAGCTTGTCCAGATCAGCACCGCTTACGGCGGACAGAAGGAAGGCAGCCCGGTTTTGCCGCGTAACAAGTACACCGCGATCCGCGACGACAAACCGAAGTCGAAAGACGAGGCGCAGCGCCCCGAGTTCAAGGTGTGTAAGTACGCGACCGAGGCCATTATCACTGAAGGCAACGAGGTTGGAACCGTACACAAGGTGTGCGCGAATTCCGCTTGCCCAATCCATCACCCGAAGAAGGCAAGCAACGCGAACGCTAGCGATGCGCGATTCAAGGCCGAGCAGGCGAAGCGCCACCGCGAGGAAGCCATCGCCAACGCAACCGGCTTGCGCGTGCTGGTAGCAATCAGTGAAGCCGTTCCGGTGCGGTTGATGAAACGCGACCTGTTGTTTGTGGCCGAGCGCATGGTCAACCTGCTGGACGAGAACCGCGCCGCGATCCTCGCCCGGCAGCACGGCATCAAGAAGACCAAGGAGAACGAGTCCATCGCCAAGCTGTTCGCGGCCTTCCTTCGCCGCAGCGACGAAAGCACTTTGGGCCGCGCCGTGGTCGAGGCCGTTATTCTGCTCATGGCCTCGCGCGGCAACGCCTCGCAAGCATTGCGCGATGCGGCCACGGCCTACAAGGTGGATACCGAGGCGATTGCCGCCAAGGTCAAACAGGAGTTCGCGGAGAAGGAGAAGGCCAAGACGGCAAAGAAGGCCGCTCCCAAGCCCCCCGCCAAGGCGCAGCCGAAGACCGTCAAGAAAGCAGCGGCATAACCGCCAACCCAACCGAAACACTGTGCGGAGCCAGCCAGACCGGCTCCGCATTTTTGTGCCTGCCCGATACCCGCCCTCATTTGTGCTCCCGCTTGAGCGGGAGGCCATCTTTGCCCACCCAGACGTGCAGGCGCATCCATCCCGCTACGCGCTCAGGATGGCATCCATCGCTTGTGCGTCCTCGCTCATGACGATGCGCCACTTGTCCACGTCTCGCACAAATTTCAGTCCGTGCAGCGACATCATTTCGCTGATCAGTTCGTAGATCGACATAAAGACCTCGATGGATTGCCATGCGTATTCGCTTAGCCACAATTCATGCAGCACTCGACCGAGCCGGACAAATAGCGGGTAATTTTGCGGATATTTCTGCAACAACTCTGTGGCGCGGGGCGCATCGTGTTCGAGCGTCAGTTCCAGTCCGTCCAAGTGGCCCAGAAAATATCCGGCATGGATAAACACGTCTCCGAAGAGTTGCTGGATTCCAACGAAAACATCTTTGGCGTTTCGGTTCTGCCGAAATGTGGCGATCAGCTTTGCCGAAGCGGTCAGGCTCGCTTTGAATGCACGGCAAAAAATGTTTTCGAACTCCCCGACCGCTTCTGGGCGGAACATGGCGGATGACCTGCACGCGGCATATTCGCTCCATACATCGAGCGACTTCAGAAACGTTTGCCGGGAACGGTCGCCACAATCCAGCGGACAGTTATAGATGCCGGGAAAGGTTCTGGATAGATGACCTTCGTGTTCGACATGAGCGGCTTCGTGGGCAATGCAGGCATAGGCCAGCTCTTGCAGTTTCTTTTCCGGCGAGAGTGCCATCAGGCCAATGCCGGCACGGAGAACGATATGAAATTTCAGTTCCTTCCCCTGCCGCACAGCGACCGTTCGCGCCATCTCCATCGTGTCAGGAAGATCGCTCATTTCCAAGCAAATCTGTCCTTCCGGCATTCTCTGCAATGCTGTCGCATCGGCCCGGCAATCAGCGGATATGGTGATTCCGTCCAGATCACGGAGATCCATGCCGACCACGGCGAGCGCATAGAGGATTTTCTCCATCGCCATAGTGACAACTTCGCGCTCATCCTGGGTTTCATAGCAAGAGGTGGCAATGATGCATCGCTCAGGGAGCAGAAGCCTGCCTTCTTTGTCGGGCTGAAAGCGCAGCTCACTCATTCGCAAACTCCTTCGCAATCTTCGATACGATACACGGGAGGCTGGAGAGTTCGCAGAATGAAAATCTTTGCTGAAGAGGTGGGCGGTCGCACCCATAGGAGTTGCTGATCACATGCCGCAGAGGACTCCACGCAGGTTTTGTCTCAGGAGGGATCAATAACAGCGCCTCAACCTGACAAAAGGAAGAAACGTCTGCGGTGCGCCCCCGCAAACAGCCCTAGTAATCCTCGTCGGGGAGTTCGAAAACCGGCAGAAACACGCGGTTCCATGGACCTTTAGCCGCGAAGCCTGGACATACGTCCATGGCTCCCCGACGCAAAGGCCTAGGGATCGTTCCGTGACCATCTCCGGTACACGGAGTTTCTGCTTGGGTTTCGACACCCAGGGCGGTGCGTACCCGCCCGACTCCATCATCTGACACGTAACCCCGAATGGCAATGGCATTTCATCCTCTTTTGCTTGAGACCACGTTCCATAACGAGGTTTTGGGGAGTGTGCTACACTGGTGGCGCTCAAGGTGTTCGCCGTAAAAGGCGAGTGAAAAGGGAAGCGGGTGAAAATCCCGCGCGGTCCCGCCACTGTAAGCAGGGAGCTTCTCGGCGCAATCGCCACTGTTCCTCTCATGGAATGGGAAGGCAGCCGAACAAGCGTAGACCTGTAAGTCAGGAGACCTGCCTTGGGAATTGGTGCGTTCCGCTTCGGTAGAGAGTGGACGGCGAACAAGGCTGCCTTCCCGAGTCTTTTTCCTTTCTGATCGCCGTTTTTCCCTTCCTGGCCTCCGCACCAGATAAAGCGTACGGAGGATACATGAGCACGTCCAATGTCCTGCCCCCAGGATCTCCAGCCTTTTTCTGTTCATACATGCGGAACCGTATGAAGCATCTGATTTCCCCCCCGCTTTCTACTCTTTGCCTGGTTGTTGGGAATACATTTTGCGCGACGGTCAACGCCGTGGCGCGGGCGCGCCGGACTGTACTCGCGTTTGTATTTTGTATGGCGGCCTTGGCCGTAGGGGCCTTGTGCCCCGCAGCGTATGCCCAGACGGGGCAGTGGGATTGGGTAGCCCCAAGCAATCCGACCGGCAATACGTACTCATTTGGCACCGTGGGGGTTGCCGACCAAGCTAATTATCCTCCTGGCCGTTGGAGCACTTCTAGTTGGACCGATTCCAGCGGCAAATTCTGGATGTTCGGCGGAGGTATTAGTACGTTATTCACCAACGACCTATGGGAATATGATCCATCCACGGGGCTCTGGACGTGCATGAGCGGCGCATGGGCTTATGATTCCAACTACGGCACACTGCGTCCCCTCCCCGCGTCTTTCGGCACAATGTACGTTCCCGCTACGAGCAACCTTCCCCCAGCGCGCGTCGGCGCGGCCACCTGGACCGACAGTGGCGGGAAGCTGTGGCTCTTCGGCGGCAGTAGCAATTCCACTACCGGATACGAATACAACGATCTGTGGGTCTTCGATCCTTCCACCAAGTACTGGACATGGATGGGAGGCGGGCAGACCTACAGGCAGCAGGGGGTCTACGGAACCTTGGGCACTTCCAACGCCAACAACATTCCCAGTTCGCGGCAGCGGCCAGCCGTCTGGACCGACAGCAGCGGCAATGTTTGGCTCTATGGCGGCTTCGGACAAGGATACACCGCAGCAGGTGCTGCCACGCAGGGCTATCTGAACGACCTATGGGAGCTGAACACGACGACCTTGCAATGGACCTGGATGGGAGGCAGCAATGTCGTTAACAAGGTTGGCACTTTCGGCGCGCAAGGTTCCGCCACTGCTGGCAGTACTCCCGGAGGCTTGGCCTACACCGCCTACTGGACCGACAGCGGCGGCAACTTCTGGCTCTTCGGTGGCGCCGGTTATGCCAAAACCAGCGGTGGCTATGCTCAAGACGATCTCTGGGAGTACTCTCCCGCCACAAATCAATGGACATGGGTGTATGGAGATGGGGCACCAAGCAAGGCCACGGTCTACGGCTCTATGGATGTTGAATCTTCAACGAACCATCTAGGCGGTCGGAGTTACAGCAGTGGCTGGAGCGATGGCGCGGGCAACTTCTGGCTCTTTGGCGGGTATGGCACGGGGACGACAACAACCCTTGCGCCGCGGGACGATATTTGGAGGTTCAATCCTTCCACCGGGTACTGGACCTGGATGGCGGGAACACAGACGAGCTACAGTCCGACCGTTTATAACACTCAGGGTGTTGCCAACGCCGCGAACGATCCCGGGGCTAGGGGAGATGAAGTCACCTGGGTAGACAATAGCGGCAATATATGGCTGTACGGTGGAAGCCCCAATCCTTATTCGCCTACTACCGGAGGATATCTTTCTGACCTTTGGCAGTACCAGTTCTCGACGGCAGCGGCCCAGCCCGTTTTCAATCCAAATGGGGGGACCAACCCAATCACCCAGACGATCTCGATTACCAGTTTCACTCCAAACGCGACGATCTACTACACCATCGACGGAAGCACGCCGACTGTCCATTCGACGCTCTATACCGGCCCCATTACGGGAAGCCAGCCGGAGGAAACCATCAAGGCTATCGCTGTCGCATCCGGTTACAGCCATAGCCCGGTTGCCAGCGCAACTTTTTACTGGCCACTGGCCGCCGCTCCGGTCATCAGCCCAGTGTCGGGCAGCTACCCCGCCCCTTTGTCCGTTAGCATCACGGACACGGCGTCGGGCGCAACCATCTACTACACAACCGACGGATCGACACCAACCACCAGCTCTGCTGTGTACCTCAGCCCCATTTCTGTCAACCCACCGGCAACCGTCAATGCCATTGCCACTGCGACCGACTACAACACCAGCGCGGTCGCTACGGCAACGTATATCCGGCCAATGGTCGATACTCCGGTCATCAGCCCCACGTCGGGCAGTTACCCGACCCCTTTGTCGTCCATCAGCATCACGGACACAACGCCGGGCGCAACCATCTACTACACAACCGACGGATCGACGCCTACCACCAGCTCGCCCGTCTACTACGGTTCTTTCAGCATCGCCTATTCGGCGACAATCCAGGCCATTGCCGCCGAAAGCGGTTACACCACCAGCGGCACGGCCAAAGCGGTCTACACCGTCATTCAGCCCACACCGGCGATCAGCACTGTCTCGCCGCTTACCTTTACTCCTAATAGTGTTTTTACCATCACAGTCAACGGATCGAACTTTTTACCCACCTCGGTTGTTTACTGGGGAAATACTCCGCTCACCACCCAGTATGTAAGCTCTACGCAGCTTACGGCACAGGTGCCAGTAAGCCTCACTAATGTGGACCCAAGCGTTACGAATCCGCTTGGTCTCATCGTAAAGACGCCTGACGCGGTCAGCGCTTCCAATAAGGCGGCGATCGCTGCTGTCAGCGCCAACAGCGCTTCGGTGCCTATTACGGTCAGCCCAGCCACAGCGACGGTGACCGCTGGTTCCAGTACCACCTTTAACGTCTCCTTCGGCGGCGGTGCGTCTCTGTCGTATGTAAGTGTTGCGATTCTACCCACCGGAGCGACCCAACAGTGGATACCGGACCCGTATTCCACGAGCTCCGACACGATGACAATTGCGACTACCAGTGCGACTCCCAAGGGAACGTACACGCTATTGGTTATTGGTTACGGAGCGGTGCCTGTGACTTCGAGTGCCGGGTTTCTCTTGCCGCCCCTTTTGTTGCCACTTTTGTTGTGGCGAAAAAGGCTGGCATCGAAGAGCGTCTGGCTAACGCTTTCCGTTGGATTCGTTCTGCTGCTCTCCGCCCTGTCGTTCATCGGTTGTGGAACGGGCCCCAAGTATCAGTTCACCACCACAAACACGACAACCGTCGTGAATGCAACTACCGTCACGCTGACGGTGCAGTAAGGCTCCATCTGATCGTCGGTCCCGCAGAGAGAGTGCTTCGTCACTCTTTCCGCAGTGGACTCAGGCCTGCACAAGTTTCTTCATTTCGCAAACGGTAGGTGAGATAAGACCGATGGCAAATTTAAGCAAGATATGGTTGAACGCAGCACTGTTTCTTCTTCTCGCGGTGGGAGTCTCCCCAGCGCAGGACCAAGGGAGCCTGCGGGGAACGGTCAAAGATCCCAGCGGCGCATTGATTTCCGGCGCCACCATCACGCTGAAGGCAACGAATTCGAACGTCACGCTGAACTCCAAGACGGACGCCAATGGGGTGTTCTTGATCCAGGATATTCAGTTTGGTCCATACTCGCTGCGTGTGGAGAGCGCTGGTTTTGCTCCCCTAACCCAGTTCCTCCAGGTTCTGCCCGGTATCACACCCACTCTGGAATTGACCATGAAACTGGGGGCAACATCCACCAGCGTGGATGTTAGAGCAAGTCGGGAAGAAATCGCAACGGCCCTATCCCCAGGCGCGGTAAGTGTTGCATACCCGGACGACACCAAGGGCGAGTTTAAATCCATGCCAGAGCTACTCGACCAGATTCCCGGCGTGTACGTGCGGCGCGAGTCGGGCTCAGGGCAATACACCACGGCCAGTATTCGCGGAGGCGCACCCACACAGGTGAACATCTACGTGGACGGCGTCCCCTTCAACGTTGCTAGTGAGGTGGCGGCGGATCTCTCTACCTTGCCGGTATCGAACGTGGAGCGCATCGAGGTGTACCGCGGCCAAGTACCGTCTCGTTTTTCCGGCGCGCCTGTCGGCGGTGCTATCAACATCGTCACCAAGAAGCCTACATCCTTCAATCTCACTACTTCGGTGGGAGCAAGGACACTGGGTGGACAGCAGTACAGTCTCGCCTTGAATGGCCCGCTGCTGAAGGGCAACTTCCTCCTCGGTGGCGACATGGAACGGAGCCGTGGAAACTTCAATTACACAGACTTCGTCGATCAGCAGGTTCAAACTCTTACGCTCCCCGCAGACAGCTACTGGGGCGCTGTCCCATATTGCCAAGTCTTTTCGGCTTCTACACCCGCCTGTACCGGATTGATCAACAAGACGCGGATGAATAATGACTTCAGAAAGGACAACCTGCTCACGAAGTGGCAAACTGATAGATTCTCCGCCAAGTGGTCCTACCTCAACATGAATCGCAAGATGCCCTATGGCCTCGACATCTATCCGCAGGTGGATGACCCTTCCGCGTCACCGCAGTATACGGTTCCCCGTTCCCAGTTGTTGAAGCAGACCGAGGGAGTGCTGGGCTGGAATGAACACTTTGGAAAACTGCTCACCAGTCTGGTGGGGAACATCATGGACCAGGACAAGCAATACTACTGGCAGTACCCTCCGGCCTATCAATATGGCGGGAGCCACTGGTGGTACCACACGCGGCGCTATGGGGCAGCGACCGATCTCAGCTATCAACTCTGGGACAAAGGTCCCATCGGCCAACGTTTTGAGTTCCATGGCGATTGGGCGCAGGAGACGCTTCACACCCAGTTAAGCAATACGGATTATAACGACTACACTGGTGTCGGCTTCCGTCCATCCTTGCGCCGCCACACGGTCAGCTTCCAGTTGCAGGACACTATTACATTGCGCTTCCTGCATAATTTGGAAATTACACCGGTAGGGCGAATGCAGCGGTTGACCGGCCCGATCATCGGCAATCTCCTGACACCCTTCGCCCAAACCACCGGAGATTTGGGCTGGGTGCCTACGGGCGGTGTATCCGTGAAGCAGCGCTTCGGGCGCGGCTGGCAGGCTTTCGTCACTTATGGCAGGTATGTCCGTTATCCGAATCTCTACGAGATTTATGGCGACGGTGTCCGCATCATTCCTCGCGTGAACAGCGATGGCAGTTCATACCCCCTGTTACCTGAACTGGGTCGCACCGTCGATGTGGGCGTCGGTTGGGACGGAGATTTTAGCGAGAAGCTGAGCGGCCACACTCGCCTCACCTTCTTCCGTCGGCAGACTGATAACAACATCACGCTCTTCCAGGGCGCTATGTATTCCTATTACCTGAACACGGGAGACACGATCAATCGCGGCATTGAGTTTGAAGGCAATCTTAATTACGGAAAATTAGTGAGTTTGCATACCGCCGCGACAATACAGGACGGCTGGTACACGGATCAGGGGATGCTTGAATGGGGGTTCGCCACTCCAATATTCCCCGCTTCCGGCTCCAAAATTCCCACGCTGAACACGCCCTATGGAGTCGGTGATGCGCGGTTGGACCTGCACTTCCTTCGCAAAGGCGCTCTGACCACGTTCTTTGAGGGGAAGTACGTCGGCCAGAACGTTGTTGGCATACAGCCTGCTCATATCACTCTTGGAAATGGCGATATGCAATTCCGCTACGAGGGGGCACAAATGTATGAGCGTCCTCTGATGACGTTCGACATGGGCTTCCATCTCAAGCTGCCGCATGGCGGGACCCTCTCCGGTGGAGTGACGGACCTGTTCAACCGTGGGCCGAATCAACAATACGGGGGATATGTGAGTGGCGGCCAGTACGCCGATGGAATTCACGTCATCTGGTACACATGTTCCACCACAGGCGTGAAGTATCCCTCCAGTCCGGCTGCGAGCGTCTGCCCTGCCGCCAACGTGATCACGAGCAATGCGCAAGTCCCAATTAAGAAGAACCTCTTTTATCCGTTGCAGGGGCGCACTGCCTACGTCCTTTTGTCGTGGGACCTCAAAAGTTTGTATCCCCGCAGAAAATAACCAAGGCGATGGAGGTGCAACTACAAATACTGTTTGAGCTGTCTATCTCCCCAGGTCAGTAAGGCGGTGATGTTCACGATCCCTTCACCGCACAGAATTTCACATTTGCAATGACTGAGCTGATGTACCAAAAGGAGAAGCAAAATGGCTGACACATATGCAGGCTATGGCCTCTACTACTACGAACCAGCCCCAACTTATACCGGCCACGGGATGGTCGGCACCATCGAGGACGACGGCAGCGCGGTTGCTGCGTCGCCTGATTTGCAGACCGGACTGAACGGCAACCCTGCAGCCCAAGGCTTTATCGATGGCTCCGATCTGCGTCTCGCCGTTACCGACGACCCGCCAAGCGCTGGAGTGAAGATCTATGATCCATCCAGCCGTTCCTTGATTGCGAGTAAAACCTGGTCGGGAGTGAACAACCTATATGCTGTCGTGCCGTTTGGTTCGTATTTTTATGCCCTTGACTTCGACAGCGCATCGGTCGTGGAACTGAATTCCAGCTATAACGAAACTGGAGCTTCTTTCACGCTTAGTTCTCACATTCCGACGGGCTTCACCGCCTATGGTCAGTCACTCTTTGTGGCCAATGGCGCCCTCTATGGGCTTTTTGTCTTCTACGATCCCAACAGCAGCACCTACCCTCCCCCGTTTGCTAGCAACAGCCTGCTGGTGAAATTCACCATTACCGCCGGCTCCCCTCACAACACGATCTCTTTCGGCGCTAACGACTACAACAGCAGTCTTGCCTCCAACACCGTTGCCGCAGCGTTTGACAGCAATGGCGGCCATTATCTCTATACTGCGGCCATTGGCTGAAGCCAGAGCAGTAGCTACAACTCCGGCTCCGCGATCCAAAAGATCGACCTGACCACCGCGAACCTCAGCACCGCGACGGTTACCACCCTCTTGAGCGGAGCGACCACCCATACCGACTATCTGGACATCAGCACAGACGGAGCGGGGAAATTCTATATCCTCTCTGGGCTCTACAACAGCACTTTCACTAGCCTTACCGGGCTCCTGCAAAGCACAACCAATTTCGCCAGCTTTACCACTGTCGACACAATCAGTTCCGCTCCAGGCTACTGCTGGGCCGCTCAGTGGACGCCGGACAACAACGGGCGAATCTGGCAGGGGCGCGGCAACGAAATCGTGATTTATGATGCTACGACCAGTCCTGTCTCGACCGTAGCTACGCTCTCTATCAACTCTGGCACAACCGGTTGGAACCTGATTTCGTCTGGCGAGCTCTACACAAATCTCAACAACTTCTCGTATGTCGGCGCGTCGGGATTTTTTGCGAGGCGCGGTACAACGTCCCCGATCCAGGCCTCGAACCAAGTCTGGGCGCGTAAGGCGCGCGCGATTACCCAAGGCCGTCCGTCCCTTACCAAGGAGGAGTTCGACCGTCTTCAACGCGAGTTAGGCAAGAAGTAACCTCGTGAGTGGAAGGGTCCTGCAGCATTGAGGGGCTGCGGGCCCTTTCATGAGATCTCTTTGCGTATTTTGCTACACATAGCTTGCTGACAATTTACTCAAGGAATAATGAAATCACAATCATCGAACGAGAACAATAAAAAGCACTGGGAAAGCGTGCATGTCTGCCCCAAATGCCGCCACGTTCTCAATCTCGCAGAAACTGACCTGAAAACGATCACAACCGGGATCGTCTCCTGCCCAAACTGTGATTGGGCGGGGCCAATCGAGATTCAGTTGCTCGATCAGCACCGCCCTCCAGAGTGATACAAGAGAGAAGCCATGCAAGAGCAGCCTATGCGGACATAGGCAGTGGCAATTGTTTGTACTTGTTCACATCCGACATACGGCGCATAAATGTTCGCAGCAGCTCGCTCGCAACCTTCGATTCGTTGTCGGCACGAGATGCCAAGTAAGTTCTTAACCGAAGCGCTGGCTCCGCAAGGGGACGAACGGTAACGCCATTCCGCGCCATGAGCAGCGCACCGGCCTTGACGACGAAAGCGAGGGCGGATTGATCGACCACAAATGGGAATGCCTCTTCAGGGGTCGTAATGTGATGGGTTTTACAGGGACCGGCCTTCCGTTCTTCCGCGATGTGCAGAATAGAATCGTACAACGGCGGGTGCAACCGGCGCTCGAACAGAACCCACCAACGATTTGCCATCATGTCGAGCGTGACAGAGGGATAGTCCGCCAGTTCATCGCGTTTCGCCATCGCAATGTAAAACGGAGATTCGCCAACCTGCACCTTCGATAGCAAAGGAGACTCCGGCGGCTCAGTGACGATTGCCATATCGAGCGCTCCTGCAAGAAGATCATGAATCAGGTCAAATGAAAACAGACTGGCCAATTCGATTTTCAATCGAGGGAATAGTGGAAGCTCAAGGGAAAGCAGAAGAGTGATGAGGTACGGGTCAGTATAGGGCGATCTTCCAACATGCAGGGGAGTATCGGCGTCCTGCATGACTGCGCGAGCCGCCTGGATGGCTCGCTCACCATGAAGAAGAGAAAGACGAGCTTGATGAACGTAAGCTCGACATGCGTCGTTCAACTTGACGTTCTTGCGATCCCGAACGAACAGCGGTCCTCCGACCAGCGTTTCCAAATCCTGAATATTCTTGGTAAGCATCGGCTGGCTGATGCCCATCTTCCGCGCGGCGCGGGAGAAGTGCAGTTCCTCGGACAGCACAACTGCGGATTCCATGAACTTCGTTTCATTGCGTGCCATACACAACCTCCCATTCTGCTCGAAGTTTGCTGGGGAATGGGACACAACGCGCACGAACTGCAAATGCGATGGCATTTAGCGGAAGATGGGTGTGTCCCATCGCAACCGACTGCACAATTCAATGATATGAGAAGCACACAAGGTTTTTCGATTCACTCTTGCGAACCGCTCTCTTATCAATCCTGAGAATAATCAACCTCTCGATAAGAATTGGACATCACCAAAGTTTCTGGAACATCGTGATGGACAACGGTCCTGACGGACGCTTCCGCGGCTGACACTTTCGTCACTTCAACAGACGTTCGACTTGGCCGTATTTCGACCTATTTCGAGGTCAAATATGCTGCGAATCGCCAAAATCGTTCACGAGAAGTCCATGTCAGATTTCGAGCCTTTACTGGATCTCCGGGAAGCTGCGTCGATTCTGGGGATGCACTGGAAGACGCTGGAGGGTAAGGCGAGGAATAGGGAGATACCAGCGTTTAAGGTCGGTAAACGCTGGCGTTTTCGGCTTAGTTCGTTGAATATCTGGCTGGAAAACGGAATAAAATCGAACATAACCGATCACGCCGTGCTGACTGGACAGGAGCAACAGTCTTGAAATTCACACGGCAACGCTTTCAACGCGGCACCCTGCGCAAAGTCGCGCGGGCAGATAATCACTGGGCTTGGGAGTACCGCTACCAAGACCCCATAACCACGAAGAGGAAATCCTTGTTCCTGAGCGTCGAAAAGTTTCCCACGCAGACAGCCGTTGAACGGCATCTGGAGGCTTTCGTGCTCAAACTGAACGCAGAGAATCCAACCCTGGCCGTGATGGAGCCGACCTTCGACGCCATTCTTGACCGGTTCATTGAGGACGAACGCATGATGGAGATTAAAGAGTGTCGTCCAGGTGACCGGTTGGAGGATGGCGAACTGAGCTATTCGACGGTCATCTCCTACCTGAGCGTCATCAAGCGAGTCCGCGCAAAGTGGGGTACGACCCGCATTACGAGGATGAAGCCGATGCTGATTCAGGCATGGCTTAAGGAGTTGGAGGCCGCACCCAAGACCAAAGGCCACATCAAGGCAGTCATGTATCGCCTGTACGAGAAGGCCATGCTGTGGGAGATGGTCGAGTGGCAGCGGAATCCAATGGAACTGGTTGAGATCAAGGGCATCAGCAAGCGGCAGAAAAAGCCGATCATCTTGACGGTCGAGCAGTATTACCAGATTCTCGAACTGTTGCCGGAACCCTATCGCACCATGGTAGTGGTGGCGCAGTGTACCGGCCTGCGGGCTGAAGAGGTATTGGCGCTCGAATGGGAGGACATCGACTTCGAGAATCTGAGTATGAAAGTGGTCCGGGCAGTGGTTCATGGCCGGGTCAAGATGGTGAAGACCGAATACTCCGAGGACGAACTGCCGCTCGATCCCGGCTTCGCGGAGATTCTTCTAACTTGGAAACGCAGGTTGGAAGCCGAACGCGAAGCAAAAAACGGGATTTCAACCCCATTGATGGGGTTGAACCTCGTTTTCCCAAGCACCTCTACAGGACGGCATTTCCATTCGGCTCCGGCACAGCAGGACTACATTCGTCCCGCTGGCTGTTGCCTTGTGGCTTGTCCGAAATGCGGCGCTGGGATGGGAGTCTGGTGCGTTCAGAACACGCCAACGCCAAACGGCAAGCGCCTTCCGCTGCACGACGAGCGGTGGGAGGCTGCCGGGAAATATGGCAGCGTAGGATGGCATACGTTCCGCCATACCTATCGTTCCTGGCTGGACGACACTGGAGCGCCCATTGGCGTGCAGCAGAAATTGATGCGGCACGCGCAGGTCTCAACCACGATGAACGTGTACGGAAACGCCTTGATGGAGGCCAAGCGTGAGGCCAACAGCAAGGTGGTCAGAATGGCATTGAGGAGCGCATAGCCTTGAAGGGAAAAACCTTGCAACCGCGCCAGAAAACCCCGGCGATTTTGGCGACCGCTGTTAAATGGGGTTATCTGGGGTTGGCCTCTCGGCTAAATGGTTGCGGGGGAAGGATTTGAACCTCCGACCTTTGGGTTATGAGCCCAACGAGCTACCAGACTGCTCCACCCCGCAATCTGATAGTAACAACCGAGTGAGCGAGCGTCAAACCCTGCGCCGATAAA
>Ga0326728_10016531_pt1 | contig 15027 bp, 16 predicted proteins | sample MB3enrmetagenome_FD_207602 | JGI IMG/M metagenome (GOLD analysis project Ga0326728, IMG submission 207602) | Lab enriched peat soil microbial communities from McLean, Ithaca, NY, United States - MB31MN | ecosystem: Environmental > Terrestrial > Soil > Wetlands > Peat | place: USA: New York...
ATATTTGTGCACGATGAACTAAGGCAAACCTTACCCTTAAGGAGGAGACCGTACGAATGGATACCTACTACGACCCGAAAGATCTGGCAAGATTTGAAGAAATCGGCAAGAACGCCCCCGAACTGGCCAAAAAGTTCTTCGACTACTATGGAGCAGTCTTCGCCGAAGGGGCGCTGACGCAGCGCGAAAAAGCGCTCATAGCCCTTGCGGTTGCGCATGCCGTTCAGTGTCCTTATTGTATCGACGCATATTCTCAAGCTTGCCTGGAGAACGGATCGAACCTCGATGAGATGACCGAGGCGGTCCACGTTACAAACGCCATACGCGGAGGCGCATCGTTGGTGCACGGTGTGCAGATGCGCAAGATCGCCGAAAAACTGTCGATGTGAAACATGACTTTTTCCAAAAAGCTTGAAAATCACGGGCTGGAATTGAAGCGGGCGGCAGGGACCGTTTTGCAGGTAAACGTGGGGTTCAAATGCAACCTCGCCTGCCGCCACTGTCATCTGGAGGCCGGGCCTGCGCGGCAGGAGCTGATGGACCGCCGCACTGTCGAGTCGGTCATCGCCTGCGCCGAACGTTTTCCTTTTGAAGCCATCGATATAACAGGCGGCGCGCCCGAGCTTTTGCCGGACCTTCCCCGGCTGGTTGCAGGTCTGGCTCCTCTATCGCCCAGGCTGATAGTGAGGACCAATCTCGTTGCCCTCTTGCTGCCGGAATGTGCAGACTTGATCGATCTCTACAAGCGGCATCGAGCGGCCATAGTTGCGTCTTTGCCGTCTATAAGCCCTTCCCAGGCGGAATCGCAGCGAGGCGCCGGAGTTTGGGGGAAAAGCATTTCATCACTAAAGCTGTTAAACGCACATGGATATGGCATGGAAGGGACGGGGCTGACCCTTGACATCGTGGCGAATCCCACCGGGGCGTTTCTTCCCGCCGATCAGACTCAGGCGGAACGAAAGTTCAAGCGTGAGCTTGGCAGCAAATACGACGTAAGTTTCACCAATCTCTTCACCTTCGCCAATGTGCCTCTTGGACGTTTCCGGGCGTGGTTGGAGGATTCCGGAAATCTATCCCTCTATCTGAAAAAACTGGAAGACAGCTTCAATCCATGCACGGTTGAGCACCTGATGTGCCGCACCACCCTGTCGGTCGACTGGCAGGGTTTTCTCTATGACTGTGATTTCAATCTTGCGGCGGGATTTCACCTCGGCGGATGCGAAAAACACATCTCTCAATGGGACGGGCGGACCGAAGGCGTTCCAATCGCAATCGGCGATCATTGCTATGCCTGCACCGCAGGGCCTGGTTTCACTTGAGGCGGAAGCATCAATGCGGCGGGACCGCAGAAGGGTGGAGAGCAATAGCCCGGCAGATTATTCGGGTTGCCCCCGGCGTTTCGCCTCCCTGTAAAAACTGAGGAAATAATCCAGGGCCGACACATAACCAAGGACCAGCGAAATCCACAGAAACGAAGTCCCAATAAGAGTCAACGTAGACTCGACCCTGGGAATGCTGGGCAGCAGGAAGGCAAATGCGAGGGTCTGGGAAACCAGCTTGTTCTTTCCCATGCGACTGGCGTTAATTATAAGTCCATGTCCGGCGGCGATTGAACGCAGGCCGGTTATGCCTATTTCACGCCCGACTATCAGGAAAGCCAGCCAAGCGTGGACCCTTGGAATCAGCATTATGAGTACGGCGGTGGTCAGGAGCTTGTCGGCAAGCGGGTCGAGCAGCTTCCCGATGGAAGTCACCGTGTTGGAGCGCCGCGCCAGGATGCCGTCCAGATAGTCGGTAAGAGAAGCAATGCAATAGATAACGAATGCAGCATTCCGCGAGAAGCTGGAGCAGGGGGGTATCAGAAGCAATATGATAACCGGTATGGTGGCCATCCTGGAGTAGGTCAGGACGTTGGGCAAAGTCGTAAGGCTTTGCCTTGAGAGGTCACTTCGGTTCAAAACGAGCATAAACTCATACTTTCGCGCTTCCCGACAGGGGTCAGGGGTAGGGCGCCGGAGCCGGGCATCCTCCGTTTTTTGTCCTTCCCGGCCCGCACATCCGATAACAGCCGGCCGACATCCGTTTAGTAACGGTATCGGTCGTAAAAGTCCATCACTCTCTTAACATAATCTTGAGTTTCATCAAAAGGCGGAATTCCTCCATGTTTGACTACGGCCTCCGGACCTGCATTGTAGGCGGCCAAAGCGAGGATCGTATTGTTGTTGAATCGATCGAGCATCATCCTCAGATACCTCACCCCGCCGTCGATATTTTGCCGTGGATCGAAAGGGTTTTCCACCCCGAGGTCCCTCGATGTGTCGGGCATTAGCTGCATCAAGCCCATAGCGCCCTTTGGAGATATTGCCATCGGATTGAAACCCGATTCAGCCCTGATGACAGCCTTCACGAGGTTGCAATCGAGACCGTAAAGCTTGCAGTAGAGTTTAATGTGCGGGTCATAGGCTGCCTGGTCGGGCAGATTTGTCAGGGGGGTGAAAACTCCAGGCTTAATCCCCAGGTATGACCCTTTGCAGGTAGGAAAATATTTCTTGAAATTCGCCTCCGTCAAAGGAGGCAGGTTCACGACCGCCGACTGAACGTAGGTGGGGGTGTTGGTATAATGAATTGCCCCGTCTTTATCTACATATTTGAAAATTTCCGCATTCGCGCCCAATGTCAGGGCAACCGTCAAAATAATGGTGATCGCAGAGCAAAGCAGATACAGGCCGGCCCGTGGCGTTCGCTTCATGACCCCTCCAACTGTTACTCACGATTCATGTCCCTTTCATGTGTCCACTTTCTGCCAGTCTTCCAAGAATTTTGCAATCCCTATATCAGTTAGTGGATGGTATGCAAGTTGTTCGATAACCTTGTACGGGATAGTAGCAATATCCGCGCCTAAACGCGCCGCCGTAAGCACGTGCACGGGATTTCGTATGCTGGCGACGATGATTTCGGTTTCAAAAAGGTAATTCGAAAATATATCGAGAATATCGCGAACCAGATTCATGCCCTCCTGCGATATGTCGTCGATCCTTCCGACGAACGGGCTTATGAAGGTCGCTCCGGCCTTGGCTGCAAGCAGTGCTTGAACGGGAGAAAACACCAGCGTCACATTCGTATGCACCTGTTCCTGAGATAATATTTTGACTGTCTTCAAGCCCGCTGTCGTCATAGGTATTTTTACAACGACGTTGCTATGGATTGCCGCGAGTTCCCGGGCTTCATCGAGCATTCCGGCAGGGTCGCTGCAGACGGCTTCGGCGCTTACAGGGCCTTGCGCTATCTCACAAATCTTTGCTATATGTTTTTTGAAAGCGTCCCTGCCTTTTATTCCTTCCTTCGCGATCAAGCTGGGATTGGTCGTAACCCCGTCCAGTATCCCAAGATCGAACGCCTCTTTTATCTCTTCAAGATTGGCCGTATCGATAAAGAATTTCATGGTTTTTCACCTTTCGCTCTTTTGAGATATTTTTCGTAGCAGCTCTCACTGCAAAAATGCATGACCCGGCCATCGACGATTCCTTTTATGCCTTGCGATTTCATAAAATAGGCGCCGCATTGAGGATCCTGAATAAGTTCGGCATCGGAAGACCGGCCCGGCGCCCGTCCATGAAGGTTGGAAGGCGGTGACAGCGACTTCCAGATGGACTTTGCTACGAAGTAGGCAAGCCATATTATTATCCCGAAGACCAGCAAACGCGCCATTTTACTCTTCCAGTTTTTGAATTTGCTGCTGCTGATCGATCCTGAGAACGCGATTCAGCATTTCATGGACGGTTAATCCCAGTCCCGGATGCAGCCAGTCCGGCTCAATTTCAGTTAAAGGTTTCAGAACAAAAAGGCGTTCGCTCATCAGAGGATGAGGCACCTTGAGGCCCGGCAGATCGATCTGGAGGTCCTCATAGAAAAGAATGTCCAGATCTAGCGTCCGCGGTCCCCATTTCGTCGTCCGAACCCTCCCGAAACTCTTTTCCATCTCCAGCATAACTCCGAGCAGTTCGGTCGGTTCAAGCACTGTGTGCAGCACGACAGCGGCATTGATAAACCATTGCTGCCCGGAAACCCCAACGGGGCTGGTCCGGTATAGCGACGAGGCCCTCATAATACCAACCGCCGGGTGATTTCGCAACAGCTCGATAACCTCCCGGCATATCCGTATAGAGTCCCCCTGGTTGCTTCCTATTCCGATAGCAGCCTTTTTCACTTTGACGGTGGATTTTTTAAATCGAGTCTGCAGATTCGCTCCACGGCTTCCCGGATACGGTCCTTCGAAACGGTCAGAGCCATTCGCACATACCCTTCGCCGGGGTCTCCAAATCCGCTGCCGGGAGTGGTCACTATTCCGGCTTTGCTTAGCAGCAACGAGGTGAAACTTTTCGAACTGTATCCGGGCGGAGTAGGGCACCACACATAGAACGTAGCTTTCGGGACATCGGGATGCACCCCCGCTTTCCTCAAGCCCGATATGAGAATATCGCGCCTTTCTTCGTAGATCCTCTGCATTTCAGCAACGGAGCTTTGGTCGCCCTCGAGAGCAGCAATGCCCGCCCACTGAACGGCATTGAAAACACCTGAATCGATGTTGCTCTTGATACGGCCAAGAGCAGCGATAACCTCGCCGTTACCAGCCGCAAATCCGAGCCTCCATCCAGTCATGTTATAGGTCTTGGACAGAGAATGAAACTCTACTCCAACCTCCCTTGCACCGGGGACTTCCAGAAAACTCATCGGGCGATATCCCCCGAAAGCCATCTCTGAATAAGCCGCGTCGTGGCAAACGATAATCTCGTGCCGCATGGCAAACCGGACCACCCGTTCGTAAAAGTCTCTATCTGCAGTAGCCCCGGTAGGATTGTTGGGGTAGTTAATGAACATCAACCGGGCACGCCCGGCTACCTCGGCCGGAATAGCGTCCAGATCGGGCAAAAACCCGTTCTCCCTGAGCAGCGGCATAAACCAGGGTTCACCGCCTGCAAACATAGTGGCTACATGATATACCGGATATGCCGGAGAGGGGATCAGCGCCAGGTCGCCGGGATCAATGTGCGCAAGCGGAAGGTGAGCCAATCCCTCCTTGGAACCTATCAGCGTGAGCACTTCCGTAAGAGGGTCCAGTTCAACTCCAAACCTTTTTTTGTACCATTTTGCGGCGCTTATTCGAAAATCGTTCATACCCGAGTAGGAGGGATACTGATGGTTGGCCGGGTCTTCGGCCGCTTGCGCCAGTCGTTCGATAATCTGCGCAGGAGTAGGCAGGTCGGGATCGCCGACCCCCAGGTCGATTACGTCGGTCCCTCCAGCTATCAGTTCAGCTTTCAGCCTGTCGATTTCAGCAAAAAGATAAGGCGGAACCCGGCGCACCCGCTCGGCTTTGGCAATTATCATTTAAACCTCCGGGAAAGAATTCACCTCAAAGAGCGCCGAGAGCACTGGAAATTATTCCCAGAAAACAAACTATTGGTAACTACCGGCTGTGATTGTAATCCGCAGCCTCTCTATGCTCTCTATGTCCTCGGCGGCGGATTTATTTTATCCCAAGCACATCGCTCATGTCATAAATCCCACCGGGTTTGCCTATGACCCATTTCGCGGCGCGCACCGCTCCTCTGGCAAAATTGTCGCGATTGTGCGCGCGATGAACGATTTCTATTCTTTCGCCAAGGGAGGCAAAGATGATGGTGTGCTCACCAACTATGTCGCCGCCGCGAATGGTCTGAATTCCGATTTCAGGAGCGGTTCGCTCTCCGATCATCCCATGCCTCGCATAAACCCCGACCTGCCCGAGGTCTCTACCCAGAGTGTCGGCGACAGTCTGCGCCAGCTTAATTGCCGTTCCGCTTGGAGCGTCCTTTTTGAACCGGTGATGGGCCTCAATTATCTCAACATCAAAACCGTCTCCAAGCAGTCTGGTCGTTTCGGCCGCTATCCTGAACAAAATATTTACTCCGATGCTCATGTTCGGTGAGATGACGCAGGGCACAGTGCTTGCCAGCCTGCGGGCCTCGCCGAGTTGACCTTGGGTAAATCCGGTCGAGCCTATTACCATGGGTATGCCTCGAACCGACGCGGCCCTCAGATGTTCGAGCGACGACGCGGCATTGGTAAAGTCGATTACTACGTCGGCGGCGTCCAGCACATCTTCTATTCGCCCCCCAATGGCTTTCCCGGTGGGGCCGCCTCCGATCGTCTCGGCCAGGTCTTTTCCAACCAGAGCGTGACGCGAAAACTCAAATCCGCCCGCCAACTCGATGCCCTCGGACTCGCCGATGATCTGCGCCACCCTCGATCCCATTCTGCCGGCAATTCCTGCAACCGCAGCGCGTATCATTTCGTGTCTCCCAGAAGACCCTGGGCCTCCAAGACTTTTCGCAGACGATTCTTGTTGGCTTCAGACATACCCACCAGAGGCAACCGCACCTCCTCGGACTCTATCTTCTTCATCATGGCCAGAGCGGCCTTGATCGGCGCCGGATTGGTTTCGATGAAAAAAATATGAAGCAGAGGCAGAAGCTTATAATAGAGTCTTCGGGACTCTTCATGCCTGCCTTCAAAAAAGAGATTGCAAAGGTCGGCCATTTGCCTCGGTGCGGCGTTCGACACAACCGATATAACCCCCTTGCCTCCAACGCACAAAAGAGGGAACGTGAGATAATCCTCGCCCGAAACGACTACGAAATCATCCGGGCACATTGCGATCACGTCCGTGATCTGCTTCATCGAACCGGAAGCTTCCTTGACGCCTATAATGTTATCGATACCGGCAAGGCGGGCCATGGTTTCGGGTTCGATATTGGAACCCGTGCGACCCGGAATGTTGTAGACGACAATAGGGATATCGACGGCTTTTGCGACCTGCTCGAAGTGGCGATAAATGCCTTCCTGCGTAGGCTTGTTATAGTAGGGGCTTATCATGAGCGCTGCGTCTGCGCCTGCCTTTCTCGCATGGACGGTTAACGAAATTGCCTCATCGGTACAGTTTGAACCTGTCCCCGCAATGACCGGAACACGCTTTGCCACGTGTTCGACAGCGATTTCGACAACCCGCTCGTGCTCACTGTGTGAGAGAGTAGGAGATTCACCCGTAGTGCCGCACGGGACAATGCCTTGAGTCCCGTTTGCGAGCTGAAAATCGATGAGATCCCGCAGTGCGGCTTCATCTATCCTGCCGTTATTAAAAGGCGTGACAATCGCTGCTATTGCGCCCTCAATCATGCCGGACTCCTCTCTATTATCTCAAGGTTTCTTCCCACAGTTCAGCCTCATAAACGACCTTTGCATCACCCTCCAGGCAGACGTCCGAGAAGGTAACCCCACCTCCCTGTGCATTTTTCTCAAAATGAATGACAAGCTTTTCCCCGCTCCTGGTGAACACACCTACGGGTGAAGCCACCAAATCCTTTGCTGCGGAAACCAGGGCGGCCGCTATGGCGCCGGTGCCGCAGGCCAGGGTTTCCTCTTCAACGCCGCGCTCGAAGGTTCTGATGGAAATATCGTGAGGGCTTCGAACAAAAATGAAATCAGCGTTTGAACCAGCCGGCTGAAATCTGCGATGAAACCGGATACGCCGCCCCAGATCGGGTACGTCCAATTCCTCGAGTTGAGTCTGGGAGACGGCGAAATAAAGAGCGTGAGGGACGCCGGTATTGATGAAACCAAGGTGAAGATCGCCGCCGTTTAACTCGAGATGGATGTCAATTTCCATGCTGTGAGGCTGGGGCATGCGGATTTTGGCCCTCTCGCCCAGCACTTCAGCCCCGATAAGGCCTGCAAGGGTTCTGAAAGAGAATTTATCCCTGTCCACTATGCCCTTCAACGATGCGAACCGTGCTGCGCAACGTGCTCCGTTTCCGCACATCTCCGCTTCAGAACCGTCTGAGTTGAAAAAATGCCACGCGAAATCCACTTCGGGATCGTTTTGTATAAGAATGAGGCCGTCAGCCCCCACTGACAACTTTCTTCGGCACACAAGCCGGGCAAGCTCGCGCCCGCGCTCCTTCGCCAGCTTCAGCGCCCGATTGTCGATTATTATGAAATCGTTGCCGCTGCCGGTCATTTTAGTGAAACGGATTCGATTCATAGTAGAAAATCCGGAATGATTTCGGTCCGAACCAAGTCTTCGAAGGTTTCCCTCTCTCTTATAACGAAATATTGCGCGCCCTTTACGAGCACTTCCGGCGCGCGCGGGCGTGAGTTGTAATTCGACGACATAGTGAACCCATAGGCCCCCGCGCTCATCACTGCAAGATAATCGCCGGGCGCCGTCGTGGGAAGGCTGCGGTCTTTGGCCAAAAAATCGCCCGATTCGCAAATCGGACCCACCACGTCAACGATTTCCGTTTCCTTGAGACTTCTTAAGACCGGCTGAATGTGGTGATAGGAACCGTAGAGGCTTGGCCGGATAAGATCGTTCATGGCCCCGTCGGTGATTATGAAATTCTTGGCCTTGGTCCGCTTCGTGTACAATACCCTGGTGACAAGAATACCCGCGTTTCCGACAATGACTCTACCCGGCTCAAAAATAAGCATGCAGTCGATATCTTCCATCTCTTGCAGCAGAGCCTTTGCATATTCGTGCGGCTGCGGGGGGTCTTCCTGATCGTATACGATTCCGAGCCCGCCGCCCAAATCGAGGTAACGAATGGATACCTTGGCCTGGCGCAACCGTTCGATAAGAGAGCGAAGCCGTTTAAGCGCATCGACAAAAGGCGTAACATCGGTAAGCTGACTTCCGATATGGCAATCCAGCCCGACGATTTCGATATTCCTGAGGTTCTTTGCTTCTTCACAGGCTTTAAGGGCGCTCTCCACCGATATCCCGAATTTATTCCGCTTCATGCCTGTGGAAATATAGGGGTGAGTATTCGGGTCGATATCGGGATTTACCCTAAGGGAAACCGATGCCTTCATGCCGGCTGCTTCAGCCCGCTGATTGATCTGCCCGAGTTCCTGGGTGGATTCGATATTGAACATCAGGATTTTTTCACGAAGCGCGAAATCGATTTCTTCGACGGATTTGCCAACCCCCGAATAAACGATGCGCTCAGGCGGGATTCGCGCTTTGCGCGCGCGATAAAGCTCACCGCCCGACACTATGTCCACTCCGCCGCCCATCGAGCCGAACAGTTTCAAAATGGCAATATTTGAGTTAGCCTTCGCTGAGTAACAGGTAAGGTGTGCGACATCTTTGAACGCCGAGTCGAAGGTCCTGAAATGGTGACTAAGAGTAGCATGACTGTAGATATAGCAAGGGGTCCCGACTTCCTCGGCTATCACCCTGAGCGGCGTCTCTTCGCAATAGAGCTCATCGGCTTTGTATTGGAAGTGATGCATCTAGAATTTCCTCGATCAATCAATCGCCCAGCAGGTTTCTTACCTCGACCCACTTGGACAGCAGGCCTTCTTTATGGTCGGCGTGGGCGCTTACCGCCGATACTGCGTAAGAGTAAGTGGCGCCCTTCTTGGCGCCTTGATCCACAAAAGGCTGATGCTGTACCGGAGTTGCCGTCAGCCTGATAATCTCTTTCCCTTCTCTGCGATAGACGTGATAGCCGGCCGTATCCCCATCGCTTTCATTCCAGTGAACCTCGAGCGCCCCATGGGCCGGGGTTATCCAGACCCTGCTGGGAGGAGGAGGAGGTAACGATTCCGGCCCTTTCGCCAACACGGTGGCGGAAGGCTCGCCGTAGATGTTGACCCCGTCAATGAACAGGACCGGAACAACACGATACGTGTAGCTCTGCCCGGCAGCTACCCCCTGATCGTAATATGCATCGCCCTTTACGGGAGCCCGAGAGGCCTTTTCCCATCCCTTCTCGCCCAAAAGCCTTTCGACAAAGAATGAGACGTTTATAGCGTCCAGATTATTGCCTTCAATGTCCTTTAAGACCGGTTTCCACTGAATCATGACTCCCTTGGGCTGAGTAACGGCAGAAATGTTTACCGGGGCTGCAGGACCTGGGAAGACTTTGGCTATCGCCGAGTTTGAAACACTCACGGAATTTTCCGCGTCATCGACTAGAGAAATCTGATAGCGATACGCATGTCGATAGCAAACGTTTGTGTCGGACCAATTGAGTTTGCCGTCAACGCCGGGTTTTGCCTTAGCCGCATCTATTTTCATGACAAGCTGCTGGTCGGGAACAGGACATTCCAGGCAATTACGGTTGTCCCATCTGAGTTCCGATTTCATTATCAAGTAGCTGATCTTTATTGTCGCCCCCACACCGGCCGGACTCCATGATAGCTCGACCGCTCTGGGAACCACCTGGGCCTTGAGGTCTCTCACCTGGGGAGGAGGCGCCGTTCCTTCAGGTTTCGGGAACATTTTCTGGCCGCATCCTGAAATTATAACGCTCAACGCGAAAACGAAAATAAATCCCAAGCTCTTATATTTCACCGAATCGGGCAGAATTAGCATAGGTCCCTACATTTCCGGTTACGGGTCACGAATTATGGCGTTACGGTCTCACGCTGCACGGGGTCATCTGCAGCTCGCCCACTCTGTCCGAGTATAGTTTGCAGGCTTCCAGCTCTTTCCTTGCCCGGGCAATGGCTTCCTTGACCCGGGATGTGGAAGTCCCCCCCATCGATTTCCTTCGATCGATCACGTTTGAAATCTCGATGAAGGAGAAAACGTCTTCGCCAAAAGCCTTGTGAAAGGTCCTGAGTTCGTCAAGCGAACAATCGCTCAGTTCTTTGCCCTTCCGAATACAGTGTTGAACGACCCGGCCGACGATGCTGTGCGCCTGACGAAAAGGCACTTCACGTCTCACCAGGTAGTCGGCAAGATCGGTGGCCAGCGTAAAATTGCGCCCCGCCATGCCGCTCATCATTTCCCGGTCGATTCTGATCTCGGGAAGCATTTTACTCAACAGGCGCAAGGTAGCCTTGATAGTGTCGACCGTATCGAAAACCGGCTCCTTGTCTTCCTGCAAGTCACGGTTATACGCCAACGGGAGTCCTTTGACCATAGTCAGAAGCGCAATCAGATTTCCATATACCCGGCCGGTTTTGCCTCGCATGAGTTCGGGCACGTCAGGGTTTTTCTTCTGAGGCATGATGCTTGAACCGGTGCAGAATGCGTCGCTTATCTCAATGAAAGAAAACTCGGGACTTGACCAGATTATAAACTCTTCGGCCATCCTGCTCACGTGCATCATTAAAATAGCTGAAACCGAACAAAACTCTATGAGATAGTCGCGGTCGCTCACCGCATCCATGGAATTGGCGGCAACCTTGGAAAAACCGAGTTGGCGCGCGGTCCATTCCATATCTATGGGAAAAGTGGTGCCCGCAAGCGCCGCGCTCCCCAGGGGCATAACGTCCGTTCGTACAAAGCAGTCTCCCAGTCTTGCAAAGTCGCGGCAAAACATTTCGTGGTAGGCCATCAGATGATGCGAGAAAAGAACCGGCTGCGCATGCTGGAGATGAGTGAATCCGGGCATGATTACATCGATGTATTTTTCGGCCGCTTCAATGATCGTTCGCCGGAGTTCACATAAAAGACCCATTATGCTTTCGATCTCATCGCGCATGAAGAGCCTCATATCGAGAGCGATCTGGTCATTACGGCTCCTGGCCGTATGGAGTTTGCCGCCGACCTCCCCTATACGCGCGGTAAGCTCGTTTTCGATCGCCATATGGATATCCTCGCGCGAAGGATCCAGCGCAACCCGGCCCTGCTCGATGTCCTGAAGTATCTCCCCGAGGGTCTTCACAATGAGCGAGGCTTCTTCGCGCGAAATTATGCCGCACTCGGCAAGCATTCGGCAATGTGCGATACTGCCCTCGATATCGTAGCGATAAAGGCGGCCGTCAAAATGGATAGAGGCGGTATAGTCTTCCACCAGCTTGTCTGTAGCCAGTTCCAAACGCCCCTTCCACAGCTTCTCAGCCATTTCAAACCTCTCGTTGAACAGTGAACAGTGATTTGTAACCGCAACGCCAATTCTATTTTATCGGTCACTATTCACAGATCACTTTTTTCCAGCCAGCGATTCGATCCGCAGCCTGAGTCCAAGCAGGCGAATGAATCCGCTCGCCTCACCCTGCAGATACACGTCGTCTTCTTCAAAGGTGGCAAAGCTGGTCTGGTACAAAGAGCGCTCCGACCTGCGCCCGATCACGATGCAGTTCCCTTTGTACAGCTTCAAACGGGCGGTCCCCCAGACATTCTCCTGGGCGAGATCCATCATATTCTGCAAATACCTCATCTCGGGGGAATGCCAAAATCCGTTGTAGATCAAGCGCGAATATTCCGGGACAAGGCAGTCTCGCAGGTGCATGACCTCCCTGTCCATGGTTATCGATTCCACCGCCCTGTGTGCGACTCGCATTATGGTGCCGCCCGGTGTTTCGTAGACTCCCCGCGACTTCATTCCCACAAATCGATTTTCGACGAGATCCACGCGGCCGATGCCGTGCCTTCCTCCGATCTCGTTGAGGTTCTGAAGAAGGCGGGCCGGACTCATACGCTCGCCGTTAATCGCCGCCGGGTCACCTTTTTCGTAGTCGATTTCAATTATTTCCGGCTTATCGGGGGCATTTTCCGGATCTGTCGTCAGGATGAACATCTCCGGGTCGGGATCCCTCCATGGATCTTCCAGAATGCCCCCCTCATAGCTTATATGCAGCATGTTGCGGTCACAGCTGTATGGTTTGTCCCTGGTAACCGGAACCGGTATACCGTACTTTTCCGCAAAGGCGATCAGGTCGCTTCGCGACTTCATGTCCCATTCGCGCCATGGCGCAATCACCTTTATGTCGGGCTTAAGGGCCATGTAAGCCAGCTCGAACCTAACCTGATCGTTTCCCTTCCCGGTCGCCCCATGACTGACCGCGTCTGCTCCCTCCTGCTCGGCGATCATAATCTGGTGTTTTGCGATCAGCGGGCGGGCTATCGAGGTACCGAGCAGATATTGACCTTCATAGATGGCGTTGGCGCGAAACGCCGGAAAGACGAACTCACGTACGAACTCCTCCCTCAGGTCTTCTATGCGCGCTTTGACCGCACCTGTCTCAAGGGCTTTCTTTTCGATCCCGTCCAATTCCTCGCCCTGGCCCAGATCGGCGGAAAAGGCGACAACTTCGCACCCGTAGGTTTCAATAAGCCATTTTAGAATTATCGAGGTGTCAAGTCCGCCCGAATAAGCGAGGACAACCTTATTAACATTCATTTCCAAATACTCCGTCGTTCAAAGCCCGGACAGGATTAACCGGATTTGGGAGAATCCCGCCAAGGTTTTACTTCCCTTCCTCGAGGCTCCGGCTTCCAATCAGCCAATCGAGGAGAGCCACCTGCATGTGCAGCCGGTTTTCGGCCTGATCGAAAACCTGAGAACGAGAGCCCTCGATCACCTCATCGGTGATCTCCTCTCCCCGATGGGCCGGCAGACAATGGAGCACAATTGCGTGCGGCGCTGCACAGGCCAGCAACTCTGAATTTATCTGATAGCGCCGGAAGGCCTCAATTCGCTCCCCGGCCTCAAGCTCCTGCCCCATGCTCGCCCACACGTCCGTATAGAGCACGTCTGCGCCTGCCGCCGCTTCCTTTGGATCGGTCGTGGATTTGACCTTTCCTTTTGCCTCCCGAGCAGCCCATTCAAGCACCGAGCGATCGGGCTCGTATCCGGGAGGGCAGGCAAGATTTAAAGAAAAGCCAAGGCGCCCGGCCGCATAAATCCACGAATTTGCGACATTGTTGCCGTCCCCGACCCACGCAACGGTGAGATGGTCGAGCGATCCCAGTTTTTCCCGGATGGTCATAAGGTCCGCCAACACCTGGCACGGATGCGAATGGTCCGTGAGGGCGTTTATCACCGGAATGGAGGCAAACCTGGCAAGTTCTTCGATATCACTTTGAGCAAAAGTCCTCATCACGATAGCGTCGATATACCGGTCCAGTACGCGCGCCATGTCGGCCAGGGGTTCCTGCCGCGCAATCTGCGTATCCTTGGCGGCCATGAACACGGGATGCCCGCCCAACCGCAGCACGGCGGCTTCGAATGAAACCCGCGTTCTGGTCGAAGGTTTGAGAAAGATAAGGCCCACGATCTTGCCATCGAGTGATTTGGGCAGGGACTTGGACAAAGACTGAGCCTTCATCTTTTCGGCTTTGGCGATCAGACTCAGGATTTCCTGAGCTGAAAGGTCCCGGATCGAGAGCAGGTCTCGTTTCATAAGGCTTCCTCTTTAAAGACCCCCTCAAGAATGCCCACCATCTCGTCGACCTCCTCGCGGCCGGCCACAAGGGGAGGAACAAACCTCAAAACCGTTTCGTGAGCACAATTTATTATTGCGCCCCTTTCCAGGCATTTAAAAACAAATTTCTCACCCGGCACAGCCAGTTCCATACCCACTATCAAACCTCTGCCGCGAACCTCCTTTATAAAAGAAAAGCGCTCCTTCAGCTCGTTGAGCCTCGATATGAAATAGGCCCCGGTCTCTCGAACTTTAGCCAAAAAAGCCGGTTCGCAAACGACCTTCAAAGTCGCAAGGGCCGCAGACGCAATAAGAGGACCGCCCCCGAACGTGGAAGCATGGGCGCCTCGAGTAAAAGCGCGAGCCGCCTCATCGACGGCCAGCATTGCTCCGATCGGCAGCCCGTTTGCCATCGCCTTTGCCAGGGTCATTATATCAGGGGCGGCATCCTCCTGCTCGTAGGCAAAAAGAGACCCGGTTCTTCCCATTCCGGATTGGACCTCATCGAAAATGAGAAGGAGCTTCTTCTCTTTGCACAAGGCCTTGAGGTCTCTCAGGAAGCCGGGCGCAGGAAAATTCACTCCACCCTCTCCCTGAACGGGTTCCACCATGACCGCGCAGGTCTTCTCCGTAATCGCCGCTTCAACGGCCGAAACGGAGTTGAAATCCACATAGTGAAAGCCTTCCACCAACGGTTCGAAACCCTTGTGGATTTTACTTTGACCGGTTGCCGAAAGTGTCGCCATAGTCCGGCCGTGGAAAGAGTCCTTCATCGTAATGATATGGAACCTGCCGGGGCCGAAGGTGTCGCTGCTGTATTTTCTG
>Ga0326728_10016535_pt1 | contig 15025 bp, 10 predicted proteins | sample MB3enrmetagenome_FD_207602 | JGI IMG/M metagenome (GOLD analysis project Ga0326728, IMG submission 207602) | Lab enriched peat soil microbial communities from McLean, Ithaca, NY, United States - MB31MN | ecosystem: Environmental > Terrestrial > Soil > Wetlands > Peat | place: USA: New York...
GTAGGGCGTGGCATGCAGCAGCTTCGCGTTCAAGCCCCTCAGCTCCTCCGGGTCGAAGCGGGCGGGCGCGCGGGACACTTTCGCAAAATCGAAAAGCTTGGCAAGCGCTGCGAGGCTCTCCTGCGGCTGCAGCGCCTCGGACGTGCCGATCAAAGAGGCGTGCGTCATCACCGCCAAAGGCTCGAGCCCCTCCTCGCGCAAGCCCTTAATCGAGAGCGAGCCGAGCCGCTTCGACAGCGCTTCGCCTTGCGCCCCGGTCAGAAGGTTGTGATGTGCAAAAGCGGGCACGGCGGTGCCCAGCGCCTCGAATATCTGGATCTGCACGGCGGTGTTGGTGACGTGGTCCTCGCCGCGGATGATATGCGTGATGCCCACATCCGCGTCGTCCGCGACGCTCGTGAACGTATAGAGCGGCGTTCCGTCCTCGCGGACAAGCACCGGATCGGAGATTGAGGCTGCGCCGATCTCCTGGGGCCCCCGGATCAAATCGTCCCAAGCCGTGGGCCGGTGTTCGAGCAAAAAGCGCCAATGCGGCTTGCGGCCTTGGGCTTCGAGCTCTTTTTTCTCCTGTTTCGTAAGCTTGAGCGCCGCGCGGTCGTAAACGGGCGGCAGGCCGCGCGCCATCTGCCGCTTGCGGCGCCGCTCCAACTCCTCCGCCGTCTCGTAGCAGGCGTAAAGCCGGCCGGCTTTCTTGAGCTTCTCCGCCGTCTCCTCATAGAAAGCGAAGCGCTCCGACTGCCGGAACTCTTCATCCCAGGTGAGGCCCAGCCAGCGCAAATCCTCGCGCACGCCCTCGATATACTCCTCCTTTGAGCGCTCCAAATCGGTATCGTCGAAGCGCAGGAGGAAGGTGCCGCCCTCACGCCGCGCGAATAGCCAGTTGAAAACAGCCGGGCGGATATTGCCAATGTGCAGCCGGCCGGTGGGGCTCGGCGCAAAGCGGACTTTGACTTTGGTCACGAAAGCGTCTCGCGGAAGCGGTTGACTATGGGATAGCGGCGGTCGCGGCCGAAATTGCGCTCGGTGATTTTTACGCCCGGCGCCGACTGCCGGCGTTTATACTCCGACAAATACAGCAAGCGCTCGACCTTTTTCACCGTTTCGGGCGCATGGCCGCGTTTGACGATCTCGGAAAGCGGCTCCTCGCGGTCGACGAGGCCTTCGAGGATATCGTCGAGCTCATCGTAGGGCGGCAGCGAGTCCTGATCGGTTTGATTCTCACGCAGCTCGGCGGTCGGCGCTCTTGTCAGAATGTTCTCTGGGATGAGCACGCCTTCAGGGCCGAGGCAGCCTTTCGGGCGCGTCGCATTGCGGAAGCGCGAAAGCGCATAGACTTGCGTTTTGTACAGGTCCTTGACCGGATTGAAGCCGCCGTTCATATCGCCATAAAGCGTGGCGTAGCCGGCCGAAACCTCGGACTTGTTGCCGGTGGTGACGACCATTCCACCGAACTTGTTGGAGATCGCCATCAGCGTCGTGCCGCGGATGCGCGATTGAAGGTTCTCCTCGGCAACCCCCGGTTCCAGGCCCGCGAAGAGCGGCTGCAGCATGGCGTTGAAGCCGTCCACCGCGCTATGGATCGGAACGATATCGTAGCGCACGCCAAGGGCTTTCGCGCAGGCCGCGGCGTCTAAGAGCGAGGCCTTCGAGGTGAAGCGATAGGGCATCATCAGGCAATGCACGCGTGCCGGCCCCAGCGCGTCCACCGCCATTGCAGCGCAGAGCGCAGAATCGACACCGCCGGAAAGTCCAAGCACCACGCCCGGAAACCGGTTCTTCTCCACATAGTCTCTAAGGCCGATCACGCAGGCGAGATAGGCAGCGGCCGGGCCCTCCTCGACGCTCGCGAGCGGCCCCTCCACGCAGGTCCAGCCTTGCGTCTCGCGCCGCCATCCAGTTACCGCGATCGAGGTTTCCCAGGCGGGCAACTGTGCCGCGAGCTTGCCGCGCGCGTTAAGGACGAAGGACGCGCCATCGAAAACGAGTTCGTCCTGGCCGCCAACCTGATTCACGTAAAGGAGCGGAAGGCCCGTTTCGACAACGCGGGCAACCGCAATATTCTCGCGCTGTGCCCGTTTTTTGAGCGTAAATGGCGAACCGTTGGGCACGATAAGAAGCTCGGCACCGCTTTCGGCGAGGCATTCGGTGACCGCTTCGGTCCAGATATCCTCGCAAATCGGGATGCCGAGCCGGACGCCATTGAAATTCACCGGCCCCGGCATGGCGCCGGGCGCGAAATTCCTTTTCTCGTCGAACACGCTGTAATTCGGCAGATCGACCTTATAGCGAACCGTCTCGATTTTCCCGCCTGCGAGCAGCGCTACGGCATTATAGACCTTGCCGCCCTCTCCCCATGGCGTACCTAAGATCAGAGCCGGACCGTCATCTCCGGTGATCGTTGCGAGATCGCGCATTTGCTCCATGCACGCCTGTACGAAGGCGGGCTTCAGGACGAGGTCCTCGGGCGGATATCCTGCGATGAAAAGCTCTGGGAAAACGAGAAGATCTGCGCTTTGCAGGCGCGCCTCGCCCCGCGCGGCACGCGCCAGCGCCGCATTGCCGCTCAAGTCTCCGACCACCGGGTTGAGTTGAGCGCAAGCTATACGCAAGCTCGATGTCATGCGGGCATCGCCTCCGGTATTCGCTTCGGCAAGGTCTCCTCGAAAGAACTATAGGCCTCAGCTGACGAGGAAACATGGAACATCAGCTTGTCTGTCTCTGCCAGGATTTCCGGCGTAGAGGCAAGAAGCTCCTCGATTTTGCCCGGCGCACTCGCGTTCGGCATGAATAGCACGTCCTCCAATCCACGGCTGACTTGACCGGCGCTCATGATCCCTTTTTTTCCGCCGCCGCGATCATACTAACATAAGCGTACTGGACGAAACCGGAGCAAATAAACTTCCTTGGCGCATAATTCCCGCCTCCTTTCAGGAATTCGCCCAGCGCCGGGGCGTTCCGCTTGCGGAAGTAGAAATTGCCCGTTCACGAGGCGAGCGCGCCAAGAAGGGCTTCTCGCGGGTGCGGGGACCGGCATCGAACGCTCCAAACATAACCGGTAGCATGACGGCTACATTAGGCGCGCCGGCCGGCCCGCGCAAGGCAACGCGTGCGCATACGCCGCAGGACAGGAAAGGTTAAAGGCGTAATAAAGTTGGCCCGCTATTTGCTTCGACTTTAGCAGAGCTTGCGGTGGCCGCATTTTCACGCGAAGCTAAGGCTTATGCGCCGGATAGGGATCGCCGCTGGAGTGCAGGCAAACCGGGAACCGGCTAAGGAGAACGTATCGCTGCGATGAAGACACCTCTTTGCATAGCGTTGACTGTCGCGCTGTTTTCTGCCGCTACGGCCCCGGCCCCGGCATCGGCAGGCACGCTCCTAAAGGTGAATGGCCATATCTTGAAATGGCTCCCCCAATCCCCCGGCGCCACCACAATTATCACCTATGCGGTTCTGAAGGGACCTTACACGCTTCCAGGCGGCAAGCGCATTCTCAGCCCCGACAATTGCTCCTCCATGCATGCTTTCGACGGCATCGTGTCGTCGTCGCCTGGCATTCCTGCGGACATGGCAGAGCGGGAGCTGCGCGCCGCCTTTGCGGTATGGGAAGCTGCCGCCAACGTAACATTCGTCGAGGTGAGCGACCCTCTCCAAGCCAACATTGTGGTTGGCGCGCAGGAGTTTCCCGCCGGCAGGGCCTTTACAAATCTCAGCTATCTGAGCAGCCACGGCATTCAACCGGTCGAGAAGGCGCTGGGCGGCCCAGGGCCCTCGGCGGAAGCTTTCGATACTGAAGCAAACGGCACCGTTAGCGGGATCGAGCAATCCTACGTCTGCCTCAACCCAAATATGCGCTGGAAAACCGGATTCGATGGCGACCTCGCCGTCTACGATTTGCGCCACACCTTCACGCACGAGATCGGCCACGCCATCGGCCTCGACCATCCGGGCAGCACCGGCGCCATTATGGCTTACCGTTACGACGAGCATGTCCAAGAGCTGCAGCCGTCCGACATAGCCGCTGTACAAAGGCTCTACGGGCCGCCGAAGCAATAGAGGCAGAGCGCTCAGTGCCCGCCTCGCTGCGCCCAACGGCGGCTGCGGTCTCTTATGTTGCTTCGAGATCCCGGATTTGTTATCACTCATGCGAAACGCGCGCATCGCTGGAGCAAAGCGTCGCGCAGGATTTATTGCCGGCTTAGCACAGTGGTAGTGCAGCGGTTTTGTAAACCGAAGGTCGGGGGTTCAAATCCCTCAGCCGGCACCAATAAAATCCACGGCTCAAGATAAATTCGAAAAGCCCAAAAATTTCCCGTCAGCGTTTCGTCAGCACTTCGAGAGAGCCGTTGCCGGTCCGGCGCGCGTGCTCGTAACCCCGGCCGCTCCCCGCCAATTGCCAAAGCAACCGCAGCGGCTGTCTGGCGAGCCGGACTCGCAAAACGCATAAACTAATGCCGGGCCACATTTAACGGATGAAACCGCGCTGCCGCCTTGACGGCCGCAGGCGCGCGCTATCCGCCCGCCCTCACGCATCCGCACGGGCGGCGGAACCGAAGTTAAGCAGAAACACGCCGCCGCCGGATCAATTCTCACGCTGTCACCAAGATTCCGCCATAGCTTGGCCGTCATGCCGCCTCTCGTTTCGCCGTCTTATGGAGTTGCTTGATCGAGCGGTGAGGCGCTCGAGTTGTGCACCAAGATCGCGGCGATGCTCAACAGTGCCCTCGCCAGTTGTGGCGGCGTAGAAGTCTAAGACTATTCAGCCGTATGAAATGGTCTCTGCGCCAGCCAGCGAAATACAGGTTGATGTGGGAGCGACGACATGCGCGTCTCGAAGCGTGCGCGAATTCAACCCGGCGTCACGGCAACGGCTGTCAAAACCGTCCTTCGTGCGGACGACCCTGCAGCGATAGCGGTCCTGCGGCCACTCCTCGTCGAGGCCGGCTTGACGCGAATCGCGATAGAAACCTTGCCGCTGGGCGATGAAGCAAGGGTTGTCCTCGACCCCGGACCGCTCGAGCGCCTCGAGGCCCACGTCGAGATCGCAGCCATTGCAGGCGCGCTGGCGCGAGCGACAAAGGAGCTCGGCATCGACCACGCCCGCCATCCGATCGAAATTACCCGCGGCCGCGGCGCAGACCACGTGCGCATCGATTTGCCGTCAGCGGCGATCCTTTCCGGCGCGCTCCGCCCATGGAGCCCGCTCGCCCCAGAGCGCTACGCTGTTGAAATCCTCGACGACGACCGCGGGGCCGGCATTACGCTCGAGCGCGCGTTCCATGCCGCAGGCTTTAAGCGGGCGAAGCGGCGGCACCTAGGGAAAATCGGCGTGGGGTTCGCGATCCGGTGCGGAAAAAAGATACCTGAGTCCATGCAGGAGCAGGCCCGGCGGCTCGTCGACGCAGAACTGGTCCGCCTTGGCGCCCGTGACTTCGGCCTCGCAGTGGTCTCCGACGACGGCGATGCCGTCACCATTGAGTTTCCGGCACGCGCCTTTCATGACGGCAGCCTCGCGGAGACGCTGGCCAACCCAGCGCGTTACGCGCTGAAAGTGATCGGGGCCAGTGCCGAGGTCTGCGCGCCGCTCATCGCCGATTTCAAGACTTGGGGCTTCCGCTCGGTCCGGTGCAAGGTCGATCCAGACGACGACCCGCCGGGAATCCGCTTTGGCGGGGCCCCGTTGGAGCTGGTCACGCGTATGCAGGAGACGGTCAAGCGCTTCTTTGGCATCGATTTGCCACCTGAAAAAGCATGGCCAATGACCGACTCGGACATCTTTCTAAGACTGCCGTCGTCGCTGCCGGCCGTGGGCACCGCCGCCGTACCAGCGCCCGCGCCGCAGGCTAAACGGCGCTCGTCCAAGCCTGTCGCCAGGGGCCCATTCATTGAGTTGACCGCCGGCGCCGTCAGCTTTGCTGGCGTTACTCTGCCACGCCGGACGTCAAGCCATGCCGCTGTGCGGCACGCCAGCATCTTTAAGAGCTTCTGTGTCGACCAGCGGGTCGCCGAGACGCTCGTCTTCCTGGCCCAAGGGCTCCGGGAGCGCGTGCCGCTCGCTCTCGAAGGCCCCACCGCGGCTTCGAAAACCTGGCCCATTCAGTATTTTTTGGCCCTCCTCGGCTGGCCCGCCTTCCGGCTCAACATGCACGCCGCAACCTCGTCGAGCGACATCTTGGGCCGCTTTGTGCCGGACAGCAAACGGCCCGGTATTTTCCCATGGCCATTGCCCCGCGCCATGCTTGAGGGGGCTGCCTTGATACTGGACGAATGCAATCTAGCACCCACCGATACCCTAGAATTGCTAAATCCTTGCCTGGAAAACGCGCCGCGCCTTGTCCTCAGCGAATATGACCACCGTGTCATCGGCGACGGCGATCTGCATCCGGATTTCCGGGTGCTCGCCACATGGAACGATCAAAAATATGTAGGCCGGCAAGAGCTCTCGCCGGCGTTCCTCGATCGCTTTACCATTCGCGTCGTTCAGCCGCCTGAGGAGCGGGATTTCCTTGCGCTCGGCAGATACCTCGTTCACGGCATCCAACCGGACGTCGTGATCGGCCGCGACGTCTACCGCGGTGCACGCGGGCCAGCGCCGCTCCCCGGGCTTGGCGCTGTGCCGGACATCGATGGCTTTCTCGTCGCCTTCGCGCGCTTTCAAGCGTCGCTGGCCAATGCCGGCGCGGCGGAACTCCATGCCGCCGCGCCTGGCCGGCCTCTTCTCGCCACGCGGCGCTCCTTCGTTCGCGTACTCGAGCGGATGCACCGGATCCTCGACGGCGGTCCGTCGAAAAGCATCGACCGCCGGCAGGCTGCACAAGCGGCCTGGGCGGCGATCGGCTTCTTCCTGATCGGAGGGCTGGACGGCGCTGCGCAGCCGATGGCCGAAGACCTCGCCGCTGCCTGCGGGATACAGCCGGATGGCTGGAGTCTACCGTCATGACCGGCCACCTCATCATGGCGCGGCTTACGAGCCTTGCTGCGGCGCTGATCCCCGGCGGCGGTGTGAGCGTAACGCTCGGCAGCGCAACCGCTTACACGCCTGGCGAGCGGCGCATCATCATCGAGCACGGCCTCCTCGCGCACGATGAGGCTGTCGCCCTCGGCGCGGTGTCGCATGAGATTGGCCACGCGCTGATCACGCGCTACCAGCACTATTCGGCGCCCGCCGGCACCGAACGGGGGCTTTGGCTCCTCGCATGTAACTCTGCGGAAGACCCCCGGGTCCACGTATTTCTGAAACGCCGGCTCCCAGGCATTCATCCGTGGCTTCGCGCGCTCTTCGATGCGGAAGCGCCACCGGCAAGAGGCGAGATCGTCTCTGAGCTTGTTGGGTTTCTGAGCGCTATGGCGATGGAGGACCGCCATGCCGAACTGCCTTTTCTTCAGACGCTCCTCGGGGCACGCGGCGCCTTCCGCAGGACCGCGGCGGCGCGGCACCTCTACGCCACGACGCTGCCGCCGGCCGATCTTAGCGCCGGCGCACCAGCCCGATGGCGCGAGAACCTGGCAGAGCATGGCCCGGAAGTCACAGCAATTCCCGCCGGCTTCGCTGCGATCGAGGCCGGGGTTCGGCACTCCGCGCATGCGGCGCTCAAGGTGTTCAAGGCGAAAATCTGGCCCGAGATTCTCCGCCTCATCGAGAGCGACACCGTACACGTTGCGGGCGTGCTGGACCAGTACGAGGACTTGCGGCGCTTGGCTTCCCGCCCCGGTATCGAAGGCAGCGCCGCGGCATCGGTGGCCGTTGAGTCCTTGCGGCGCCGGCAGGATCGTGAAACGCCCTCGGACGAGGCGAAGACCCTTGCCCGCCGCCTGCTCGAAGCCCACTGGGCGCTGATTCAACCATCGTCCACCATCCCTGGTGGTGCTTACGATTCGGATGCGCCTGCAAAGGATGGAGCACGGACTACGGAAACCCTGCGCGCGGTGCTCCGGGAGGACGGCGGCGACGACGCCGATGACGGCGATACTGCCGGGGAGGCCGCGTTGAAGCGTTCGCTGACCCGTGCGCTGCCCCGGCCGCGCACGCGGCTGGCCGGCGGCTTCAAAACGGGAGCCCAGCTCGACCTGCCAAGCCTTGTGCAGGCGGCGGCAACCGGCCGGCCGCCCGAACGCATCTGGCAGCGCCGGATTGTGTCCCGCCCGGCACGCCTCGCCGTCCTGCTGCTCGTCGACTGTTCCGGCAGCATGGCCGGCGAGAAAGGGGCCGCGGCAGCGTCCGCCACCCGCCGGATCGCCCGCGCCCTCAGGTACTTAAGCCTCGTCGCCTTCGCCGTCTTTGGTTTCCAGGATGAGCTGATTCCGATTATTGGTTTTGGTGAAACCGAGGCCGATTTGCACGACAGGATCGGGCGCATCCCGCTCGAGATCGGCGGCCGGGCTCCGGGCGGACACAACCGGCCATCTTATAACGACGATGGGCCGGTCTTGCGCGAGGCCACCGAAGCGCTTTTTGCGCGCCCGGAACAGAGAAAACTCCTCATTGTGGTCAGCGATGGGCGGCCGGAAGGCCGACGCTCCGGCGAAGCCGATCTCCATGCCGCAGTTGCCGCGATCTCTGCACTGCCGGGACTAACGCTGGTTGGTTTGGGACTCGGCTCCAATACTGAGCATGTCACGGAGTTTTATCCTCGCGCCGAGGCCTGTATCGCCCCGGCCGCCCTCGCCCAAGTCATCGAGCGTCTGCTTGCCCGTTCCTTGCGCGATACCAGGTCTCCCAGCTTTGCTATTACGCCCGGGATTAGGCCACCGAAGCGGCCGCGGTAGCGAAGGAATCGAAACCGCCCCGATCGCGGTGCTACGGCAAACCGGCAAGATGGCGGACATCCGCGGCGCTAGCTCCGCCTTCTCTAAGGCTTTTCAGGCTAGGCGAGCCTTTGGATTTGGCGAGCTTATGCCCCTCGCGATCCACGAGGAGGCGGTGGTGGCAATAGGCGGGCGAGGGCAGTCCCAAAAGCCGCTGGAGCAAGACATGGAGATCTGCCGCAGCGAATAGATCCATGCCGCGCGTGACATGCGTCACGCCTTGTGCTGCGTCGTCGGCAACGACGCTCAAGTGGTAGCTTGCGGGCACGTCCTTGCGGATGAGAACGGCATCGCCCCAGCGCTCAGGACCGGCCGGCCGGCAACTCGATCTGGCCCATAGCGCGTCGAGACCGGGAGCGGGGGCCTCGGCGATCTCGAGCGGGCCGGCCTCGGCGGCGGCCAAGTCCATTTTCAAACGCCATTGCGCTGGTTCGCCACGCGCAAGCCGCTCGCCGGCTTCGTCCCGGCCGATATGGCGGCAGGTCCCAGCATAGAGCGGCGCGCCATCGGGATCGGCGGCTACTGCCGCCGCCGCTATGCTGGCCCGCGAGCAAAAGCACGGATACAGAAGGTTCCGCTCTCTTAATGCTTTTGCGGCTGCCGCATAAACGGCCATGCGGGCCGATTGCCGCAGCACAAGTTCGGGCCATGTGAGGCCGAGCCAGGACAGGTCCTCGAATATACCGTCCTCGAATTCAGGTTTGCTCCGCACCGGATCGATGTCCTCGATGCGTAGAAGGAACGTACCGCCCAGCGATGCAGCGGCGCGGGCTGTGAACAGGGCCGAGAAGGCATGGCCGAGGTGCAGCCTGCCGTTAGGGCTTGGCGCAAATCGCAAAATTGGGCCTGCTGCCATTCTCGTTCCGGCGCTTAACCCCTCCCCACCGGCCGGCTCAAAAGCTGGCGCTCTAATGCCGGGTAGGCTAGATCTTCTGATTGTACGCGCCAACCTCTGGATAAGTGCTGAGATGCGCGTCGAGCTCGGCGAAAATCGCGCGCATGTTCGCCTCCGACACCGGGCTTTCGACCACGACGACAAGCTCGGGCTTGTTGGACGAGGCCCGGACGAGTCCCCAGGTTCCGTCCTCGAGCACGATGCGGATGCCGTTCACCGTGACCACATCGCGGATCGGCTGGCCGGCCAGCTTTTCGCCGCGTTCGGCGACGCCCTTGAAATGCGCGATCACCCGGTCCACCACGCCATATTTCTTCTCGTCGTCGCAATGGGGCGACATGGTCGGCGACTGCCAGGTCTTGGGCAAGTCTCGATAAAGATCGGCCATGCTCTTTCCGGGATTGTGCGAGAGCATGTCGCACACCGCGATGGCTGCGATGAGCCCGTCGTCATAGCCGCGGCCGAGCGGCGGATTGAAGAAGAAGTGCCCGGACTTCTCGAAGCCGGCGAGCGCTCCCGTCTCGTAGCTGTAGCGCTTGATGTAAGAGTGGCCGGTTTTCCAATAGGTGGTATGCGCACCGTTCCTTTGCAGCACCGGATCGGTGGTGAAAAGCCCGGTCGATTTCACATCCACCACGAATTTCGCCTGCGCATGGCTGGCCGAGAAATCGCGCGCCAGCATGACGCCCATCTTGTCGGCGAAAATCTCGTTGCCCTCATTGTCGACCACGCCGCAGCGGTCGCCGTCGCCGTCGAAGGCAAGGCCCACATCGGCGCCGCTCTCCTTGACCGCATCGCAAATGGCGTGCAGCATTTTCAGGTCTTCCGGGTTCGGATTATGGTTGGGGAAATTGTAATCGAGGTCGGTATTCAGCGGCACAACCTCGCAGCCGAGCTTCTCCAGCACCTGCGGGGCAAAAACGCCGGCCGTGCCGTTTCCGCAAGCCACCACGGCCTTCAGCTTGCGCTTGAAGGGCGCGCGGTTCGTGAGATCGTCTATATAACGCTGGGCGGTATCGCTATGGAAATAATACGCGCCGCCGGGATGCGCCTTATAGCGCCCTTCGAGCACGATGTGCTTCAGCGCCGTCATATCGTCCGGGCCGAAGGTCAAGGGCCGGGCCATGCCCATCTTGATGCCGGTCCAGCCGTTGTCGTTGTGGCTCGCGGTCACCATCGCAACGCCTTCGACTTGCAAATCGAACTGCGCGAAATAGGCCATGGGCGACAGCGCCAGCCCGATGTCGTGCACCTCCGCGCCGCCTGCCAGCATGCCGGAGATCAGCGTGTATTTGATACTCGACGAATAGGAGCGGTAATCGTGCCCCGTCACGATCCGCACCGGCACGCCGCGCTCGCGCATCAGCGTGGCGAGCCCCATACCGATGGTTTGCATGCCCATCAGGTTGATCTCCTGCGGGAACAGCCAGCGCGCATCATATTCGCGAAAGCCGGTGGGCTTCACGAAGGGCAGCCGCTCGAAGTCGGCGGTGTTGGGCTTAAGATCGGTGCGCGGGACAGGAAAGGCTTGAGCGGGACGGTCGGGGGCGGTCATGGCAACTCCGGCTTCGGTTCGGCCCTGCATAGCTTGGCGCTGGCGCGCTGCCAAGCCCGTTTCGCCAGAGCCGGCCGGTTACCGCCTACATCCCGATGGTGCCACGCTCATGTTGAGATCAAATTACGACTTCGTGCTCGGAGCTGCGCGGCACGATTGCAGAGCCGGGGATATAAGCATCGAAAGCAGCCCAGAATTGCTCGCGCAACTGATCCCGCTCCTGCAAGATTTCATGTTTGGCACCGGCCAGCACGATGCGCGTGCAATTTTTGATGCGGCTCGCGAAGCGCTCTAAAGCGGGCGTCGAGACGATCCGGTCGTTGCCGGCGGCAACGATGAGGATCGGAACCTTGACGCTGGCCATGAAGGCGTCCGAGTTGATTGTCGAAATCGAGCTGCAGGCCGCGGCCACCCAGCCGATCGTGGGGGCGCCGATGCCGAGATAGGGAGCGGCTTGAACGGCTTCGCGGGCGCGCTCGAAACGAAGCCTGTCGGAGGTGAGCAAATTGCCTTCGAAGGGATTGGCCTCCGGCGCGTGATTTTTCCACCCCGGAATGAAAGAATCGCTAAGTCCAAGAAAGGTGGCAGCTTCGGCGGCTGCACAAATGGAGGAGTTTTTCGCATCGCTGCCGGCAAAGCCGATCATCGGCGAGGTCAAAACAACCCGGTCCCACCAGCAGACCTTCGTCTGCATCAAGCGCAGAACCAGATGGGCGCCCATCGCGTGGGCCAGACAATAAAATGGCGGCGGACAATCGGGCAGCACGATCCCGGTCATGAACTTACTGACATCGGCATCGTGATGGGCGAAAGTTTCGGCGTGTCCCTTTGCCGGGTTCTTGAGCAGCCGGGACGATCCGCCCTGGCCGCGCCAGTCCATCGTAGCAACGGCGAAGCCGCGCCGGCGCAGGTCCGTGATCGTCTCGAAATATTTTTCGATGAATTCGCTCCGCCCTTGAAAAAGGCAAACGGTGCCGAGGCGCCGCTCAGCTGTGGTATCCCAGCGCGCGAAGCGGATAGAAAGGCCGTCGCGCGCGGTGAAATGGCCGCAAACGGCTCCATTCGGAACCGGATTGCGCGTGATCCCGATCAAGTCCGCTTGCGATGCCATCTTCGGTTCCTCCGGCCGTTGAAAAGAACTTTTAGCGCCGGCTGCGTCCGCGCTCAAGCACCCCTTGACAGTGAAGCATCCGGAAATAAATCACAAGGTGCAGGCCGAAAGGCTGCAAACATAGTATGCCTGGCCTTTAAGGCAGGTTGAAAGTCTCGCTTATCCAAGGAGAACATCGATGAGACGTCCAGACCTTACCCCACTGTATAAAACCACGATCGGCTTCGATCATCTTGCCTCTATTCTCGACCAGCTCTCAAGTCTCGATGCAGAGAATGGCTTCCCGCCTTATAACATCGAGCGGCTCGGCGAGAATGCCTACCGCATTTCTATGGCCGTTGCCGGCTTTAGCGATAATGATCTTTCGCTCGAAGTCAAAGAAGGCACGCTGACCGTCCGCGGCGAAAAGAAGGGCGAGGAGAAAGTCCGCCAATACATCCACCAGGGCATCGCCGCGCGCAATTTCGAGCGCCGCTTCCGCCTTGCCGAATATGTCGAGGTTTCCGGCGCAACGCTCGAGCACGGCCTGCTTCATATCGACCTGAAGCGCGAGCTGCCCGAGGCCATGAAGCCGCGCACCATCACCATCGCAAAAGGTCAGCCCGCGAGCACCCGCGTGATCGAAGGCGACGCGAAGGAAGTGCGCGAGCCGCAGCCTGCGTAAGCAGAAACACCGCGTTGCGCTTCTGCGCCGTATGACCTCAAGACCCCACCGCATCTGCAAGCGGATGTGGTGGGGAGAATGCGCACCGTTGTACTTTCTAAGTTTCGCTGTTTACGATTGCGGTGACCGGTCACTGCTGTTCCTTAGGCCGCCATCATAGTGAAAGCGCCTTGATAAAGCTTTAAGCGGCGGCGTTGCGCGATTAAGCGCATTGATAATACAGAAGAAAAGCCGGAGGCACACAGAAACGCGCACAACTGTACTCGCGCGTGATTGCAACCTAAGGCTACTATTCTTGGTTAACCCGCGCAAGAATCTATATTTAACGGACTTTTTGAATCGCACTTTTGCGGGTGAAATCGCGAAAAATTTCGATTTTTGCGGCGGTAAGATATTAAGGCCGGTACCCGTTTACCATGCTAAAATTAACCACGTTCGGGCGCCGCGAAAATGAGCTTGCGCGCTGCACGGCCGCGATCTTCCCGGTGCAGGCTGCAAGATGCCGGATAGCCGCAAGTTACAGGCTGGTAAACGACGGGGAACGCCTGCGCGCCGCGCCGTCCGCGCGCAGGAAAAGCGCGGCGATCTCGACATGCGGCGAGAACTTGAATTGATCGAAGACTGCCAAGCGCGAGAGCTGGAAACCGCCGGCAATCAAGATGGCGGCGTCGCGGGCGAAGGTTGCGGGATTGCACGAGAGCATGGCGACGGTTGCAGCCTTCGATGCTGCCAAAGCACGGGCCTGCGCTTCCGCCCCTTCGCGCGGCGGGTCCATGATGATGCAAGCGAATTTATTCAGCTCCATCGGCCCAAGGGGATTGCGGTAAAGATCGCGCCGGATCGCGACGACAGGCTTCAGCCCTTTGGCTCGCTTCGCCGCCGCGCCGAGCGCCGCAACGGCGCCTGGGTTTTCCTCAAAGGCGGTTACCGGCGCGAGCCGCGCAGCCGGAAAGCTGAAGGCGCCGAGCCCGGCGAAAAGATCGCAGATTGGGCCTAAGGCCGGCTTCGCTTCGCTCAAGGCATCGAGAACCCAATTGGCCATATCGTGCTCGCAAGCCTCGACGGCCTGCAAGAAGGCGCCCGCCGGAAGCGTCACTTTCACGCCGCCGCAGGAGACGAAAGGAACTGCGGCGAGCAAGACAAGCTCTTCGTTCCAGGTTGCGCGAATAAAGCCGGCACCGGCCAGCGCTTGCAGCAGGCCGGCGTGCGCGGCAGCTCTAAGCGACGGTCCTTGCACGGCGCAATCGAGACCGTTTTCCGCGGCGCCGACATACACCTTCGCCTCGCTCCGCGCGGGCATCGCGGCGGCCAAAGCTACCCTCAGAGGCGGCAAGGCCTGCGCGATTGCGGGCAAGAGGACCGGGCATTCCTCAAGATCGATAAGGTCGTGGCTGCGCTGGGCGTTATAGCCCAGCTCGATTTTCCCGCCCGTGTAGCGGGCCGTGAACGCCGCGCGGCGGCGGCTCGAGTCGGGATAGCTCTTGAGCGGCCCGGTCGCCGCCTCGATGCCGGCCTGCGCCAGAGCTTGCGTGACCAAGCCTGTTTTCCATTCCGTGTAACGCTCTTCGCTCCAATGCTGCAGGGCGCAGCCGCCGCACGCGCCAAAATGCTTGCACAGCGGTTCAATGCGATCGGGCGAGGGCGCCTCTATTGCAACCGCATCGGCCCGCGCGCCGCGAAGCTCAACGCGCACGCGCTCGCCGGGCAAGGTGAAAGGGACGAAAATCCGTTCGCCCCCGATGCGCGCGATGCCATGGCCTTGGGCGCCCATGGCTTCAATCGCCACCGTTGCCGGCACGGCCTCTGCGGGCCCTTGACCGCTAGGCTTGCCGCGTGGCGCCGGCGAGCGTTTCTTCATTGCCATCTTGCCCCGCAATTGGAGAGGGGAGGGTTCCGCAAACCGTCCATCCTGCCGCTTCTATGCTCGCTAGAACGCGGGCGGCCGCTTCGCGCTTTGCCGCCTCGTCCTTGACGATGCCGCCTTTTCCAATCGCCCCG
>Ga0326728_10016537_pt1 | contig 15023 bp, 11 predicted proteins | sample MB3enrmetagenome_FD_207602 | JGI IMG/M metagenome (GOLD analysis project Ga0326728, IMG submission 207602) | Lab enriched peat soil microbial communities from McLean, Ithaca, NY, United States - MB31MN | ecosystem: Environmental > Terrestrial > Soil > Wetlands > Peat | place: USA: New York...
TCCTCTTCATAGTCGGCATGCGAATCCGCGGCCATCCGCTTCCACCGTCGGGTGGATTTGCCTTTCAGGAACTCATCCACCTTGGCGTCCGCGGGAAAGATTCCATTTTTGGCCCCGGCTTCAACCGCCATATTGGCCATGGTCAGACGGGCCTCCACGGAAAGCGCGTCAATGGTTGGACCGCAAAACTCGAGCGCCTTGTACGTGGCGCCAGAGATGCCGATTGCTCCTATGAGCGCCAGGACCAGGTCTTTCCCGGTAACCCACGGTCGCAGCGTTCCCGTGAACTCGACGCGAATGCTCTGGGGGACCCTGATCCACACCTTGCCGCTCAGATAGAAGCCGGCAAGATCGGTGGACCCCATTCCCGTTGCGAACGCGCCCAGCGCTCCGGCCGTGCAGGTATGGGAGTCCGCGCCAACTATGACCATTCCGGGCGTGATTGCCCCCATCTCGGCGAGCAGCGCGTGCTCTACCCCAACCTCGTCCTGTTCGAAGAAGCGCACACCGGAGTGGCGGCGGCTGAAGTCACGCATCGCCTTCACTTGCTGCGCGGAGAGGATGTCCTTGTTCGGCGTGAAATGATCCGGCACAAGCCAGATGCGCTCGGGAAACCGGGGGGAGGCGCCGGTCTTTTCGAACTCCTGGATAGCGATAGGCGCGGTGATGTCGTTGGCGAGGCCGAGATCAGGCTCGATCTCTAGGAACTCCCCCGGCCTAACCGTGCGGCCTCCGGCCGCGCCGCTCAGGATTTTCTCAGACAACGTCATCGTCGTTCCCGTTCCCCTTTCTCGCAGCCAGGTAGGCCTTCCATCGGTTGAGGGCATTAACGTACGCCCGCGCGCTGGCTTCCAAAATGTCCGTAGAAGCTCCGCGGCCCACGAACTTTCTTCCGTCGATCTCAACGGAAGTGCTTACTTCGCCGATCGCCTTCTTTCCTGGCGTAACCGCCTGCACCACATATTCGAGAAGCTTTGTAGACAAGCCCAGCGACCGGTCGATGGCGTTGAATATCGCATCCACCGGACCGTCTCCCGTAGCCGCTTCCTCGTGTCGTTCGCTCCCTGTGATTATCCGCACGGTGGCCGTTGGCACGGCGAGGTTCCCCGACTGGATGTTGAAGTAGTCCAGCGTGAACGTCTCGGTCTCATGGCCCAGCTCGTCCGCCACGATGACGAACAGGTCATCGTCATAGACCTCCTTCTTGCGGTCTGCGATGATGAGAAAACGTTCGTACGCTTTTTTCAACTCCTCCTCTGTAAGATCGATGCCGAGCTCCGTGAGTCGGTTCCTGAACCCATGAAGGCCGGAGTGCCTGCCCAGGACCAGCTGACTGGAGTCCCGGCCGACGGACTCGGGGGTCATGATCTCGTAGGTCTCCCTCTTCTTCAAAACGCCGTCCTGGTGGATCCCTGATTCGTGGGCAAAGGCATTCTCGCCGGTAATCGGTTTGTTCCTCGGGATGGGGAACCCGATCGTGTTGGCGAGCAAGCGCGAGGAGTTGTAAATCTGCTTCGTGTTTATGTTCGTGGTGTAGGGGAGCCTGTCACTGCGCACGGTGAGAGCCATGACGAATTCCTCGAGGGAGGCGTTGCCGGCCCTTTCTCCAATACCGTTGATTGTGACCTCCACCTGCCGCGCGCCCACCTGCACGGCGGCCAGCGAATTGGCAACGGCGAGCCCGAGATCGTTGTGGCAGTGGACAGAGACGACGGCCTTCGAGATGTTGCGCGTCCCCTCCATAATCTTTCTCAGGAACACGGAAAACTCGTCAGGCACCGCGTAGCCCACCGTGTCGGGAATGTTGATGATGGTGGCCCCAGCGTCGATCACATTCTCGATGATCTTGCAGAGGAAAGGGATTTCGCTCCGCGTAGCGTCTTCAGGGGAAAACTCCACTTCGGCAACTTTGCTCCGCGCATGACGCACAGCGCTCACCGCCATGGCTAGCACCTCATCGGGTTTCTTTTGCAGCTTGAACTGCATGTGGATAGGAGAGGTTGCAAGGAACGTATGGATGCGCGGGTGGGCGGCCTCCCGGATGGCATCCGCAGCGCAGTCGATATCTTTTTCCAGCGCGCGCGCAAGTGCGGCAATCGTGCAGTTCTTCACCTGCTTGGCAATCAGACGACACCCCTCAAACTGGTGGGGGGACGAGATCGGGAAGCCTGCTTCGATCGCGTCCACGCCGAGGCGCCCGAGCTGCATGGCAATTTCGAGCTTCTGTTCCACGCTCATTGAAGCTCCCGGCGACTGCTCGCCGTCTCTCAAAGTTGTATCGAAAATCTGAACTCTTTCCATCACTCTCCCTCTTTCTTTCTGCTGCGCTCCAGTGAAACGAGCCCGCTTCGCGCCATCTCCACAAGCCCGTACGGGGTGAGAAGCGCTATGAAGTCATCAATCTTTTCCGTTGCGCCCGTCAGCTCGAGGGACATTGCGTTATGCCCCACGTCCATGACTTGCGCCTTGAAGACGTCCGCCACCTGGAATATCTCCCCTCGCTGGGAAGGGTTCGCGCAAACCTTGATGAGGAGCAGCTCCCGATGCAGCGCCGGCAGCCCTGTCAGATCGGTGACGCGGATCACGTCGATCAGGCGGTTCAACTGCTTCTTGATCTGCTCTACGATGAGGTCATCCCCCAGGCATGCGAGGGTGATCCTCGTGACAGAGGGGTCCGACGTCGGCCCCGCGGTGATGCTCTCCAGATTGTAGCCGCGGCCTGAGAAGAGCCCCGCGATGCGCGCCAGCACCCCCTGCTTGTTCTCGACGTGCATGCATATGATGTGCTTCATTCCCGTTCCCCACTCATCATTTGATCTATCCCCGCGCCCGCGGGAACCATTGGCCACACGTTGGCTTCGCGCGATATGTGGAAGTCCAGGAACACGGGACGGTCTGTCACTTTTGCCGCGTGCGCTAGTGCGGGCCCGACCTCAAGAGGATCCGTCACCCGGATCCCCACCGCGCCATACGCCTCGGCAAGCTTCACGAAATCCGGCGTGTAGGGAGGGCACCCCTCGCCCGGCTGCGCGCAATCAGGCGGGCAGTCCACGCGCCTGCCGAGGCATACCCCTGAATACCGCTTTTCGTGAAACGCCTGCTGCCACTGGCGAACCATGCCCAGGTAGCCGTTGTCGAGGATCGCCACGATAACCGGCAGTTGCTCGGAAACCGCGGTAGCCAGTTCCTGGATGTTCATCTGGATGGAGCCGTCCCCGGCAATGTCAATGACACGCCGTCCCGGGTTCCCGAGTTGCGCGCCGATTGCCGCCGGAAACCCGTACCCCATTGTGCCTAAGCCACCGGAGGTCAGGAACGTTCGCGCTTCGTGGAAGTCGTAGTACTGCGCTGTCCACATCTGGTTCTGTCCCACTTCGGTCGTGATGATGGCGGACGGAAACGCCGCCGCGATGGATCGAATGACCCGGGAGGGGGACAGGCCGCCGTTGGCAGGGACTTCGGCAAGGGGATGCGCGCGCATCCATTCCTCCGTGCGCGCCTGCCACTCGCTGATCGAAGGGGCTTTCACCACCGCTAGGAAGTCTTCAAGGAAAAGTCGCGCATCCGCGACGATCGGCACTTCGACCTGGACGTTGCGTGAGATCGATGAAGGGTCTATGTCCACGTGCACCACGGTTGCGTATGGCGCGAACTGCTTGAGATTCCCCGTTGCCCGGTCATCGAACCGGGAGCCGATGGCGAACAAGAGGTCGCAATTCTGGACCGCCATGTTGGCAGCGTAGGTGCCGTGCATTCCCAGCATCCCCAGAAACCGGGGATGGCCGCTGGGAACCGTGCTGATCCCCATTAAGGACGAGATGACAGGAACTCCCGTGTGGGCAACCAGTTCGCGGAATTGCTCGGCGCCCCCGGAGATGTTGATTCCGCCGCCAGCGTAGAAAAGCGGCCGCTTCGCCCGTTCGAGCGCCTGCGCAGCTCTGCGGATCTGCACGGGATGCCCTTGGTAGATGGGATTGTACCCCCGGATAGACACCGCCTGCGGAAGCGGCTCTTCAGAAGCTTCCGTCAGGACGTCCTTGGGAATGTCTACGAGCACCGGTCCGGGGCGTCCGGTTCGCGCTATGTAGAAGGCTTCGCGAAGAATGCGTCCCAGCTCCTTTCTGTCGCTCACGAGGTAATTGTGTTTCGTGACCGAGCGGGAGATCCCGACGATGTCCGCTTCCTGGAAGGCGTCGTTTCCAATCATGTTCCGGGCTACCTGACCTGTGATGACCACGAGCGGAACCGAGTCGAAGTTGGCTGTTGCAAGGCCCGTCACAGTGTTTGTAGCCCCGGGACCGCTCGTCACCAGACAGACCCCGACTCGGCCCGTGGACCGCGCGTAGCCGTCCGCAGCGTGGACCGCGCCCTGTTCGTGCCGGGTGAGCACGAGCCTAATCTTCCTCTCCCCATACAAGGCGTCGAACGCCGGGATGACGACGCCGCCGGGGAATCCAAAGAGAACCTCCACCTTCTCCGCTCTCATCGCTTCGACGAGTAGCGCCGCGCCGCTACGATTCATGGGCTGCCTCGAACTGCTCCCTGGGAGGCAGGGCCCACGCTCGAAGCGTACGCGTCCAGAAAGCTGCTCCCCGTGGGTCTCGCCCGCGGGTGGAATGCGGCCATCCTTCTTTGCCACTCCTTTGGGTCGATAAGAAGGTCGAGAGATTTTCCCGGGATGTCAACGCGAATCAGGTCCCCCTCCTGAACGATCCCGATGGGACCGCCTACCGCTGCTTCGGGGGTCACGTGACCGATGGATGCCCCTCGGCTCGCCCCGGAGAACCTGCCGTCGGTTATGAGCGCCACCTCCTTGTCCAGTCCGATCCCCGCGATTGCCGCTGTGGGGGAAAGCATTTCGCGCATGCCCGGACCCCCGCGTGGCCCTTCGTAGCGGATGACAACGATGTCACCAGGCCCGATTTTCCGTCCTAAGATGGCCTCCTGCGCGTCTTCCTCACAGTCGAAAACGCGGGCTGGTCCCTCGTGCACGAGCATGGACGGGTCGACGGCGGCCTTTTTCACTACGCTCCCTTCGGGAGCGAGGTTGCCCTTCAGGACGGCCAGTCCGCCTTCCGGGTGATATGGCTTTTCCGGCTTTGCGATGAACGTCCCGTCCGGGGCCGGGGCTTTTTGGAACGATGCGGACAGAGGATGGGTGGACACCGTGACGGCCCTGCCGTCCACCAGCCCCATTTTTGCCAGGGTTTTCAGTACAGCCATGATGCCACCTGCCGCGTGGAGGTCCTCCATATAATGTGGACCCGACGGCGCCAGCGAACATAGGTGGGGGACCTTCGCGCTGGTCCTGTCGAAGTCCTCCAAGGTTAGATCGATTCCCGCGCTCGCCGCGAGGGCCGGGAGATGGAGCGCAGTGTTGGTTGAGCCGCCAAGCGCCATATCGAGGGCCACGGCGTTGAGGAAAGCTGTCCGGGTGAAGATTTTGCGCGCGCGGAGGTCCTGCGTGACAGCCCTGACGGCCGCACGGCCCGTCTCTCTGGCCAGACGGCAACGGTCTGCGAAGACCGCCGGGATGGTACCGTTTCCCGGAAGCGCTATCCCGAGGGCTTCGGCAAGACAGTTCATCGAGTTCGCGGTGAAAAGCCCGGCGCATGACCCGGTTCCGGGGCAGGCGCTGCATTCCAGGCGCTCCAGATCTTCGTCGGTCATTTTCCCCGCGCCATGCCGGCCCACCGCCTCGAAGACCGCCTCCAGACCTACCGCACGGCCGTCGAATTTCCCGGCGAGCATGGGGCCGCCGGATACCAGGACCGAAGGAATGTCCAGCCTAGCAGCCGCCATGAGCATGCCTGGCACGATCTTGTCGCAGCTCGCTACGAGCACCAGACCGTCTAGCGAGTGCGCCTGGGCCATGATTTCCAAAGAGTCCGCAATGAGGTCTCTGCTCGGGAGCGAGTACCTCATCCCCGTGTGTCCCATGGCAAGGCCGTCGCACACTCCGATGGTGCCGAACTCGACCGCCACACCGCCTTCGGACCAGATCCCCTCTTTCACGTATTCCGCAATCTTCCTCAAGTCGCGGTGGCCCGGGATCAGCTCGCTGAACGAGTTGGCGATCCCGATGACCGGCCTTCCTGCTGAGGAGCGGTCCCACCCGAGCGCGTGAAACAGGCTCCGGTGAGCTGCCCGCGACACCCCTTCACGCACGGCGCGGCTCCTTCGATCTTTCCTTTCCATCCTTCTCTTCTCCTTTTGCGGCGGCAGGAGTTTTCTCTGCTTTGCCGCTGGAAAATAAAAAGGGCCGTTCCCCCGAAGGAGAACGGCCCGCTTGATGCGCCTTTGCCTGGCGTCAGCGTTCTACCCCTCGGGAAGTCGGGTTCTCCTTGCAAGGAGAAGGCTAATAAGAATTGTGCCGGAAATGAGGAGAGTAGAAATGTAGTCGCGCTGACCGTCAACGCTCATTGTGATTGAATATATAGTGCAGCGGATGCGGGACTGTCAAGGGGCTGCCTCTCGAACGACTTTCTCAGCCGTTCGTGAACCTTCAAAAGCTTCTCTTCCGTGTCGAGGCCAAAATCGCTCAAGATCGGTTTCTCCATTTGCGCGAAGGTCACATAGCCTCGCTCAAGGTCGCTCATCGCATTAGCGAGGTAGACACAGGAGACGACTTCTTTGTACTGTGCGGGAGCGCTTAGCGGATCATGGTGGCACTTGATTCCGTAGACCAGCTGCTCCGGAAAATTCCACTTGCGCGCTATCAGCGCGCCGATCTCTGCATGGTTCAGGCCGAAAGAGAATCGTTCGAGGATGCGGGGCGCAATGTCCTTCTCCTTGCAGAATAGCGTCATCTGTTCCATGGCTTCTGGATGCAAATAGGTCACGATGATCTGGCCTAGGTCATGAAGGATGCCGGAGACGTACACGTCATCGAGGAGGTCCTTCTGGGGCTTAAAGCTGCGCGCGAGCAGAAACGCGTACAGCGCGACCCTGTAGGAATGATCCCACAGCGGCTTCATTTCGTCGTATTGCTCGCGCATGATAGTGCGCGCGCCGTAGGAATACAGGATGTTACGCAGGCCTTTCATCCCGACGATCTTTACCCCTTGGGGGATGCTGTTCACCCGGCGGGGAAGGGCGTAGAAGGCGGAGTTTACGAGCTTCAGGAGATCGGCGGTGAGAACGGGGTCCATGGCGATGCGCGCGGAGATCCTGGATAGGGTGGCCTTGGGGTTTTCGGTGAGCTTGATCAGCTCGAGGACGATTTCCGGGAAATGCGGTAGGGAATCCACGTCTCGCGCTATTGCCCGCGTGAGGACCATGACTTTTTCCAGATGGACCCCGCTCATCGGGATGAGAAGCGAAGCGATTGTCCATCCATCCCGCGCTTCTATGGAGAAGGCTTCTTCGCTGAGCCCGATGCGTTTGAGGAACTGCAGGAGCATGAGGATTCCTAGGCCGGCTCCTTCCAGGGAATCTATCGGTGCGGCAAGCGCCTCGACAAAGGAATGATGCGCGCGGGCCTGGGCAATGCGGTCGTAGATGCGCGTCTGTTCTACCGAGGTCAGCTCGACCGAGTTCTCCACGGAAATGGCAAGGTTTCCGCCAGTCGTGTGAAAAGTCACCGCGATAAGCATCTTCCTCTCCCGAAGCTTTTCCAGCCAGTGTTCCAGGCGAAGCGTCATGTCCGCATGAAAATCTTCCATTCCTTTTCGATAGTGTTCCTCATTGGTGATGTCCAGGCCCTTCTCCTCGAAATAGAGACGCTTTGTGTTGGCTTTCTGCGCGTTGATGATGAGTTCCTTAAGGCAGTAGGAGAGCGGCTCGAGGATTTTTTCCTGGCCAAGCTCCGATAGGTACACCTCCAGGATCCTTTCCAAGAGCGCGTTGGAGTCATGGGGGAGGGTGGAGAGCCTGAATGTCAGCGGTACGGATCTCAGGGCTGCTCTTTGAATCTCCGTAATGTCGATCCGGGGCGCCATCAGGTGACAGCGCCGCGCGTCGGAAGTTGGGCAATAAGTTTCACGAGCTGTTCCCCGGAACTTTTCAAGAACCCCTCCAGCATCTGGATCCTCTTGAACGCGTCACGGTTTTGCTCGAAACCATCGACGACGTCCGGAGCGGAATGCGAACCCCTCTCCGATACGATGATCCTGGGGCTTCTTCATGCGAGACTTCTTCCTCGTAGGTTCGTTTTCGGTCATCGCTTATGGTGAGGAAGCCTTCAGCGGAATCTTCGATTACCCGTAAGAACAATCTCGTCACGGAAAACCCTTTCATTATCTGTTGGGGGATCTCTCGGTCACGGTACCATCCCCTCACCGCGCTGTCAACGCAAGCGGAACGTCGGGCGAAATATCAGGGGAAAAAGGGTGGAGCGTCGGCAACGCCGGACCGCTGTTGGGTGTGGGTGTTTCTGGAGTACCAACGATGCCTTACACCAGTCTAATCGAGACCCGACGGCCGACAATCGCCGCTGCCCGCTGCAAGCTGGAAAGCGTGATGTCGTTCTTCGGATCAAGCAGCCGGCCAACCCGGGTACCGCTGGTCTTCAGCAGTGACGCCATCTTGTTCTTGGAGATTTTCTTCTTCTTCATAGCCTCGCCGAGCTGCCATGCGACAACCTCCTTGACCGTCTGTGCCTGCGCCTCTTCGAAGATGCCCTCCTCCTTGAGGAAATCATCGATGCTGAAACCGATCTGCTCCCTGCTCATCGCTGCAACTCCTTCTGGCGTTTTCGCGTCGACGCCATGTCGGCATCCGGTGTCGTGCGCGTTTTCTTGATAAACCCCGTGGCGTGCGACCAAGCGCTCGCGGTAGGCTTAGCAGCACGCGCGCTGAGCGTTTCGTCGGCAGGACCCGTGTCCCGTTTCCCAATACCCGGCACAGTGGCATGCCCACCGGCCGGCGCCACTGCGCCCGTAACAGGTCCTTTCTTATCGCCTGACGCTCGGTTTACGGCATTTCCTTCGGTTGCTCGCCCACCGGCTCGTTTCCCGCCCCCGTACGCATGAGTGCCGGCGGAACCGTCTGCGGCTGTGGGTCCTTTGCTATCAGGCACCTTTTATAGTTCAATTGTACCTTAAAATGAAAAGGACCGCAGGCGTTCGGCTTGCGCAGATGGGAACATAGCGGAAAAATGATGGACTCGCTTCCGGGAGGCGCGATTTGCACCGGCTGCAGTTTCTCTTTATACTGGACAGTCAGGAGCCACGGATGAAGAACCTTGCCCTGTTCGCGCTTCTCATTCTTGCTCCGCTCGCGCCGCTTTCGGGAGCGGACCTCGGCAACGCATGGGTGAATGGGGTGGACGGGGACGGCAACCCGTGGATGGAGAGCGTCGGGCTGATGCCTCCGCCTCTCAGCGGCATCATCGTTGGCCCTGCTGTCCCCCCGGCGGAAGTCCTCCTGGACGGGCAGCCCATCGAATCGGCAGGTCCGCAGGAGCCTGGCTCGACCCAGGCCCTCTATCGCGGTTACCCTCTGCCGGCCGCCGTCAGCGGCATCCGCACGCTACACCTGAGATTTCCGCGTCCGGATGGGCCTTCCCGCCTGCCTTCTATCTCCATTGTGCCGCGACGTGGCATGGGGGCGCGTATTGCGCTTCTGAACCTGCCCCTGGAGACATTGCCGGTTTTCGCGGGCCTGCTCTCGCTGCTCCTTGCCGCGCAGTCATTGATCATTGGCCTGCGCCAACGATCCCGCGAGGCTCTTGCCTCATTTGCGGCGCTCTTTGGCGCTTCGGCGAGCGGCCTTTTGACAGGGTTTTTGTCGATGTTCGTGATTCAGACTCTGGTCCGAAAAGTGGAGTTGGTTTCTCTCTTCGTGATGAGCTTTTTCCTCGCCCTCTGGTTCCTCGAACTTCTGAAATCCTTTCGGCTCCGCCTGTTCCTTCCCCTCGTCATCCCGCCTTTCTTCGCCGTGTTCATGGTTGGAGCGGCTTCCACCGCATCCCTGGCGTATTATTCCGGGCTTGCCGAACGCCTCTTGCTGGCCGTCTCTTTCATCGTGCTCGCTACCTTGAGTCTCCGCAGCTTCCTGAGAGCCGGCTTCCGTCGGGCAATTCTGCCAATGGCCCTGGCGACGACCCTCGTAGTGTCTCTGGTGGGCGGTGCGGTTGTCGACTACCTTTTCCCCGGCTGGGGGACGCTGTGGTTCCTGCCGGGGCTCGTCGTCGCTCTGTTTCAGGGCAACCTGCTCGTGAACGAGCTGTCGCGAACACAGGAGATGTACGGCCAAGCGAGCACCGAGCTCATCGACCGTATTGAGAGCGACTGGGAGATGATCGAAAGGATCCGGGAAGGAAAGGATCTCCTGGAAAAACGCAACATCGACATCACCCGGCTCGCCGTCAAGCTCCTAGAAAGCGCACAAAAGCAGTCCTTCACCATTGGGAACCTTATCGTGTCATTGGAGGACGCGGGCACCGGTGAAGCCCGGGTGGTCGCGAAGGAAAAGGACATCCTGGGGCACACGGAACAGGTGGATGGTCTCATCACGAGTTTCAACGCCCAGATCCATGAGACGCTTGCCGAGATGGAAGCCCTTTCGCAACGGTCCAACGTCATCCGCAAGGCAGTGAGCCAGATCATCGGCATCGCGGAAAAAACCCACATGCTCTCTTTGAATGCGTCCATCGAAGCGGCAAAGGCAGGAGCCGCGGGGAAAGGCTTTTCCGTCGTAGCCCAGGAAATCCGCAAGCTCGCGGACCTCACCCGGACAGTGTCGGATCAGGTGACGACAGTCATCAAGGATACCAACCGGGGTGTTGAGTCAGGGGTCGTCAGGATCAAGGGGCTGGGCACGGGGTTCTCCGAGATCATGAAAAGAAGCGAGGAGATCCGGACAATGATCGCCCAGAACTCCAGCGCCCTGGAGGACGTCACGCGAGCCCACAAGGAGATCCAGGACGGGCTGGCGGGCGTTGACACGCTCATAAGATCCATACTCGAGGTGTCGCATGATCTGCGCATGATGACAGACCGGCTGGCCAGCGCCTTCTCCTGGTTCGGTCAAACCCTCAAGCTTCGTGAGGAGCGGGTAGCGGAGGAAGCCGCTGAGGCCGAGCCAGCGGATGATGAGAATGTTCCCGATGCGGAAGATCCCTCGGAGGATCCCGAGGCTGTTCCTGATGCGGAACCTTCGTCGTAACCCTTTTTCGATGGCGAGAATTGCCCCCCAGTCCGTTCACACAGAGGGCGCGGGGCCTGCCAGGCAGAGCCACTCCGCTTCCACCGCGAGTTCTTCTCCGACCCAGCTTTTGCCCGACTGGCGGATCATGGATTTGCTGACACGGAGGTTGGAGACAACCATTCGGACTTCCTCCCCCGGCCTCACCTGGCGGCGGAACTTCGCCTTCTCCACGGTCGCGAGCACGAAAAGTGACGAACTGCTGTATTCGGTCCCCATGCGGACGCCTGCTCCGCCACACTGCGCCAGGGCTTCAATGAGAATGACGCCGGGGACGACCGGGTACCCAGGGAAGTGCCCTGGAAAAAAGAACTCCGTTTCCCGGAAGCGCTTGTATCCGATTATCTCGTCTTTGTCGGATTTTTCTATCCAGTCCACAAAAAGGAACGGTTCACGGTGAGGGAGCAACGATTTAACGTCAGTCATGGCATTCACAGTAGCATGAACGCCGCGGGATTTCGACTGCCTGCCCCCGAATTGACAGGGCAGGAGGGCAGGTGATAATTTCCGACTAATTTTGTAATGGATCAGCGGCTAAACGTTGGCGGTACCCATTGGACAAGCGCATGGGTCTTGAAGCCCGAACAGGGGGATGATAAATGGAACTGAATGAGCTGTACGCCCTCATGGAGAAATTCGAAAAAAGCGGACTATCAGAGCTCGTTTTTAAGCGAGCCGGTGATGAAATCTGCCTGAAGAAAGTTGTAACACCTGCGGCAGTAACGTCCCCGGCCGTGGTGCACGTCCCCGCGGCGCATGCTCCGCACGAAGTCCGGCCTCCGTCCGCCGAATCAACGGCGCTGCGGACGCCGGGCGTCGAAGTGATCACGGCGCCCCTGGTCGGGACGTTCTATCGTGCGGCAGCCCCCGACGCCCCCCCGTTTGTGGATGTGGGCGACAAAGTGAAGAAGGGCAAGACCCTGTGCATCCTGGAAGCCATGAAGTTGATGAACGAGTTCCAGGCGGAGTTCGACTTGGAAATCGTCAACATTCTCGTGGAGAATGGCCGTATGGTCGAATACGGAGCTCCACTGTTCGAGGTCCGTAGGGCATGATCCAGAGCCTCCTTATCGCCAATCGGGGGGAGATAGCCGTTCGGGTCATCAGGTGCTGCCGGCAGATGGGGATCCGCAGTGTGATTGCGTTCTCCCAGGCTGACCGCGACTCACTCCCCGTGCGGATGGCGGACGACCGCGTCTGCATTGGTCCTCCGCCTTCCCGTGACAGCTATCTCAACGTCCGTAACCTCGTCACCGCAGCGGTGCTTTCTCATTGTGACGCTATCCATCCCGGAGTCGGTTTCCTCGCGGAGAACGCGGATTTCGCCCGGGAGGTGCGGGACGCTGGGCTTATCTTCATTGGCCCCGACCCTCAAGTGATTGAGTTGCTTGGGGACAAGATACGCGCCAAGCACTCGGCCCGGGAGCTCGACATCCCGGCGATTCCCGGAAGCGAAGGCTCTGTGGAGGATGCCTCGGAAGCCATGGCCGCTGCCGACAAGATCGGCTATCCCGTGATTGTGAAAGCAGCCGCCGGAGGCGGAGGAAAAGGGATGCGGATCGTCCGGTCCGTTTCCGAGCTTGGTGACATCCTCGCTGTCGCCTCCCACGAGGCGGAAAAAGCGTTCTCCGATGGCACCATGTACCTAGAAAAGTACCTTGAAAACCCGCGGCACGTGGAGATCCAGATCGTCGCGGACCGCAAAGGGAACGTGGTCCATCTCGGGGAAAGGGACTGCACGGTCCAGCAGAACCACCAGAAGCTCGTGGAGGAAAGTCCTTCCATGGCCGTGGACGCCGCGCTTCGCATGCGGATGGGAAATGATGCGGTCCGGCTGCTCAAGACGCTGGGGTACTCGGGGGCGGGGACTGTGGAGTTCCTTGTCCAGGACGGGAAGCATTACTTCATGGAGGTCAACGCGCGGGTCCAGGTGGAGCATCCGGTGTCCGAGATGGTCACGGGAGTGGACATCATCCGCCAGCAGATCCTTGCCGCGGCCGACTTGCCCCTCGAGGTCCGACAGGAGGACGTCCATCTGTCAGGATATGCCGTGGAGTGCCGCATCAACGCGCGCTCCGCCGGCAAGGTGACACGACTGCACGTGCCCGGTGGGTATGGGGTCCGGATGGATACGTTCCTCTATGCCGGGTACAATGTCCCCCCTTGGTACGATCACCTTCTGGCAAAGCTCATCGTGACCGGCCATAGCCGCCTGGAGGGGATCAAGCGGATGGAGGGCGCTCTCACGGAGCTCGTGATCGAGGGCATAGCCACGAATATCGAGGCACAAAAGAAGATCATCGCCCACCCGACCTTCCGAAAGGGCAATTATGGAACGGGGTTCCTCGGGGAGGTGCAAAAGGAGGGCATTCTGTGATCAGGTTCAACAGGATAGAGGAGTGGATCCGCGGCCGCAAGGAGCACACGGTGCAGAGGAAACGAGATGAACGGCAGTTCATCGACACGAAAAACTCGTGCCCTTCCTGCCAACGCCCCCTCAACCCCGCGGAACTGGAAGCCACTTTGTATGTGTGCCCGCACTGCGGACACCACTTTCGCCTTACCGCATGGGAGCGCATCCGCCATACTGCTGACGAAGGGGTCTTCCAGGAGTTCTCTTCAGACCTGGAATCAACAAACCCTCTCGAGTTTCCCGAATACGAAGAAAAGCTCGCCGCCGCCGCCAAAAAGACTGGCGTGAAAGAGGCCGTGGTCACTGGGCTGTGCAAGGTCGGCGGCAGGGAGGTGGTGCTCGCGGTCATGGATTTCCGCTTCATCGGCGGCAGCATGGGGTCCGTGGTCGGGGAGAAGATCATGCGGGCCATGCTTGTGGGCGCGGAAAAGAAGATTCCCGTCATTGCCTTCACGGCTTCCGGCGGGGCGCGGATGCAGGAAGGCATTCTCTCCCTAATGCAGATGGCAAAGACTGCTGTAGCAACACAGGCCCTGGAAAAAAGCCGGTGCCCCTATTTCGTTGTGTTGACGGACCCGACGACTGCTGGCGTTCTCGCCTCCTTTGCGATGCTGGGGGACGTTATCCTAGCGGAGCCCGGTGCCCTCATGCGGTTCGCCGGGGCGCGCGTGGTGGCCGGGACCATTCGTGAGAAGGTCCCGGACAACTTTCCCCTTTCCCAGTATCACTTCGAAAGAGGGTTCATTGACCGCTTGGTGCCCCGCGGGGAGCTGAAGAAGACGCTCGACTTCCTGCTTGCCACGCATGCAGTCCCCCAGGGAGGGCGCGGATGATAGACAATCAGATCCGTGAGAAGCTCGCGGAGCTCAAGGCGCTTGCGGACAGATCCAACCAGGACATCTCCCGTGAGCTGGGAGCCATTGAGGCAAAGCTTCGCTCTCCCGCGCCTCCCTTGCCTGCCGCGGCGCCCAACGAGGCGTGGAAGCGCGTCGAGTTAGCCCGTCATCCGGAAAGGCCTACGACCCTGCAGTACGCCGAGAAGATTTTCGATGACTTTCTGGAGCTGCACGGAGACCGAACCTTCGGGGACGACCCGGCAATGGTGGGCGGAATTGCGCTCCTTGGCGGAAGGCCGGTAACGTGGTTCGGCCACCAGAAGGGGCGCAACATGAAGGACAACATCAAGCGCAACTTCGGGATGGCGCACCCCGAGGGATACCGCAAGGCCCTTCGGCTGGCAAAACAGGCCGCCAAATTCGGCCGGCCAATTCTCACGTTCATCGACACCCCGGGAGCCTATCCGGGGGTATCGGGTGAGGACCGGGGGATCAGTCAGGCCATCGCCACGAACATGAAGGAGTTTGCGGAGCTGCCAATTCCCATTATCGCAACGGTGTTAGGGGAGGGAGGGTCGGGCGGGGCAATCGGGATTGGCCTTGCTGACATCATTCTCATGATGGAG
>Ga0326728_10016539_pt1 | contig 15023 bp, 14 predicted proteins | sample MB3enrmetagenome_FD_207602 | JGI IMG/M metagenome (GOLD analysis project Ga0326728, IMG submission 207602) | Lab enriched peat soil microbial communities from McLean, Ithaca, NY, United States - MB31MN | ecosystem: Environmental > Terrestrial > Soil > Wetlands > Peat | place: USA: New York...
GAGGCTCCGGCTCATGATGTTCTTGATGCTCAAGATATGAGAGGACCGATGACGCACCAGCTGCAGGCGCTTCCGCAGGAGATCCCTGATAGGCCTTTCCTCTTTGGGGTAGATGTAGCCGGTGGGAAGGATACCCAACCTGAGAAGGTTGGCGAGCCACAGAGCGCTCCTCTTATCGTCGATGTTCTTGAGCCCCGCATACTGCTGAATGGCTGCGGGGTTGGCAAGATGGACCTTGTAGCCGTTGTCCATGAGGCCATCCACGAACCAGTACCAATTGAAGGTCGATTCCACCGCGATCCCCGCCAGGTCCTTCCGGAATGGTTCCAGCACTGAAAGCACCGTGGTGAGATCATTGGGGAGTTGCTTTTTGAAAAGCACCGCATTCGCCTCGTTCACGATTCCCACGTAATTATTGTTTGAATGCAAATCGACTCCCACATATACTGTCATTGGGCACCTCCTTATGAGATTGGTTTCGTCACCTCTCACCATAGCACAAGCTATGCGAAGGTGGTGCCCTCTAGATGATTATCAGCCCTTGACAGCGGACAGGGAGCTTATAAAAGGCCTGGCATATCACTATCTTATATTCCAGCTCTTCCCCCTGATTGTCCCTTGTGAAGGGCTCCTTTTATTTTCCTTTTTATTTTTTGTGCCATTTGGGAGTTGCTTCCCGGGGATCATTCGGCCATGGACTCCGTGCCCCTCTCCGCGAGCCGTCTTGAAACTTCCTTTATCATGCCGTTCCTGTCTTTCCGGATTTCTTCCGCAAGCCGATGGACACGTTCCGGAATTTCGAAATACCTGTCCCCCCATAAGATAATCTCGAACAGGACAGGCATCAGATCGATCCCCTTGGGAGTCAGTTGGTAAAGGTTTTTTACCTTGTTTCCGGGAAAGGCCTTCTTTTCGGCCAGCCCGGTCTTTTCCAGAATGAGAAGGCGATCGGCGAGGATGTTGGTCGCGATTTTTTCCTCGGATTGCAAAAACTCACCGTATGTTCTTTTGCCGTTGAACATCAGGTCCCTGATTATCAGCAATGTCCACTTATCACCTAAGATATCGAGAGTGGTGCTGATAGGGCACCTTGATCTCCTCGTGATTCTTTTCATAGGTAAAAGGATACATTAACTACTTGCAAAAAACAAGTTTATGTTCTATACTACTTTCAATTAGCAAGCACCCTGTCGGAGGACTCATGGTGACAGAACCGGATATTCAAGGAAAAGCAAGTGCTTGAAGGACTCGACCATCAGGAGGAGGACGTATGATCATGGAAGACAAGATACGGGGAAAGGCTCTGGAGCTTGGATACGAAGACTGCGGCATTATCAGGGTCGGCGCGTTGGCCGGTTATCGGGAAAAGCTGGAAGAGCGCATCTCACGGATACCTATGGGAGAGAAAATATACGGGCGCTTCAGGAGTTATGCGGACCCCTCGGCGGAAAACCCCGAGATGAGATCCATCGTAGTCGCCATCATCCCCACCTACAGGTACAATGTGCCCCTCGAATTCGACGGCGTCTACGGCAAAGCCTACATGTTCGACAGTAGGACTGACGAAGAGGCACCGTTTTTCACCATACGCAAGGAATTCTCCGCGTTTCTCGAAAGCCTCGGTCTTAAATGCATGGTGGGCGACGCTCACGGAATCGCGGCGCCGGCCCGCTGGGCAGCGTATCAGGCAGGGCTCGGCATCATCCGCCAGAATAATTTCTTTTACACCGGGAACGGGTCGTACGTTCGCATAGAGATGTTCGCGGTAGACCGGGAGCTTGAGCTTGTTCGCGACGTCAAGCTCAAGAACTGCCCCAAGAACTGCGGTAAATGCATCAAAGCCTGCCCGAGCCAAACGCTGTGCGCTCCGTACACCATGTCGATGATCGGATGCGTCAGCTTTCAGACCAGCCTGTCGGCGAATATGGGAATGGGCGTGCCCTCCCCCGAGATGACGGAGCAGATAGGCGGCAGGCTGTATGGCTGCGATGTGTGCCAGGACGTATGCCCCTTTAACAAGGGTAAATGGACAGGCGGCGAGGAGTTTCCGGGACTCGGCGCGCTCACCTCCTCAATGCGTCCTGAAACCATTATGGAGATGAGCTACGATAAGATCGGGCGCGAGTTGACTCCTAAATATTGGTACATAAAGGCGGAAAATCTCTGGAAATGGAAACTGAACGCGCTGACCGTGATGATGAACGGTTACAGCGAGAAATATGAAGCGCCGATAAAGCTCGGGCTCGAAGACCCCAATGAAAGCGTGCGTGACTTTTCGCGCGGGGTCTGCTCGAAGCTCGGAATACCGTTCTAAGGCGTGTACCATAAACGCCACGTAGAGGAGGGGCCAGGACTCAGCCCTTGACAGCGGACATGTTCACTCCCTCATCCCCGGTTTTCCCCGGCATGGTCGCCGCAGGCCGGGAGAGTAAATGGGGATGTTGGTGAAATATTGACATTCAGTTTAATGAGGGCCCGTTAAATTATTAAATTCGCTTGGCACTCGAAGCCCTTTGCTGTCCCCGTTTCCCCATGAGTCCCCAACACGGTACGCCAGCTCCTTCTCGACCGCTTGATTGCGGCGGGCAATAAAGGCTATATAATAGAATTGATGGCAGGTGCCGCCCTACGGACATAGGTTCGCTTCAGCCTTTCGAAATCTGCTCGATAAGACCGCCGACTGAAAACAACAGTCTTACATTCCGGCTGACCAGGAACTGCGCGTGGAACCGTTGCATGTTCTGTCCCGTCTATAAAATGGGTGCGAGGTTCAGCAGGAGAGGCATGGACGAGATCAAGGAAGATGTGAGAAGGGCGGTCGTCCTCGACCGCTTTCTTACCGAGGAAGGCATAGCAACGGCCGGTACCTTCGAGGAAGCGTACGGGAAGGCGCGGGGTCTTCTCGATAGGGTCGCACCCGGAGAACAGCCGGCTGAGAAGGAAGGCGTTGATGCGGCCGGCGGTGACGATGAGAGGATGAAGTGGTTCTCCTCGTGGTTCAAGGATAAGGCGGACCTCGAAGACAGCGTCCTGCACCTCCTTTCCTGGCGCCTCTCCGGCTCCCGGTCGTGTTTCCTCGGGGATGCCAATTCGCTCCTTCTGCCGGTCTCCTTCTTCACCGAGGCGCTCCTCTCCATAAGGGAGGCATTCCCCGAGATCACGCGCTTCACGATCTACGGTCGAACGCGATCGGCGGCAAAGAAGAAGACCGGGGAGCTGGAGGCCTTCGCTCGTGCCGGGCTGCATCGCATTCACTTCGGCATAGAGAGCGGAAGCGACAGGGTCCTCATCTTCATGCGCAAAGGGGAGACGGCCAACGAGCACATAGAGGCGTGCAGGAAGACGAGGGACTCAGGCCTGTCGCCTTCTGTCTACGTGATGCCGGGCCTCGGGGGAGCCGCATGGTCCGACGAGCACGCACTGGAGACGGCGCGCGTCCTGTCTCTTGCGCGGCCTGAGTTCGTAAGGCTCAGGACTCTCGAGATATTCCCGAAAACAGGTCTGTCCGAGGCAATACGAACGGGTGACTTCGTGGAGACCCCGGAGGAACAGGTTGTGCGCGAGATAAGAACGATCATCGCGAATACGGATGGGGAGACGACGATCATGAGCGACAGCGCCTCTAATCTCCTCAGTGTCAACGGTCGCCTCCCGCACGAGAGGAACAGAATGCTCTCCCTGATCGACGACTATCTCTCCCTCTCGCGCCGGGGGAAGCTTTCCTTCAGCCTCTCGTCACGCCTGCAGTCGTTTATGGGGCAATACGGAGGGGTCACTCCCGACATACTGTCGGCGTTGAGGCCGTACCTGACCGATGAAGGGATCGATACGGAACGGATGCCGGAAGAGGAGATCGAAAAGGTCATTCGCCTCATCCGCTCGAAGCTTATGCCATAGGATCGCACGCGAGGGAATTCCGGTCCCCCCATTTTCCGATATCCTATTGTCGGCTTGAGGGGTCACCCATTCGAGGGCACCCTCTCAGGAGACAATCCTCCCCCTCAACAAGAAGCTTTTCGTTTCTTGCAGGGTGCCATACCCGACCCCTGTTTCTTTCCCGGAGTTGTTTGAGCCGCATTCCTCCCGGAAGCCGACGGATGGCGTGCGGCCTGCTGTGACTGCTGCCACAGAGAGGACGGGGCGTTATGAGTTTGGTTCCGAGAGGGTTGAGGAGATTCGAGGGTCTTGACAACATGCCACATGGCGTGTATTATTTACTAATATGGCACAACGAGTAGGTAAGGAGGTTCTTATGCCCAAAGCAGTAGAGCATCGAAAAGGTGTAAGTCGGGCAAAAGTGAAGCGGCCCGAATCTCCTGATGTGATGTCTCTTATCGGCCTCAAGGTTGCGGGGACGTTCGAGTTAATTGCCTCCATCAAGAGGGGCCTTGAGTACGGTTCGGTGGAGCACTTCATCCGCAAGGCCAATCTTCGGAAAGATGAAGCGGTTAACTTGGTGGGGATTTCCGCCAGGACACTGGTAAGAAGAAAAGAGCAAGGCCGGCTCAGTCCTGACGAGTCAGACCGCCTTGTCCGGGCGGCGCGCATCGTCAGCCAGGCTCAGCAATTGTTCGAGGGGAACGCGGTGGCAGCGAATCGGTGGCTGAAAACATCGCAGCCCGCCCTTGGCGGCGCAACTCCCATGGAGTATGCAAGAACCGAAGCCGGCGCGAGAGAGGTGGAAGCTCTCATTCACCGTCTCGAATACGGCGTCTTTTCCTGATGCCGGAAGCCTGCCGCATTGTAAAGGCGAAATACGCGGGAGGCGCCTTTGACGGCGAGGGAGCCCGCATGCAGGGCGGCCGATGGTCGAACGTCGGCACCAGGGTTATCTACACTGCCGGGAGCCTGTCGCTTGCCGTCCTTGAGATTCTGGTCCATCTCCAGAATACCGACACCCTGTCCGCCTACGTCGCTATCAGGGTAGAATTTCCCGACAACCTCGTTGACGATCTCGGTGCCGCCCCGCTGCCGGCGAACTGGCGCGTTTCTCCCGCGCCGGCGGGAACCATGAAGATAGGAGACGACTGGGTCAGAGAATCCCGGTCCGCGATTCTCAGGGTCCCGAGCGTCATCATTCCATCGGAGCGCAACTTCCTGCTCAATCCGGCCCACCATGACTTCTCCCGCATAACCATAGGCGATCCGACGCCGCTCGATGTTGATCGAAGAGTCTTCCGGAAAGCGACCGGGACGTGAACACTCTCGGTGCCGACGTGCGTTTCCTGGCGGCCACCTCTTTCGTGTCAACGTCACGACGAAGACTAGAATTTGGAATTGCAGCAGTGTTATTGATTACCAGCGGAAAGACGTGGAGGCGCGCCGGCAACCAAGCATCCACGACTGCACGATTCAAGCCGATCTCCGGCCACACACCTTTGCGGCTTCAATAATTACGCAACTGATATGCCGGAAGAAACTCCGGTTGGCTCGTCGGTCCCATTTTGAGCTCGAAATGTTTGTAATTAAATGAATTCAAATTCGAATAAACCATCGTTCTTGCAGGAAGCTCACGATATTTTCCTGTTAACCGCTCAACTCATAACTGCCCCTTGAAATTGTCGTGCCAGATATTCAACAAAGCGTATCTATCCCCTGGAAGAACTGTGCAGCCCGTCTGCGATATCCCGTCCGAATAATGTCCCTTTATGTTGTAGCCACCTCTTATACTGAAAATAGGCTCGTGATCATTATTTCTTGAGAAGAAACTTGTAGTGCCATCAGCAGTTGTTTTCAATGCGAAGCCATAATTTCTTTTCAATGTAATTACATTGTAACTACAGAGCGGTTTTTCCCTCTGTTCCCGAGGCTTTACCCGGGCGGGTCCCCTCTCGCCTCCCCTTTACCGTGACAGTCGGCAGGTGGCCGCGCTGCTCCGTGAAATACGGCGGGACCTGCCGCGATATTTCCCGGTTGGCGAGGCCCCTCGCGCGAACCCCCCGATCTTTGCGCGGTCTCGCTCCGGCGTGGATTATGCTTCCCGCCACGGCAGGCCGTGGGATAGAGTTTAATTTTTTTCTTGACGCCGGGGAGAGAGATGGGTCAAACTACTTTCTCTGTCATTTTCTGAGCTAGGGAGACAAACCGGTGATCCAGTACGTGGCAGTCCTCGTGATGATTGCCCTCGCGGCCTTTATTGCGGTTTTCATCGTGGGCGCGTCGTACCTGCTCGGGAATAGGACGAAGGCGCGGGTGAAGCTCTCGCCGTACGAGTGCGGCATGGTGAGCATAGGGCCGGCGAGGCGAAGGATGACCGTCCGCTACTATGTCGTGGCCATGCTCTTCCTCGTCTTCGACCTGGAGATACTCTTCCTCTATCCCTGGGCCGTGACCGCAAGGTCGCTCGGGCTCTTCGGCTTCTTCGAGATGATCGTCTTCGTGGTCATCCTCTTCATCGGCTACGTCTACGTGTGGAAAAAAGGGGCCCTGGAATGGGAATAGAGAAGAACGTCCTCGTCACCACGGTCGACGACGTGGTCAACTGGGCCAGGAAGAATTCCCTCTGGCCGGTGACCTTCGGGCTCGCCTGCTGTGCCCTGGAGATGATCATCGCCACCTCGGCCACCCATGACATGGCGAGGTTCGGGGCGGAGGTCTTCAGGCCCTCACCGCGCCAGGCCGACCTCATGATCGTGGCGGGCACGGTGACCAGGAAGATGGCACCGGTGGTGAGGAGGATCTACGAGCAGATGCCGGAGCCGAAATGGGTGATCGCCTATGGGGCCTGCGCCACGAGCGGCGGCATATTCAGGACCTACAGCGTGGTGCAGGGCGTGGACCAGGTCGTGCCGGTGGACGTCTACATCCCGGGATGCCCTCCCCGGCCTGAGAGCCTCATCGCGGGCCTGATCAAGCTCCAGGAAAAGATCGGGACGGAGAGCATGCGGGACGAGTTCAGACGGCTTGTCACGGTGCCGGGAAGCGAGGCATGACCGCGACCGGCCGGACGATCAAGAGGCTGACCGATGCCTTCGGCCCCTCCCTGTCCGTGGAGGAGGCCGGCGTCGTGGTGGGAAAGGAGCGGCTTCGGGAGGTGCTCCTCTTCCTCAGGGACGACAAGGACCTCGGCTTCTCCATGCTCACGGATCTCTTCGCCGTCGACTGCTACGGCAGGGAGCCGCGGTTCGAGGTGGTCTACCTGCTCAACTCGTTGAAGCTGAAGGAGCGCCTTACCGTAAAGATCAGGGTGGGCGACGGCGAGCACGCGCCCACGGTGAGCGACCTGTGGCGGGCCGCCGACTGGCTCGAGCGCGAGGCCTTCGACATGTACGGGCTTTACTTCGACAACCACCCCGACCTGCGGAGGATCCTCATGGTGGAGGACTTTGACGGCTATCCCCTCCGCAAGGATTTTCCGACGGAGGGCTACGGGTTCGACCGGCCCTTCTTGGTCCGCCTCGACGCGGACGAAGGGGCATCGAAGAAGACGGACCAATAATGGCGGAAGACAAAAAATATATGACCATCAACATGGGCCCCCAGCACCCCGCCACGCACGGGGTACTGAGGGTGGTGCTCGAGCTCGACGGTGAGATCATCGTCAAGGCCACGCCCTACATAGGCTACCTCCACCGCGGCGTGGAGAAGCTGGCCGAAGCCCGGACCTATCTGCAGGCCCTCACCCTCACCGACAGGCTCGACTACACGAACGGCCTTTCGAACAACCTCGCCTACTGCCTCGCCTGCGAGAAGCTCCTCGATATCGAGGTGCCCAAGCGCGGCCAGTACCTGCGCGTGCTCCTCGCGGAGCTGCAGCGGATCGCGGCACACCTCATATGGATAGGCACGCACGCCCTCGACATCGGCGCCATGACCCTCCTTTTCTACGCCTTCCGCGAACGGGAGACGATCCTCGATATCGTGGAGCACGTCACCGGGGCGCGCCTTACCCCGAGCTTCATCAGGGTAGGGGGCCTCGCGAGCGACGTGCCGCCCGAATTCGGGTCGATGGTGCGCGCCTTCGTCAAGGATTTCCCCCGGAGGGTGGACGAGTACGAGACGCTCCTCACGGAGAATATCATATGGCGGAAGAGGACCCGCAACGTGGCCCCCCTCTCGAAGGAGGACGCCATAAGCTACGGCGTGACGGGCCCGGTGCTCAGGGCCTCGGGCGTCTACTACGACGTGCGGAAGGCCCATCCCTATTCATCCTACGAAGATTTCGACTTCGAGATCCCCATGGGGGAGAAGGGCGACGTGTACGACCGGTACGACGTGAGGATGAAGGAGATGCGCCAGTCGAACCACATCGTGTCCCAGGCCATCGGGCGGCTCCCCTCGGGGCCCGTCAACGCGGATGCGCCGGCCTTTGTGCCGCCTCCCAAGGACGCGGTCGAGCACGACATGGCGGCCCTCATACGCCATTTCAAGCTGATGGAGGAGGGTTTTGCCCCGCCCCCCGGCGAGGCATACGGGGCGGTGGAGTCCCCCAAGGGGGAGCTCGGGTTCTATCTGGTGAGCGACGGGACGAGCAAGCCTTTCAGGTTCCGCATAAGGCCCCCCTCGTTCCTCAACCTCGGCGCCGTGCCGCGGATGATCGAGGGACAGATGGTGGCCGATGTGATCGCGGCCATAGGGAGCGTCGATATCGTGCTGGGCGAGATAGACAGGTAGGGGTGTGATGGCAGCCATCCTATTCAGCTCATGGCAAGGCGAAGTGGTCGACAACAGGGGTAAAGCCCCGGCCGACTACGCCGCGCCCAAGAAGCTCGTCCTGCCCGAGGAGTTTGCCAAGGGCGAGCCCATACGGGCCTTTATGGGCTGGGACGGCCTCGCCCTCTTCGACGACGGCGTCGACCTGGTCCATATGTGCATGAAATATGTCGAGGCGGTCCAGGCAGAGTCGTGCGGCAGGTGCATACCGTGCCGGGTGGGCACGCGGATCATTCTCGATGTGATGAGGCGCATCAACGAGGGGCGGGGTAAGAAAGAAGATCCCGGGCGGATCGGGGACCTCGCCCGGTACATCAAGGAAGGGTCGAAGTGCCAGGTCGGCCAGACCGGCCTCGTGCCGCTCCTCACCGCGCTCGCCTACTTCGGCGATGCCTTCGAGAAGGCCGTCGGCCGGACGCCGGCGGAGAGGCAGGCCACGTACCGCGTCTCCGTCACCGCGCCCTGCATGAGCGCCTGTCCCACGAAGCTGAAGATACCGCGGTATATCGAAGAGATCGCCGAGGGCCTGCCGACCCGGTCGCTCGCCACCATCAGGGAAGATACGTGCATGGCGGGCACCCTCGGCCGGGTCTGCGTGAGGCCCTGCGAGTCGAACTGCAGGCGGGCCAACATCGACGAGGCGATCTCCATCAAATACCTGAAGCGCTTCGCCGCCGACTACGAGCGGGACAAGGGCACGAGACCCGTGGTCTCGCCCACGGTCAAGGCGGGCAAGCGCGTGGCCGTCATCGGCGCCGGGCCTGCGGGCCTCTCCTGCGCCTACTATCTCGCGCAGATGGGGTACGGCGTCACCATCTTCGAGCGACTGGGCGAGCCCGGGGGCATGGCGGCCGTGGGCATTCCCGACTACCGCCTCCCCAGGGAGATCCTCGGGGAAGAGACGGCCTTCGTCGCCGGTTTGGGCGCGGAGATCAAGTACAACACCGTGGTCGGCAGGGACCTGCCCCTCTCGGAGCTGCTTTCGGGCTTCGATGCCCTTTTTATCGGCGTGGGCGCCCATAACAGCCAGCCCATGGGCGTCGACGGCGAGGACAAGGGATACCGAGGCTTCATCACGGGCGTCAAGTACCTCCTCGACGTCAATATGGGCAAAGACCCGTTTCCCGAGGGCAAGAAAGTCGTGGTGGTGGGCGGCGGGAACGTGGCCATGGACTGCGTCCGCTCGTCTTTCAGGGTGGGCAAGCCCGACGTCAACCTCGTCTACCGGAGGACAAAGGCCGAGATGCCGGCCGACCCCGTGGAGATCCACGACGCGGAGGAAGAGGGCGTCAACTTCCACTACCTGTGCAACCCCACCCGCATCATTGCAGAAGAGGGCAAGGTGGTTGCCGTGGAGTGCATCAGGATGGAGCTGGGCGAGCCCGACAAGAGCGGCAGAAGGCGGCCCGTGCCCGTGCCGGGCTCCGAATTCATCCTGGAGACGGATATCCTCATCCCCGCCATAGGCCAGGCAGTCGACCTCTCCTTCCTCGACGAGGGCTCGGGCGTGGAGCGGACCAAATGGAACACGGTGCTCGTCGACCAGGAGACCTTCGAGACGTCCCGCCCGGGCGTATTCGCCGCGGGCGACTGCGAGACCGGTCCCGACGTGCTCGTGCGGGCCTGCGGGAACGGGAAGCGGGCAGCCTGGAGAATAGACCAGTACCTGCGGGGCGAAGCGCGCGTCCCCTCGGAGAAGGAGCGGTTCAACGACTTCTACGCCCGGGTCAAGGTCTATCAGAAAGACGAGAGCCTGGGCATTGCCGGCGGGGAGGCGCGCGCCCATCTCAGGATGATCGACCCTGAGACGAGGAAGTGGACCTTCGACGAGGTGGAAGAGGGGTTCCGCGTGGACGAGGCCGTGAGAGAGGCCATGCGGTGTCTCCGGTGCCTGCGCATCGGCATGGTGGCCGTGTGAATATGGTAAGGCTCACGATAGACGGAAAAGAGATCGAGACGGAAGAGGGCAGGACGATTCTCGAGGCTGCCAGGCAGCACGGCATATGGATCCCCACCCTCTGCTATCACGCGAACCTGCTCTCCATCGGCTCCTGCCGCATCTGCCTCGTGGAGGTGGAAGGATACGCCAACCCCATGGTGTCGTGCCAGACCAAGGCGCAGGACGGCATGTCCGTGAAGACCTGGACGGAGAAGCTCTTCGCCATGAGGCAGGACTACCTGAAGCTGATCCTCGCGTACCATCCCCTCGACTGCCCCATCTGCGACGCGGGCGGCGAGTGCGACCTCCAGGACCTGGTCTTCGAGCACCGGATCGAGAAGGCCGATCTGACCGTGGAGCGGCAGAAGCGGGTCGAGGGCTACGCCACGCCCCTGATCAAGTACTTCGAGAACCGCTGCGTCCTCTGCCTGCGCTGCATCCACGCGTGCAGGGAGATATCGGGCCGGTCCGTGCTCGACCTGGTGGCAACCGGCATCGACGCCCGGATGGAGCCCACCGACCGGAAGAACTGCATCTCCTGCGGTGAATGCCTCTTCGTCTGCCCCGTGGGCGCCCTCACCGAGGCCCTGAGCCCGCTCAAGTCGAGGCCCTGGCAGGTGGAGCGCCGCCTCACCACGTGCCCCCACTGCGGCTTCGGCTGCACCTTCAGCCTCGACGTCTTTGAGGGCCGCGTCGTGACGGACGCGATCCAGGACGAGTCGAGCCAGCCGAACCGCGGGTCGCTCTGCGTCATGGGCAGGTTCGGCTACGACTTCTGTAACCATAAGTCCCGTCTCAAGGCTGCCTCCTCGAAAAAAGAGGGCCCCCTCTCGCCCAAAGAGGCGGTCTCCATTGCTCTGCGGCACCTCGGCGCCCTCGAGAGCGCGGGCAAAGGCATCGGGTTCGTCGTCTCCGGCCGGGCCACGAACGAAGAGGTCTTCCTCGTCAAGGAGATCGCGGGCCGCTTCACGAAGGCGACGCTTGCCACGCCCGCCGCCTTTCACACGGGCAGGGTCGTTGCCGCCCTCGGCCTCCGGGGCATCGGGCTTCCTTACGCCTACGACAGCCTCCTCGACGCGGACCTGATCATCATTGCCGGGGCCAACCTGCTCTCGAACAACCATGTCCTCGGCAACAAGGTGCGCGAGGCCTTCAAGCTGCGGGGCGCGCGCATCATGGTAATCGACCCCGCGCCGACCGCGCTCAGCCCGATTGCCGATGCCCATCTCCGGGTCGCGCCGGGGACCGACGGCGCCCTCTTCAACGTCCTGTCCAGGCGACTCTTCGACGAGAGCAAAGGCAGGATCACCGCGGCCATTCCCGATGGCGGGTCCGCCTTCAGGGCCGCCATGGCAACGGCCACTGTGGAGGCAACGGCCGGGGCGTGCGCCCTTTCCGCAACAGAGGTCGAGCGGGCCTGCGGCCTCGTGAGCCGAGCCCGCCATAGGGCCGTCATCTTCGGCTCGGCCATAAGCGCCTCCGACGAGTCGCTCGAGGCCCTCCTCAACTTCTCCGTATTCTGCGGGACCGCGAGGGAGGGGCTCCTCATGCCCGTGGCAAGGGCGGCCAATGCCGTGGGCGCCGCGGCCATACTGGAAAGCCCGCTTCCGCCCCACGAGCTTCTCGTTGATAAGGACGTGTCGGGCCTCTTCTTCTACGAAGATGACCCCTCCCACTATATGGCCGCGGGCCGGGTCGCCGAGTTGATGGGGTCAAAGGAGTTCGTGCTCGTTGCCGATGCCCTCCCCACCGGGGTCATGGACCGCGCGGACCTCGTGGTCCCCACGGGCGTCTTCACCGAGAAGGAAGGCACCTTCTTCGCGGGGGACGGCCACCTGAGGCGGCTCAGCCGGGTTGTGGAGGGCGCCCCGGCCTCATCATCGTACGCCGGCTTCGACTTCCTCCGGGAGCTGCTGGCAGCGCTCGGCGGCCCGCTCTACAAGGCGCCCGGAGAGGTGACCGCCCGCATGCGCGAGCTGGGGCTGATCCGCGCCGACCGAGGCAGGGAGCAGCTCGGGACACCGGGCAGCGGAACGAGGCCCGGACAGGGCGCTGCCGGGCCGAATGCCGGGAATCCCCGGGGCCGCTACGTGCTCGTGGTGAGGGACCTCTTCAGCAACCACCTTTTGGGCGGGAAAGGCGCCTATTCCGCGGGCGTGGCGGCCGCGTACGGCCGCGCCGGCACTCCCGTCTCCGAAGACAGGCTCTTCGCCTCCCCGGAAGACGCGGCAGCCCTCGGCATCACCGAGGGCGACCCGGTCAAGGTCTCATCCGGGGGCGGCTCCATGCGGGCGCCCGTCTCCGTCATGGAGGGGTTGAAGCCGGGCGTGCTCCAGTACCTCGCGTTCGCCGACCGGCAGGGGGTGCTCGGCTTGTCTGCGGCCCCGGTGAAATGGATCGAGGTCAAGGTGGAGAAGGGGTGAGATGATGGAGACGCTCTTCTTTGTCATCGAGGCGGTGGTCAAGAATCTCCTGGTCATCTCCGTGCTCATGGGCTTCGTCGCCTACCTGACCCTGGCGGAGCGGAAGATCCTGGGCAGGCTCCAGATACGGTTCGGCCCGAACAGGGTCGGCCCCTTCGGGCTGCTCCAGCCCATCGCCGACGGCATAAAGTCGTTCACCAAGGAAGATATCATACCGGCCAACGCCGACAAGCCGCTCTTCGTCATGGCGCCGATGATCTCGCTCTTTTCAGCCCTCTGCCTCTTTGCGGTCATCCCCTTCGGCGGCACGGTCTACCTCGCAGGCAGGGCCTTCAAGCTGGTGATCGGCGACATCGACATAGGCCTCCTCTACGTCTTCGCCTTCGCCACCCTGGGCGAGTACGGCATCATGCTGGGCGGCTGGTCCTCGGGCAACAAGTACGGCGTCCTCGGATCGCTCCGGGCCGCTGCGCAGATGGTGAGCTATGAGGTCTCCCTCGGCCTGATCGTGATCGGCACGCTCATCCTCGCGGGCTCGCTCAGGCTCACGACGATCGTGGAGGCCCAGCGCTCCATGTGGTTCGTGGTCTACCAGCCCTTCGCCTTCGTCCTCTACCTGGTGGCGGGCCTCGCCGAGATCAACCGGACGCCCTTCGACATGCCGGAGGCGGAGAGCGAGCTCGCGTGCGGCTTCAACATCGAATACAGCAGCATGAAATTCGCCCTTTTCTTCATGGCGGAGTATGCCCACATGGTGGGGGTGGCAGCCCTCGCCACGACCCTCTTTCTGGGCGGCTGGCTCGGGCCCTTCCCTGATATGCCCGGCCTCGGGCCCCTCTGGTTCTTTATCAAGGTATGTGTGCTGGTATTCTTCTTCATCTGGGAGCGGGGAACCTTCCCGCGCCTCAGATACGACCAGATCATGCAGTTCGGCTGGAAGGTGCTCTTCCCCCTGGCCCTGGCGAACGTGGTCGTGACGGCCCTCGTGGTGGCATTGAGGTAGATGACGCGATGATTATCATACCCCTGCTCAAAGGTCTCTGGCTCACGCTCACGAGGTTCTTCTCGCGACCCATCACCATCCAGTACCCGGAGGAGAAAAAGACGCCGCCCCCGAGGTGGAGGGGCATCCACTACTTCCGGAAGGACGAGAAGGGGAAGACCACCTGCGTCGCCTGCGGCCTGTGCGTCGCCGTCTGCCCCTCCCGGTGCATCACCCTGGAGATCGGCGAGGACGCTTCCGGCCAGAGGTATCCCCTCAAGTACCAGATCGACGAGCTCAGGTGCATTTTCTGCGGCTTCTGCCAGGAGGCCTGTCCGGTCAATGCGATCAAGCTCGGGCTCGGCTTCGAATACGTGAAGTATAAGCGGGACGACTTTATCCTGACCACGGAGAAGTTGCTCGCCATGTACGAGGGGAAGGAATGAACGGTCTCTCCTTTATCAATCCTCTGTTCCAATGGGCCGTCTTCCTCGTGGCCTCCCTCCTCTCGCTCTTCTGTGCCCTCATGATGATAACGCGCCGGAACCCGATCCACGCCGCCCTCTGGCTGATCGTGGCCTTCTTCAACCTGGCGGTGATCTACCTGACCCTGCACGCCCAGTTCATCGCCGTGGCCCAGGTCATCGTCTATGCGGGCGCCATCATGATGCTCATCGTCTTCGTGATCATGCTCATCCACCTGGAGAGCGACATCGTCTATGCGGGCCGCCTCTCCGGGGCGAAGATCATCGGCGCCTTCATCACGGTGATCCTCTTCCTGGAGATAGGCGCAGCCATTTACTCCTCAGGGGGCGCGCCCGTGAAGGCGGCCGCGGCGCCGGCCGGCGCGGCGCAGGACAGCGTGGTCCGGGTGGGGACCGCGCTCTACGGGAAGTACCTCTTCCCCTTCGAGATCGCCTCCATTCTGCTTTTGATCGGCATCGTGGGCGCCGTGGTCCTGTCGCGGCGAAGGAACGATTAGGAGAGCCTATGCTGCAGCCCGTACCTTCGGTCCTCTATTTCGTGC